>Ga0209007_1000130_pt1 | contig 44412 bp, 41 predicted proteins | sample JacPinW_OM1H0_O2_FD_187961 | JGI IMG/M metagenome (GOLD analysis project Ga0209007, IMG submission 187961) | Forest soil microbial communities from Algoma, Ontario, Canada - Jack Pine, Ontario site 1_JW_OM1H0_O2 (SPAdes) (version 2) | ecosystem: Environmental > Terrestrial > Soil > Boreal... | reverse complement strand
CCGGATAATCGGATCGTCTATGCCGTGCAGCACATGCGCAAGTTCAAAAAAGCACGGGTCGAGCGCGATGACTTGTGGATTTCCTCGCCCGAGGGGAAACAGAAAAAGATCAGTGACGGCGAGAAGATATTTGCCGATATGTTGCTGAACTACCAGGTGCAGTCGTTTGCATGGTCACCGGACGGACATCGCATTGCGGTCATGATGCAAACGGCGGAAATGGTGGCGCCAAAAGGAACGCGGGATCAACAGCTTGACGAAGAGGAAACGCAAGCTCCGCGCGGAATGGTGGCCGTTTATCTGATGGATGACGAGGGCCATCAAATTCCGATTCAAGGAATGAAAGACGGACTGCTCAACGATGGGTACAACGCTGCCTGGCTTGCGGACGGGAAAACGCTGGTGTACGTCACGAAGACAGGGGCGGATTTTAACGAGTTGAACACGCTGATTCCGTCGCAAGGAAAGAGCAAGCCGCTTTTCCAGGGACATACGTTCGCGGCGCTGGCATGGGACACAAAAAACAATCAGGCATTTGCGATTGAGGAGAGCACGAGAGTGCTGACCTCGCCGATGCTTGTCCGCTTGAATCTGGCGACGGAAACGCGGACACCAGTGGTGCCGGTGGACGAATATGTGGGCGATTTTGCGGTATCGACGTCGGGAAAGAAGGCTGGATATTTTCGCGATGGAGATACGCTGGAAGTGCGAGACCTGACGAATCCGACTGCGCAACCCGTGCAGGTGAAAGTGGCCATTGGCGTTTTCCAGTGGGGACGCGACGACCGACGCGTTTTGTTGAAGCGCGGGGACCCGTTGAAATCCGGCAATCTAACTTGGGTTGGCGTGTACGACGGCCAATTCGAACCGGTGCTGCACGATCTGGTATTCCACGATTTCGAGCTTTCTCCCAATGGCGAAATGGTGGCGGTGACGGAACCGGGAAAGCGAAGTCTGTTGCTCTACGGATTGCACTAGATGCGCTTTATTTAGCGTTGAATGCCTCGGGACCTTCTGACGTGCTCCTTCAACATACATGTGTTCATGACCACAAAAAGTCCGGCGCGCCGGGCGCGTTCGGCGGCTTCGGCATGAACGATTCCTTCCTGCATCCACACGCAGCGCACCTTTATCTGAATGGCGGCGTCCACTATTTCGGGAACGAATGCCGGACGCCGAAAAATATCCACAATATCTACCGAGACCGGAACGTCCTGCAATCGCGCGTAGCTTTTTTCGCCGAGAACCGCGGTCTCGTTGGGGTTTACTGGAATGATCCGGTAGCCGGCGGATTGCAGATACTCGGCTACATGGAAACTGGCGCGGATGCGATTACTGGACAGCCCGACGACCGCAATCGTTTTACTGGAATTCAATAGCGCCGTGATGGCGTCTGATTCGGACATGCTTGCAAGTTCAGCCTTTGAAAGTGGATTGAGAGCGGAAGGTGCTTTGTCCGCGGGATCAGCCATTTAAATTGCCGAGGTATTCGAATCGAGGAGCGAGGGCGCATGCGCTGCGGACTTGAACACACCAGTTTTTTGTACTTCCGCAAGGGACTGGAGAAATTTTAGATTCTCCTCGTGTGTTCCCACAGTTACACGAATCGCCGACGGAAAACCCATCCAGCGCATGGGCCTTACGATCACGCCGTGTTTGAGGAGCGCTTCCACGAGAGGTTCTGTGTCGGTTCCAAATATCACCAGGAGAAAATTCGTCACGGAAGGAACGAACTTAATTCCGAGTCTGGTTAGGCCTGATGTCAATAGCGTGAGGCCTGCGCGGTTGGATTCCACGGAGCGGCGAACGTGTTCCGTGTCGTCCAAGGCTGCCAGCGCCGCTGCTTGCGCGATGCCAGAGGTGTTAAAAGGGCCGCGAATCTTGTTCATTTCCGCCAAGAGCGCTGCGGGACCGATGCCGTAGCCAATTCGTAATCCCGCCAGGCCGTAAACTTTAGAAAACGTGCGCAGCACCAGCAGATTGCGGCCGCTGCTGACGATCTCGATCGAGCGGGAATAGTTTGAGTCGTCAACGTAGTCGCAATAGGCCTCGTCGAGCACGACGAGAATATTTTCAGGGATGCGCGCGAGAAACGCGTCGAGATGATCGGCGGTGAACATCGTTCCAGTTGGGTTGTTCGGGTTCGCCAGAAAAATAAGCTTGGTTTCCTCGGGCATTTCCCGAGCAATGGCTTCTAAATCAAAATGGTATTCGCGCATGGGAACGTCGAAATAGCGGGCTCCAGTAGCGCGAATTGCGATGTGATAGAGCGGGAAGGAACCATAGGAGGTGACGCCACAATCGCCGGGGACCAATGCGATGCGGCCCGAGAGGTCGATCAGTTCAGTGGAACCGCCGCCCAGGATTATATTGTCTGCTGAAATGGCATGTTTTTTTGAGAGGGCTTCTCGAAGGTAAAAGCCGCTGCCATCGGGATAGCGGTTAGACCCGGCGAGCGCCTTTTGCGCGGCTTCAATTGCGCGCGGCGAAGGGCCGAGCGGATTTTCATTGGACGCGAGCTTGATGGCGTGCATGTTCAATTCGCGTTCAACCTCCTCGACGGGTCTGCCCGGAACATAAGGTGCAAGCTCAGTTATATACGGTGGAACAAGATCGTTAATAAAATTGCTCATGCGTTGGCGCGCCTCAACGGTTTTTCTTCGGCCGCGAACGATCGAGATGATGGCCACGATCTAGCGGACCTCGCGGCGAACGCCTTTCATCTGCGGGACTCGAGACGGACCGGCTTTCGCGTGGCGAATAATTTGTCTCGCGCTTGCTCTGCGAACCGGCCACAGTAGAAGTTCCTGCGCCGACTCGGCTTCCGACATGCTGTGCAGTAACGGCCGACCTTTGCGGTTTCCGGCCTGGTTTTGGCTTCGGAGTAAACGGCCGCCGCTTAACTCGCGCGCGCCGCGGTATTGCAACGGCTTCAGAACTTGGCTGAACTAAACGCAAAAGCGTGGCGACTTCGGCATCCGAGAGGGCGCGATGGTGTCCGGGAGCGAGCGATTCGAGCGCGAGATTTCCGATCGCCACGCGTTTCACTTTTTCAACGGCGTGGCCCGTCTGGAAAAGACGAGTGCGCAAGGCATCGTTGCGCACTTCGGAAAGCGTCACCTCATACCAGGGAGCGTCTTTCCCCTTCAGGCGGACGATGTGCGCGCCGGTCGCGCGCGACAGGCTTTCGATTTCTTCGAAGGTGAGCAGTGTTTTCAGTTTCAGATTGTAGGTTTGCTTCAGATGGCGGGCTCTCAACATCAGGTTTGCGAGATCGCCGTCGTTGGTCAAGAAAACCAGGCCCATGGCGTGATATTCGAGGCGGCCGACTGGAAAAACGCGCTGGGTGACTCCGTGAAGCAGATCGCTGAGAGCGCGACGCCCTTCCGGGTCGCTCATGGTGGAAACTATCTCCGGGGGCTTATTCAGGAGAAGATAAATTCTCTCCTTTTCGGGACGCAGGAGCCTGCCGTTTACCTTGATGTGATCGCGCGATTCGTCAGCTTTGGAGCCCATCTCGGTGACGGTGTGTCCATTGACGGTAACCATCCCTGACGAAATGAGTTCTTCGGCATGCCTTCTGGAGGCAATGCCTGCGCGCGCGATAATTTTCTGGAGTCTTTCGAGCATAGAGTCCGACGTAAACGCGAACATACAGATTAGCACGGAACAGGAAATTCAAAAGCTCAAGGTGACTGGTCAGATTTGGATAATTTGAAGGCTAGACGCCGGCGTCCGACGGGCCTTTGGTTCCAGATGCTGCCGCGGCTCGCACGCTGTCGGTTTCACTTGAAGTACTTTCGGATTTATCGGCGCTTGCGTTGTGCAGTTCCGCGGCGGCTGCGGCGACGTCAGCTTCGATCGGATCATCCGGAACGCTGCCGGCGGCTTCAGTTCCCGTCCCTAAGTCGGCGGACGCCGCGGGCGCTACTGATGAATCTTCGGGCTCGGTCGGGGCGATGCCGGTGTCGTCACCGAGAGCGGCTTGCGCCAGGGCTTCAAACTCTTTCAAGCTGGGGAGTTCGTCCAGATCGAAAAGGCCGAAGCGCATCAGAAATTGTTTTGAAGTGCGATACAGAATCGGCCGGCCAATCACTTCTTTGCGTCCTGCGGTAGTGATCAATCGCTTTTCGAGAAGCGTCTTGATGACGCCGCCGACATTTACGCCGCGGATCTCGTTAATTTCGGGAATTGTGGCCGGTTGTTTATAAGCGATGACCGCGAGAGTTTCCAGCGCGGGCATGGTGAGGCGCAGCGGGGGCTGCAGACTCTTGATAAATTTGCGGACGACGTCGTGATGCTGCGCTTTGGTGTAGAACTTCCAGCCGCCGGCGACTTTGCGGACTTCAATTCCGCGGTCGTCGGGCTGGTAGTTGGCGACGAGGAGATCGAGTGCGGCGCGTGCTTCCGCTTTCTCCACGCCCAAAGCTTTAGCGATTTGATCGAGCGTGGCAGGCTCGTCTGCTGCGTAAATAATGGCTTCGAGCGCGGCTTGAATTTCTTGTGGCGTCATCGTCAGAGATATTGCTCCTCAATTTGTGACATGGCATCGGGGCCGGCGAACACGGCGTCGAACATTTTGTGTTTGCGCAAACGAATATCGGAGAAAAGTTCCGACTGCACGAGCATGACGGCCTGCATGCGGACCATTTCGAGAACGGCCAGTAAGGCCACGATCATGGCGTTGCGCGTCTCGCAGGTTTCGAAGAAATCGATGAGGGATGCGGGCTCGTCGTTGGCGGCGAGGCGCTGGCGCAGGCGGTCCATCATTTGCGCGATGGTTACGGTTTCGTGATGCAGCTCGAACTTCTTGACATCTTTTTTGCGCTCGAGGATTTGCTGGAAAGTTTTTACGAGATCGACGAGCGAGACGACCAGCTCGCCCTGGACTTCGTCACCGGTGTACAGCGTGCGGTCGGGATGGGACCAGACGTGGTCTTCCACTTGCTGCTTTTGATAGAGAAGCTGGGCGGCGTTCTTGAATTTTTCATGCTCGAGCAGGCGGTGCACGAGTTCGTCGCGAGGGTCCTGCTCTTCCGGACCGGCGAGTGGATCTGGCGGCAGCAGCATTTTCGACTTGATGTGAATCAGCGAGGCGGCCATGTAAATAAAATCGGCGGAAATGTCGATGTCGAGTTTTTCGAGCTGGTGGAGGTAATCGAGATATTGCTCGGTAACTTTTGCGATAGGAATGTTGTGGATGTCCATCTCCTGCTTGCGAATTAAATCGAGCAGAAGATCGAGCGGGCCTTCATACACCGGAAGATTAATGCGATAGGGTGACGCCATTCCACCTGCCTCGATCAAAGATCAAAAGAAAGCGCAGATCCCTGCCTGCGGCAGGAAGGCCTCGCTGCGCTCGGGCTGACAATTGTGCGCATGCTTGAAAATTTCAACCATATTGCAAAAGACTCGGCACTAAAACGTTCCGAACTTCAACACAAGCATAAGTTACGTTTTCGCGGCCTTCCGCGCGTCGTCCCATTTAAATATGGCGTTGCGCACGCGCTGCATAGTTCGCTTGGCGGCCTTGCGCGCCTTGTCTGAACCGGCATCGAGGATATCCCAAACCTGCTGCGGATGCGCCTCAAATTCTTTGCGGCGTGTCTGAATGGGCTCGATCCATTTGATCAGGTTGTCGGCCATGGCGTTCTTGCATTCCACGCAGCCGATGCCCGCGGTGCGGCAGCCTTGGTCGGACCAGGCGACCACATCAGGCGGCGAGAATAATTTGTGATAGGCGAAGACGGGACAGACTTCCGGGCGGCCGGGGTCTGTGCGACGGACGCGCTGCGGGTCCGTAACCATGTGTTTCAGAATCTTGGCGCGAATTTCAGCTGGCGGATCGCTCAGCCAGATCGCGTTGCCATAACTTTTGGCCATGCGGCGGCCATCGAGGCCGGGGAGGCGCGGCGTTTCGGCGGCCAAGTATTTCGGTTCGATAAGTACGTGATTTTGTCGAATATACGGACGAAGCACAGGATGCTTCGCTAGAATATTATCGAAACCGGATGCGATGATTGCCCTTCTTAGCTGAGTCTGCAACGAAAGGAGCGCTCTGTCGATGGATCCATCCGCTAAGCCTTTTTCAAAATCTTCCTCCTCCGCCTGTCGGGATCGGACTCGACCATCGGGAGAGTCAGACACAAACTGCGGTGCGTCGAGCATCACCAATTGGGCCTGTTCAAATAACTTCGGGCCCGCTTTCCGAAGTCCAGCGACATCTACTTTAATTCCCATTTGAGCGTTGAAACGACGGACGATTTCACGAGTTAGCTCAACGTGTGGGGCTTGGTCTTCGCCGACCGGAACTAGCAACTCCTGGTTTGGTTCGCCGTACATCACGATGTCGGCGGATTGTAGCAACGGGTAGCCGAGGAAACCGTAAGTGCCGAGGTCGCGGTCTTTTAGATTTTCGATTTGCTCTTTGTAGGTTGGGACACGCTCGAGCCAGCTCAGCGGCGTGATCATTGATAGCAGGACGTGCAGCTCGGCGTGCTCGAGAACTTGGGATTGGATGAAAAGAGTGGACTTCGCGGGATCGAGACCGACGGCGAGCCAATCGGTGGCGACTTGCAAAGTATTTTCGGCGACGGACGAGGTGTCTTCGTAGTGCGTGGTGAGCGCATGCCAATCGGCCACGAAGAAAAAACATTCGTATTCATCCTGAAGCTTCAGCCAGTTTGAGAGGGCGCCGAAGTAGTGGCCAATATGGAGCCGGCCGGTGGGGCGCATGCCGCTGAGGACTCGTTTGAGTTTAGCCAACCTGGCGAACTCCTGCGGCGCGAGACTGGGCGCCGGCGGGGGCGTTGCGCAATAAATCGCGCGCGATTACGATGCGCTGCATTTCGCTGGTGCCCTCGTAAATTGTGAGCACGCGGGCATCGCGATAATAGCGTTCGACGTCTGTCTCGCGCGAATAGCCGACGCTGCCGTGTATTTGCACGGCGCGGTAAGCTACGCGATTCGCCATTTCGCTGGCGTACAATTTCGCGCGCGAGGCATAAGAACCGAGGCGGCGAAAGCCGGGTTCGCGAGATTCTTTGTCGCGCATAAACGCGGCGTAATGTGTAAGTGCGCGGGCGGCTTCGATTTCGGTTTGCATGTCCGCGAGCATCCACTGGATCGCTTGATATTCCGCGATAGGCTTTCCGAAGGTGCGACGCTGTTTGGCGTAGCGCGCGGCGGCTTCCAAAGCGCCTTGGGCCAAGCCAAGGGCCTGTGCGGCGATGCCTACGCGGCCACCGTCAAGCGATTCGAGCGCGATCTTTAGACCTTGGCCTTCTTCGCCGAGGCGATTTTCGACCGTAACGCGGCAATTATCAAAAACAATTTCGGCCGAGCGCGAAAGGTGCAGGCCCATTTTTTCTTCGTAACGGCTGACGCGAAAACCGGGGAATGACGCTTCAACCAGGAACGCGGTGACGCCGCGAGCGCCTGCATCCAGATCGGTCTTAGCGAAGACCAAGTACACGCCGGAGACTCCGCCGTTGGTGACCCAGGCTTTCGTCCCGTTCAAAACGTAATAGTCGCCTTCGCTAACGGCGCGGGTCTGTATGCCGGCGGCGTCAGAACCAGCTTGCGGCTCGGTTAAGCAAAACGCGCCGAGGATTTCGCCGCGCGAAAGAGGCGCTAGGTATTTTTTCTTTTGGGCTTCGTTGCCAAATTTCCAGACGGGGACGCCGACTACGGAATTGGTGACGCTGAGAGCGACAGCGGTGGATGCACAAACTCGGGCGACTTCCTCGAGCATGAGCGCGTAGCTGATGGTGTCGGTTCCTGCGCCGCCCCATTCTTCCGGTACGAGCATGCCGCAACAGCCAAGTTCTCCAAGCTTGCGGAGCTGCTCGGCGGGAAATTTACCCTCGCGCTCGTATTCGCGCAAAATCAGGCGCATTTCCGTCTCCATGAACTGGCGGACGGTGTCGCGAATTAAAAGCTGATCGCTGCTGAGCGAGAAATCCATGAAAAAGTTTACGCTGCGATGCTAGCACAACCGCGCTGCACATCGAAATGCTGCGAGCGAATCATGTTGCGCTCGGAAACAGGCAATCTGACGGCTTACTTTGGAGCTGCGGCTTGCTGTTCTACAGGTTTTAGCGTCGTGGATATTTTTGATTTGTGGCCGGGCTTGACGGTCACCTTGTCTTCTTGGGGGACACAGCCGTCCGCGGTGACGGTGACCTTATAGGCGCCCGCCGGCAGGTTTTCAACCGTGAATTGGCCGCTTACGTCGGACGCGACGTTGGAGGCGACGCCAGTCTTTATATTGGAGACGCTTACGCGGGCTCCGGCGAGCGGTCCGCCGTGCTTTTCGGAAACTTTGCCGGTTATCGAACCGGTGGAAGCCGTTGCGCTCGCGGTTGGCCTGCTGGCGCCCTGCGCGTGAGAACCGAGAGGACAAATGGAGACGCAGAGAAAGGCCAGAAAAAGTAACCCGGCACGTCGTGCGTGGCTCGTGGCCCTGTAAAAAGCCCATGATGGATTTAGGAATGGCATGTAACGGAGGCTCCTATAGTTTTAACAGCTCGCGAAGGCGTTTTGTTTGCGCGCGCGATACCGGAATCTCGCTGGCGCGTTTGTCGTTCATTTTCAGCATGAAACTGGATTTAAACCAAGGTACGACTTCCTTAATGTGGTTGATATTCACCAAATAGGAGCGGTGCGGGCGCCAGAAACGGTCGGAGTCGAGAGAGGCGCTTAGCTCTTCAATGGTGCGATAGTTTGAGACGCCTTCGAAATCGCGAGCGTAAATCGTGATCGTTCCATCCTGAATCGCGGCGTAAATCATGTCCTGCGCGTCAACGAGGAACATGCGGGCTTGCGATTTCACCAGGAGCTTTACGGGCTGCGAAGTTTTTTGCGGAGAGGCGGAAAGTTGGCCGACAAGATTTTCCAACCGCTCGACTGGGGAAGTGTGCGCTTCCACCATTTTCTTTGCGCGCTGGATGGCTTTGGCGATGCGGGCTTTATCGAAGGGCTTTAGCACGTAATCTACCGCGCTTACCTCGAAGGCCTGGATGGCATAATTGTCGAAGGCGGTGGCGAAAACAATTTGTGGAATACGAAGTTTGCGTTCTACCAGCTTTTTCAGGACGCCGAAGCCGTCTAAGCCGGGCATTTGTACGTCTAAAAATACCAGGTCGGGATCGTGCTCTTTTATGAGGGCAACGGCTTCCAGGCCATTTTTTCCCTGCGCGATGACGTTGATTTCGGGGAAACCCTTGAGCAGGTAGGCGAGTTCGTCGCGCGCGGGGCGCTCGTCGTCAACAATGACAGTGTTGATGGGCATGGATTCGCTGGGTAGTATATGCAACCGTGAGTAGTGCGGCAAGGAACGCGGCGGGGTGCGTATGAACGCTCGGGCTCGTACTGCGATCTCGCAGGCGCTGACGGTGCCGCGCTGAAGGCCGCGGCGCTACACTTGAACCTTTACGCCTAGAAGGATGCTGTTTTTCGGCGATTGGAGATCGCATGGGTAAGAAAAAGGGCATGGCTAGGATTTTGAGCAGTAAAGTCACGTTCAAAGGGCGGGTGTTTAGCGTTCGGCGAGAAGAGGTTATTGAACCTGGAGGTGTGCGGGCCATTCGCGAGATTGTTACGCATCCGGGCTCGGTCGTTGTTTTGCCGGTTTTTCCGGACGGGCGGATTCTGATGATCCGGCAATACCGGCATTCCGTACGCCAATACCTGTGGGAGCTTGTGGCCGGGAGTAAAGATGTAGGGGAGAGCTTTGAAAAGGGAGCGCACCGTGAATTGTTGGAAGAAACGGGATACACGGCTCGACGGATGCGTAAACTGCTCGACCTGTTCCCTACCCCTGGGTTCGTGAGCGAGAACATGGTGATTTTCCTGGCCGAAGGATTGAAGTTGGGCAAAGCGCAGCCTGAAGCGGACGAGAAAATCGACTTGCGGATTTTTAGTCTGCGCGAAATCGAATCATGGATACGCGCGGGGCAAATCCGCGACGCCAAATCGGTGGCAGGGATTTTGTATTACGCCCATTGCATGCGGCGCGGACGGCACAAGAAGTAATTCATCCCCACAAACAATCAAGTCGACGGACGGCATCCACGCTGCCTCCCGGATTTGCAGACCTGTTCTTTCGGCCAGTTCCCTAGCAGGAACGCAAAGGGCCTTCCCTCCGAGCGATTTACCTTCGCCTGCTAAGCTTGATCAGGCGGAGGTGTGCTATGCCAGATCCAACACTCTATAAAAAGCTCTATGAGATATTGAAATGGTCAAGCGTCGCGGCTCTGGCGCTAACGTTGATTTTGGTTCTACATACTTCGCCAGCTCCGAATATTCCATACAATGCGAACGCGGCAGCGAGCGCGGAGAAAAAATTTGAGGCTGCGGACCAGGCAAAAGCCGCGGGACAGCCAAGTCAAGTCCAGCTAGATCGCAGCGAACTGAATTCCTATTTGGCGCAGAATCTTCAGCTAGAAGGCAAACCGGGGGCAGCGTCTGCGTCAGCACCAGCACAGGGCGCAAGCATGGACAATGTTCCCACGGTGGGTAGCGCGGTGCCTCCAGATGATCCCGCTGGAGCATTTCCCGGCGGTGATCAAGCTACTCTGGAACAGGTGCAATCGACGGTGAAAGACGTGAAGGTGGATATGGACGGCGACCTGGTGAAGGCCTACGTTATTTTCGATTATCACGGAAAAGATCTCTCGCTGGAGCTGGACGGGCATCTGAGCGCGGACGGCGGCTATATGAAGTTCGAACCAGTAGCGGGAAAACTCGGATCGTTGCCTCTGCCGCAATCCACTCTGCAGGCGGCGGTGGACAAGATGATGGCGTCTCCTGAAAATCGAGAGAAGCTAAAATTGCCTGCCGACATCAGCGACGTTCAGATTCAAAATGGGCAGGCAGTGGTGAAGTACAAATAATCTGCGAATTCTACCTAGCAATCACTTTGACTGATTCCGCTCGTTAATGGACTTCATGGTAGCTTGAGCCTGTTGCCCAATTTGAGGCGACATTCCGTCAACACCACGCGCGAAGTGCGCCACTTCCGGCAAATCATCCGTAGTGCCAATCAAATAAAGCGCTCGTAAAGCTTCCCAAACCGCACTTTCGCTCGGCAATAGCGAAAGGATCGGCTGGCCCGCGGTTACGTTTGATTCGTTCGCAACAAGCCAGCGATCCAGCGTGCCGGGAACGTTGGAGCGCACTTCCCTTTTTCCCGCGGCCGATTCGACATGCGCCACCATCGTTCCGGTATTGATTACATCTCCCGGCTTCAGGCGGGTGAGGAGCTTGCCATCGAATGGCGAGCTCATCTCAGACGGTCTCAGCATGGCGACAATTTGCGCATGACCTGAATCGTCTTTGAAACGCACGAGCGAAAGAGCTGCATTGCGTTGGACCATCACGTTGGGGTCGCTGAGAAGTTTCACGAGCGCTTGATGAAAATCCTCTGATGTATTGTCCTGCCCCATCACCCAGGCATCGGTAATGCGGATTTCGTTTACCGGATCGGCCGCAAGATGGACGATTTGCGGATACCACTTGCGAACGGAGGGATCACCGGCTTCTATCCGCAGTTCGAGTTGCGTCAAGGCGTGTTGAATATCGCGGGGATGAGCGTGGTCGGCTAGCGCTTTCGATATCTGGGCATCGTTGAGTGGACGGCCAAACCAAGTGGCGTTCCAAAACAAGAATGGCATCAGCACGAAGAGAAACGCGAGCGCGACAATGCCAAGAGCCCAACGGCCACCAAAGGAAGTTTGAGTCTTTGCCGCCTCTGCCATTCGGCAATTAGTTTACAGGAACGCGTACAGCAGCGGCGATAGGATCATTCATGGTCAATTTTGTCTGGGAGCGCCAGTGTTTAGCTTTCTGTCGGCTTGGGCGGCTGAGGAATAGCCGGTTTCGCGGCTGGCTTGGGTGCCGCAGGCGGCGGAGGGGGCTGCAACGCAGCAGGCGGATGCGAAGGCTGCAGCGGAGGAGCAGCAGCCGGTGAGGTGGCGGGAACCGCGCTCGCAGTCTTTGGCACGGCTGGTGTTGCGGCCGCAGTGCTCGGTGCAGCCGCTTTTTGCGCTGGTGCCTCAGGCGTCTTGGCTGCCGAATGGCGGAAGAATGGGAGCAGTCCCGCTTGATGCACCATCATCAGAATCATGAGGCTGAATATTCCGCCCATCATCAGGCAGATGAACAGCATCATGATGCCGTCTATACCGCTGGTGAGCAAGCCGCTGGTGATGTCCCAAATGATGCCGACGAGGGCCAAGACCACGAAGAGGCCGCAGATGACGCTGAGTTCGATCCAATTTGCTTTGGGGCTTGTGGGTTCAATTCCCATGGTTGACGATGTCATTGGGCTAATTTATCGAAAATCATCCAGCCAAGCAAAAGCGGAATATGAATTACGGTCGCGTGCATCAACCACTTCGCGCGAACGTTTGTGCGCGTGCGATTGGCCCACAGGGAAACTTGCAGCAAAATCATTCCGAGAACAAGGGCTCCGAAGAAATATCGAATTCCGACCATCCCTACCACGGAAGGCAGCAAGCTTACCGGAACCAAGACCGCGGACATGGCAACGATTAGCCGGAACGTGGCGTCGCCTTTGGGATCGACCACCGGCAACATCTGGATTCCGGCGCGCGCGTAATCCTCGCGGTACATCCAGGCGATGGCCATAAAATGCGGAAACTGCCAAACGAACAATATGGCGAAAAGGATCCAGCCGCCTTCGGAAAGCGAGCCGCGAGCGGCGGCCCAGCCAATCAGTGGCGGCAACGCGCCGGGAATGGCTCCTACGGCCGTGGCAAGAGTCGTGCGCGTCTTCAGCGGCGTGTAGAGGCCGAGGTAAGACAGGCTGGTGGCCAGAGCGACCAGGGCCGCGAGAAGATTCACCGCGACCACTAGCCATGCTGTGCCGAGAACTATTGTGACGAGGCCAAAAATCCAAACCTCGGTGGGTTTCAGGGTACCAGTTGGCAACGGGCGCGCGGCGGTGCGACGCATTACGGCGTCCATGTCGCGTTCCACGTACTGATTCAACGCGGCAGTGCCGCCAGCGACCAACAGAGTGCCGATAAGCGTGTGAGCCAGTCTGGCCCAATCCATTGGGCCGGTGGAACCGAGATAAAAACCAGCAACGGTCGTGATCACCACTAGAAAAGTAACGTCGGGCTTGGTAAGGACGACGTAAGCCCACGGCTTTTCGAAGGCGGTGACGGCGACGGCGCGCGTGTTGTTCATCGAATGTTGTCCACGATTCAGGCCCTCGAGCTCTCTGGACGCGTGCCACCGGCGCGCGTGGTTTCCATGGCCGATCTTAATGCAACCGGCGCATTAGGCCGAATCAGCCGGTAGCAAGATAACGTCAGAACCACGCTGGAAGCAAGTGTTAGAGCGCCAACGAGAACGTGCGCGACCGTGATTATCACGTAAGACAGGGAGGGCTGTACGGAGTGCATGGCTTGCACGACGGCCCAATACGCCGCGATCCCGAGAAGAATCTGGGTGCCGAGAAAAGCCTGGAGGAGAATTCCCCATCGGCGCAGGTCGCGAATCTGGCCGAAGCGTTTGCGGACGGAGCGGCACGTCCAGATGATCAGGAAGGTGACGGCCACGAATCCGATCAGGTGCGGCAAAATTCCGAAAGCTCCGTGACGGAAGCCAGCGCCGAGTATCAGCTGAACGAAGATTGCAGCCGTCGTGATGGCGGCCAGGGGACGCAGGCGAGGCGAGCCGCGATCATCGAGTGATTCTGAAGCGTTCTGCCACCATCCACTGGTAATTAAAGCGAGGCTTACGACAGTTACGAAAAAAATTTGTGCCAGCGTGGCATGCATTGTGGCGGTCACCGCGGGATGGCCTTCGAGCACACGCAAAGCTCCGAGAAGAGCTTGCGCGATTACAAGTAGAAGCGCGGCCCAGCCGAGCTTGCGAGCGGCTTGAGTGCCTCGGCGAGCGAGCCAGAGGGCGAGAATCACAGTTAAGATAGTTACGGTCGCGGCGAAGACACGGTGTGCGAACTCGTAGCGGATACCGCCAACGAGCGGCGGGATGATTCGGCCATAGGCAAGCGGCCAGTCGGGGACGGAGTCGGCGGCATCGTTGCTGGTTACCAGCGCGCCTGCCATCAGCAACAGCACAGTGACGGACGCCGTAGCTACGGCGAAGCGATGGACGCTCTGGAGTTTTCCGGTTTCGGGCATTGCGAAATGCGCTTCCCTGACTTGAAAGATGCTATCCGGTGTTGCAAACCACTTAGCTAAGAACAGCAACGGAAGCGAGTTCGCGACTCACTTCCGTTGCGGAGTTCGACGTAACGAGGTTGCTAAGCCGCCTGCAAACTAGTCGCCAGATGCGGCGGCCGTCTTAAACGTGAAATTGAGCGGCTTGGATTCTTTCGCGCCAATCGTCACGGTCTGATCGGAAGTGCCGTACTTTTCGTGCCAGGCTTCGATGGTGTACGTTCCGGGCGGCAAATCCTTCAATTCAAATTTTCCGTCCTTCGGAGTGATGGCGTAATAGGGATTCTTGAACACGAAAATATAACTCTTCATCCAAGGATGCACATTGCACTTTACAGGGATGGCATCTTCGGCGCGGCCAAAAGTTTCGTCGATGGGAGTAGCGCCAGGCGGCTGCGACTTATTCCACTCGCGATTGTCTTTCGGCATGGGATGAATGTTGTGAGTAGTTTGGTCATCGTTCTTGACCTCGAAGGTCTGGCCGGTCATCAAAGCGATGATGTGCGGGTCGTACATGCAGCCTTTCTGATTTAGGACGACGGGCTCTTTGGGCGTGTCGAATGAGTAGTCACCCAAGCCGTCTTTCACATAAACGACCACGTTGGCGAGGTCGCCTTTGTCATCCACAACGACTTCCGGTGGAACTACCGGGCTGGGATGCTCTTTCTGGCAATAGGGCTCGGCGCTCATGTTGATGGGCTTGGCCAGCACGGGCCTGCCGTCGAGGGTCACGGTTCCGGAAACGGAGCCGACGGTGGAGGTGTCCACAACTTTTTTCGCGTTGGAATTCGCAACGGGCTGCTCGTTCGTCTCGTTATTTTGTTTGCCGCCGCATCCTACGATGGCAATTGCCAGGACTGCCGCTAATGATAGATTAAAAAACTTGGTCTTCATTTGGAACAATTCCTCCTTAGTAAAACGAGGTTATTCTAACAATTCCGCAGCTTTATACGGCGCAAATTCTTTACGAACCAAGCCAGCCGGGGCGCGCCGTCACTTGCCTCCAGCGGCTCCCTTTCCACCCGTTGCGCCTGACGATTTCGCGCCACCGCTCGTTGGAGCGGGCGATTTTCCGACCAGAGCGGCTTGCTCCTGTGGCGTTAGTGTAAACATGTAACGCACCAGCAAGTCCGCCTGATCGCCCGTGTAATGCTGCACGGAAGCCGGTACAGGGCCGGAAAAAACCCAGTGGTCGCCTTCCATGCGGAACAACCCTGAGGGCATCGCGGTTCCCGGAATAATTTTCGCGGGATCGATGATCCAGCGGTCAGTCCAGGCTGGTTGCAAACGATCGCGGGCCAACAGGAAGTTTGGCGCGATGGCATTTTTGTCGTGCGCTTCGTTGCCGGTCATATGGCATTTCAAACAAGGCGCCGCGGGGCTGGTGAAAAGAGCGCGAGCCATGGCGCGTTCATTGTCATCCAAAGGCTGCACCTTGGGAGGAATAAACGGATCGGGCTGCGAAGACATGGCCTGGAAAAAGAGGACGAGTTTGCGAATTTCGTCATTGGAGAGATAGAACGTGGGCATGCGCACTTGCAAATACTGGCGCACGCCGTTGCGGTTCGTATCGGTGGTGCTGAGCGACGGGTTAGCAAGGAACTGCCTGAGCCATTCCGGATTTACGCGAGCGCCTTCGGTGGTTAACACCGGAGGCAGATTCGCTTTGTTTTCACCCTGATAGAAAGGCAAAGTTTGCATCACGGATTTCTGGCCTACGTCGATCTGATGGCAGCCGATGCAGTTGTACTTCGTGACGACCCACCAACCCTCTTGAATGTAACGGCGGCGGTCGGCCGGTCTGTACATATATTCCGGCGGCAAAGTGGGGTCTGTGCTTCCGAGGAGCATGCTGACCAAGGCTTCCACGTCGCCATCGCCATAGAGATTGGGCTTGGGCATGCGCAACGCGTCCATCGGGTTGGCATGATATTTTCCCTGATCGTAAACTCCGGGGTTCTGAAGTTTCTGTTCGAAGAAACCTTTTGCGTCGTACCACGGGCCGCGCGGGGACTCTTTGCCGTTCGGGAGAACGCCGCGCTTGGCATCTTCGGTCCACAGGGCGAAATCTAGACGCTCGATGGGCTTGCTGCCTTCGTTCGTGAGCTCCGTGCCGATGCGGCCCTCGTCTTCGAGGCCGCTAAGTTCGTGGCATCCGGCGCAACCGTAATGCCGAGCGAGGTCCTTCCCTTTCGCGGCGAGCTGCGGATCATCCATGTAATCCGCAGAGGCGTATGAAGCATCTGGATGTTTCTGCGCCATCAAGTAGGTGGCGATGTCGCGTGCGTCGTCCATGGAGAGACGCAAGCTTGGCATCACGGTGGGCTGCTGAACTACGAGTTCGTGGCCGTCATTCGGGCATCGGGAATGATCGAGGTCGAAAACATACGGGAGATTATGCTTGGCGTAATCTTCAGGACCGAGATCCTTCTTCTCGTAAGGGCAATACGGACGCGTGCGCTGACGTGGGTCGTGGACCCAGCGGACGACGTAATCGTAATTTTCTTTTTCGCCGACGCGGCTGAGGTTCGCGGCAAATGTGCCGCCGACGGCTGACGAACCCTCGCCCATGGAGTGGCACGCGAGGCAACCGCGCTCTTCGAAGAGTTCCTTGCCGTGACCGGCATTGCCCGGCGCTTGATGCTCGAGTGGAGGGCCCGTGAGTCCAGCTTGCCAGACAAAAGCCGCGAGGGCCTGAATCTCGTCTTGTGAGAGGCGGAACTGCGGCATCTTGGTGGTCGGCCGAAATTCCGTGGTGTGGCCGATCCAATACGGAATCCATTCCTTGCGCAGTTTCTGGCGCGCTTCTTTCAGATCGGGACCAACCTTCTTAATCTCCTGCAAGAGATTGTGGCTTTGTTGCTCGAGAGATTCCGTTCGCGCATCCATACGGCTGATTTCGACGGTTAGGTTGGTCGCCTGACTGTTGAGCTTATCGGCCGTTGCATTATCTGGGGCTGCGTCGGCTTGCTTCTGCAAACGTGGGATCGTCAGCAGATCGTCTGTCTTAGCTTTTGCGAGTTGCAAAATGGTCTGGCGCGCATTGACGAGCTGTTCGTCCTGATTGTCGAAACCCTGGGAGCGGTGGCATCCGATGCAACCGCGCTGACGATAGAGTTGTTTTCCTTCGTTGAGCACGGGCGCGTGCTCGGTGACCATGTCCGCAGAATGGCACTGCTGGCATCCGGCGTTGTAATTTTCAGGATAATGCAAGGGCCACAGCCAGTGTGGATAACGTCCATGTCCGCGCTGAACAGAGTCGATGGCACGGCCGTTTCCACCGTGGCATGGCGAACATCCGAATTTCTCGAGCGGATGCAACGCCATTAGCTCTTGATCGGGATGACTGGAGAAAGGCGCGTCATTACTTTTCGCCATTCCGAGGTCGGCTTTCGTTAGAGTCACCTGAGACGGCACGTACTTCGGATCAGTGCCGACGTGGCACGACTCGCAGCGATCTACTAACCCAGCGCCGCCCAAATTGTTGATGGATGCGCCGGACGGATTCACGTTCACTTGAATAATGCGCGCGTCGAAATCTTCCATCGATTTGCGCAGGCCATCCAGCGAAGCGGAACTCAAACCCGGCAGATGGTCGGAAACATACAGCGTTAATTCGGTCTGCGCGTCTTTGGCAGGCTTGTCGACTTCTCCACGCTTTGCAATGAGCGCTGCTCGCTGCGCCATGATGCTGGTAAAAGTGTCGTTCAACTGGTCGGCGGTGAAGACCTTATTCTTCTGCACCTGGCCATTCTCTATCGGCCAGTCCACTTTCCACGTGGAGTTGCGCCCTTCCTGCAATTCTTTCAGGCGCTTGGCCTTTTCGTTCTTGTCGTCGGCGGGAATAATTTCGTACTCGTAAACGAGATGGCCGATTTTGCCGCGTTCGTCCTTGAACGCATCGCCGATGGCCGCACGTTGTTCATCCAGGAGATCGATCTGCTTGGCGATTTCATCATCCTGGGATTTTGCGGTTTGTTGAGCGCCGGCAAGCTTTGCAGCGAGAGTCTTATATTCCGGAGAGGAATAAACGTCTGCCTCTTCTTTTTTCTTTTGCTTGATGTCTTTGCCGAGGTATTCGGAGTAGGCCTTGGCGAAACGTGTTTGGTAGCGCCGCCAAGGCTGCAGTCCGTAAAACTCGACGTAAAAAGACCACGCGACCGTGAGGATTAAGAGAAGCGAAGCGATCAAAAGCGGAAAGGTAAACGATCGATTCTTGATCGGATCATCCGGCGCTGTGTCAGGTGAACGATCAGGCACCCTTATTCCTCCGTTTTCTTTCTGCGGCTACTGCGGCCGCGTCAGACGCGGTTAAATACTGAACCATGGCGTCACCCAGATATATTTAATGGTGAAAACCAATCGCAGCAGAATCTTGATTGGCAGCGAAACCATGAAGATCAAAAACGTGTACATGGTCACAAGCTGCAGCAAGCTCATGCGCTTGTAAATCTTCTTGCTGAACTCAGTGCGCAAGCAGAGCCAGTGGACCAGCAACGCCGCAACGATAAAAAACAACACTAGCGGGAAGATTCCGAAAACCGCGCGCGCCCAAATCGCCGCTTGATCCTTGGTTGTATGGAAAATCGGCGCGAGCCAAGACCCGTCAATCCCGACAACCTGGTCGAGGTTTCGGTTCACCGCGTAATCCACTCGTTCAGCATCCCAAGTCTGTCCTGGCCAAAACCACATCCATCCGGGGCCGCGTATGAACGTTCCAATCACAATCATCAAAACCCAAAGACCGATGAATCCGACGAGAAAGGTCCAGATGGAAAATTTTCGCTGCTTGTACGTGTAGTAACCGTTGCCCAGCGGATTCGCGTCGATATATGGGATGACCATCAGGCCGACGATAATTAGCGTTGGCATCACTACACCGGCGATCCATGGGTCGAAGTAAACCAGCATTTCCTGTAGGCCCAGGAAATACCAGGGCGCTTTGGCCGGATTCATGGTGACATTCGGATTGGCCGGTTCTTCGAGGGGCGCGTTCAGAGTCAAGGACCAAGCCATCAAAAGAACGGTTACCAGGATGGCTACCAAAAACTCCATGCGCATCAAGTAGGGCCAGGTGTGGACTTCCTTTTCCCACTTGGGGTCCCATTCTTGCGTCTTGCGGTATTTGGTTTTCGCGGCTTGCGCGTCGGATTCTAAGATTGCGATGAGCTTGTCGTTGGCAACCGCCTGCCGCAGCGCGTACCACATATAAAAAGGGGCGAGGAACAGCAATGCCACGATAGGCACGTTGTCTGGTGCGGACGCGATTTCCCAAATTTGGCGAAAGTCAAAAGGCATCGATTCGTTCTATCCTTTAGAAACTTTCCCGCTAAAATTCATAACTAACCCATGCCGCTGGGCCGCAAAATTACCGGCCGCGGACTTCTCTCTTCCTTGATTTCCGATTCAAGCATCACCGGCGCGGGACCTGATATTCCCCCGTCTTTTCGCACGCGCCAGAAGTGGACACCCAAAAATATCGCTACGATTAACGGAATCGCGATGCAATGCCAAATGTACGCGCGCAGCAATGCATTGGCGTCCACGATGGAACCGCCGAGCAAAGCGAAGCGCACGTCGTTATACGGCGTCATGCCCATTTGCGCGCCGAAAGGCCCTTCATTTCCTAAGAGCGGCGTAGCTCGCGCCATGTTCGTTCCGACGGTAACGGCCCAGAAGCCCAGCTGATCGTCCGGCAGCAAATATCCGGTGAAACTCAACAACATGGTGAGCACCATCAGCAGAACGCCGACGCACCAATTGAACTCGCGCGGCCGCTTATAGGAGCCGGTCATGAACACGCGGAACATATGGAGCCAGACCGCGATGATCATCAAGTGCGCGGCCCAGCGGTGCATGTTGCGCAGCAATTTGCCAAACGGAACGTCATTTTCAAGGTACAGAATGTCTCGGAAGGCCTGTATTTTCGTCGGGTGGTAATAAAACATCAGCAGAACGCCAGTGAAAGTGAGGACGATAAACAGGTAAAAAGTGATTCCGCCCATGCCCCAGGTGAAGTTGTATTTCGTGGCGTCGCGATTAACTTTCGCCGGGTGCAGGTGGAAGAAAACGTTGGAAAGAACGCTGAGAGCGCGGTTGCGCGGCTCGTCGTCGTGCTTGACACGAAATATGGAACGGTAAAGCTGAGTCTTTTCCGGCTCTTTTAGCTCGGCGACCTGCTGCTTGGCTTTTTCCTCCAGCGTCTCGCGGAGCGCTGCAGCAGAATCCTTGGCTTTTTCGAGGACGCCGGTTTTGCTTTTACCGTCGCCGTTTTCTTCGGGCATCCGCCTGACCCCTTGTCTAGCTCAAATCTTGGCGCCAAAATCCACGCCGCATTGAAACAGCCCAAGCCTATACGTTCAAAAAAGCTCCTGGATCGTTGAAATGATTCACACCCGCACGCGGATCGTCCACGAACAGGCGGCTCGTATCCACGGTAATTTTTCCCGTAGGATCGAGCTGCACAAAAGAACGGTCCATGGGACGCGGCGCGGGCCCCTCGAAGTTCACGCCTTCACTGTCGTAACCGCTTCCGTGGCAAGGACACTTGAATTTATTTTCGGCCGGCTTCCATTCCGGAGTGCAGCCGAGGTGCGTGCAACGCGCGAAAATAACGAAAAGACGGTCCGGTTCCCGCACCACCCAAACGCGGTTGGTCATCAGGAAGCGCTGATCGATGCCGAGGGCGAAGTCGGAAGGAAAACCGATGTCGAAAACAGTATTGGGTTCGTATAACGCGCGAGGAAAGAAAAACCGGAGGAACATCAGGAAGTTAACGCCGAGATAGCCCCAAATACACGCCCAAATGACGCGACGGCGGGTCGTATTCACCGCTTTTTCCGTCGATTTGGCGTCCAGCGCAGCAGATGCATTTCCTGCCGGCACCTTGGAAGGCGCGCTGGTCGTTTCCCCGGACTTCCCGTCAGACATATCTGGCATCGGCCCGTTTAATGACTGTATTCAAATCCTAAAAAATATAAAGGCAACACTAAGTCGAAGCAAGAACATTGGTTTATATGCCGCGGGAATGTCTGTGTCAAGTGGTTACGAACATTCCCGTTCACAAATTTTCCCGGCCTTTCTTCTTGCGAACGGCCGTCGCACGGCGCGCGCGGGCGAGTTATTGCGGCTAAGAAACTACCGAGGAGACGCCATTGCGTTTTCCGACGGCACGAAGAACGAGATCTGCCAGCGCCCGGATCAGAAGCGGCGAATCATTCAGCGCAGGCATCATGTGAAACTCGGTGATCCCGAGCGATTCAGCGTGTTCCCTCGCCTCAATATTAATTTCGTGGAGGGTTTCAATGTGTTCGGTTAGAAACGAAATCGGAATCACCAGAACTCTCTTGATGCCGCTGCGCGCGAGCTTGTCGACGGTATCCGTCAGCGAAGGCTGAATCCATTTCTGCGGTCCTACCTTGCTTTGAAAACACAAGCCGTGCGGATTCATCCACGCGCCAAGCTCCATCACGAGCTGTACCGTCTCTTGAATTTGTTTCGGATAAGGATCGCCCTTTTCCACCAGCGTGAGGGGAAGGCTATGGGCGCTGAAAAGAAGATGCACTTCCTCCGGGTGCGGCAATTGCTGCAGCACGCCATTGACGCGGTCAACGATGGACGCAATGTAGTCGGGGTGATCGTAAAAGTGATCGACAAGATGGACAGGCGCCTGCGGTTTATAGAGACGATTCCATTCCTTCAAGCTGCTGCCGGTGGTGGCAAAGGAAAAGTGAGGGTAGAGCGGAAGAAGCACGAGTTCGTCGTAAGACGTGCTCTGCAAGGTGGCCACCGCTTCTTGCGTGTCGGGATGCCAATAGCGCATCGCCACGATTGTTCGCGCCTGAATATGCGGACGCAGCTCCAACTGAAGCGCCACGGCTTGTTGCTCGGTTAAACGGCGGATGGGAGAGCCTCCACCGATTTCCGCGTAGTGCTGGCGGACGATTTTCGAGCGCGTGGCGGAAATAAGCTTCGCTAGCGGTTTGCGCGCAAGAAATGCACCTGGGAAATTTATAATGTCGGGATCGCAAAATAAGCGATAGAGGAATGGCTCGACCGCTGCTTGACTATCAGGTCCGCCCAGCTGGAACAATATGATGGCGATTTTCTTCGGCCCGTCCATAACGCACTCCTTATCAAACCTACCTTCCGCGCATTTGCTGTTTGAGACTCTCGATATCCTGCCGCAGTCGCGCTAAACGCCGGGCTATCGATACTTCATACACGAAAAAAACGGCCCACACGACCATCCAGGCAGCAAATAGATTTTCGAAATTCTTCATGGCCTCTCCTTACCAATAGATGACGGCTCAAGATTTAGGGTTTCATACTCCATGCGCAGCTCGTCAAACTCCTGGCGTAATTGCTCCAGCCTGTAGCGGTCGATCAGAACAAGAATCATCACTCCCATAACGGCAATCACGCAAAGCAAGAGAACTTTCCCAATCACCGGGTCAAGACCGGAGCCTGAACCTCCCAGAATCACAGGCTGCGGGTGCTGCGTGCGCCACAAGCGATTGGAAACGTAAACGAGCGGCGCGTCTAGAAAAGCAAATATCCCGAAGACCGCCGAAAGCGTCGCCTTCTTTTCACGATCGTCCAGCAGGCCGCGCAACAATAAATAGGCAATGTAAAGAAGCCAGAGGATGAACGTGGTGGTTAGGCGCGCGTCCCAGGTCCACCATATTCCCCACACGGGCTTGGCCCACAACGGACCGGTGGCGAGGCCGATGGTGCAGCAGACTACGCCAACTTCTACGGCCGACACGCCCCAAGAGTCCCACTTAGATTTGTGCGTGGCTAAATACGCGATGTTCGCGATGAAGGCGACGGACAGCGCGGTGAACATCGCCATCCAACTTGGCACGTGGAAATAAAAGATGCGTTGGATGAGGTGCATCGTCCTCTCGTCGGGGGCGATGAAAAGCGCAGCATACCCAGCGAAGAAAATCAGCCCAGCAACGAGAATTGTGAATGCGTAGCGAACTTTCATCGAATGCGTCTCATTATTCCTCAATTAAATAATCGCACAGAAGCCAGGACGCCGTCAGGAATACGATATCAAATCCGGCAAGCAACGCGACCCAGGTGCGATCGAGCTCGGGCTGTTCCACGAACAAAGAGGCGGTGGCTTCGACGGCGGCGATCAGCAACGGAGTCAGGATCGGCAGCAAAAGAAGAGGCAAAAGCAATTCGCGCAGGCGCGCGTGAGACGAGATCGCAGAAAAAACGGTTCCGGTGACCGTCATGCCTATAGTTCCAAGCACCAAAACGAGGATTAGCTTACCGACGACTCCTGCTAGCGACACGTTGTATAAAACCGAAAAGACTGGGACAAGCACGACTTCAACCAGCGACATAAAAATGAAATTTGCGAGCATCTTCGCCGAGAGAATTGCGAAAGGCGAAATCGGCGCCATGCGCAGGGCGTCCATGGTGTCGTTCAGGCGTTCTCTGGCGAAGGACGGATTCAACATTAGCGAGCCGGCGAATAAAAATGAAATCCAAAGAAGGCCAGGACCGTAACGCCGTGATTCCGCCGCAGTGGGATCGAAGGCAAAACTGAAGAGGACCACAATTACCAGCGCGAAAATGATTGTGGCGCTCAAAAGTTCGCGCGTGCGGAACTCCAGACGCAGTTCTTTAGCTAGCAGAATTGCAGAGGCGTGGGCAGCGCTCATTCAGGCGTCCGCTCGTAACGCGGCAAGCAATGGGCGTGGGTCACCGTGTTCGCCGCTGTCGTCTTGTATGGTGCCGGCCGCCAACACCACTGCGCGTGTGGCCAAATCCAAGGATTCGTTTCGAGCGTGCGTGCTCATTAGCACGGTGCAACCATCTTTGCGCAGCCCTTCCAGAGTGGCGCTGAACCATGTGAGGCCCTGGCGATCCAGTCCGGCGGCAGGTTCATCGAGCAAAAGAAGGCGCGGACCATGCAGAAGCGCGCGAGCAATCCCCAATCGTTGACGCATGCCGCGCGAAAATGTTCGCACGAGACTTCCGGCGCGCGAACCCAATCCGCAGGTTTCCAAAGCGTTTGCGACACGGGGAGAAACGTCATCGAGCCCGTAAAGCTGGGCGAACAGCGTGAGATTTTCAGCGGCGGTCAATTCGTCGTAAAGCAGCGTGCTGTGGCCGACCATTCCAAGCTGTCTTTTTGTTTCCGAGGTATCCAATGGCTGGCCGGGATTCCCACCATCTGTATATTCAACTTTGCCGCGCGTGGGAGCCGCGAGAAGAGCGGCAATGCGCAATAACGTGGTCTTCCCCGCCCCGTTCGGACCTAGCACCGCCACAAATTCGCCGGAATGGATTTGGAGCGAGATGCCACGCAGCGCAAAGAAAGATCCAAAACGTTTTTCGATACCAGCAAAGGAAATTCCGAGAGAGGAGACGCCAGAACGAGAAGTGGAGCGGGTTGCGGGCAAGGCGTTCCGCTTAGCCTCTCACTAAGTCGCGCAGGACTTTCTCCAACTGTTGGCGTTCGCGCTCGTAATCGCTCTCGGTGATGGTTCCGGCTTGGCGGCGCAATTCCAGGCGGAAAAGGCTGTCTTTTAATTCGTCGAGGCTTCCACGAACTTCGCGATTTACCTGGACGACCGGTTCAGTGACAACAGGCGCGGACGCGCGTTTCGAAGCCGAGGGGAACGCGGTCTTCGCCAAGACCGCTGCAACAGCGGGAGAATCGCCGTTCGTTGGCATGATTACCTGTGGCCGTCGCCACAAGTAAACGAAACCGAGCGCGAAAATTGAAGCGAAGCCGCCGACAAGAATCCATTTCAGGCTATCGAGACGGGCCGGGACGGTGGTTGCTGCGGCAGTGGTGGCCTCGGCCCCGGAAGCCTCTAAGCGCGAATTCACCGAGGCGTTGGCGGATCCATCGGGCGGAGTAGAAGTGCCGCCTTCACCTGCTCCCTGACTCGCAGAAGGAATTGGAGCGGTGCCGGAAACTTTTATCGCTATGGGCGCGTCCGCGGCGACCGCAGTTCGAGTGTAAACATTAAATCCCTGATCCTGGCCGGCCGGCGTAATTCCATCACCGGAAATCTGCACCGTGGGAGGCGCGGCGATAATTAACCGGTCAGTGGCGTACGGCGACGTGGTCTTCAGCGTTATTTGATTGCCTGGATAGGGCACCTTGTAAGAAATTCGCACGCCGCTCTCGCCGGGACGGAACGGAAACGCGATGGCCATCTTATTCTTGCCCTTATCGATCGTGCCTTGAACCACCGGCATCCCCGCCGAGCCCCATGCGGAAGCTTGGTTGAAGTCTGCGCCGTCAGGAATCGAGAAATTGAAAGACCCATCGGCGCGATAGAACGCGACGGGTGGCTGCGTCTTGTTCTCGATGGCGTATTCTTCGCCGACCATCAGATCGGCTCCGTTTGGCTGCACAATGATCGCGTGATTACTTACTGCGAACGCGGTTGGCCTGTCGGTGGGCTCGAAAACTTGCACGTCGGCGGTGGTCTTCCCCGGCGGGAGTGGCTCGTGATAATTCACGCCGCGATAAACTACGCGTATGAGCATCGGCGCGCCGGCGCCGAGGCCGGCATTCTCGAACGAATAACGTCCGCTTGAGTCGGTCTTTGTGTTCGCTACCGGCTGCATTCCGCCTTGCAGTTGAATCAGAATTACTTCTGCGCCAGCAGCCGGCTTGCCAGTGGTTCCATTCGTTACCGTGCCGGATACCGAACCGGCCCCCGCGAGCGGGGCTGAGGCCGCGGACATTGCGAGTGCCAGGAAAACAATCGTAACGACGCGTACGACTCCAAACCTAAGAAGCTGACGATTCATGAACGCTGCACCTTTGACGTTGCCGCTTGACGAGTGGCTGGAGTAGGATTTCCGCCGGTTAGCTGGTCCATATCGGCCAGCACTCGAGCCGCTTCCACTTCCAGCAATTGCTTGGTCTCTTCGTAGTCCGCTTCCGAGAATTTTCCGGCGCGATATTCAAACCGCAGGTCACGAAGATTCTCGTAAATCGCATCACGGCGTTCGAGCAACTGATCGAGTTTCGTGCGATGCGGGGCAGAATCGGAAGCTTCCGGCTGTACCATAAAAATGAAAACAATGGTCGCGGCGGCGAGCAACGCGCAGGCCACAGAGATATCGACGTTACTCATCGTATTCTTTCCCGGCTTCGCGCCGGGCCCGGGAGAGAAATTCAGAGGAAACTCCAGGCCCCGATGCTGTAGCGAGCGTGGCCCTGTTCCGCCAGCGTCGCACAAGAAACCAGACGAGGATCAGCGCCAGGATGGGCATAACCACGGGGGTAACCCAAGCCGCGAGATTAAATCCTTTGGCGGGTGGGACAATCAGAACGGTCGGCCCATATTCCTGCACAAACGCCTGCAAGGTGAGATCGTCGGACTCGCTGCGGTTCACACGCTCGTTGATTTCCTTTTGCATGCCCTTCGCGGTGTCACATGGACCGGAAAATGAGCCGCCGGTGTGATTGCAACCTGTGGCGGAATCCTCGCAGCCGCCGCACATGCATTTCACTCGTCTGCCGAGTTCTTTCCCGCGCTCGGTCTGTTGTGCATACAGCGGAGACGTAAACATAAAGGGCGCTTGCATCGCGAGTAGGAGAGCAGCGAATGCAACGAGCAGAGACTTCCCACGTAAGGACCGAAATTTTGTTGGACGACGCCTAATCACTCGCGTCACCTCTTTGAGCAATTGCACCGATCGGCGAAGTAGTTGCCGAAACTCGCTCGCCCCAAGACGGTTCACTCACCGGACGCAAGACCAAGGCCGTCCGCCGATTCGGCAGCATGGCCAGCCCGGTGCCGAGAACAACCACAATGCCGCCAAACCAAATCCATTTTACAAGTGGATTGAGGTACGCGTGAATCACGGGCTGGCCATTTTCAGGACTACGTCCGGCGTACACGATGTAAAGATCACGCAGCGGCGAACTCTGAACTGCAACCATCGTTTCCGTAACCTGGCTGGACAGGAAAAACCGCCGCTCAGGGTACAGCATCATTTCCGACTTGCCGTTGCGGAAGACTTCCAGCGTGGCGCGCTCGGAATCGTAATTCGCAGTCGCAACTCGGTCGAAATTCTGGCAAAGGATCAAGTACGGCCCGATGTTTAGCGTTTGCCCAATCGCCATTTCCTTCTGGACGTCTTTGTTGAACGGTACGCCCGCAATGCCGATGAAGATCAGCACCATCCCGAAATGCACCACGTACCCGCCGTAGCGGCGAGTATTACGCATGGTCAATTCGCCAACGGCAGAAATCAGGTTTGAGCCGTCACGTGCAGCGATCACTCGTGCCCCGCGGAAAAATTCCGACAGAATTGTGAGCGTTACAAACACGCCAAGGATCAGACAAATGAGCGAGTAAATGTCGCGGAAGCCGAAGACCAGCGCAACAACTCCGGCGACGACGCCGCCGAGCAAGGGCCACGCAAAGTTTCGCTTTAGAGCGTCAAAAGAAGTCTTTCGCCACGCCAGCAAGGGCCCAACGCCGGTCAGCAATAAAAGAAACAGCGCGATGGGAATATTCACTTTGTTGAAGAAAGGAGGCCCCACGCTGATTTTGCTTCCCACAACCCATTCTGAAAGCACGGGGAAGAGCGTTCCCCACAGGACCGCAAAGCAAGCCGCCAACAAAATCAAATTGTTGAAGAGGAAGCTCGATTCGCGGGACACCAGCGAGTCCAGTTGATTGTCGCTGCGCAAATAATCGCGATTCCTCCAATAGGACGCGAAACAGACCACGAATACTAAGAGAAGAAATCCCACGAACCAGTTCCCTATCGAAGACTGCGCGAAGGCATGCACCGAGCTGACCACGCCTGAACGCGTCAGCAGCGTTCCAAGGATGCATAGCATGAACGTGGTGAAGACCAGCCAAATGTTCCACACCTTCATCATGCCGCGCTTTTCCTGCATCATCACGGAATGCAAAAATGCTGTGCCGGTGATCCAGGGCAGCAGCGAAGCATTTTCAACCGGATCCCAAGCCCAATATCCGCCCCAGCCCAGTACGGCGTAAGCCCAATGCGCGCCGAGCAGAATCCCGACGCTTTGGAAGCACCATGCGATCATGGTCCAGCGGCGCGTGATGTGAATCCATTTCTCTCCCGGATATCGGCCGAGCAGCGCCGCAAGCGCAAAAGCAAACGGAACCGTGAATCCGGTGTAGCCGAGGTAGAGCATCGGCGGATGGATCACCATTTCCGGATATTGCAGCAACGGGTTCAAGCCGTGGCCGTCGGACAGCGCCGAGACTCTCATCACACCGGATGGATCCGCTCCAGCGAGAACAGCAAAAGGGCTAGCCACAAAATTATTCAGCGTGAGGAAAAATGTTTGAACGCCTGCCAGCACGACGCCAACGTAAGGCATCAACTCAGGATGCTTGTTGCGATTAACGAGCAGCGCGAAAAATGCGTAAGTGGAAAGCAGCCAGGTCCACAGAAGCAGCGAGCCTTCCTGGCCGGCCCAGAGAGCGGCGAACTTGTAATAGAAAGGCAGAGCGCGATTGCTGTGCGCCGCCACATAGGCCATGGAAAAATTGTCGGTGAAGAAATAATACTCGAGGCAGCCGACCGCGATGGTTACCAGAATAAAAACTGCCAATCCAGCGTTGCGCGCGCTCTTGGTCAGTAGAGTCTTGCGCGTCACGATGCCCGCGATGCCGGCACCTATCGCATACACCGCCGCCAACAAGGCGAGTAGAAGTGCAAAAGAGCCCAAGATGTCCAATGAAATCCCCCGCCGATCGATTCCCCGTTATAACGAAACTAATTCGCTGCGGAGTGCTCCGGCGTCGCATTCGACGTCTGCGCTGGCTGCGGCCCGCCGGCCGTTTGTCCGGGGGTAGCTTCGTATTTCGATGCGCACTTCGCCTGCACCTGTTCGGCTACAAAGCGATTGTCCGGCCGCAACTTGCCTTCGACTAAAGCCTGCGCTCCGTCTTTGAAAGTATCCGGAAGCGGATCGCGCCCAATATAACTCACCGCCAGATCCTTGCCCTGCTCCGTCAGCACAAAATCCACGCCGCCCGGGACATGGGAAATGCTTCCGTTGCGCACGTTTCCCGAAACACGCATTCGCTGATGCAGCGTTGATCCGCTGAGACCAGAAAGCTCGGAGATCGTGTGGTAATAGGTCTTGCTCTGCGTAAATCCGACGTAGGCGAGAGACACGAGGGTCACCACGATAATTGCAGAGCCTACAAGGAATTTAGAGCGGACTTTCATTTTCGTTCTCCTGGCCCACACCAATCCTATTAAACCGGAACAACAGCGGGATTCTAGCACAATGGTAGGGCAGGCTCGATAAGTCTTAAATCATCTAAATATGCTGTTTCAGGGCTGAGCAGCGCCGACCAAAGCGTCTGCTTCTGTGCGGATAGCGTCCCAAGCATGCTGAATGTGCCGCAGTTCTGTCTTCGTTTGGGCCACGCAAAACCGGACGGTGTACTTGCCGTTCAGCCGGGTGTGCGACAAGTAGAGCTTGCCACTGCGATTCAGCCTCCGCAACAGCTCTTCATTCGTTTCATCAGATGCCTTCAACCGAAAACAGATCAAGTTCAGGGCGGCTGGGGCCATTATTTCGAAGCGCGAATCGTCTTGAACCCAGCGTAGAAATGTTTGCGCCAATTCCACATGACGCCGGACCAGCGATTGCAAGCCTTCGACGCCATAATGTTGTATGACGAACCAAAGTTTCAGCGCTCGGAATCTGCGGCCTAATGGAACGTGCCAGTTACGATATTCGAAGATCGCATCCGATCCGGTTGCCTGATTCCGCAAGTACTCCGGCAGGACATCGAGACTTCGCGTCAATGTTTCGCGGTCGGCTACATAAAAACAACTGCAATCGAAATTCGTGAACATCCACTTATGCGCGTCGAAGCAATAACTGTCAGCTAGTTCTAAGCCCTTCTGGATGTGCCGAAATTCAGGACAGAGCGCCGCGGTTCCGGCCATTGCCGCGTCCACATGCAGCCACAGATTGTGCTTCTTGCAGATCCGGCCGATTTCTTCGAGTGGATCGAAAGCCAGCGAGGAGGTGGTTCCGACGGTGGCGCATACGATAAATGGAACCTTGCCAGCGCGCTTGTCTTCCTCGATCGCTTTCTCGAGCGATTCCGGGCGCATAGCGAAGTTCGCGTCCACATCGATTAAACGCAGATTGCGTCTTCCGATTCCAGCAACCTTTACATCTTTTTCGATTGAGGAGTGGGCTTGGGTGGAGGTGTACGCTACCAATTCATCGCGACAGCCATCTTCGTTACTGCGAAAACCCGTAGCGCGCTCTCGCCCAGCCAAAACAGCGCAAAGCGATGAACTCGAGGCCGAATCTTGGATTACGCCGCCTCCTTTTCCGCTTGAAAGAAACGTCTCCGGCAGGCCAAGCATCTTGGCCAACCAATCAAGAACCAGCGTTTCGAGTTCGGTGCACGCGGGACTTGTAGCCCACAGCATTCCCTGCACTCCCAGTCCGGAAGAGAGCAGATCGCCAAGCACGGAAGGCTCTGAAGTATTTGCTGGAAAGTACGCGAAGAAGTTCGGCGATTGCCAATGTGTAATTCCCGGCATGATCTTCTCATTCACACTGGCAAGAATCGTGTCGAAATTCTCTCCCGACTGCGGAGGCTCGGGTGGCAGCGATTTGCATATCTGGCCGGGGACAACTTGCGCCACGACCGGATAGCGTTCGACTTGTTCATAATAATCCGCGATCCAATCGATTAGGCGCTTGCCGGCATCACGAAATTGCTGCGAGGTCATATGCAGAAGGCGTTCCACGATGTCTCCTTAGTTACAACGCGAGCGCGCGAACGAACACCAACAAAACGAGCGCGCAATTATAACAGCATAAGTTACGGCAGGTCTTCAGGTGGCTGGCGCACACAAGTGCCGAAGTTAGGCCGAGTGCGCCAGTGCGGCCGAGAGTTCATCGCTTAACGAAGCGGCGCCTCCGGACGGACTTACCTGAGACAATTCGAGCGGCGACGAGAAAGGCTTATCATTATTTAGCAGCATCCGGTCCCGCAGTTCACTTTGCTCCAATAGCGGGATCATCGGGACCAACGAACCGGAGAGCAGCGCGACATATTTGGGTTTATACGATTTTTCAATGCGCCGGATCAAAACTGGCCCGGCGAGTTCCATGGCAGCGGTCAGCGCATCTGCGGGATCGGTTGGGCATTCCACTGCGTGAGCTAGATAAAAACCGCGATGTTGGAATTCAGCGAGAGCGGTTTCTTCGGCCACTTCGGAATCAGGTGCAAAACCGGAACATTTCACGATCTCGTCAAAATAGTGCCGCGACATTTTCGAACGTTCCTCGCGATTGCCGACGGCACGGTAAAAGTAATCCTCTGTGCGGAAAGGTGGAGCGGCGTCGATTAAAAGCACCTGTATATGAATGGGGCGGAAACGCGTGGCGAGCTCCAATCGTTCGACGCGTCGGCGGATATGGACATCGTCGGCAGGCATTCCGCAGCCATCGCAAACAAGCATTTCTCTTCCTCGGATAACGAAATCAGAATCACAAAGGATGGCACGGCCAGGAATTTTGTGCAAACTTGCCGGCTAAACAGCTCCTGCGAGGGAACCCCGGCTTAGTGGCTCTCTTCGTCGCGAGGGGCGGCGGGAATGACGGGAGGTTCAGGCAAAGACTCCGAACTAGGCGCGGTTTTCCCCAGTTTCGCCCGGAGGCAGCCCACTAGTTCCGGTGCCAGGTTTGAAATGGCCATGCCTTCGGAAACCAGAAACTTGCAGCTTAAAATCGGGCGCGCCTGGTCGTCGTCAGATAGCTGGCAATCTACCCGGCAATACTGGCAATCCTGGTTCCAACAAAACCGGCCATACGGAATTGTTTCAGGGCTTATGAATTGGAAAGCGCGCAGAAGCGAATTTCGCTCCGGCACCAGAAACGTCTTCCCCAGGATCGTGATCTCTACGAGCTTTTCGTACGGTCGAAAGACGTCCGACATCAGAGGTGTCCCCGTGTTTGCCACCGGCTGCTCCCTACCCCGTTAATTCTGTTGTGTAACGAAGCTAAATCACGGAGAGGCGCGGAGCAATGGAAACGGACTGGGGCGTGTTCAATACTCCAATGGCAAGTCTATTATGCTCCTTTCGGAGGCGAATGATTAACGCAGTGCCGTGAAGTTTCCTTAAGCTGCCAACCTACGAGGGACAAAAATTACGAGGGTATAAGCCCCTAGCGCGATGCCAAGAGGGCCGTCGATTAAGGCGAAGAAGCTCGCCACCAGGGCCAATGTCCGGCTCGAACCCGTCCGTCCTAGCAAAGCTAGCGCGGCAAGGAGCGCAAGTATCCCTGCGACGATGTTCAGCACCATCGCGAAGACTAGAAACACGTGAAAAAACGACATGAGCGCGAAAGGGTTAGGCACGCGCGTGATCAGCGCTCCCCACATCAGGGTTAGTGTAGGGGTATAAATTAGAATAAAAACGGCGCCAGCAAATCTGAGAATGGCGTAGAACAACCATAGTACGCCGAGTGTTCGGTACGTTCCGTCAGCTTCGTTCACAGTTTGCATCGCATTTGTCCAGTTCTCGTGGAGCTACATCTTTCATATCATTAGAGGACTTCATTCGTTGGAAGGTTACGCCGTTTGAGTTGCGAGCAGGCCTGCATCGGCCTAAGCGAAAAACTGGCCCATGTGACGGAACTTTTGATAGCGCTGCTCGATTAGGCGTTCGGGAGTCAGCTGAGACAATTCGTTTAACGAGCGCGCCAGCACCGGCTCGAGCAACTTGGCGGCTGCCTGATGGTCATGATGCGCGCCGCCCTCCGGCTCGGGGACAATTTCATCGATCAATTTCATGTCGAGCAAGTCGGGGGCTGTAATCTTCAACGCCTCCGCGGCCACTTCGGCCTTGCTCGGATCGCGCCACATGATAGACGCGCATCCCTCCGGCGAGATGACGGAATATACGGAATTTTCGAGCATGTAAACGCGATCGCCCACTGCGATGGCCAGCGCACCACCCGAACCGCCCTCTCCCGTAATTGTGACTATGATCGGGACAGGCAGACGCGACATCTCCCGCAAATTAAATGCGATGGCTTCCGCCTGGCCGCGCTCCTCCGCGTCCACACCGGGGTAGGCGCCTTGCGTATCGACGAAAATCAAAATTGGGCGGCGAAATTTTGCCGCGAGTTCCATGGCGCGCATAGCTTTTCGATACCCTTCGGGCTTGGCTTGGCCGAAGTTGCGAGCGAGGCGTTGCTTTGTGTCACGGCCTTTCTGATTTCCGACGATCATTACAGGCTTGCCGTGAAACGTAGCCATTCCCGTGATCAGGGCGGGATCGTCCGAAAAATTCCGATCTCCGTGAATTTCACTGAAATTTTCAAACAGGATTCGGATGAAATCATCGGTGTAAGGACGTTGGGGATGCCGAGCCAGCTGCAATCGCTGCCAGGCTCCGAGGTGCGCGTAAAAATCACGTTTCAATTCTTCTACCTCGCGGCGAATGCGTTCGATCTCCGCCGTGGTCTCTCCGGTCGGAGCGGAGAGCCTGCTCAGTTCTGCTACATCGCGCTCGAGAGCATCGATTTCCGACTGGCGTTCGCGGGCAACTGCGTTTTTGTTTGTAACAGCGGCAGCATTCAGTTTATCGCGAGACTCCGGAGGTTTGGGTGAGACAAACTGCTCGGTCGTGGACTGGAGTTTGCGCGATCTCGCTAGTTCGCGCCTGCGTTTCAGGCGCTCCCGAGCTTCTCGTCGCTTGCTCATTGCACCACCGCAACCGAGTCACTACCGCAGATTTCCCGCACGCGCTCGAGCAGTTCTCGATCGGCTTGGACGACGCTTCCCGCTTCCAACGTCGCCTCCGTGCCGTCGGAGTTCACCAAGTCAAACGCCACGCGACAACGTCCGGGCCTGCTTGAAAACAGCTCCTTCAATGATTCGAGCGCGCTGGGATCGACGGACCCGAGATCGACACGGACGCGCAGCAAGCTCGGAGCGCGGTCGGTTATCTGGTCGAGGAGGCGCGCGTCCGAGACGATCAGTCGCGTTCCTACATCTTCAATTGCGACGCGTCCTTTGGCTAGCAAAGGCGTATTGGTCTTCAGAATCATTTCTAGTTTCTGATAGGCCTCAGGAAAAACGAGCGCTTCGATCACTCCCGTGCGATCCTGCAAAGTCAAAATGACCCAGCGCGCGCCGCGCCGCGAACGCATGGGCCGCGATTGCACAATGATGCCTGCCACCACAACATCTTCGCCGTTGCGGCGGGTTTCCATAGTGGAAAGTTCAATCGCGTTCAAGTCCTTCAAGCGACCGGAATAACGGTCCATCGGATGGCCGGAGATGTAAAATCCCAGCGTCGCATATTCTCCAGCGAGAAGCTGTTCTTCTGTCCACTCGCTGGCTTCAGGCAACGAATTTTCATTCCACGATTCCGTGGAATATTGAGTGGAACTCGCGGTAGATAAGAAAAGTCCGCCCTGTCCCACTGCTTTTGCCTGAACACTCTTTTGCCCGCGCGTGATTGCCTGGTCGATCGCCGCGAAAAGCCGTCCACGAGAAGCTCCCAAGCAATCGAGCGCTCCCGCTTTTACCAGACTTTCAAGCACACGCTTATTCAAACATCGAGGCTCGATGGCCTCGCAAAAACTGAAGAGACTTTGAAAACGCACACCGTCTTTGCGAGCTTCGCAAATGGCTTTGGCGGTGTTCTCTCCGACGTTCTTAATCGCCGCCAATCCGAATCGAATGTCGTCCCCCACCGGTGTGAAGTACAGTCCACTCTCCTGGACACAGGGCGGCAAAACTCGGATGCCCAGGCCTCGTGCTTCGTTGATATATTTCACAACTTTTTCGGTGTTCCCGGCTTCCGAGCTCAGCATGGCAGCCATGAATTCAACCGGGAAATGAACTTTCAGATAAGCCGTCTGATAAGCCAGCAAAGCGTAGGCGCAGGCGTGAGCCTTGGGAAAACCGTAACGCGCGAATTCTTCCATCAGGTCGAAGAGCTTTTCCGCTTTCTTCGCCGGAACTTTGCGTGCAGCACAACCTGCCAGGAATTTTTCGCGCTGCGCCGCCATCACTTCCACCTTTTTCTTGCCCATGGCGCTGCGCAGAATGTCCGCCTCGCCAAGTGTAAAACCGGCGACGCGGTTGGCAATCTTCATCACCTGCTCTTGAAAAACAATTACTCCCCATGTTTCGGAAAGGATTTCCTCGAGTTCGGGGAGGTCATAAGCAACTTTCTTCTTGCCATGCTTGCGCGCGAGGAATTCATCAATCATTCCGCCCTGTATCGGGCCTGGGCGGTACAGAGCATTTAGCGCCGTAAGATCTTCGATACGGGTGGGCTGATAGCGTTTGAGAATGTCGCGCATGCCGTGCGACTCAAACTGAAATATTCCGCTCGTATCGCCGCGCGCGAACAACGCGTAGGTTTCCGCGTCATCCAGCGGGAGCGTCGTCAAATCGAAGTCCACACCGCGATTCTGTTTGATCATGCAGACGGCGTCCTCAAGGATGGTCAGAGTGGTCAGGCCCAGAAAATCCATCTTCAGCAGGCCGATGCGTCCCAGCGCATTCATGTCGTACTGCGTCGTGATTTCATCTTTGCTGGACTTGTACAGCGGGACAATTTCCGTAAGCGGCTGCGGCGAAATCACCACTCCGGCAGCGTGTGTGGATGCGTGGCGCGCCAAACCTTCCAAACGCAGAGCAACTTCGATCAGCTCTTTTACCTTTTCATCTTTTCGCGCTGCTTCCAATTGCGGCGATTGCTTGAGCGCTTCTTCCAGTGAAATATTCAACGTAAGCGGAATAAGCTTCGCCAGTCGGTCCACATCCCCATAGGCCATATCGAGTGCGCGCCCGGCATCTTTCAGCACCGCCTTAGCCGCCATGGTTCCAAACGTAATGATTTGCGCAACATTTTCCGAGCCGTATTTTTGGCGCACGTAATCAATCACCTCCCCGCGTCGGCGCATGCAGAAATCGATATCGATGTCCGGCATGGAAATACGCTCGGGGTTCAAAAAGCGCTCAAACAGCAAATCGTACTGCAGCGGATCAACGTCTGTGATGTGCAGCGAATAGCTCACCAAACTTCCAGCCGCCGATCCTCGTCCCGGCCCGACTGGCACACCCTGAGCGCGGGCATAATGAATGAAATCCCAAACGATCAAGAAGTAGCTGGAAAAACGCATCTTCTTGATCATTTCAATTTCGTCGGTAAGCCGCTTTTCGTATTCCGACAGCGAATGCCGGAGCCGGTTTTCTTTCACCAGGCGGTCTATTTGCGGCGCGCGCGACTGAAAGCCTTCGCGCACTGTTTTTTCGAAATAGGAATCCGCGGTGTCACCTTCCGGCACCTTGAACTCAGGGAACGGATTGTTCACACGCTGGATTTTGACGTTGCAGCGTTCGGCAATAGACACCGTTCGGGTGACAGCGTCCGGCTGCTCGCGAAAAACCTGTGCCATTTCCTCGGCGGTCTTGAAATAAAACTGATCCGTCGCAAACTTCATGCGCTGGCCGTCGCTCATCGTCTTGCCAGTTTGAATGCACATCAAAACTTCTTGCGCATGAGAATCGGATTGAGTGAGGTAGTGGCAATCGTTAGTAGCCACGAGCGGAATGCCACTCTCTTTGGAGAGCCTGATCAACTCGCGGTTTACGCGGATGTCTTGCTCCAACCCTTGGTCTTGGACTTCGAGGAAGAAATTGCCTTTACCAAAAATGTCGCGAAGGCGATACGCGCTCGTCTTGGCCTGTTCGTATTTATCCGACAGCAAGGCGTCAGCCACTTCGCCGCGGAGGCACGCGGAAAGCGCGATGAGACCCTTGCTGTGCTTCGCAAGGAGTTCGTGGTCGACGCGCGGCTTGTAATAAAACCCATCCAGATAGCCGGTCGAAACCAGCTTCATCAGATTTCGATAGCCTTCATCATTTTCGCAAAGCAGAACGAGATGGTTAGAGCGCTCCGCTTCCGTGCCGCGGTTTTTGTGATTATCCGGTGCTACATACATCTCGCAGCCGATGATCGGCTTTACACCGTGCGTGGTAGCTTCGTGGTAGAAATTTGCCGCTGCGAACAGGTTGCCGTGGTCGGTCACCGCTACTGCAGGCATACCGCGCCGCGCCGCTTCCGCCGTCAATTCACCGATTTCGCAGGCGCCATCGAGAAGAGAGTAGTCCGTGTGCAAATGAAGATGAACAAAGTTTGAAGAATTCATGCGTGAACTATTCTAAACCACTTCACCGATTCGAGCATGGCCAATTGAGCCGTTAGCAAATTGCCTTCTTAAGGGGACTTGCGATTTATTCTTTCTCAACGGCGTCCCGATTTCTTGGCGGAACGCGATTTCGTCTTGCTGCCTCCATGCGCCCTTTTCTTGCTTGCCGACGTCTTTGATTCACTTTCAGCCTCGGCATGTTTGGCGCGGGCCCTGGCGCCTATCGCTGCAGAAGCCGACTGCGATTGTTTGGCCGCATCCTGAGCGCCTTTCGCCGGGCCCTTGGATGGCACAGCGGCCGCCGACTGCGCTGGCTTAGACTTATCGTGCTCTTTCGTTTCAGCAGCAATGGATTTTCGTTCGCCCTTCTCTCCCTTGCGTTTTTTTTCTGGTTTTTCGATTTTCTTGGGTTCGTCTTTGATTCCAGCAAGGTTCCGAAGAATCTTTGTGCGTTCTTCGGGTAGCTTCCCCTTTCCACGCAACTGCATCTCGAATAATTGCTCGATCACTTTGTCAAACTTGGGACCGCGCGCGATTCCCAACGCGTCGAGTTCCCCGGTGGGGAGCGATTGCCGCAACGGACGCCATTTCTGGACGTAACTGCGGAACTTTGATACTGCTTTCGGATTGGGCATCTCTGTTTCGATAAAAGCCATCATCTCTGGTGGAAGCGACGCGATGTAGAAGTAAGCGTCCTTCGGAGCATTCGTTTTCCGCCCTTTCAATATCTTGACCACTTTTTGTGCCTCGGGCACCAGATTCGCTATCGCTTCGATCTCGTTCGATCGAAATTCCAAATTACGCATCGCCGACGCCGCTTCCCGCGACTTCAAACGTCCGAGCGTGTAGTACAGCACTGGATACTGGAGGCGCGGACGCAGGCCAGCGGAGTAAAGATTCGTCCGCACTTTCGCCAATTTGTTCAGGCTGTCGTAGTCCGGCTTGCGCTTCTGCAAATTTGGATGAATCAGCACAAGCAAGCCGTGCTTTTCCCACTCCTTCAATGTCGCAACCGGATTGTCTTCGCGAGCTAGAGCGCGCAATTCATGTCCCACATCTTCTGGTTGGATGTTTTTCTGCATGTCGCGCTGCATGGCCAGGTCGAACCATTCCTGAGTGCGCGGCTCCATTTTGAATCCCATGCGCGCGCAGTAACGCAGAATGCGCATTAATCGGATCGGCTGGTTGGTAAATCCGTGAATGGATAAAGAACGGATTTCCTGTTTTTCAAGATCGGCGAGTCCATTCATCGGATCAAGCAACAGTCCGCGCGATTGAGTGTTCAACGAAATGGCGATGGCATTCACTCCGAAATCCCGGCGGCGAAGATCTTCCATAATGCTGGAGAAGCGATACTCCGGCTTGGCGCCCGGGCGCTCGTAAACATCTTCGCGCGCGCCGCATATGGACCCATCCACATCGCCGGCAAAAATCAATTCGTAGTGCCGCAGTTTTTCGGCTTCCCAAACGATGCGCGCGCCGCCTTTTTCCAATTCTTTCACCATGCGAAGAGGATTCCCTTCGACCGTAAAATCCAAATCGCGGATAGGCATGCCAGAAATTAAGTCGCGCACGGCGCCCCCCGTTAAATAAATATTCACGTACTGAGAGCGCGATAGCTCCTGCACGCGCTCCAGCACGGCGCGTTGCTCGGGTGACAACCGGCTTTCCAGCAAGTACATGTAATCGGGCATGAGTTTCTATGCCTCCTAAGGGCACGCCAATTATTCACGCGCGCGGATGATGCGCTTTGTAAACTTTTTTCAGTCGCTCTTCGACCACGTGCGTATAAATCTGCGTAGTCGAAATATCTGAATGGCCCAACATCAATTGCACGGAACGGAGATCGCCGCCCCTGTCGAGAAGATGCGTGGCAAAGCTATGCCGTAGCATATGAGGCTTCAGCGACTTTCGAAGTTCGGCCTGGCGTCCATACGACGCCAACAATTTCCAAAAGCCTATGCGATCCAATTTGTTGGCGTTGCGATTTAGAAAAAGATATTTCGAAGTCCGCTCTCCGAGAATTTCCGGGCGGGCCTTTTTTAAGTATTCCCGAATTACCGCCAGCGCCCTGCGCCCAACTGGGACCAGGCGTTCCTTGTTTCCTTTTCCAATGCATCGTAATGACCCAGCTTCGGCGTGCAAATCGTCGACGGCGAGGCCGCAGAGCTCTGAAACGCGCAGGCCCGCAGAATAAAGCAGTTCAATCATGGCTTTGTCGCGCAGGCCGATCGCTGTGGACACATCGGGCTGCGCAAGTAACCGCTCGACTTCTTCCACGCTCAGAAATTCCGGCAAGCTTTGGCGGAATTTGGGGGATTCCACGCTAACCGCTGGATCGTCCTGGATTAATTCATCGGTCAAAAGAAAGCGGAAGAATTGCCGTATCGAAACGAGATGACGTGCCACGGACCGCGCATCAAGTTTTCGAGCATACAGAGTGCCAAGAAAATCAACGATGTCACTGCGCTTCACCTGGGCAGCCTTCCGCAATCCCTTTTTCCCAGCGTATTCAGTGAATTTACCAAGATCTCGACGATAGGCGTCGATGGTGTTCTGCGAAAGCGCCTTCTCGACTCGCAAATAGTTTAAGAACGATCGAATCTCAGCTTCCACTGCTTAATCTTCCTTTTCTGGCTACTTAAGAAAATCGAATTCAGACTTCCAATCCTCCGGCGGAGACAGTGCCAGGTTCCGCGCGACGCAACATCAGAAACAGTTCCGGCAGTTCTTCGCAGCGCAAAATCCAAGCCAATCCAAAATAAATCGCCACTGAACCGACGATCATGGCCGCCAGCAGTCCCGCCTGAGATGGAACGTGTTCTATGTTTGCAAAGCCCGAAAGCCGAAGCGCCGCTAAACATGCTCCTGCCATCACTGCGGCGCAGATACCCATCTTCGCAATCGAGGCCACAATTCCGCGCGCTCCGAGAGCTCCGTAGCGTCCCCGGAATATATAAAACAGAAGGGCGAAATTAAAGTACGCGGCCAGCGAACTCGCCAGGGCGGGGCTTGCGTTCCACAAATAGCGCGAGAAGGCGAATAGCAGAATAACGTTGAGCGCAATGTGCAAACCGAGGGAGTAAACGCCGACGCGCGTTGGCGTCATGGTGTCATGCGTTGAATAATACATGGGCGTAATTAACTTGATGGCGGCGAATGCCGGAAGGCCCAATGAGTAATACAGCAGTGCATGCGCGGTTAGCGCGGTTGATTCCGACATAAACTTCCCGTGCTGGAACAAAACTTTCGTTATAGGCACGCGTAGCAGAATCAAACCTACAGCCGCCGGTATCGTGATAAATGAAACCACGCGGACCGCAAATTCGAAAGTGCGCTTCATTTCGTCAAATTTTCCCTCAGCGACCTGATGAGCCATAGTCGGGAAAATAGCTGTGGACAACGCGATGGCGTAGGCGCCTAGAACCAGCTCCATCACGCGATCCGCGATATACAGCGATGTGACGCTGCCCGTTGGCATCCGACGTGACGTTGCAAAAATAGTGTCCACGAAAAAATTCACCTGAAACACGCCCATGCCGAAAAAAACCGGCGCCATCAATTTCCCAACCTTGCGCACTCCCGGATCCTGAAATGAAACATTCGGGCGGAAGCGCATCCCGCGTTCCCACAGCGCCGGGATTTGCATCGCGAGCTGCAGCGCCGATCCCAGCAGTATTCCGATGGCCAACGCCAGTGCCGGCGTGCGATACGCCTCCGGAGTCACGCGAAGGATCGGCTTATAAACAATCCCGAGCGAAAAAACAATAAAGACCAGATTAAACAAGACTGAAGTGGATGCGGGAAGTCCAAACACATGAAAACTGTTTAGAATCGCCGCCGCCAGCGCCGCCAGTCCCATAAAAAACACACATGGGAAAATGATTCGATTCAGAAAAATGGCCAAATTCCAATGAAGACTGCTTGCCCCCAATAGCGTAAAAATTCCAATCACTTGTTTCGAGAACACGCATCCAACCGCAGCGATGACGGCCAAAATCACCGCCATATCCCAAAATATCCTTTGCGCGAACTCCCAAGCCTCGGCACTCGGCTTGTCCCGAAGGTATCCGGTAAAAACCGGGATAAATGACGCTCCCAGCGCTCCCTCCCCGGTCATTCGGCGTATCATATTGGGAATGCGGAAAGCTAGAATGAAGGCGTCAGCTGCGGGCGACGTACCTAGTAGTAAGGCCACCCTTTGGTCCCGTAAGTAGCCGAAAATGCGGCTGATAACGGTTACTAAGGCTATCAGGGAGGCAGACTTTAGAATCTGTCCTTTAACGGTCAATCGGCGGTTGCTCCGTCGCTAACCCTTTAAACACCAATAACTTGACAAAAAATCACATAAGGATAACATAACCTGGGTGACCATAGCAATAAAATGCCCCAAAAACAGCGTTTTCGTGCCATAGCTGGCGTTACACTGAAGAAAAGCATGCCACGTCCGAAAAGCCTAGCCACCGCCTCTACTCACAAGAAAGTAATCGTGCTGCTTCTTGACCGCACGTCCGTGAAAGGCTATCTGAATCCGAGTATCTTGGGACCGGCGGAAAAGATTGACCTGCTGACCGCTGACGGAGAGTATCGCTCAATCGAGCTACAAGACGTTAAGTCGATTCACTTTGTCCGGGAGTTCCTCGACGCGCTTGCGCCTGAGCGCAAGACTTTTCTAAGCCGACCTAAACTCGATGGGCTTTGGGTACGTTTGCGTTTTCGCGATGAAGATGTAATGGAAGGCATCATCGCCAACGACCTGCTTGATCTGTTGGACAAAGGCGTTCAACTCACGCCGCCAGATTTGCACGGCAACACACTGCGCATTTTCATTCCTCGCCCGGCGCTTGCTGAAGTGAAGGTCTTGGGCGTGGTGGGCGTCGCCCGTCGTGCGCCGGCCGATTCCCGGGCCGCTGCATCTCAATCCAAGCTGTTCACCGAGTAACGACCGAGGCGACAGGCGAATGCCGCTTAACCGCGGGAGTTCGTCCTGTTGTACATTGGCTGTGAGCAACGAGCTTACGAGGAGAATCAAATCATGAAACTTGGCGATATCGCCCGAAGGCTGGGCTGTGAACTTCGCGGTGACTCGAATATCGAGATCACTGGCGTCGCGGGAATCGAGGACGCGAAAGCGGGCGAGCTGACGTTTCTCGCCAATCGCAAATATCGCCCTTTGTTAACGACCACCGGTGCCTCGGCTATCTTTGTCGCTAAAGAAGATTCCGGCGCGGGTCACCTCGCTACGTTGCTTTCGGCGAATCCACAATTGGATTTCGCGAGAGCCATCGAACTGTTCCACGCCGCTCCTTCGTATGCGCCGGGCGTTCACCCAACAGCTGTCGTCGCGAAATCCGCGAAAATTGACGCGGGAGCTCACATCGGCCCTTACTGTTTTATTGACGAAGACGTCCAGATCGGGGCGAACGTGGTGCTGCACAGCTTTGTCGCCATTTATCGCGGCGCAAAGATCGGCGATGATTTCTTCGCGCACTCCCACGTAACTGTGCGTGAAGGCTCGCGCGTCGGAAATCGCGTGCTCTTGCAAAACGGCGTTGTAATCGGAAGCGACGGCTACGGATTTGCGCGACAAGCAGACGGCCATTGGTACAAAATCCGCCAATCCGGTGTGACGGTGATTGATGACGATGTGGAAATCCAAGCTAATAGCGTGATCGACCGCGCGACGATTGGCGAGACACGCATCGGCCGCGGCACCAAAATTGACAACCTCGTGCAAGTGGGCCATGCATGCAAAGTTGGCGAAGATACTCTGCTTTGCGGCCAGGTCGGACTCGCTGGCACAACGCGTGTAGGCAACGGATGCATTCTGGCTGGCCAGGTCGGAGTCGCCGGCCATCTTACGATCGGCGACGGTTCCACTTTGACGGCGCAAACAGGCGTCCCGAACGATGTGCCGGCGGGAGTGGTTTATTCTGGCTATCCTGCCATGGACAATTTGGCTTGGCGCAAATCGGTAACAGTATTTAACCGATTGCCGGAACTTCAGAAAGAGGTGCGTGAACTGCGAGAAGTTGTCTCGAAATTAACTGAGCGGCATTAACGAACAAAACTGCTTATTCGGCTAGCAAAAGCTTTCGTCGGCTGGAACGTCAGTCTTTGACTCGACCGTCTGCTTCTCTTCGTGGCTTTTGCTCCTGCGGCAAACCTGCGGCAACAAGTTCTTCGACACGCGACAGTAAATCTGCCCGCTGCTCCAAACTGTAATCCGAAGCATCAACAGCCGGACCGAACCGTATAATCACCTCCCCCGGACGCACAGCCCACTCTCCCTTGCGCATTAAATCCTGAGCCCCGACGATCGACACGGGTACCACCGGGACTTTTGCGCGGACCGCCATCAGGAAAGTTCCCTTCTTGAACGGCAGCATGCGCCCGTCGCGGCTGCGCGTCCCCTCCGGGTACACGGCGAAAGACAAACCTTCTTTAAGATATTTCAAGGCGGTCTCCACGCTCGCCGCGGCGGCTTCCCTGTTTTCGCGCTCGACTGGAACAAAGTGGGCCATGCGCATCGCTTTCGAAAGAATCGGCACCCGAAATAATTCGCTCTTCACCAACAAGCCAACGCGCCGTGGGATCACGGGAACGAATGCGAGCGGGTCCATGTTCGAGACATGGTTCGCCGCAAAAATACACACGCCTGCGGGTATATTTTCCGCCCCTTCCACGCGCACCCGCACGCCCACAATTCGCACCGCTGACCCGACGACCTTCATGGTCGCGCGATACATAAAATCCGCGCTACCAGTCAGGAGACTCCACAGAATTAGCCACGGCATCACCAGAAGGATTCCAAACGCGAGGTAAACGACAGCGAGGATTGTGCGAATCATGAATCGTGCATTAATTTACAGTGCCGCGCAGCCAGCCTTCCCGAATTCGCTTTTGCCTGTCAGAAACCTGCGGGAGCTCGGAAATCGAATATTTCTTGGTTTCGTTCGATCCCAGCGCGAACGAAATATCCAACTCTTTGCC
>Ga0209007_1000129_pt1 | contig 44560 bp, 34 predicted proteins | sample JacPinW_OM1H0_O2_FD_187961 | JGI IMG/M metagenome (GOLD analysis project Ga0209007, IMG submission 187961) | Forest soil microbial communities from Algoma, Ontario, Canada - Jack Pine, Ontario site 1_JW_OM1H0_O2 (SPAdes) (version 2) | ecosystem: Environmental > Terrestrial > Soil > Boreal... | reverse complement strand
CGGTACTTCAGCTCCGAAAGGTAGTAACGGATCCACATATCGCGCCGGTCGAGCGCCGCAGCGTCGCCGAGTTCTTCCACGGCTTCATCGAACTCGCCGCGTTGTATGTGATCCCAGGCAAGCGCACGGTGCGCGATCTCGTTGCCCTGGGTCGTGACGAGAGTATCCGTTTCGTTGCCCTTGTCTATCTCCTTATCATTCTTAGTCGGAGCTTTCGTGGTGGCCGGATCGGGAGTTGTGGCCAGCGTCTGCAACTCCTGCAGCGCGGCGTCGCGGCGTTCGGGAATTCTGACCTTCATCTCAGCGATCGAGGCGCGGGCATCGACTTCGCGCATCGGCTTGGCGATGATTGCGCTGTCGCTCGGTCCTATCGGCGATGGGAACGTGTAAACCTGTGCGGCATTCGTCTGTGCATTTGATTGCTTGGAGGCATCCATCGCAACGAACAGCGGCGTGAGCGAGTGGAAGTAATCTTTCACGGACTGGTCGAACTGCGCTGCAGTTACCCCATAGGCTTTTTGTATGGCTTCTTCCACCGGAACATGCTGGTTCTCGACGAGATCAAAATAAGTTCCGGTCTCCGGCAGCTTTTGCGCGTGGAGCAGGTAATGCACAACCATCCACGACTGCGCGTAGAACAGCGTGTGGTGCGTGCCTTCGGTGTAGGTGGAAGTGTCATGCTTCATGGTGAGCAAGTCCGGCAACGTGAGCCAGACCTGGCCGCTGAGGAGTTCGGTAAGAGATTTCTGCGGATTGCGCACGTCGCGCTGGTTGCCCAGCAAATCCGTGGTCGAGCTTGAAGTCAATTCAGGATCGCCACCGATTTCGTATTTCTTATCGTCGACGCGGATAGAGCTGAAGTATTCGGCCAAGCCTTCGTCGAACCATCCCTGGACAGGAGGATAGTTGTAGTTCAGCAGCAGATGAGCGAAGTCGTGAGCGACGGCGCGCCAGGGTTCTTCCTCGAACAAGTTCAGCACAATAAAATTCTGGTCTTCGTTGCGGCTATCCCCCGAAAGAAAAAAGCCGGGAACGCCGATAGGTTGTCCCTGCCGCAGCGGCGCGCTCTGGTAATAGGTCTTATCGTTCTTCAAGGCAAAAATAGTAAGCGGCACCGGCTGATTGAGACGGTCTTTCATCAGCAGGATGGCGAACACGGCGCGCATCTGCTCGAAGCGCAACGCAACTTCTTTTCCCTTTTTATCGCCGGCATCGGTGATGACGGTGAAGTGGGTGGAATGAATCTCAAGCCAGGGAGACGGCTCGGCGGCGGGAGCGGAGGAAACTAAAAGGATTCCCAGAAGCATCGCAGCGAGCAAAGTCGAGATGGGACGACAGGCCATGCGTTCCGCCGCAGGGAGCAACTACGGAAATGCTAACACGGGTTTGAACCTTGGGCACCCGTTCCGGGTTGTCTGCTGACACCGGCCCATTGCCGCGTTATGCTTCCTGCATGCGCAAGTCGATCTTGAGGATTGTCCTGTTCTGCGTCATGGCGTTCGCTCCGGTTGCTCTCTATGCGCAGCAGGCCGCGGCTACACCCAGCTTGAAGCTCATCGCCAATCCTTATCACGATCCTGTGATGCTCTCGCCTGCGGACTTTCATGCACTGCCGCACATAACGATCACCGTACATAACGGCCACACGAACGCTACCGAAACTTACTCCGGAGTTCCGCTGGCTGTTTTACTGGCCAAGGTGAACGCGCCTCTCGGAAAGGAACTTCACGGGGAAGCGATGACAAGCTATGTGGTGGCGACTGGCTCGGATGGATATTCAGTCATGCTATCTCTCGCTGAAGTCGATCCCAGCTTTCACGAAGGTCAGGTGATCTTGGCCGATACTCTCGATGGCCAGCCGCTAGGGAGGTCCGGTCCATTCCAGTTGATCGTGTCGGATGACAAGCGGCCGGCGCGCTGGGTGCATAACCTGGTTTCGATTGCGCTGCAATCCGGGCACTGAATGATTTCTTGGCGAAGCCAATGAGTATTCGCGAAAGCAGCCCGCCTTGATCCGGGAGGTCTACTGTGCGAGACGGCCAGGATGAATACCTTCGCCCAGCACAAATGTTGCCCCGACCGCGCCCACCACGGCTGCTCCGCGCGGCAACCCCAATCTCTGGCGGATGCGGTACACACTTTCGATGCCGGTGCAGTGCGCGCCCAACAGGTAAGAAGTTCCAAATTCCTTGAGTTTGTCGGCAGTCCAGTCCACTTGAGCGTCGGTCGCGGCGAACAAGTGGAAGCCGCCCAGCACGGCATACACGGGCTCATCGGCAAATTCGCTGCGCGCCATGGCGAGCGTGTTGACGATTCCGGCATGGCCGCAACCGGAGATGAGTATCAAGCCTTGAGGCGTGTTAATGACCAGCGACTGGTCCTCCGGAATATTGTCTTCCACCAGGCCCGCAGGCGTGTTCACCTTCCCGGTTACGCTCCAGTTGCGCTCGGGATAGATGCGCGGAACCGGTCCTGTGAGCCAGCCGCCGGGAAAAATCTCCTCGGCGTGATCGTGTTCGATAAACTTTCCGCCGGTGGACTCATACTCTTTTTTTATCGCGATCATGGTATTGTCCTCCCCCTTGGGGGAAGGCCTGCTGTAAAAAATTCCTTTGGCAACATGGACTCGCGACAGGGCCGAGGGACTCTTCTTCATCAGCTCGCGGCGCAGCGTCATCAGCCCACCCACATGGTCGTAATGATTGTGCGTGAGCACGACGTCGGTCACGGTAGAAAGGTCGACGCCCAGCTCCTTCGCATTCTGAAGCACCGTGTCGGGGCGATTTCCCGTGTCCACCAACACGCGCCGGCCATCGGCCTCGACCAGCGCAGAGAAGCCCCACTCCCCGATTCCATCGTCTGCCAGCATGGTCGAGAGAATCGTCACCTTCAGCGCGTGCACTTGTGCGTGGGCCGGTGCGGGATTGGGCCGGGTAGCGGAATCCTGAGCTGTAGTGAGACCGCTAATCAGGAACAGAAGCGCAACTGCCGCAAGAAGATGTTTGCTGCGTAACGACGCGAAGGATGGCATAGACGCAAGTCTAATGCCTCATCGAAGTAGCGGTCCAGATGAGAAGGGTGACAATCGGCCTGCGCTTGATACAGTGCATAATCTGGAGAATTGCGCTGCGGAACGTGCAGTGACCATTTTACGGGAGGGATCGGCGATGTAATCGGCCGCATTTGCTAAAAGCATAAGGCTGTGTTTGGATACTCGCGCCTATACTTTGGAGCGTACTCAATAAGGTGGTAGCGCTGTGCAAACATTGAATGTTGGCGCCGGTCGAACGGACGAGAATTACAAAAAGGCTGAGCAGCAGCGACGTGACGATTTACTTGCCGACAGCCGTAGCGATGCGAACTACTTCTTCTGGGCGGCAGGTTTAGCCGCAATCGGGACCGGCATCCTCCCAGTACGCCTGAATATTTTTGTCAGCATTGGAGTGCTCGACCTGTTGGGACTCTATGGCAGACCATTCGATCCTCTTTATGCGCGCGTAATGTACGTCGCGGCGGCTGCTTGGGTGCTTACGGTGGTAGCACTGGGATTTGTAGGGCGCAGCGGCCATCGTTGGGCATTCCTGGCCGGCATGGTTCTGTATGGGGCGGACATGGTCGCCCTCATGGCCACGTTTTCTTTGTGGGCATTCGGAGTCCATGCTTTCTTCGTGTTCAGATGGTTCCAAGGGCAGAAAGCTTTGAAAGATCTTCACGAGGCGGGGTGACCCGGTTTTACTAGTCCCCGCTGGCGTGGTTCTGCGTAGGCACGAGAACCAGCCGCGGTCTTGCGGGCTGTTGCTGCGCTGCACGGCCGCATAGATCAAGAATGCCGATTACGGTCACATAGGCGGCGAGGACGCCGAGGCCGACCGATACTACTACGGTCGCACAGAGAATCAGAGGCATGAAGAGCGAAATCACGGTCAACCACCCTTATCAAGTTGCAGTATTCTGATGCCGAAGCCTTAACTTCCGTCTATACGGTTTCTTCAATCTACCCGCCTTGCCGCCTGACGCTAGTGACGACCCGGATGCGCCCGCCAAGGTGCGGCGTAGTGGTTCACCGTAGTAAGATACGAAGTAGAGCTGTGCACTCCTACTGTCGGACACGCCTGCAAACCTGTCGACATTACGTAAGGGCAGTCCAGCCGGGATTCTCGGACAATTACTAAATGGCGATTACCAAGATCTCGGTGCGGGGGGCGCGCCAGCATAATCTCAAGAACATTGACGTTGAGATTCCGCGGAACACGCTCACGGTGGTGACCGGGCTGAGCGGGTCGGGCAAGTCCTCGCTTGCCTTTGACACGATTTATGCCGAGGGGCAGCGCCGCTACGTGGAAACTTTATCGACCTATGCGCGGCAGTTTCTGGATCAGATGGAACGCCCGGATGTTGATGCAATTGATGGACTTAGTCCATCCATCTCGATCGAACAGAAAACCACCAGCCGCAGTCCGCGCTCGACCGTTGGAACGATCACCGAGATTTACGACTATCTTCGTCTGTTGTTCGCTTCGATTGGTGTGCCGCATTGCCCCAAGTGCGGGCAGGCCATCAGCCGCCAGTCGGCCGAACAGATTGTGCAGCGCGTGATGGCGCTTACGCCTGAGGACCGGGTGATGGTGCTGGCGCCGATTGTGCGCGGACGCAAGGGTGAATTCAAAAAAGAGATGGAGACGCTGCTCAAGCATGGCTACACACGCGCCCGCGTGGATGGCGAACTGGTGAATCTGGATGACGACCTGAATCTCGACAAGCGCAAGAACCATACGATTGAGGTACTGATCGACCGCTTGCTGGTGAAGCCGGGCATCGAGCACCGCCTGGAAATGTCGGTGGGGCTGGCGATGAAGCTGGCGGGCGGACTGGTGCAGGTTTCCGTGGTTGGCGGCGAGGAGCAACTTTATTCCGAGAAGCTGGCTTGCCCGGATTGTGGGATCAGCGTGCCGCAACTGGAGCCGCGGTCGTTTTCGTTCAATAGCATGTATGGAGCGTGCCCCGAATGCCACGGCCTTGGGAATCGCTATGATTTCGATCTGGCGAAGGTGATCACCGATTGGTCGAAGCCGCTGCTCGATAGCGGGCTGGGGCCCGGCTCGGCATCGCAAGGTCTGATTCATGCACTGCAGATAACGGCGGCGGCGCACGGCATCAATCTGAATACGCCATTTGAAAAGTTTCCCGACAAGATTCAGGACTTGCTCTTGAATGGCGAATCGGGCCGCGGCAAGACGGGCTTTCGCGGAATTTTCGGATACCTGAAACAGAATCTCGAAGAGTCCTCTTCGGAAGGCTATCGCGATTGGCTGATGGATCATATGTCGGCCACGGAGTGCCCCGCATGCCAGGGCAAGCGGCTGCGGCCGGAGAGCCTGGCCGTGAAAGTGAATAGTATGTCGATTGCCGATTTCACGGCGCTGCCGATTTCGAAGGCGCTGGAAGTGGCGCAAGGCATTAAGCTGGCCGGTCGCGAGGAGAAGATTGCCGGCCGTGTGATGCATGAAGTGGTGGAGCGCCTGCAATTTCTGAATGCGGTAGGGCTGAACTACATTTCGCTCGACCGCTCGGCTGCGACTTTGTCTGGAGGCGAGGGCCAGCGTATTCGTCTGGCCACGCAGATTGGTTCGAAGCTGCGCGGAGTGCTGTATGTGCTGGATGAGCCATCGATCGGCTTGCATCATCGCGACAATGGCCGCCTGCTGACGGCGCTGGAAAATCTACGCGATCTGGGCAACACAGTGCTCGTCGTGGAGCACGACGAAGAAACGATTCGCCGCGCGGATTATGTGATCGATCTCGGGCCCGGCGCCGGACGCCATGGCGGGGGCTTGGTTGCGCACGGCACTCCGGCGGAGATCATGCGCGAGCCCAACTCGCTGACCGGCGCGTACATCTCCGGCAAGGTGCAGATCGAGATGCGGCCCGAGCGGCGGCAGAAAAACGGGGCGGCTCTGACCATTCTCGGCGCGAAGGAAAACAATCTCAAGAATCTTGACGTCACATTTCCGCTGGGCGTGATGACGGTGGTGACCGGAGTTTCCGGTTCGGGCAAATCCACGCTGGTGAACGACATCCTTTACCGCGCGCTGGCGCGACAGCTTTATCGTTCGCGAGAGAAGTCGGGCGAGCACAAAGCGATCATGGGTGCGGAGAATATCGACAAAGTTATTCGCATCGACCAATCCCCGATCGGCCGCACGCCGCGGTCGAATCCCGCGACTTATACCGGAGTGTTCACTGCGATTCGCGATATCTACGCCATGCTGCCCGAGGCGCGCGAGCGGGGCTACAAGGCGGGACGTTTCTCCTTCAACGTTTCCGGTGGACGATGTGAAGCCTGCCAGGGCGAAGGCCAGCGCCGCATCGAGATGAATTTCCTGCCCGACGTTTACGTGCTGTGCGAGGTCTGCGGCGGGCGCCGCTACAATCACGAAACTCTGGCCGTGAAGTACAACGGTAACTCCATCGCTGACCTGCTGGAGATGCCGGTCTCCGATGCGCTGCCCATTCTTGAAAACATTCCGCAGGTGAAGCAGAAACTGCAAACGTTGGTCGATGTTGGCCTCGGGTATATTCATCTTGGTCAATCTGCGGTAACGCTTTCCGGCGGCGAAGCGCAGCGCATCAAGCTGGCGCGTGAGTTGAGCAAACGGCAGACAGGTAAGACTCTTTACCTGCTCGACGAACCCACCACCGGCCTGCACTTCGACGACGTAAAAAAGCTGCTCGACGTGCTGCACCGGTTGACCGACCTGGGCAATTCGATCATCATCATCGAGCACAATCTGGATGTGATCCGCAACGCGGACTGGCTCATCGACCTCGGCCCTGAAGGCGGCGAAGAAGGCGGCCGCATCGTAGCGCAGGGCACGCCGGAGCAGGTGGCAAGAGTGAAGAAGTCCTACACGGGCCAGGCGCTGATGGGATATTTCGCGGGGAATGGGAAGCGGAGCGCTTAGGGAGGTTCTGCTAAAACAAAGGCCGCCAGCCTTACAGCTGACGGCATTTATTTATTCCGCTAACTGACCCATACCGGGCCTCGTTATGGACAGGTTGTGATACCTGTCGGCACCTGAAAGGCAAAGGTATGGAACTCAGTGTCCTCGTAGATGTTGACGTTTTCCACGCAGTCGGCATTCGATGTTTTTAGGGTGACGAACATGGAGTTCGATGCGCCGTTTATCTTTCCCCAGGACTCACCGTCCGTCCACGTCCATGTGTCCTTGGTCACCAAAGAGGCGACAAGAATCCCCCCGCCGAAGCTGAGGCCCACGCTGTGAGTGTCGATGTGGCCAGTTGTTGTTGTTGTACTAGTTGTGTCGGTCACCGTTTGGGTGGGATAGGTGTCGCCGCTAAGGGGTAAAAATAGCGGCGTAGTGCTTCCGGTTGCGGTTGGAACGATCTGGTAGCGGCAACTGGCGGTCGCAGGGTTGGCGATTGGATTTGCCCCGCAAATAGTGACGCCGGAAGGGTCTAGCGTCAAGGGGTCCACAGTGCCGGCATACGGACTTGCAGTGAGAGTAGTGCCGTTGTAATTCAGAAGGGGGTCCGTCTGTAGGATTGCAACAAAATCGCTGGGGACGCATCCGCACTGATTCGTCTGCGTGCACGCGGTTGGTGTTGCGGGGTCGGCGCTGGCAAGTTGCTCTTGATAGAGGGTTTGGTTCTTGCAGATTGCCCCGAGGCCGGGCATGTACGAATTCGTGCCGTCCTCCCCTGCAATTGCCTGCGGTATGAGATACCCCACCGGCACAGTAGTGACACCTTTGCTGCCCGCCGGCGTCGCCTCCATGGTGATCGCTGGGAGGGTGACGACATCGGCCACTATTGCTGATACGCCGGCAGTGGCCTGAGAGTGCGTGGTATAGCTCACTGGAGTCGTTCCGGAGGCAAAAACCGTTACTTGCGGATTGAGCCAGATGGCGAATTCGTCAAGGTTATGATTGATCGCGTCTGATTTGGTGGGGTTATAAGTGAGGTTGCTATTGTCATCGCTCGTAATGGTGGTGGCGTCGGTCCAGGTCTGTGTAAACGCGCTGCTGTTGTTCGATGTGGTTGCATATCCAACACTCGCGCTGCCCCCCAGCACGTCTTTAATTCCCGAGCTAAAAGTGAGGTCAGAGGAAAACGTGAAGCTACTGGTGATCGTTGTTACCGTGCCGTTTGTCGTGGAGGTACCGTATCCTTGGCCACTCTGATTGCCCGGCGGCGAGTAGAGGATGGAGACCACCTTATAGTAGGGATCAAATTCGCTTGCGGTAGTCGCGGTTGCGGTACCGGAGCCTCCCGTTGCTTGCAGGTAGTACGCGTTGTCCGTCGAAACGGTGGCTAGCGAGGTATCCTCACCTGCTTGGCAAACACACGTGTGAGACCCATCGCCGCACGTGTACGTAACTCTTTCGATAAACAGAGTGTCGCCTGGAAACTGGTGTGTCACACCGGATGAATCTTTGTACTGCCAGCTACTGTATTGATCCTCATAATAGTTTATGGGAGCGGCGTTACATTCATGCAAGGTACTGGTTTCGGTACTAGTCAACTGGGCGGATGCGAGCGTCGTTAGAACGACCACTGCCAACAATGCACACGAAATCCTGCTCGTGCAGTCACGGGCCAATGCTGAGAAGCGCTTTGTGTTCATCGATATCTCCTCGCAAACCTGGGGGCTTGCCGTTTGAAGGTGATTGGCTAACAACGAATGGGCTGCGTGTAATCGTCGATGTGGTGGGAACTGCGATGTGCGCCGGGTTCACCACAAGCATAGCTAACAATGTGAATGATTACGTCCGAAGCGGACGCAGCCCATTTTGGAGGAAGGAGCCGCTGAGAACTCTTATCCGGTCCCTCTGTCGGATAAGCTCCTGAAGATTACGAGGGACGTTACAAGACGGAGTAAAGTGCTGTCAAGGGGCTGACACGCTTTTCCTGGGATTCACGCTAACTTGTCCGATTCCGACTACAGGCCGACAACTATCGTAGAATTCTCATTGCACCACAGTCCAAGCTGGCAGTCATGAGCTAAGCTCTGGCAGCCAGTCGAGGCGGAAAGAGATTCTCTGTCATCCCCCGAAAACCCGCAGTTCGATCCGCAGCCGCTCAGTGGCGACACGCAGCTATCCGCCCCGGCAATCACCTATTCTCTTCCGCCGATTGAGGTGCCGCTACCTCGCCTGCCCAAGGCCGGCGAGGACCCCGTGTGGAGCGGGTGGGATGTGCTGCTGATTGCTGCGCTCACGCTGGGCGCGATTTTTCTGGTGCAACTCGTTCTTATTCTGGTGGGGGTGCGGTTCGTCTATCGCCACGAGAGTTGGATTGACGTGGCGCAGAAACCGGTGTTGGCGCTGCTCTCAGAGTTGCTGGCTTATGGCATCGTCGCGATTTTCATGGTCCTTCTGGTCGAGGGAAAATATCACACGCGTTTCTGGCCGGCGATTCGCTGGAATTGGCCGGGGCCTGGCGGAGTGGGCCTAGTGGGGGTGGGTGTTCTCATGCTCGGCTTCGACTTGTTAGGGCGATTTCTGCCCATGCCCAAGACCACGCCTTTCGATCAGTTCTTTGACCGGCCCCTGGATGCCTATCTCACCGTGGCTTTCGCCGTCACGCTCGGACCTCTGATGGAAGAACTCTTCTTTCGCGGATTTCTTTACCCGGTGGTGGCGCGGCGGCTGGGAGCGTTCTGGGGAATCCTTCTTACTGCGCTGCCTTTTGGCCTGATGCACTACTTGCAGTATCGGTCGTGGTCGGCAGTGCTGATCATCATCCTGGTGGGCGTGGTGCTTACTACGGTGCGGGCAGTGACCAAGTCGGTAGCGTCAAGTTTTCTGGCGCACGTGGGCTATAATGGAACGCTCATGGTCATCGCCGCAATAGCCACGGATGGCTTCCGGCACATGGAAAAGGCTGGAGTGATGCTAGCCTACTTGAGGAGATAGGATTTATAACTCGGTACTACTTCACCGTAACCGTCAGCAGCTGCGCTCCCGAGACTACATAATCCAGCGGAGCCGTTGCCGTTTCATCCACACTTGATTCGCCGCTGACGACCATCTCCTGATTGCCGCGCATGCCATCCATCACGTTCATGATCGAGATGGGTAGCGTGGGCATCACTTTATCGGCGACGCGAGCTTCGGGATCGGCTTCGAGCAGCGAGACGTAGACCCGGTTGTTTGAGTGCTCTTTGTTGAGCACGGCAATGGTGGAGGCGAGATCAAGCTTGCGGCCGAAGGCTGGGTTGCTGTGTCCGATGCGGTCGAGAGTGTCACCGTCGCTGACCAGGATGCGCAACGTTCCTTTGCTCGCCGAGGTGGGAATCTTTACCGGAATCTGCTGCACGATGCGCTCTCCGCGGTAGGGAGCGAGCACCGTTTCCAGCATGATTTCCTCACCGGGACGGGCTTCCGTAACATCGGTGCGGGCGCTCTCCAGGCGAGCCCAGCGACGTTCGCGGACCAAGTCGAAATCGAGGTTCACGCCCGCGATGGCCGGAGCATTATAAGGATTGTCATAGATGCGGCCGAAGCGTTCGCCCAGCGCGATTGCGGCCTGCATTGCCGCCGGTTGCGAATTCTCACCCGGAGCGAACATGTTGCGCATGGTGACGTCGGGAAATCCCTTCACGCTGATGCTGCCGGCCAGCCGGTAGGTAATCTCTTCGCCGAACTCGTTCACGCCGTGCAGCGCATTGAACACCGTCACCATCAGCGCGACTGGCGTCAGCTTCGGATTGTTCAGCACTTCGTAATGGAATTGCTTCACTCCGGTGTTGCTATGGATGCTCAGCGTGACCGGAATCATCTCCGGCTGCCGGTCGAAGACGCCCATGATGCCGGTGTGGCGATCCTGAACGAATGTTCCCACGGGTTCCGTTGTGTTCACGATTTTGAAAGCATTCAGCGGCGAGGCCAGAGTAGCTAAAACTTCGGCCTTATTCATGGGCAGGTCGACCGAACCGAACTGCAGGAGCGGATGTCCGCAAGCGAGCAGCCGTTGTGGATCAACATAAGTCACGGTGCAGGTGGCCTCGATATCCATATCGCCGCGCACCAGAATGGCGCTGACCGCGGAGCCGGCCACCAGCGGTTCGGGCTGCTTGTCGTCACTTGTCGAGCCTGCGCCCATCACCGGAACAATTCCGGCGGAGGCAAACTGTCCTGCGAAAAGCTGAATGGCTTGTTCGGAGAATCCGTTGAAGACTAGTGGAGTCTCAATGGGCTTCAGGTAATTAGCAAAGTCTTTTCCTGCCGAACTTTGAATCGCACTCTGAGCGAATCCCGGTAGTGCAGGGACTTCGCCCGGCCCAGAAGTTTTGCCGGCAGCTGTGTTTACCGAAGGCTTGGCGGCAGAAGTTTCTTCCGCGGGCGAGCGATCCAGCGCGCTAATCTCCAGCATGTCGGCGATCGGCGTAACTCCGGCGATCGGCTCTTTGGAGAATTCTCCGATGCGGAAGGCGAGAGCTCCGGCGAGCTTGCCATCGAAGTAAACCGGGCTGCCGCTCATGCCCGCGACAACGCCGGTGTACTCGACCTTTTGCCCGTGCAACCGCACGAGAATAATGTCTCCCTTGGGGCCGTTCACGTTGTGCAGCACGCCGAGTACTTCCACTTCCATGGCCTCGGGCTTTACGCCCTCAAATACGGTATAGGCCACGCCGCGCATGCCGGCATGAAGCTCGCTTACTGCAATTGTTTTAGGGTTTTGCGCGGCCGGTGCGGAAGCGGAAGTTTGCGCAGACGTTAGGGACGAAAAAGACAGGCAAACCACGAAGAACGCGAAAGCTAATTTTTTCATGAACTACGCCCGGCAGGACGTAAGCCCCGCCTTTACTCGATTAGACTCCGCCAGATTGTAAAGTCGTTGCCAGGAGGGGAATACCGGGAGCCGGGCAAAACATCCCAATCGCGAATCCCTGCGTCTATACTAGCACAGGGTATTTTCGCTCCCAAGGAGTCTTTATTCCTCAGAGGTTTGCCATGTTTTCTAATATTCTTGCCGATAGATTCGCCGGTCCGCTCACTCAGCGGAGGTCCCAAATCCAGCGCCCGCGCTTTCGAAATTTCATTACGTGGCTTCTGGCGATGACCGTCTCTCTAGTCATGTTAGTTGGAGTCGTTCCCACATCTGCCCAAGACCAGTCGCAGGCTCCGACACAGCCACCGGCACAAGACAACAGTAAGCCCAAGCAGGATGCGCCGCCAGAGGCAGGCGGTCCGGGCGGCGACATTGGCCCATACGCCATCCCGAAGAAGACGACCGAAGAGCCTCCACCGCCGCCTCCGCCCACTTCACCGAAGAAAATCGAGGGCATGCCCGATTATTCCATCAAGGTGAACGTGCCTTTGGTGAATGTGGATGTGCTGGTCACCACCAAGGCTGGAGGCTATGTTGCCGGCCTGAAGAAAGAGAACTTCCGCATCTTCGAAGACGGAGAAGCGCAGCAAATCTCCAACTTCAACGTAACGCAGGCGCCGATCACCGCCGTGCTGCTGGTCGAATTCGCCTCCACTCGCTACAGTTTTATGATTGATGCTCTCCGGGCTTCCTACGCTTTTGCCAACACGCTGAGGAAAGACGACTGGGTCGCGGTCAGCTACTACGACATGCAGCCGCATATTCTGGTCGATTTCACCCAGGACAAGAAAGCTATCTATGGTGCGCTGAACCAGATGCGCATTCCTGGATTCGCCGAAACTAATCTGTTCGACGCTCTATATGACACCCTGGATCGTCTGGACCGAGTCGAAGGCAAGAAATACATCATCCTGATCACCACGGGATTCGACAGCTTCAGCAAACTCACGCTGGATAAGATCACCAAAAAGGTCAAGGATACGAAAGACGTGACCATTTTCCCCATCAGCGTTGGACAGATCGCTCGCATCATGGGGAACGCGGGGAACCGCAGCATGGGCATTCACGCTAGCGAAATGGATTACCTGCAGGCCGATAACGAAATGCGCACCTTCGCTGCCATGACTGGCGGTCGCGCCTACTTTCCGCGGTTCCAGGCAGAGTACGGCGAAGACTTTCAGGAGATCGGCAGCGACATCCGCAATCAATATTCGCTGTCGTATCACCCCACCAACACCAAGCTGGACGGTACCTACCGCAAGCTCAAGGTGCAGGTCGTAGGGCCTGACGGTAGCCCGCTCAAGGTGAAGGACCAGAAAGGCAAAGAAAAACCGGCTGAGGTCGTGGCCCGCGACGGCTACACAGCTAAGCACTCAGTGGACTAGCTGATTCCCGAAATCTGTAGAGATCGGGAAGGGCACGACTTTAGTCGTGCCAAGAAAGCTACAACGCGACACGGCTTCAGCCGCTGAGTGGACTGCGTTAACGTCTATGATGAAAGTGATTTACATTCCGCGAAACAGAGCCGCCAGCAAGAGCACAACGCCGGCTCCCACGAACACAAGTAAAGCCATTCTCGGGCCCGGTTCTTTGTTTACTTCAGGAACCAGATCCGAAGCCGCTACATAGATTGTGACTCCTGCTGCTAACGGCAGTCCGGCGTCCACGTGTTGGCGGAAGACTGCCATGGTCAGAACGCCCGCCAGCGTGGCTCCGCCTAGAATCACTGATGCGCCCCACGCGGTACCGCGACTGCGTCCGCTGGCCAACATTACCGAACTCACCGTGAAGCCTTCAGGAATTTTATGCAGGAAGATGGCGAAGAAGATGATCCAGCCCAGAACGTTTGAAACCAGAAATCCAGAGGCGATGGCGATGCCATCAAAGAACGTGTGAATGATCAGCCCGAGCAGCACGGAGTATCCCTTATGGGCGTGCATGAACTCGTCGTGGTGCGTCTCTTCCCCGAAGTGAAAGTGCGGCGTGACCGTGTGCTCGAAGAAATGGACGACGAGATAACCCAACAGAATTAAATACGCAGCTGACTTGCCGCGTAGCTCCAGACTCTCCGGAACCATCTCGACCAAGGCTGTGGCCAGCATGAATCCCGCGCCCAGCGCTACAAAGTAGCGTAGATAACGCCGCTCCCAATGGCGCTGAACGATAATCGCGCCGCCGAAAACGTTGGCGGCAGCAGCGGTCAGACCTAGCAGAATGCTAATGAGAATCGCGCTCATGGGCAGGCGAGGATGATACCAGAGAGCATTCCACCACGGAGGCACAGAGACATAGAGAAAAACGAAGAATTGGTTTTCGCTGTATCTCTGTGGTTGAATTGGCGATTTTATCCTGAATGCCTAATGTGCATAACATCCCCATCCTGCACGATGTAATCTTTGCCTTCTAAGCGCAGCGTACCTTTTGCGCGAGCGTTCGCTTCTGATCCGGCTTCCAGCAGCTGATCCCAGCGAATCGTTTCTGCGCGGATGAAATGTTTTTCCAGGTCGGAGTGGATCGCCCCTGCCGCTTCCTGCGCGCGTGAGTTCGCCGGAACCTGCCAGGCACGGCATTCGTCTTCGCCCGCCGTGAAGAATGAAATCAGGCCCATGAGTTTGTAAGTGGTACGGATGAGCCGCACCAAACCACTTTCTGTAAGCCCATAGCTTGACAAAAACTCGGCCGCGTCCGCATCGCTCATCTCGGCAAGTTCGGCTTCGACCTTGCCGCAGATCGCAGTGGCCGCGGCATTCGGTCGTGCGGCAATTTCGGTGAGCTTGTATTTGCTTACCGCTTCTTCCAGCTCCTTGCCCAGTTCGGTCGACTCGCCAATGTTGAGTACGTAGAAAATCGGCTTCTCGCTCAGAAACATGAAACCCTTGATGCGCTTCTTGTCCTCGGCGGTCATCGTCATTTCGCGCAGTGGCTTGTCGGATTCCACCTGCACCTTGGCGCGCTTCAGCAACTCGAATTCTTTTTCGAGCTCCGGCGTCTTCATCTTCTTGAGATCTTTTTCCAGCCGCTCCAAGCGCTTTTCGATTTGCCCAAGATCGCTGACCAGCAGATCGAACTCCACATTCTTAATGTCGCGCAGTGGATCGATCTCTCCAGTATGCGGGACCGAAGGATCATCAAACACACGCACGACGTGGGCGAGAGCATCCACATTGCGCAGATGCGCGGCGTAGGCGCTGTCTTTCAAAGCCTCCTGACCGATCGCGCCCACGTCGACGTATTCAACCGAGGTATGTGTCAGCTTCTTCGGGTTGTAGAGCGCAGCCAGGCGATCGAGCCGGTCGTCCGGAACTTTGGCGACGCCAATGTGCGCTTCGCGCGGGTTGGCTCGCGCCGAATCCGAAAGATGCGCCTTGGTGAGAATACGAAACAACGATGTCTTGCCCACCTGAGGCAGGCCAATGATTCCAGTTTTCATAAGGAGGCTCTTAGCTGTTAGCTCTTGGTTTTTAGCTGAATCGTCGTGCGTTAGGGTCACAGACGAGGTCGCAGTTCCAAGTCTGATCAACGATCGTTGCCAAACACTTCAGGATAAATGATGGAGTCGGGATTGCCCAAACGCAGGATCCATCTGCGGCTTCGCGGTGGAAGGGTTTCAAGCCAAGAGCTAAAGGCTAAGAGCTAGAAGCTGCGAGCAGTCAGATACACCACCACCAGCCCGAGCGACAACACAGCGCCTTCCACGCGCGTCGACCAAATATGCAACGCATCGAACTGAATGCGATCAGGATTATCAAGCGGCGCGGAAGCCACGTCACCTAACGACGCCCGCAACACGTCCATGCGCGGCATGATGCCGAACTGCGAGACGAGCGTGAGAGCGAGCATCGCGCAAAGAAGCACATGCCGCGCGGCGAAGACGTGCGCAGTACCGTCGGTGAGGCGGCTGTAGAGCAGGGAACTAATTAGGAAGATGATTCCGGAGACGATGGCAATCCAGTGCAGCTTGCCGAGCGCGCGCCCAACCACATTGCCGGCCAGATGAGTGTTAGGCAGCACGGCGGGAATATTGAACGCCGTTGGCGCGAGGACGAAAGCGAAGAAGATCAGCCCGCCGATCCAGACAACGAGCGAAAGCAGCATGAGAAAACGAAGGAAGGACATGACGCGAGGATTATAACTGGCAGTACCTAGTACCCAGAACTGCCGTCTAAGCACAACGGTCCAGCACTCGGTACTGGGTCCTGAGTGCTACACCGGAACAGCCACATTCTCCACAATCTCACGCAGCACCTGATCGGCCTGCTCGGATTTCTTCAGCGTCGAGGCGTATCCTCCGTTAACCACCACGCGGTGGGCGAATACGGATACGGCGAGTGGCTTGAAATCTTCCGGAGTGCAAAAGCTGCGGCCTTCCAGAAACGCCATTGCCTGCGCCGCGCGATAGAGCGCCTGGGCTCCACGGGGCGAAACGCCAAGCGACAAATATTCCGATTGGCGCGTGCGGCGCACGATTTCAAGAGCGTAGGTCACAAGCGATTCGTCGACGCGAATATGTTTGACAGCTTCTTGCATTTCGAGCACGTCAGCGCCGGTAAGCACAGGGCGCAGATCCAGCAATTTCGCGGCGCCGGCTTCTGAGCGCAGAATGTCCCGTTCGGCTGCGGCCTCGGGATATCCCATGCGCACCCGCATTAGAAAACGGTCCATTTGCGATTCCGGAAGCGGATAGGTTCCGTGATGCTCCACGGGATTTTGCGTGGCAATCACGAGAAATGGCCGTGGCAGTTCGTAAGAATGCGCGTCCACGGTGACCTGGTTTTCGTTCATGGCTTCGAGCAGCGCAGATTGCGTCTTCGGGGTGGTGCGGTTAATTTCGTCGGCCAGCAGAACGTTGGTGAACACCGGTCCGCGCTTGAATTCAAACTCCTGCTCCAGCGCCGAATACACCGATATGCCGAGCACGTCGGAAGGCAGCATGTCGCTGGTGAACTGCACGCGCTGAAAGGTGCAATCAATGGCGCGGGCAAGGGCCTGTCCGAGCGTGGTTTTGCCGACTCCAGGAACGCCCTCAATCAGCAGATGTCCGCGGGCAAAGATGCTGACCAGCGCGAGGCGCACGACATCATCTTTGCCGCGAATCACGCGGCGCAGCGTTTTTTCCAGTTCGGCGGCTTTGTGGGATACGGCAATTGCAGTTTCTGGGGACATTGGATGGATTTTACTATCTGGCGCTGAGACGGCAGAGTTACCGATGTCACTGGGCTGGCTTTTAGCTATCAGCTTTCAGTTAAACCGGCTCAAGCCGCGAACGATTCGGCAACGCCGTACAGATGCTGAACGCAATTACCGGCGAATCTTGCGTTGGTTCAAGCTGATAGCTGACGGCTGACAGCGCTACTGCATAAACTCTGCCGGTCTCCCCGTCAGCCGCTCGATGCGCTTGGCGATCGGCGGATGGGTCGAGAACAGGTTGCCGAAGTTCATCCCAAGCAGCGGCTGGATGATAAATAAATGGGCCGTCGATGGACTGGCTGCCATCGGCACCCGCCGCGAGTAGGCGTCCAGCTTTTGCAACGCGCTGGCCAGGGCGTAGGGGTTGCCGGTGTAGTGGGCGCCGGTGGCATCCGCCTGATATTCGCGCGAGCGGGACACCGCCATCTGAATCAGAGCTGCGGCGATCGGCGCAACAATCAGCATGAACAGCCCCGCAAGGCCTCCGCCGCCGCGGCGGTTGCGGTCACCGCCTCCCATACCGCCAAAGATCATGGCGAAGCGGCCCATGCTGGCCAGCATGGTGATAGCGCCTGCAATGGTTGCTGCCACTGAACTAATAAGGATGTCGCGGTTGCCCACGTGGCCGAGCTCGTGGGCCAGCACGCCTTCGAGTTCTTCATCATTCAGTAAACCTAAAATCCCATGGGTCACAGCGACCGAGGCGTGTTTCGGATTGCGCCCCGTGGCAAAGGCATTCGGAGATTCGGTCGGGATCACATAAATCTTCGGCATGGGTAGGCCGATCTTCTGCGTCAGCCGTTCCACGATGTCATAGGCGCGGGGAAGTTGCTCGCGCGTCACCGGCTGGGCGCGGTACATGGCCAGCGCGATCTTGTCGGAGAAAAAATAGGAGACAAAGTTCATCACGGCGGCAAAGACCAGCGCCAGCACCATCCCATTCTCCCCGCCAAAGTAGCGGCCAAAGAACATCAGCAGCAGCGTAAGCACGGTCAGCAGAAACGCAGTCTTAAAGGTGTTTCCCATAATTGAATCTCAGCTATTTGATGTTGCGCCCGGCGTGGGGATGCATGTTCTGGGCTCCGCCCTGTGAAGTCAAATCAGATCAAAGGCAGGGCTCTACACGAGCCGTGTCTGCTTTTAGCTTTTTCTTTTGCGGTGCGATTGAAACAGCGGAAGGCCCCATGCGCTCGCGGCCAGCAGCGCGCCGAAGAGAATAACGGCATCGATGCTGGAGCGGCCCTGGGGCGACCAGTAAACATCTTCCAGATTCAGCCAGAGAGCGAATTCATCGAGTGTGAGTGCGGCGCCTACGCCGTATAGGATCGCCATCAGGCGGCTGAGAATAATTGACGAGCTGTCTTCGCCGGTGCCGATGTCCGCGAGCCAGCCGTATCCCACTGCGAGCAGAATGAGGATCCCGATGACGAGGTGATGAATGTGCCGTCCGTCGTGTTCGATGAAATGGAACGGTGGAATCTTGTGCAGTACGGCAAAGACTACGGCGCGTACTCCGGCGAAGGTCAGGAAAAAACTTACGGAAGCTACGAAGAGACGACGTCGCGGGCGGTCGGGAATGCGCTCATGAATTGCCTTGCCGAAGGGCGTGCCCTGCAGCAGGAGAAACATGAGAGCGGTCCCCGCGATTGCGAGCAAGAGTATGAACCAAGTGTAGGCCATACCGGATTAGAGCATGCCGAGCGCCCAGCTCAGGCTTTTTGAGCTTCGCGCTTCAGGGCGCGGTCGAGGGTTTGGTCGAGAGCGGACTTGGCTTTCTCGTATTCCGATTGCGAGATTAAGCCCTGCCTGCGTTCGACTTCGAGCTGGAAGAGTTCTTCCTTTAATCCTTCCAGCAGCATGGAACTTGGGCGTGCTGCGAGGGTTGTCCGGCCGGCGGACTTGACGAAAGCCTCGGCAGGCTCGTAGTCGTCCTCCTCCTGCAGCGTGGTCTGCCCAGAAAGTGGGCGCGCCACAGAACGTGCAGCGGATTGCTGCCGCCAGGCCACATAAACGCCGCCGAGCACCAATGCTGCGGCGATGCCGCCGAGAATCTGCCAGCGATATTTCTGCAACGGGTCGGGAGCGTCGATGGGTGGGCCCAACCCCCCTCCTGGACGGTTATTCGATTGAGCGCCAGGAGCGGGAGCGGAACTTTGCCCACCTTGGTCTGAGCCTTGAGCGCCGCTTTCCTGGCCGCTTTCCAGCGCGCCCTCGCCGGAAACTTTGAAGGCAAGGTTCTCGCCGGGCTTTATGTCGGAGGCCACTTGCACGTTCGCATCCGGCTCGTTCGGATAGTTAATCAACTTGAAAGCCGCAGAATTGGCCCCGGCAAATTGCATCGCCTTGGGAGTCATCACGACAAAGTGCTCCAGAGGATATAAAGACTTGGGATCGATGTTCACGCTGCCGCTGTAGGGAAGTTCGTAGGTCACCTCGAATCGCGTGAGGCCCGGCCGCAACGGAAAAATAAACGAGTAGCGGTTTTTCTCGCCTTCCGGCACGGGAGCGGATTTCAACGGGTTGCCGTTTTCAGTGGTAGCGCTTGCGGAGTCGTCGATAACATGCGCTCCGTCCGGAACGTAGAACTCAAGGTTGCGCTCACTCATCTGGGTGCGGGGCGGATTGGAAGTGTTTTGCACGCCAAACTCGCGAGTGACCGCAATCTGACCCTGCGACGCCTGGACGCGCATGATGTCAGCAACCACTGCGATGCCGTCAATCTTCTTGCCGACGTCATAAACGTCGAGCGCCACGGATGTAGTTCCCGGAGGCGCCATGCGATGGTAGGTGACATCCTGGTGGATGGCGCGAACTAGATGCGGAGACTGGGCATCGTCGAGCTTGAAACTGAACTGGCCCTTAGCGTCAGTTTTAGTGCGGCCCGCTTCTTCCATGCCCTGCCCAAGCTTGAGCAGGATGATTTCATCTCCGGCGGCGGGCTTGCCTGTGGTGGCGTTCTTTACCGTGCCGGTGAGAGTTTGAGCGGCGGCGAAGGAGGCGAGAAGGAGAATGGCTAGTGCATTAACGAACGGCCTGCGGGGATGGCGGCGCAAATGCCGATAGGGATCCTTCGACCGCGTGAGTGCTTTGCTACGCGAAGCACTCACTTCGCTCAGGATGACACTCCTATAGGATTTCAAAATTCCAATTTCTTTCAAGATCTGAGTCCTCTTTGTATCACGGGATTCTTTTCCAGTCTGGCAATCTCGGCCAGGATGGTGGCGGCCTCGTCCTGCAGGGATGATTTTAGCGAGGCAAAATCGGCGTCGGGAATTTTGCCGGCTTTGTATTCGAAGTTGAGATCGCGCAGGTTTTCGTAGACGACGTCTTTGCGTTCGCGTAGATAACCGGAGCGGGTTTTCTCAGGACCAAGGAAGACCCTTCCGGGCAGATAGAAAACGTAAACCAGAGTGGCGAGGGTCAGCGTGCCGCAGATAATCCAGATCATAAATCAGTGTCCTTGCCGGCTTGATCGCGGAACTGTTCTAATTCGGCGCCGCGAACCGGCGGCAGGCCATCCGCAAAAGCTGGAGCCTGACGGTTCTTCCATCCGCGCACAATCAGCACAACCAGGCCGAAGCCGAAGAATAGCGCGACGAAGGGAACGATGTAGGCTGCGCGGTCGAAACCTTTTGCCGTCGGAGCGGCGAGAACCGTTGGCCCGTACTTCTGCACGAAGGATTGCTCAACCAGGCTGTCGCTGTCTCCGCGCGAAACCGCAACCATGAGTTCGTTGCGCATGCCGTCGGAATCGGGGCAGCCGACATGATTGCATTCTAGAAGAATCTGGTTGCAGCCGCAGATGCACATCATCTGGTGGCCGATGTCGTTGAAGCGAGTGGCGGGATCTCCTGCGCCGACGAAGGCGAAGACGGCGGCACAGAGTAGGAGGGTCTGCGCGAGTTTGCGGCGTTGGTTTGCCAGCTTCGGTTTCGGATTCGAGTTTTTCATCAAGCCTTTGCTTGGAACATCTTTTCGAGTGCTGTCGGCAAAAAGCGCCGAGTTGTGCTCGGTGGACAGCCGAGGGCGGCTGTCCTACATTAGCTATTCGATCTCAAACATCAATCTCCCGTAGCCACGGGAGCGGGTTTCTGTTGCCCGAGTCGTGCTGGCGCAGGCACACGCACCGGCGCTGGCGCGTTCGGCACCAGCGCGAGCACCGTTCCGATCAGCATGATCCACACGCCCATCCAGACCCACATGACCAGCGCATTCAGGTGTGCCCGCAAAATCGGACGGCCGTTATCCTGATTCACTCCCTCGAACACAACGTAAAGATCTTCGTTGAGCGTAGAGCGGATGTCGGGCATGGTCGAAGTCTGCTGGCTGGCATGGTAGAAGCGGCGCTCCGGGGTCATGGTATCGATCTGCTTACCGCCTTTGTAAACGTCGAGCATCGCCCATTGGCTGTAATGGTCGGCATTGTCGTCTTCGGTCGAGGAGCGGCAGATGAGGGTGTAGGCGCCGATGGTCATCTTGTCGCCGTTCTTCATCTCCATCTCTTTATCCTGATTGAAAGCGGCTCCGGCGAAGCCGATGATGACCACCACCACTCCGAAGTGGACGATGTATCCGCCGTAGCGGCGAGTGTTGCGATGGGTAAGTTGCACCATCGAGGCGAACATGCCCTGGCCGGTGTGTTTGGAGATGACGCGGCCGCCACGGTAGAACTCGCTGGCAACGGTGAACGCGACGAGCACCGCGAGTGAAATCGCCATCAGCGAATAGAAGTAAGAGATGTTCTGCCAGGGTTTCAGGCCGAAGGCCGATCCCCAACTCTGCGGCGTGATCATCAGGAAGATTGCGACGACGATGGCCCCGATGGCTGGCCACATGAAATTGCGCTTCAGGCTTTCGAGGGAAGTCTTACGCCACGCCAGCAGCGGGCCTACGGCGGTGAGTATCAGTAGTAGCAAAGCCACGGGGATGGCGACCCGATTGTAAAACGGAGCTCCGACCGTGACCTTATTGCCTTGCACAAGTTCGGAGATTTTCGGAAACCATGTTCCCCAGAGCACGGTGAAGCAGAGCAGAACGAAAAGCAGATTGTTGAACAGGAAACTGGACTCGCGCGATACCAGCGATTCAAGTTTGTGCTCGCTCTTCAGATGAGACTTGTTCTTGAAGAAGAAAAACAGGAAGACAGCCAAAGTGATCCCAAGAAACCAGGCGAACCAGTCACCGATTGACGATTGCGCGAAGGCATGTACGGAGGCGATCATCCCGCTGCGCGTCAGGAAAGTTCCTAGGATGGCCAGCCAGAACGTGGCGAAAACCAGCCACATATTCCACATCTTCAACATGCCGCGCTTTTCCTGCATCATCACCGAGTGCAGAAAAGCGGTGCCCACCAGCCACGGCATCAGCGATGCGTTCTCGACGGGATCCCATCCCCAGTAGCCGCCCCAGCCTAGCACGGAGTAGGCCCAGTGCGCTCCGAGAAAAACTCCGCAAGTGAGAAAGGCCCAGGTCACCATGGTCCAGCGGCGGGTGATGTTGATCCACTTCTCGCCGGGATACTTCATGATCAGCGCGCCCAGCGCGAAGGCGAAGGGCACCGTAAACCCGACGTATCCGAGATACAGCATGGGCGGGTGAATCACCATCTCGGGATATTGCAGCAAGGGGTTCAGGCCGTTGCCGTCGGGGGGAATTGTGCCCTGCACAGTGCCGAAGGGATTGGCAGCGATATTTACCAGCAACAGAAAGAATATCTGCACCCCCGCGAGAACCACCGACGCGTAGGCGAAGAGGCGCGGATCGGTTTTGTAACGCAGGCGTAGCACGAAACCGTAAGCAGCCAGCAACAGAGACCAGAACAGCAGCGAACCTTCCTGGCCGGACCACAACACGGCGAATTTATAAGGACCGGGAAGATCGCGGTTGCTGTGGTGGAGGATATATGCGATGGAGAAATCGTCGCGAAAGGCGCAAATCACGAGGACGATCGCAGCCAGCAGGACCGCGCCAAAGATGGCGACGCCGGCACGGCGGGCGGTCTCGCCGATGCGCGCGGAATCCAGTCGGTTCTGGAAGACCAGTGCAACAATGCCGGCGATGAACGAATATGCGCTCAACGCCAAAGCGAGGAGAAGTGCGAAGCTACCTATTTCCGCCATGTGGGGGAACCCCAACCTATTTTTTCAGAAATACACCTGTGAGACAAACGCGATCTGTGACAAATGACGACAGTCGAAGCGTGCTCAACAGTATATCGGCGAAGCCCAGTGGGATGGGGGAAAATTCGAGATATTGAGGGACAACCTAAAGAGGACGGCGGCCGGGATTCGGCCGCCGCATTGTTAGTTGAGACAGCGTGTAATTGAGGGGATGGACTACGCGCTCTGCTGATGGTAGCGCTGCCGCACTTCGCGTTCCGCAGACAGCCAGTCTTCGGCCTCGCTGCCGGATGCGTTCCCACGCTGCTGGTAAAGTTCATAGGCGCGGCGCCGGATTTCGTCTTCCAGGTTGATGGGAACAACATTCTTGCGAGCCTCGGACTTACGCGGCTCGGATTTTTTGATTTCGAACTTCCTGGTTTCGGGCGCGATTGTGGCTTCTGGCACGCTGGCGCTGGGCGCCACTTCGGCCGCGACTGCTTTCACGTTTGGCACGTTGACTGGACTCGCAGGAACTTGCTCTTTGTTGAAAGAACTAGTGTTTACAGATTCATTGTTTGTACGATTCGTCTTGCCGCCTGAGGTGGATTTTGATCTTGCCATTTTCGGATACTCCTTACATATACCTAGGTTTAAGAATGAATTGAGTTGTTCAGTAATGAACGACATACACTTCGCCCCGCAATTTTCGAGAGACTGCCTGGATTTTACTAGCGGAGTTACCTAAATTATAGACCTCGAGAAGGCTGTGGAAACCTGATTTCTCGTGGAAACGTCAAGGAATGGCTTTGCTATAATCGAAGCTCTCCGGATGGCGCTATCGTCTAGGGGTTAGGACGGAAGATTCTCAATCTTCAAACCCGGGTTCGATTCCCGGTAGCGCTACCAACTATCATCCGCTAAGACCCGCTAAATCAGCTCGACAAACGTGATGACACTCGCGAACCAGGACCTCAAGAACACCAATTGTTGCAAAAATGCCTGATCACTCGTTGGCGGGTCAGTGAGTGCTATGGCCTGAGTCAACAAATTGGTACGCCGGAATAGTTCTGCGATTCAACCGCAAAGCGGACCAGAGACAAAGACGATTTGCCTCCTAATCCGGGGTGCCAGGTTGTTTGGAAAAATCCGGGGACTGGGCAGTCCCCGGGCCTATTTCGAGGAAGGACCGATTCGCGCCAGTAGTGCTCAGGGATGACTTGCGGATGCTAGTTTTTGGGCTGCGCCGTGTTGGCTCCCCGGCACAGGCCTTTTCGTCGGCGTGGAATTGGTCTTCGGCTGGAGCGGGGACGGTGGCGGGCCCAAATGAGCTGCGCCGGCCGGGGTCTTGACATGCCGATCCAGCGATCTTTGTTCGGCGTTGAAGCTCTCGGTCACGTCGGTCAGCCGCTGAGCCTCGTAGCCGCGCCGCTTGGCCACGATACGGTAATCGAAGCTCAGCGAGGATGTTCCACCGCCTGACTCATGCACCTCGAAGCTAGCCGCAGTCTTGCGGAAAACATAAAGACCGTTCGAGTTGCCATTCGGGGTGATGAAGACGTGGTAGTCTGCCTTCTGGCTAACGGTTTCGGCGTAGGCCGGGTCGATGTTTACTACGGCGACTCCGTTCTGCAGAGCACCTGAACCGAAGTCTTCCATCCAGTTTTCGGGCGAGTGCATGGCGTAGGTCTCCACCATGCGCGCACCGCTAGTCGGCGCCAGCGTCTTCACCTGTCCGGTGCAGGTGAGGTCACCGTTTCCACCAATGCCGCAGGTGCCGGTGCGGGTAGACGCGTTGAGGGTGGAGAAGAGGCCGGGCATAGCGGCGCCGGTGCCGCCGGTGCCGTAGTTTTGAATGTACATCGTGCTCCAGCCCGAGCTGTTGTTCAGGAAGACGCCGGCGTGGCTGTCGTCGGCAGTGCCAAGTACGCCGATTGCCCACGCCGGGGCAACGCTGGTGCTGCTGGTTCCGGTATCGCCCCACACGCCGGAGTAGATGTTGTAAGATCCGCCTAAAATGCTGGCCGTGTTGCCAACGCCTAAAACCCCGGCCTCTTGTTCTGTGAGGCTAGAGGAAATGCCCTCTACCCCGTTTCCTCCAGAGCTGGTGCTTCCGTAAACGCCGGTTCCTGAGGAGGTAGTCCCACTTACGCCATAGCCGTTCGAAGCTGACGCCTCAATGCCGGCTCCAGAGTTGTTGTTCGCAAAGAGGGCCGGGAAATCTGAGCTGTTATTGACAAAAGCTCCGGCGTAATTGCTATCCGCAGTGCCGAATATTGCGACTCCAACGCCAGAGGTGCCGCCGTTGGCCGAGTCACCCCATAAACCGCTGTAGGCAATGCCAGCTTCTGACGTGTAAGTGGCGCTGTACGTTCCCAGGTTGAAACCAAATACTCCTGCGGCCCCAGGCTCTGGCGCCAAGGAATCGCCGTACACTCCGAAACTTGTGGCGGAATTACCGCCCACTCCGTACGCGCCGCTGGTCCCACTACCAAAGACGGCAGTCCCACTCGGGGTGGACGACGTGCCCGAGATTGGTCCGCCAAAGCTTGCTCCCTGCGTACCGCTACTGGAGAACGACAAGGCGTTGACGGTGCCATTGACATCAAGGGTGGCGGCTGGAGTGGAGGTGCCGATGCCCACGCGACCAGCATTGGTGATTCTCATCATTTCTGTCAGGCCCACCCCGAGCGTCAGATTCGTCGGCGTCGAAGGGCCGAAATAGGCATGCTTGTCAGTTGCCCCTGGCGCAGTCAGGGTCACAAACATATCCTGATCGGTCAGGTTCGATGAGTTCAGCACACTTCCCCCCTTCGGCGCACCGATCACCAATCTCGCGCTCGTCGGATTGCTGCTCCCAATGCCCACATTGCCCGAATTCGCAATCCGCATCATTTCCGTCAGGCCCACCCCGAGCGTCAGATTCGTCGCCGTCGAAGGGCCGAAATAGGCATGCTTGTCAGTTGCCCCTGGCGCAGTCAGGGTCACAAACATGTCCTGATCCGCCAGGTTCGATGAGTTCAGCACGCCTCCTCCCACCGGTGCTGCGATCACCAACCTCGCGCTTGTCGGACTGGTGTACCCAATCCCCAAGTTGCCTGAAGAATTCTGAAAAAGAGCCGAGTTGCCCAAGGTCCCCGTATTGTCCTGGAATATCGGAATGTAGTTCGCAGTCCCCGAGCCGGTGATGGTGGCCGCGGTGGTTTTGGCCGTCGCCCTCGATGCGGACGCACTCTGCGGTGTGGTTCCCCCGGTCGGCTCGGCATCGGATGTCACCCCCTCTGGTGCCAGCATGTACGCTGAGGGCGGTTTCCCGCCGAGTGTGTCGGCATCGGAGGCCTTCAATGCGTAGGGCACGCTCACCAGCAAGACGCGCGCCTGCTCAGATTCTTCGGGCAATTCCACCTTCACGCCTAGCCAGCGGGGCTCGCCGGCGGCGAACAGGTCCAGGGGGATCCCCGCGCTCTGCGTGCTGCCTAGAAGGGCCGTGTAGCGCCCGTATGCGTCCAGTGCAATGTTCTGCGTTTCCATCCACAGCGAGGTGCCGCCTTGCTGGTTGGCATAGATGGAAAATGTGATTCCCACCACACCTTGGAGCGGATTGCCTCCAGGGTCTTTCGCTGCCCCGCCGAACTTGAGCACACGGGGAACGGGCAGCGCCGGGACCACCTGCGGCGGTGAGGCCACTATCTGCCCCGCAGTCCGCGGCTCGGCGGACAACGCAGTTGTTTCCTGCGCGAAGCCTTGAGTCTGGAGAAGGAAGAACAAACTCGACACGAAGACACTTAAAGAGCGGAAGTTAATTGTCATAGAATCCCCTTGGGGGAGAAAATCATGAGCGTGCGCGCATGTCAACGCACAACGCATGGCTCGCCGCTTGATGTACCGTGATCGCCAACAGTCACAGCGCGAAGCCACGCCGGTTAACTCTGCTAGTGGTGTCCGCAACTCAGTCGTGTGATAGTCTGCCTCGAAAAGAGGTGGTCAACATGCGAGATCATGTTCTTATGTTCAAGCTTGCCGTTGTCATCTACCTATTCTTCAGTGCGGCGGCTGTCCTGGCGCAGGCGCAAAACCAGTTGCCAACGCCAAAGGAAGGCGACTACGTTTCTCGCGATTTCCATTTCAAATCGGGCGAAACGTTGCCCGAATTGCGAATCCACTACGCCACTTTTGGAACGCCTGTGCGTAACGCGCAGGGTCGGGTTACGAATGCCGTGATGCTTTTACACGGCACCACCGGTTCGGGGCGGCAATTTCTGGCGCCGCAGTTTGCCGGCGTGCTGTTTGGGCCGGGACAACTTCTGGACGTGACGCGCTATTACGTCATTCTGGTGGATAACATTGGTCACGGAAAATCCAGCAAGCCCAGCGATGGCATGCACGCGCATTTTCCGCGGTATGACTATGACGATATGGTTCTGGCACAGCACGAGTTGCTAGAAAAAGGATTGAGCGTAAACCACCTGCGGCTGATTCTGGGCACTTCGATGGGCTGCATGCATTCGTGGGTGTGGGGAGAAGCCTATCCCGACTTTATGGATGCGCTGATGCCCCTGGCATGTCAACCCGTGGCCATTGCGGGGCGGAATCGAATGTGGCGAAAGATGGCGATGGACGCTGTTCGCGACGATCCCGACTGGAAGAATGGCGAATACGCTTCTCAGCCCTCGAATGCGCTGAAAATCGATGCAGAGATGTTTTATATGGCCGCAGGTTCAGCTCTGCAGATGCAGAACAGCTTTCCCACGCGTGACACGACCGACGCGGCTACTCGGGACTACAAGAAGCGATTCAGCGCGGAGCATGATGCCAATGATCTGCTTTACGCGCTGGATGCTTCGCGGAATTACGACCCGGCGCCGGACCTTGAAAAAATCTCTGTGCCAGTGATGTTCGTGAATTCCGCTGACGACTTCATCAATCCTCCGGAACTAGGAATCGCCGAGCGGGAGATCAAGCGAGTGAAGAAAGGCCGGTTCGTGCTGATTCCGATCTCCGACCAAACCCGTGGCCACGGCACTCATACCTCGGCGGCGGTGTGGCAGCAGTATCTGAAGGAGTTGCTGGAAGCCTCCCAGTACTGAGGGTCGCGAAGCGGAGTTTGCGCCAGCGAATAATCCAGGAAAGAAAAGAGCAGTATCTGACGGGGAAGTAAGCTCGAACTCAGTTAGTTTTAGGCAGCGGTTCCGATTTTGTAATCCTATAATCCCGATACTCGATGGAAAGCGTGGCTTGTCCGCCAAGCCGGATAATGCTCTCCGTATGATCTTCAGCCGGAAGCCAGAAATCATTCACCTTGACGTATTTGTGTTCGATCTCAGTCTTCTTGATCCAGAAGGAAGGATTTTTCGCCGGCTCTCCTTCGATGCGCACAATGGCGAAGTCCTTGGCGTCGACCCAGATTTTTCCACGGCAGAGAAACTTGTTCCTGGTTTTCGGCCGCAGGTCGAGAATGTACTGGCCGCCTTCGGGAGCGTTCTCATACCCGACGAAAGAGAAATCGTAGTTCTCGGTGTTCAGTTCAGTTCGACGCCGGTTCTCGGTGCTGGCTGCTTCCTGCTCGCCCTCTAGCAGTTTCTTGAAAACGCGGTCGATAACGAACTGCGAACCCTTCTGCGAAACTACAACAAACTGCTTGTTCGGGGAGTGGTAGGTCACGTTGACCACCATTTCGGCATCGCGGTCGCTGGGAAAACCGCGATACTGCATGCGATAAACGCGCGTGCCCACGAACCCATCGAGAGCTGCTGCACGCTGGGCATTTCTCTCCCGCAAATTGAGAACTATCTGTTCCAGTGGAAGGGGAACGCGTTCGATAGAGGAAATAGCTGGTTCCGAGGGCCCCCTCTGCGTCCATGCATGTGCGCACAAGAGTCCACACAAGAACACCGTCAGGTAAATTGCAGTGCGAAGTTGAAAATGCCTGCGCATGGTCCTTCTTACGATGCTACACCTCGCGCGAAGGTGAGCTGTAAAGTTGAGAGGAGTCGAAAGGTCGTGCTAAGGCGACGTTTGCGGCTAGTGGATGTTCAAGTCTACATAGTGGCCGAAGGTGGAGAGCGCGACCTGATCGTTACCGGGAATGTAGAAGCCAAACTTGCCCAGAGTTAAGTTGCTGCCCGGCTGGGTCCAGCGATCGAGAGTAACCCAACTGTCTCCCTGCCTGATCTGGTGGACGATTTCATTCGCCCCCACACGGATCTGGAGAGCGCGAAAACTCTTCTTGTCGCCTTTGTGGGGGATCTTGGTTTCGTCTCCCTTCTGGCCATTGCGGATGACTGTACGGTAGAAGTTGTTGTCATCCATCTGGAAGAGCACGTAGTTGTTGACGTCGGTGTAGTTGAGCACCCACTGCAGGCGGTGTCCCTTGGTGAGCATGGCTGAAAAAACAAACGTGCCCGCCGTGGGAGAGACGCTGTACATCACGAAATCGCCTCCCTTGTGGACGAACGAACCTTTTTCCTGCTTCCAGGCCGCCGGGTCATCCCACTTCGACATGCCGCTGGGGGCGAGAGGCAAATCCAAACTCTTGGATTGACCGGCGACAACTTCAACCGTGGACGCGCGCGCGAAGTTGTCGGCGGTTTTTGCAGTAAGAGTGTATGACCCGGCTGGCAGGCTCAATGCGCTGCCACTGCTTACTTTGGTCGGAGTCTCGCCCGCCTTCGAGAGAGTCACCTGGGCATCGGCGGGCGTGAACGTAATCTTCAGCTCGCCCGGTGCGGCGTCTAGCGCCACATCCGCAACCGCCAGGGATACGGCTTGGCCCACGACGAAGTGTTTCTTGATTTGCTTCGGCTTGAAGCGGTCTTTGCGCAGTTCGACGACGTGATCTCCGGGATTGATGGTGGCGACGGTGAGTGTTCCGTCAGGCTGAACCGTTCCCACCGCGATTTGGTCAATGAGAACGACGGCTCCCGGGACTCCACCTTGAATCGTCAGTGACGCGAGGTGAAGAATGGGCTGGAGATTGAAAACTACTTTGCCCTCGCCTTTGCGAATGCGGATCTTTTGTTCCGGCAGATCCTGAAATCCATTCTTAGAAACTCGAACCGCGTAGTCTTTGAGTTCGAGATTTGGAATGCGTAGCTGGCCGCTTTCTGTCAGTTGATGCTGAAGCTTTCCGTTGAGAAAAACCTTTGCCTTGTCCTGGCCGGTGACCACAACCAGCGTGCCCAGGTTCTGCCCCGATTCGAGAAAAGTGGTCAGGGCCGGGGTTGTTCCGGCATCAACATCGAGTTTGTATTGATCGCTGCCACGCGTCACGACCAGTTCGTGCGCACCGGAAGAAATGGAGGGAAGGTCGAGACCGTCTTGCGGCACGTCGAGCGGGGCTTGGCCATCGACGCTCACCTTGGCGGAAGAGTCGCTCGAATAAACATGCAGATGGTTGGCGACGCTGCCGACAACGACGGCCAGTACAGCATTGGATGTGATCGAGCCTTTGAGTGCGGGCACTGCTCCGGCCTCGGCAGAAAAAGTGAATGAAGCGCTGCCCTTTGGCTCGTCGATTTTCAACTTGTGCTCTCCCGGCGCGATCTGGTCGAGAGCCCACTGCCCATCTTGAAATTCGGCGGCCGGCTGGTCGTCGTATGTGACTTTTCCTGTGCCGGTGTCGGAAGAGAGTTTCAGCGTAGGTAGTATTGGAGGCGGCGTTGCCGGCGCAGGAACGGCAGGCGCCGCTTCGGGGGCCTGAGTGATTGCCTGCGTATGCGGCTTTCTCACAAATAAAAAGATCGCTACGACCAGAATTACCGCGGCGACCGCGGCGAAGATAACCGTTGTGTAGCGCTGTTTTGATTTTGCCGGCTGCTTGCGATTGGCAGGCGGGGCGATCGCTTTGGGTGCGGGTGCAGGAGGCTTCACTGGAGAGGCGGCGACCGGCGCAGGCGGAAGCGGTGGTGCTGGCGGCGAGGATTGCGTCACAGGCTTGACCGGAGCAGCTTGTACGGCAGGAGGGTCGACAGCAACATTGCTGGTCGCCTCCAATGCAGACACCGGCGAACTGGCAGGTGGAGTGCGATAAGTAAGCGTGGCGCTGTCGCTTTCGGGCGAATCGGCTGGGCTTTTTTGACCTGCTTCTAGCAGACCCATGCGGTGCAGAAGACCATTCGCGACCGATAGAATTTCCCCGTCTTTCGAATATCTTTCCGCCACGGCGCGCACTCGCCCTGCGATGGCCTCCTTCGAGGCGGTATCTGTGGCAGCGTCGATTTCATTCTCCATGCGCCGCAGTTCTTCCAGATCGCGGCGGCGCACCTGGCGGCGCTGGGTTTGAAGATCCCGCTGCACCGTTTCCTGAATCTGAATCAGCCGAGGCTCGCGAGGATAGATCGATAATCCTTCTTCGATGCGGGATAAAGCGCCGGCAAGATCGGAGGAAGTTTGCAGCTTGCGCGCCTGCGAAACACAATCCTCGACGAAGTTTTCTCGTTTTTGATCGAGGATCAGGGTCCGAATGGTTTTCGCCATTGGATGCCCCGGATTCAAATCGAGCGCTTCGCGCGCCAGCTTTTCAGCTTCCCGCCAATCGCTCTCCACCGTGGCGTGAGCCTGTTCAACCAGAGCATTAGCTAAGACGGCTCGGGCCAAAGAATTATTTTCGTCGAGCTCATAAGCTTCGCGCAGCAGCTTGATCCCGTCGGACTTGCTGTGCGCGAACAGATCCTGCCCTGCGGTCATCAGGCGGTGTGCCTCGGTCTTGCGTTTCACGCCATCCTGCGCGAGCTTCTCGAGTTCGCTCAGTTCCGCATCGTTGGGAAACTCGGCGGCCGCGCTTTGTAAAAGATCCAATGCGTGAGCGTAGTCGCTGGAATGCAGGCAGGTATCCACCTGTTCGACCAGGCGAGTTTTGGATTCAATCCGAACCTGCTGGTCGCGACGCTTCTGCAGTCGTTCCACTTCAAACGTCAGGCCCGGATACTGGCTGTAGATCGTGCGCAGAATCTCCCAGTCATTCAGCGCATCGCTGTACGAGCCCTGTTCTTCGTGAAGGTGCGCCCGCGCGACGATGGAGTTGACCAGATCGCGCTTGTCCTGCACCAGCCGCAACGCGCGTTCGAAATGCGACTCTCCGGGATGGAGATCGAGAGCCTCACGCAGAATGTTTACGCGCTTGTCGAGGTCTGGTTCAGCTTCTACCTGCCGATCGACCGACGCAATAAAGGCCGAAAGTTCCTGCCGCTGCTGTTCCTCGATGTCGTACTTCAGGGCCTGAAAGATCGCGTTGCCCGGATACTTGGCCAGGTATGTCTGGCACCCGTCCATGGCCTTGCGGAAATTGTGCTCGGTCAGATGTCTCCGCGCCTCGGCATACGCGGTGTTCATCGCGTCGTGCTCGGAGCGCACTTCGTTGTAAAAGCTCTGGTAAGTGGCGCCGCTCTCGCGGTTGATGGAATCAGGCGCGCGCCGGTCGAGATCGAGCACAACCCCAAGCTTTGCGAGCGCGTTGCTTACGTCGCCCTTGTGCCATGCGTCCATGGCAGCGCGATGGAGTTGTTCCTTCTCTTGGCGAAGTTTTTTATACTCCTGCTCCTGGCGGTCAACCTCGGCGAGCAATTGCAGCGCGCGCGCTTCTTGCGGCCGCAGTTGGAGAACATTTTGCAAGGCTTCGCGTGCATGCGCGTAGGCATGATTGTCGATGTGCTGCCGGGCCAGGCGATACCAATTATCGATCTGGCGCTCGCTGCGCCGGTTCTCAATTCTGCTCTTCAGAGTCAGCGCGGTGGCATTGTCGGGTTCGATTTGCAGAGCTTCCTGCAACTTCTGCAGAGCAAGCGGATCTTCTTCTTCTTCAAACCGCGCCCGCGCGGCGTCGAGCAATTGCGAGAGTGTTTTGCGCCGGACCGCGCCATCAAGCCGGCGGCGTAGCGAGCCGATGGCTTCATCCATGTGGCCTTCGGCTTCGAGTTCGCCCAGGATCTCTCCGGCAAACTGAAAATCGCCTTCTTCCAGAGCTTTGGTGGCGCGCTGCAAGCGCGGCCGCGTGCGCTCCGGATCGAAAATCTCGATGGACTCGTTGCGTAGCGCTTTGTTGAGCGTGTCGCCGAAATCTCGCGCGCTCGCGAAGCGATGCCACGACTGCTTAGCCATCGCCTTGTGCAGCACGCGGCTGACTGGCTGACTGACCGTGGAATTCAGTTCCGCCGCCAGCGGTGGAATGTGGCGGAGAATCGCTTCGACTACTTCATCGGCACGGGCGCGCTGAAACGGATTCCGGCCGGTCATGGCTTCGTAGCAGACAACGCTCAGCGAAAAAATATCGGAGGCCGGCGACAGCGCCTTCAATTCGATCTGCTCAGGAGACATGTAGAGCAGCGTCCCTTTTTGCGCGCGGGTGGTATGGGCATCGGCCATGTGAGCTACGCCGAAATCGATGATCTTCACCGAGTCGTCTTCCATCACAAAAATGTTGCTAGGCTTTAAATCACGATGGATTAAGTTGCGTTCGTGCGCCGCCTGCAGTCCGCGGCAGGCCTGAGAAATAATGTCGATCGTGCGCTCGACGGTGAGGCGATGACTGGACTTGCGGATGAAGGACTCCAGCGTGGTGCCGGGCAGTAGCGGCATTACAAAATAAGGCTTCTTCTTGCCGTCCTCCTCGAATTCTCCAATGTCAAAAATCTCAACGATGTTGGGATGGCTCATGGAGGCGAGTACGTCGCACTCTTTGTAGAACAGCTGAAGCGAGGCTGGGTCGGGAATGTCAAGAATAGTTTTGACGGCAACTTCGCGGCGCACAACGGTATCGTAGGCGCGGTAAACCAGGCCCATGCCGCCCTGGCCGAGGATTTGCCTGACCTCGTAGCGGCCTGCCAGTTTTCTGGGCGAAGAGGAATTCTCCATGGCGCACCCCGGTTTCGGGGGCCTTAGCATCTTAATGGATTCGGGCGAAAAATGTAGGAGAGGAAAGACTCATTGCCCAAAGCATCTGGGCGGCCCTTCAATATCTTTGATCTATGCCCGCAACAGGTTGCGCGCGATGAACAGGACGTTAGCCGGACGCTCGCCCAGCCGCCTCATGAAGTAGGGATACCACTCACTGCCGAACGGAATATAGACGCGGACGCGCCAGCCCGCGCGCACCAGGCTTTGCTGCAGGTCGCGGCGAATACCATAGAGCATCTGGAACTCGAACGAGTCGCAGGAAAGCTTCTCGCTAATGGCGAAAGCCTGCGCTTGCTGAATGATTTTTTCATCGTGCGTCGCCAGGCCGTGATAGATACCGCTTTTCATGAGCGTCTTCATCAGCTTGATGTAGTTGGCATCAACGTCAGACTTGGCGGCAAAAGCAATATCCTCATTTTCCTTGTATGCGCCTTTGCACAGCCGAATGCGGATGCCCTCGCTCAGAAGATTTTCAACGTCGCTTTCCGAACGCTTTAAATACGACTGGATTACTGTGCCCACAGAGTTGGCGTTTCCCGGCATGCGATGGAGTTCGCGAACGAAATCGAGGGTGCGTTGGGTGTAGGGTGAGCCTTCCATATCGACGCGCACAAAACCAGGCGGGTCCATTGATGCAGCTTTGGCGACGAGTCCACTGACGATTTCGCGGGCGAGCTTCTCGTCCACATCGAGCCCCATGTGAGTGAGCTTGAGGCTAATGTTGGCGTGAAGTTGGTTGGCTGCAATCGCGTCGAGGATTTCGTAATACAACTGAGCGCTGTGGCGCGCCTCGTCCGGATTGGTGACATTTTCGCCGAGGTTGTCGATGCTCACGCTCATGCCGCTGTGGTTGACGGCCTGCGTGGCGCGGACTGCATCGGCAATCTCAGTGCCGGCAACGAAGCGGCCGGAGACGCGCCGTCCCAGAGAGGAGCGTTCGGCGAAGCTGCGCAAAGATGGATTTTCGGAAAGACGGACGAAAAACGTTCTCAACATGCCGCACCCAAAAAAGCGTAAGCCGCAGCAACGGATTGGTGGCGGAAGATCACAGGAAGTTGTATCACAAAGAGCGCTTGCCGCAGCTGAGGACCGCGCGCCTTTAATTTTTAGGCTGGATGCTCTTCCAGAAATTTCTCTACCTCGATCGCAGCCATGCAGCCGCTGCCCGCGGCGGTGATGGCCTGGCGATAACGGCGGTCCTGCACGTCGCCGCACGCGTACACGCCGTGGACTTTGGTCCGCACATAGCTGTGTGTCTTGAGGTAGCCGTCCTCGTCCGTGTCGAGTTGGCCTTCGAACATCTTGGCATTGGGGTCGTGACCGATGCCGAGGAACAACGCGCTGGTGGGGAAATCCCAAACTTTGCCGGTCTTTACGTTCTTTAGTTTGAGGCCGGTGACTTCCTGCTTGCCGTGATCGTAAACGTCTTCGACGACCGTATCAGTGAGGAACTGAATCTTGGGGTTGCTCTTGGCGCGATCGAGCATGATTTTCGACGCTCGAAAACTGTCGCGACGGTGAATGATGGTGACCTTGGTGGCAAAGCGGGTGAGGAACGTAGCTTCCTCCATCGCGGAATCTCCGCCGCCGATCACCACGATTTCTTTTCCCGAGAAAAAGAAGCCGTCGCAGGTGGCGCAGGAAGATACGCCGTGCCCGATCAGTTTCTGCTCGTTCGGAAGGCCCAGCCACCGCGCGGAAGCGCCGCTGGCAATAATCAGAGCGAGCGCGTGCACCTGGTGCTTGCCTAGATGCAGCAAAAAAGGACGCTGGCTCAGGTCGACGCTGGTGAGGTGCGCCATGCGGTATTCAGCGCCAAAACGCTCCGCCTGCTTGCGCATGTTCTCGATTAGTTGTGGCCCCATGATTCCATCCGGGAAGCCGGGGAAATTTTCCACCAGCGTGGTCAGGGAAAGCTGGCCGCCAGGTTCGTGGCCTTCGACCACAAGAGGTTTTAGATTGGCGCGCGCCGCGTAAAGCGCAGCTGTGTGTCCGGCGCAGCCGGAACCGATGATGACGACGTTGCGGATTTCACTCATGATTTGCTAGCTGTTAGATTGCTGATTTCAGATTTCGATGCACACTGCGTTCTGACTACCAAAAAACAAAATCTTAACCACAGGGGCCACGGGGGTTCACAGGGTACTTCTTAATCATTTGTCCGCCTCTATCGATTTCGCGCCTTTGGCAGATTTCGGTTTTGCGGGCGTTTTCGCGCTCGCGGTGGGAATCTGAGCCAGCTCGGCGGGCACCATGTGCCGCACGCCCAGCAGGCCGCGATAGTTGGACAGCACCTCGGAGCCGCTTCGGAACAGCGGTTCATACGCGCTTTGATCAGGTGCCGGACCATTTTCAGAACCGCCGCAGCGCGCCAGTGCCACGGAAGATTTTCCGAAACGCTCGAGCCGGATGCGGCTGGTGGGAGTGTTTGCTGAGAGCATCGTTGCCACGCTGCCGATCGAAGAAGCGCTGTCTTCGATTGCGACCTGGATCAAATCCTTGGGATCGCGCACGTGCAACACGAGAGTCTCGACCATGTTGTGTCTATCGTCACTGAAGGAGTACTGGATGCTGGAGAATAAGGCTTGTCCGGAAAATTCGCGGCGAATCCGTACATAGCGGGCAACCGACGGCTCGTCAGACACTTGTGTGCCCTGCCCGGATTGCAGCGCAGGCTGAAGAAGGTTTTGAGCGTCCGTCAGCGTGGAGATGCCATGAGAAATCTCGAAGTCGGAACCGAACAGGGGCTGCTTGGGGATGCGGGCTAAGGCGGCAGCGATTTCTTTCTGTTCCTCCGAAGACGGCGTACACACGTTCAGAACATTGACTTTCACCTGCGGTTGGGCTGAGTTGGGTTCGGTGGCCTGCTGCGATACGGCGGGAAGGGCCAGGAAAACACCCGCGAGAATCAGAATTGTTTTTGGGAGCACTGCGGAATTCTAAATGATGACCAGCAAAACCTTAAACTCTAAAGATCAAGCGAAGAGTTTCACCCCAGCCACTAAGACGATTAGAATTCATGGCATGGCGAATCTGACACTGGTTTACGGCATGCGGCTGCTGCCTTCGGAAGATGTGGCCGAAGTGGGAAGCGCTCCGGTAAAGCTCAGCAATGGACGAGAGGCGCACGTCACCATGCACGTGCTCGAAGGCAGCAAGGAAGAGATCGAGAAGCAGTTGCGCACCAGCCTGGAGGCGTTCTTCGATTTATATCCCGAGATCTAGCGGTTCGGGCGAAACGAACTCATGACCGAGTCTTACTCGAAGTTGCGCGCACGCATGCTGGTGGTTGGTTTGTGGCCGCAGGGATGGATTGCGCGCGGAGCCTGGTATTCCCTCGGTTGCGCGATAGGGCTCTTTGCCCTCGAGATGCTGCTGAAATTGCTGGCGCCGGCATGGGGAGACAGCATTGGCGGCTGGGTCAAGTTTCTGGTCTTCGATGCCGCGTTGTTGTTTTCCATTCTTGCTTTCCGCTGGCTTAAGCGAAAACTTCTGTGGCGTCTGCGCAACCGGCTGATTGTGACCTACGTCTTCATTGGTGTGATTCCGGCCGTCCTGCTGGTGGCGATGGCGCTGATCACGCTCTACGGCTTCGCCGGGCAATTCGCCATTTTCGTGGTGACTTCAGACATCAACTCTCAATTGCGCCGAATGGAAGCGGTGAACGCAGCGGTCGGCAACGAATTGGTGGCCCATCTGGAGCGGGGAGACAATGCCGCAGTCGAGTCGCTCGCCGGGCTCAGGAAGCGTGACGTTGCCTGGCGTCGCCGGCGGATGTGCGCCTGGTATGGAGATAAATTTCTCCCTCTGGGAGATGAATCCAAAGAGCCGCCATTCTCCCTTCCCACCTTCGCAAATGTAGATGGAGTGGCGGACATCACGCGCGACAGCGATGGGCTGCACCTGCGCGTGGCCACGCTGCTTCCCGTGGGATCGAAAACGCTCACGGTGGTAAGCAGCGAACCATTCGATAAAGAGTTGGTGGGAAAGATCGCAGCAGACATGGGCGAGATCACGATTTTTATCTCGGACCAGCCACAAAACGACCAGCCGCAGGAAAACAAGAGCAGATCGGAGAATGCCGGAGTGCAAGCCGGCGCTTCCGCAAACCCCGGAACAAGCCAGCACGGAATTCAGATCAACGAGGGCGGCGGCGCTTCTGTGCATTTGCGGCAAGCATTTGCAGTCGGCTCCGTACCGGCTGCAGTCGGCAACACGGACCGCGAGGTTACGTTTCCGGCTCCGCTCCCGGTGTTGGATTGGAAAACCGGGGTCCGGGCGCGGGTTGGGGCTCTGGTACAGGTGCGGACCCGTCCTTCGGTGCTCTACGCTCATTTGTTTGCAGCGCTGGGAGATTTTGTCCGGGGGGTGGAATACATCCTGCTCGGCATCCTCATTTTCTTCGCGATCATTGAACTGATTGCGCTGATCATCGGTACCCGCATGACGCGGACGATGACTGGCGCCGTGGCGCAGCTCTATGACGCGACCAAGCATGTGGACCGCGGCGATTTCAGCCATCGCATTCCGGTGAAATCTTCAGACCAGTTGGCGCAACTTTCGCTCTCATTCAACTCGATGACGGAATCGATCGAGAAGCTCATTCAAGAGCAGAAGGAGAAACAGAGGCTGGAGGGCGAACTGGCCATTGCGCAGGAGGTGCAGGCACAACTGTTTCCGCGGCAGGTTACGGAGCTGGAATCGCTCGAGATACATGGCTTCTGCCGTCCGGCGCGCACCGTGAGCGGAGACTACTACGACTTCCTCACGGCTAGTTCGCACAAACTGATTCTGGCCGTCGGCGATATCAGCGGGAAGGGAATCTCGGCCGCACTGCTGATGGCGACCATTCATTCGGCGGTGCGCGCCTACAGCGTGGAAAGTTTGCCGCAGATGCGCGAGCCGGTGGCTGTGGGTGCCGTTGCGGGCGCGGGCAGGATTATGGCGGCGTGGCCTGAGGGGATCGAAGTCTCTCCGGGAGCGTTGCTCGCGCTGCTCAATCACCAGCTTTACGAAAGCACTCCGCCGGAGAAATATGCCACGCTGTTTCTGGGCATCTACGACGGCCGATCCCATCGCCTGACCTACAGCAACGGCGGGCATTTGCCACCGATTCTTATCGGGACGGACGGTGCGGTGCGGAGACTCGAAGCCGGTGGCACGGTGATCGGACTCTTCGACGACATGACTTACGATGAAGGCGCGGTAGAGATGCATCCCGGAGAAATCTTCCTGGCTTACAGTGACGGGGTTACCGAACCGGAGAATGAGTTTGGCGAGTTCGGCGAGGAACGGCTGATTGACATCGTAAGTACGAACCGTCGTCTGCCTCTGGTCCAGATCAGTCAAACGGTTACTTCGGCGGTCGATGACTGGATCGGCGACAACGAGCAGCCGGATGACATTACACTGGTGCTGGCGCGGGCACGGTAGATACGGATCGCAAGTCTTAGGAAAAGTTACCGGACAAGCCACTCAGTGACTTCATGAGTGAGCGCCAGCACCGGGCTGTACGCGATGGACACGAGCAATGAAGCGGCAACCGCAAATGGAACTACGTACCAGCCGCGAATTCGCAAGCGCCGCGCTTTGCTCGCTTCATCCCATGCAAGAAGACGCTCGACACGCTCACTGAGCGAACCGGCCACGAAGCCCATGCTGCAGACCGGAGCAACTTCGACAGGAGCCAGGCGAGAAAGCTTGACCAATGCCGCGGCCAGGTCAACCGCATCCCGCTGATTTGAGACGGCCGCGTCATCGGCGGCGAGTTCCGCAGCTTGCGACCAGGCGCTCTCTAGCTTGGCCATGCCCGGAAAGGGGCAAAAACGGATGATGAGCTTCTTCAGATTATCGTGAGATTTCTTGTGTTCAAGTTCATGCTTGAACGCAACGCGGAGCTCGTCCTGACTTAACAAGGCAACCGTAGATTCTGAAACCAATACTCGCGGATTGTAGACGCCCACTAGCGTGAGCGGGGGAGTTTCCCGGCGAGACTGGAAAGCGATGGTGGAGTCGGTATGGGCCTGCAGAGGGCACGCGCCTTCGAGCCAGTGAGTCACCAGCCGTGTGGTCCTGGTTTGAGCTGCGATTACGCGGAAGCAGCCATAGGCAATCAAAAGGAGAGCGCCAATATCGAGCACGAGCGGTATCACGCCCATGCCTTCAACTATCGATCGCGGTTCCAGCAGCCGAAACGACGGCACCACCAAAGAGAATGTAATGAGCGCGGAAGCGAATAACGGAAGGATCCGCAACACGAAGAGTATTGCAGCCACGCTGTGTTGCGCTACACGCAAAGATTTCAGCGGACGCCATGCAGTCGCTACCAGCGCCGACACTAGACAGTAGAGCAGCACGAAACAATTGAGCGAAACAGTAATTCCACGCAGGGCAAACATTATGGTTGCTCCTGAATTTTTTCCCGGTCCCTCAGTTCACGGCGTTTGCGTTCGATCAGAAGTTGCAGCTCATCGAGCAATTGCGCGTCGTGAGCGCTGAGCGCTTCCAGCAGATACGAGAGCGGGAGCGAGGAAGAGCCGTTTGATCCCAGCAATTGCCGGATGTTGTCCAGCGCTGTGACCCGTTGTAGCTCTTCGGGCGTGTGCCGCGGGGTATAGCGGAATGCCCTGCCTTCAGCGACGCGGTCAAGCAGGCCCTTTTTGTAGAGACGATTGACGGTCGTCATCACCGTGGTGTAGGCCTGATCGATATCGCCGTCCGCAAGCAGTTCGCGAACCGTGGCGCTACCGTGCACCCAAAGCTTCTGCAGCACCCGCTGCTCGAATGGACCCAGGTGAGGCCTTAACCCGAAAATGGAAGACACTTTCAGCATTTCAAGTGCGCCCAATTTTAGCCGCTAGGAGAATACCATTTTTCTAGCGTGGTTTGTATTCCCAAATGAAGCAAGCGGAACTGCACTTGGCCTCGCGCGGCCACATGCACTCTACTTGGAATCGTTCGATCCCGGGTTCTTCGGCAGCAATGTCACACCTGCGGTTACGGCCAGATTTTTCGCCAAGCCTCCAAAAACCGCTGGCCCAAGCGGAGTCTCCAGAAGGTGGCCGTCGACGCGGGGCTCGTTTGTGTTCGCAGTAATTGTGTCCCACCGGCTGTGATGAAGCTCGTAGGCAAAAGTTACGGGGGAAGCCTCCGCAGGCTTGCCGTCATAGGACTCACCCTTGTAATCGTGCGGAGTTGCCGTGCCGCCCGAAAAATAAATCTTATGATCGCGGCCGGCGCCTCCAGCCGCGATTCCGAAGCGCGCGGTTCCCGGATGCGGCGGCAGCTTGCTCCATTCAATTTTGACGGGATCTTTTTTGTCGATCTTGCCCAGCCAGCACTCATCGGAAGCGGCGTAACGCGGACCGCCTTCCGGGCCAGGCTTGGCGCCATCGACGATCACAATCTCTTCGTCATCCACGCCGCCGGCAAGACCGAAGACAGGAGTGCCGGGGAACGGAGTCGCTTGAGTCCAAGTGTCTTTTTCGATGTCGTAGACCTGCACGTTGTTGACCGGACTTTTTGGCGAACGGCCACCGATCAGGTAGACAAAGCGATCGTGCGTCACGCCCACGACCGCGCTATCGACCGCTACAGGTATGTCCTTACCACGCGACCAGCGGCGGGCGCCGGGTTCATAGACGTTCACATCCGGGACAGTGATCTCAGCTCCCTGATTATCCAAAACATAGCCGCCCATTAGAACGACCAATCCTTTGGCTCCGGCCGCGGCGGCGTTCAAGCGTCCCGCAACTCCAGGCACATCGCGGCCCTTCGCCCACTTTCCTGAGCGTGTGATGGCCATGACATAAATCTGGCTCGTAACGTCGTCCCAGGTTTTTCTGGGACCGACTCCCATCAAAGAGAACAGCAGAAATCCGCCTTTCACGCTGGCGACCGCGTTGCCCGAAACGGCCGCGGGCATCGAGGGGAACTGGGCCTTGTCGTCCACACCCAGAAGGATCGCGGCGCAAAATATCAAGAGAGCAAAGGCAGATACTTTTTTCATTGCACAGATATTACCCCACAAAATCTACAGGCGTTATTCAATTAGACCTTGCCGCACGGGGTGGATGAAGTCGGTATACGCAGGCTGCTCGCCGGCGGCGCGCATCAGGCTCGCGATCTGCCCGCGATGATACGCCGAGTGCAGCGCGACGTGGGTCACAACATCTTCTACGGTGCTGGTGTACGGTTCGCCTTTGCTGTTCTGGTAAGAGATCTTTTTCGAAAGTTCGGTGGGGGAAAGCTGGGCAAGATATTCGCGCCATAGCTGGGCGAGTTCAGTGATTTTCTGCTCACACTGATCTAAAGTGAAATCGGGCCAGACGGGAAAAGTTTGAGGCTGTTGCTTCAGGCGTTCCAGCCACAAGCGTTCTGCTGAAAGAATGTGCGCGAGCAGTTGCAGCGGTCGCGTTGCTGACTGGGCGCTCGCCCTCAATCCGGCGAGTACTTCGCGGTTCGCCCACTCATCGTAGGTGAAATGACGGCGGAAATGATCGAGGAGTTCCATGGATGTAGGTGGATGCAGAAGCAGGAGCGGGAAACCAACTTGCTGCTACTCGACACTCTAGTCGGCCTCGATCCCGATCTGCAACCGGGCATTCACCGTCCTTTCACATTTCTGAGCTAGACTCCTGCTGAGCTGTTAGTGAGATACTTTGATTTGGAGTATCGAGCCGCGCTCATCTTGGTAAACATGCCTCGTAAAGCTGCAACATTGCGGACCGCAATTGAAGAACCCAGCGCACCTGATGCGGCCGAGTCCAAATCCGGCCAAAATCACGACGCTGACAAGAAAGCCACCAAAAAAGGCGCTGGATCGCTCGACGATCTGGCGCGCACTGCGCTTAAAGCGTTTCTCATCGCTCGAGACGCCGCTTCCAACGTCCCCGATCTGCTGACTCATTCTTCGCGCATGGCGTTCCTTGCCATCAAGGAGTGCGAGCAGGAACTCGACGTCATCGAGCGTTACATCGATGAGCGGCTGCCGGCGGCCATCACGCGGGTGAACGAAGTGCGGGCGCGCCAGCTGTTGACCAGCCTGAAGTGCACCACCGACCTGGAACGCATCGGCGACTTGATAATGAGCGTGGCCATGCGGGTGCAATCGCGGACGGCGAAGATACCGGCTTCCGATGTGCGGCAACTGGTGGAGATGTCAACGAGCCTGCGCGAGATGCTTGACTTAGTCTATCGCGGCTTCGTCGATCTCGACCTGGAGTGCGCCCGCAAGGTTCTGCAAATGGATAAGGACATTGACCGCGTCTGCCATGCCATGTTCCAGAAGCACCTCACCGAACACGCGGTGCAGAGCAATCCTTCGAGCTTTGACGTGCTGTTGATGGCGCAAGCCTTGGAGCGCGCCGGAGACCACACCACCAATCTCGCTGAAGATCTCTATAGCCTGATCGAAGGCCGCAGCCTGCGCCACGCGCCCAAGAAGCGGGCGGCAACGTAGAGCAGTTGCCGGTTGCCAGCAGCCAGTTGCCAGTCTTGAAACGAAGGGTTTGGTTTTTCTGGCAACTGACCACTGGCAACTGGTAACTGTAGGTCCCGAAATTCATCATTCGTTAACACGCTGGAAACATTCTCGCAACATTCTAAAAATACATTCGAAGCAGAATCCGGCGCCGCTCCCGGCTCCGGCTGGAGCCAATCTGTATTAGGTGACAATGCACTCTCCCATGGGATCTTACGAGCCGCTCGGCGACGCGGGCATTGCGGCAGTGTCTCGCTACCGCGTTTTTGTGGTTGAAGATGAGGAAGACATCGCGCGGCTTATTTCCCATAACCTGCAGGCCGCCGGCTTTGACGTGCAAAGCTTTGTGAGCGGGGGATCGGTGGTCTCGGAAGCCCTGCGAGAAATGCCATCGCTTTTTCTTTTGGACGTGATGCTGCCCGGTACGGACGGTTTTGAACTCTGCCGGCAAATTCGGCAGACTCCGACTCTCTCCTCGACGCCCATCATTTTTCTTACGGCGAAGACGGCTGAAGCCGACCGGGTGAAGGGTCTCGAGTTGGGCGGCGACGATTACATCACTAAGCCCTTCAGCCCGCGCGAACTGGTTGCCCGGGTGCGCAGCGTGCTGCGAGGCGTCCGCCAACCTCCGGTCGCTCCTGAGATGCTGCGTGTGGGCGACCTGGAAATCGATGCTTCTTCGATGACTGTGCAGGTGCAGGGAAGAGCAGTTCTGACCACCGTGCGTGAGTTTCGTCTGCTGGAATATCTGGCCAGCCATCTGGGACGCGTGCTCACGCGTGATCAGTTACTCGATGCGGTGTGGAAAGAAACTCCTTTTGTGACGCCGCGTTCGATTGACGTTTATGTTCGCCGCCTGCGCGAGAAAATAGAGATTGACCCCCGCCATCCCAGGTACCTGAAAACCCTTCGCGGTATCGGCTATCGTTTCGAATCGCCAAAGTAGAAAAGGCAGTTCTCAGTTCTCAGTTCTCAGTTCTCAGTTCTCAGTTCTCAGTTCTCAGTTCTCAGTTCTCAGTTCTCAGTTCTCAGTTCTCAGTTCTCAGTTCTC
>Ga0209007_1000128_pt1 | contig 44722 bp, 38 predicted proteins | sample JacPinW_OM1H0_O2_FD_187961 | JGI IMG/M metagenome (GOLD analysis project Ga0209007, IMG submission 187961) | Forest soil microbial communities from Algoma, Ontario, Canada - Jack Pine, Ontario site 1_JW_OM1H0_O2 (SPAdes) (version 2) | ecosystem: Environmental > Terrestrial > Soil > Boreal... | reverse complement strand
TCGACGATGCTCGTGAGCCGGTTCACTTCTTCGAGCATGCTTCCGATCGTGTCGCGATACTCCTCGGGCGTGGCGTTTTCCTGGAGTCGCACTTCGCCGATGCTGCGAATCGCCGCCAGGGGCGTACGCAATTCGTGGGAAGCATCCGCGGTGAATCGCTGCAACTGCTCGAAGGATTGTGCGATCCGCGAAAGCATTGCGTTGAACACCGTCGCGAGGTGGCCCAGCTCATCATCGGGATTGTCGACCGGCAGGCGCTCGTTCAGTCGCTCGGAATTAATTTCCTCGGCGCGATGTGCCATTTTGCTCACGGGATCGAGCGCACGCCCGACAATTCGGTATCCGGCCCACGCCGCCCCAGCCAACACAACCGGTGAAACGAGCAGTAGAATCAGCAGCGTCTGCTTCACCTGGTTCCAGATCAAATCCTGGCTGTAGCCCACGCGGATCAAAACCGTGCGGCCCTGCAAGTCGTATTTGCGGCTGATCAAAATCACCCGCGTGCGGTCGGAAAGTCGCGCCGTGCGGCCCGAATATCCCGTTTCTCCCTCCCCGGCAAATGGCGCGCCGCCGAGTGTGCGATCGCCCAGGCGCTCGTTGCGGTAAAGAATCGAGCCATCGGGTCCCAGAACCTCGAGCAGCCTTTCCTGCACCTGTTTCCAATCGGTGTGGTGGTGGTAATCCTCGCGAACGCCTACTTGTCCGTCGGCGGCGACGTAAAGCAGGCCTTTCACCGTTTCGAGATCTTCGGCCGCGATGCGTTTCAGGATGTCGCCCGCCTGCCAGAAAAGCAGGAGCCCGACACCGGCGAAATATACGGCCAGAACGCAGGCCAGCAGGCTCACGTGCCACAGCGTCAGTCGAGTCCTCACGCGGCGGGGAGGGTTCACGGAGCTTCCTCGCGCAGTACGAATCCGACGCCGCGCACGGTGTGCAGAAGTTTTTTCTTGAATGGCTCGTCCAATTTTTTTCGCAGGTGCGCGATGTGCACGTCGATCACGTTGTCGAGCGGCGTGTAACGTTGCGTTTCCTGCCAAACGTCGCGCGCGAGCACCTCGCGGGAAACCACTGAGCCCTGCTGGCGTAGCAGATATTCCAGCAGATCGAATTCGCGCGCGGTCAGCGCCAATTCACTGCCGGCGCGCGAGGCTTTGCGCCCGGCGGCGTCGATCTCGAGATCCGCCAGCCGCAATTTGTCACCGGAATCGGATTTCCCGCGGCGCAGCAGCGCGCGAACGCGAGCGAGCAGCTCGGAAAACGCGAACGGCTTCACGAGATAATCGTCCGCGCCCGCATCGAGGCCGCGCACGCGATCCTTCACGGTGTCCTTCGAGGTGAGAATCAGCACCGGAACCGTCACGTTTTTTCGCCGCAGGGCGACGAGGACTTCCATTCCGTCACGCCTGGGAAGCATCAAGTCGAGGATCACCAAATCGAACGGCTCCGTCGATGCGAGGAAAAAGCCGTCTTCGCCCGTGTGCGCCACGCTGACGGAAAACTGATCCGCCTCCAGGCCGGTGCGAAGCGCGCGGGCCATTTTTTCCTCGTCTTCGACGATCAGGATGCGCATCGTGTCGAACTCGTGCCGGGTCTCAACTGAAAATATACACCGACCAAAATCAAAAAGTCCGCAGCAGGTGATGCCCTTCCGGCGCAACAGGCCCCTTTCTCAAGACTCAGATTGTCTATCAGAATCCACCCGGTTCTCGGGCGCGAAAGATGACGCTCGGAAAACGCGCCGCCGTTGAGTTTTTCGGCACCTTCTGGCTGGTTTTCGGCGGATGCGGAGCGGCAATCCTCGACGCCGCATGCCCCCCTCTCGGAATCGGTTTCCTCGACCTGGCGCTGGCACTCGGCCTCACCGTCCTGACCATGGCCTTCGCCATCGGCCACATCTCGGGCTGCCATCTGAATCCGGCAATTACGCTGGGCGGAGTGGTCTGCGCGACGTTATTCGGAGAACGGGACTAGGCGGTGAGCAAGGGGTCCGCAACCGCGCCGAGAGTGGCGGCGGCCGCTTCGGGATCCTCGGACTGAGAGGTCACGACGCAGCCTTCTTGAGCACGGGACGATCGCAATTCTTCACCATGTGCACTTCGGTCCCGCCCTTTTCGAAGTGAACTTCGTCCATAAACGCCTTCATCATCAAGATCCCGCGGCCGTGTTCGGCACCGAGGTTTTCCGGGCTCGTAGGGTCGGGTACTGCGCAGGGATCGAAACCCGAGCCTTGGTCGCGGACGACGATCGAGACGCGATGGCTCGGCTCAACCCGGCAGGAAATCCGCACACTTTTCGATTTCTGCTCGTGATTTCCGTGGATCACGGCGTTTGCGAGCGCCTCGAACAGCGCCACCTCTACGTCCGGTTCCCTGCCGGCGAGGCACTGCGACTCGCGGATCTGTGCGACGATCTTATCGACCGCTGGAGCAATCGAATTGATATCGCTCGGAATTTCCAGTTGAACGTCCTTGGACATCGCGCTCGCAGGCCTCCAGGTGATATGTATGATCGCTCGAACCTGCCGTTCACAATCAGTGCTTTCGGGTATTTGCGGGACTATACCGCAACTGTAGGCTCTCGGGACACACCATGAAAGAGAAAACAGAAAAGGTGAAAGGCACGGCGCCTGAGGGCGTAACGATCTCAACACGTGCCGAACACAAGCAAGTCGAGGAGCGCGTCGCCATCGGCGCGAACGTGGTGTACGAGGCGATTCGCCGCGAAGGCGACGATGAGCTTCACCGGCCGCCCGCCGCTCTGGCATGGTCAGCCTTCGCCGCGGGCCTTTCGATGGGATTCTCCTTTGTCGCTGAGGCGCTGCTGACCACGTATTTACCGAATCAGCCCTGGGTGCCGCTGATCTCGAGAGCCGGCTACAGCGTCGGCTTCCTGATTGTGATCCTGGGGCGCCAGCAGCTTTTCACCGAGAACACCCTCACGGTGATTCTGCCGCTGCTGCTCGATACGACGCTCAAAATGCTTCTGCGCGTCATGCGCCTTTGGGGCATCGTTCTGGCGGCCAATCTGGTGGGAACGTGCATTTTTGCCTTCTCTATCGCACACCTGCCGGTCTTCGACGCGCACACGCGACAATCATTCGTGGCCATCGCAGCAGCTCATCTGGGCCGCACCTTCGGCACCGTGCTGCTTCGCGGAATTTTCGCAGGGTGGTTGATCGCACTGATGGTGTGGGTGCTTCCGGCGGCGGAGCATTCGCGCATCGCTGTCATCATAATTTTGACCTATCTGGTGGGCCTCGGGGGACTGACGCACGTCGTGGCGGGATCGACGGTGATGTTTTTCGCCGTCGCCGCAGGAATGCTTTCCTGGAGCGGGTACTTCGTCCATTTCCTGATTCCGGTCCTCATAGGAAATATCATCGGAGGTGTCTCACTGGTCGCCGCATTCGCGCACGGGCAGGTGGTGGGCGGAAAGGATCCCTAGTCGCTCTTCTACGTCGTTCGCTGTATCGACAGCTTCGAATTCAGGCGCGTAGTGTCAGCGATGCAAGCCAAGGAGCCGACGTGCCGCGAACGAATGGAACGAGCCACAGAAACAAATCGAATAACAAGAACAAGGTTCGGTACGCAGTCGTAGGGCTGGGTTACATATCACAAGCTGCGCTGCTACCCGCATTCCGGCATGCACAAACAAATTCCGACCTCGCGGCACTCGTCTCGAGCGACCCTGCAAAGCTAAAGAAAATCGCCCGTACGTACGGCGTCAAGAAAACCTATTCCTACGAGGAATACGCCGACTGCCTGAAGAGCGGAGAAATCGACGCGGTCTACATCGGGCTGCCGAATCACATGCATCGTGCCTATGCGGAATCCGCCGCCCAGGCCGGCGTGCACATCCTGTGCGAAAAACCGATGGCGCTCGACGAAGCCGACTGCGAAGCCATGATCGAAGCCGCTGAAAAAGCCGATGTAAGGCTGATGATCGCCTACCGCCTGCACCTGGAAGCCGGAAATCTCCACGCCATCGACGCGATCCATTCCGGAAAAATCGGCGATCCTCGAATCTTTTCGTCCGTCTTCTCGCAGCAGGTGAAGCCCGGCAATTCGCGCCTGAAAAAAGATGTGGGAGGCGGCGCCGTTTACGACATGGGCATCTATTGCATCAACGCCGCGCGCTATTTGTACAAAGCCGAGCCCACCGAAGTCTTCGCCTGGAATTTGAACTCCGGCGACCAGCGATTCGAGGAAGTTCCCGAAATGACGAGTGCGCTGATGCGGTTCCCCGAAGACCGAGTCGCCTATTTCACTTCGAGCTTCGGCGCCGCTGACCGATCCGTTTACGAAGTAGTGGGAACCAAAGGCAGCTTGCGCATGGAGCCTGCCTACGATATGACGGGAGACTTCAAGACGCAGATCACCATCGGCGACCGCACCACCAAGAAGGTTTTCAAGAGCCGCGATCAATTTGCCGCGGAACTTGTCTATTTTTCCGATTGCGTGATCAACAATAAAGAGCCCGAACCTTCCGGCCGCGAAGGACTCGCCGACGTGCGCATCATCGAAGCCATGCTGAAATCAGCGACGACGAACCGTCCGGTTTCAACGGAGCCGGTCCAGATCCGGCATCGTCCGGACGCGAAAATGGATATCGAACGTCCGCCGCTGGCAAAGCCGGCCGAACTCGTGAAGGCCGCAGCTCCGGGTGGGTAGCAAACAAGAGCCAGCGACGCGCAGTCCGTTGAAATGTTCTTAGCTTGCGTGACGGGCGAAATTTTCGAATCGATTCGCCGGCGATACGAGAGGGGACGCAAGTTTCGTTTCAGCCAGCGCTTCGCGGCCCCGGGACGCCTTAATGACCGCCCATTCGACATCCGTGGGCCGGAACGGCACACCGATCACATCAAACGCGCCAAGTTGAATCGCCTCTTGCGGTCGCTTCAGAATCCGTGGACTGGTCACAATCACCGAGGGCCCAAGCTTCCGCGCCTGAGACGCCGTCAATAGCGCACGGAAATCGCCGTCGGGAAAATACTCGCTCGAGAAAAGCAGCCCGACCTCCCCTTTATCGAGAAGTTCGCGGCACTGGCTAAATGTCCCCACGCACATGGCATCGATCCCGAGCTGCCCCAGAATCTTTGCGAGACTGCGGCGGTCTTCCGGATCTGAAATCGCGACGACGGTGTCCCAAGGCTTGGCCATGGCTGGCTCCTCTGGAAGGAAGATGAGAGTGAATGCTACTCGGCCCGATCCGGGTACTGAATAAAGGAAACACTGTAAGGCGCGTCAAATATAGTCGTAGACGAGAATTGTTAAACCCGAATGAACGCGCTAGTTTCCAGAATTTGCGGGAGTTACGAGCTCTCGGGTTTCAGCAGGCTCCGTTCGTCAAGTTTGGGGCTAAGGCGTTCGAGGGTTGATTCTCGAGCGTTGCAGCCACGGTCGTTCCCTTTTCGTCGGAGCGTACCTCCAGGCTGCCGCCCAATTGTCGCAACCGCTCGCGCATGCCGCGAAACCCAACGCCGACCGTGCCGCTGGCGTTCACTTGCGTCAGCCTATCGGCGGGTATTCCCTTGCCGTCGTCCTTCACTTCCAGGCTAACGACCCCGTTTTCGCGTCGGATCCGGATCGCGGCTGTCGCACTGCCTGAATGGCGATGAATATTCGTGAGGCATTCCTGCACCACGCGAAACAGTGCGATTTCCGCTTCTTTGGAGAGCCGGCCGAAATCCGCTGACATGTCCAGCCGCACGGCGATCTTGCTGCGCGCGGCGAAGCCATCGACATACTCCTTGAGCGCCGATTCCAAACCGATCTCGTCCAGCAGCGGAGGATGCAGCAGGTAGGAAAGTGTCCGAATCTCGTCCGACACGCGCATCACCAACCCCTCATTCTCGTCAATGCAGCTCTGTGCGACGGGAGTGAGCTTGTGCTTTTCAAGCGACACGGTCGCAAGGTTCATGCTCAACGCGGCCAGTAGCTGGCCGATGCTATCGTGCAATTCACGTGCGATTCGCCGCCGCTCTTCGTCCTGCATTTGCAGCAGGCGGCCGGACAGCTCCCGCAGCGAACTATTCGACCGCTCGAGCTCGTAGGTGCGGGCCTGAACGCGCTGCTCGAGCTGGTCGCGCAGGGCCTTCTGTTCGGTCATGTCGATCCCGGAGGCGACCAGCATCACCACGCGACCGCTTTCGTCGCGCACGGGCGAAACGGTCCGATCGGCGTAGAGAAGCACGGTGCGGTCGCGCATGCAGTAGTGGCATTCCTCGCGAACGATTTCGCCGGCCGCCGCGCGCGCGACTGACTGTTTCAGCTTCTCCGCTTCATCCGGCAGCGATGACCACCACGGTTCCCAGAATTCCCGTCCAATCACTTCCTCCCGCGTGAATCCGCAGCCCTCGATCGCGGCGCGATTCGCTTCCGTGATCGTCCCGTCCTTGGTCACAAAGACGAGGAAAGAGTATGTCTGGCTGAACGCGGCCCGAATTCGTTCCTGGTTGATTCTTGAGGCGGCTTCGATTTGCTTGAGCTCGGTGATATCGCGCGCGATCTTGGAGGCGCCGATGATGGTGCCGCGAAGATCTCTCACCGGAGAAATCGTCACGGAAACGTTGAATCTTCGGCCGGCCTTAGTAATGCGCACCGTCTCGAAATGCTCGATGGGCTCCCCGGCACGCAGCTTTTTCATGATTTCAATTTCTTCATGCTGCAATTCCGGCGGAATCACGATGGTGATCGGCCGGCCAACGGCTTCGCTTTCGGTCCAGCCGAAAATCCGCTCCGCGCTGCGGTTCCAACTCGTGATGAATCCGTTTAGGTTCTTGGAGACGATCGCGTCGTCGGATGAATCGACGATCGCAGCCAGCCGTGCCCGGCTCGACTTGCCGCGCCGGTTCGATTCGCCCAGCGCGATGATGCCCGCAGAAAAAATCATGAATCCGACCAGAGCAGAGACTCGCGATCGATCGAGTGCGGAAACCGAATGCAGCGAGGGAACGAACCAGTACCAGACGCCGACGGCTTCTATTAGCGTCGCGAGGATCGACGGCGCCAAACCGCAATACCATGCGGTAAAAACAACTGCGAGCCATGCGGCGTGATACGGGTTCGTGACGCCGAGCAGCGGATCCAGCAGATAACGCAGGTAGAGCGCCGCGAACGCAGCGACGATCGCCAGCCCGTAGCGGATCGCGTCCTGTTCAGAGAAAGTACGGCGCGCCATTCCCCCGACCGCCCTCCCGCCTACACCCGCACTGAAAACAAAACCTTTCGATGCGTAATCGCTGAAAATCAAACGGCCGAACGAAGACGTTATTATACGCAAATTCGTAAACCGAAGCTTATGAGCGACGCGAGGATGCCGCGCCGGAGGGAGATTCGGGAATCTGAACCGCAGAAGAAACGGGCTGCTACGGGGCGGGAATGCCGGCCCGGCCATGAGCGCTGAAGGGCGCCAACGTGGCCGGACCTGCGATTCGAACTGCGCGAGTGGCTGTGTTAGTTGCCGGGCCCGTTCTTGGCTGCGTTCGACGGGCTGACGTTGCGCATCATTTCGCGCGCCATCTTCAGGTGATCTTGCAGCGTGGGCAGAGTGTCCGACGCGAACGATTTTATTTGCGGGTCTTGGCCGTTACTCGCTTCCTGCCGGAAAGCAGCGATGTCGTCCTGGTGATCTTTCACCATGTCTCGGGCGTAGGCGCGGTCGAATGCGTCGCCGGAAAGCTTCGAAAGCTTGTCGTAAGTCGCCTGGTCTTTCTTGTTGAGGTTCGTCGGCAGGTTCACACTTTCCTGCTGCGCGATGGTTTTCAGCTTGTCGTTTGCCGCGGAATGATCGTCAACCATTCTCTTGCCGAATTCCTTGACAGCGTCGCTGCTGCCTTTGTCCTGCGCGAGCTGTCCGAGTTTCACTTCGGCCATGCCTCCTTGCGCGGCGTCTTTTGCGAAATCGGAATCGCTCACGGTGTTGACCGCGGTGGCGTCAGGTATCGCTCCGGGTCCCGGGCCGGCGTTTGGCGAGGGGGACGACGATCCCGTCGATTGCGGCATACGGCCCGCTTGGGCGTGAGCGGCCGATCCGGCCGCCAGAAGCGCACCGGCAGCGAATGCACTGGTAAACGCGATGTTACGAATCCTGATGTTCATCGGTGAAGCCCTCCAGCAACCAGACTAGATGCGGGCATTTTTCGTCACAATCAAGTAACGGCTGTAGTACCGATACTGCGTATGCTGTAAGGGAAGCCGAACGCTAACAGTTATGCGCGGTTGACCGCTTCCTTCAGGTTTTGGCGATGCTTCCAGAAATCTTGCCACAGGTCGCCCGAACGCTGGAGGCGAGTGAAAATCGCTTCGATCGTGAAATCGCCCGGCCGAAATCCTTTTTGGAGTTCGGCGGGCGAAACCGGAGTAGAAACGGGGGCGCCGGGCTTCGGACGCAGCGAATAGACCGCTGCCAGCGGCTTGCCCAGAGAATTCTGCAGCGCGTCGATGAGCACGGTTCCCTTCTTCCGCTTGCCTACGCTTCGTTCCGATGTGACCAGATTCGGCAATTCCGCGCCCACTCTCTGGCCGATAGCGCCGGCAAACAGACGCACTTCGTCGTAAGTATATTTGGGCTCCAGCGGGACGAAAATGTGAATCCCGGTGGCACCCGAGGTTTTCAGGTAGCTACGCAGCCGAATGGATCGCAGATGCTTTTCCACTGCGCGCGCGACCCTTAACACCGATTCGAAAGATGTGCCGTCCGTCGGATCGAGGTCGAAGAAGACGAAATCGGGGTGCTGCTGGTCATCGGCTCGGCTCGACCAAGGATTGTGGTCGATGCAACCTAGATTGGTGAGATAGAGCAGGTCGGCCACGTCATCCAGGAGAAAGTACGGGATGTCTTCGCCGCGCTCCTTCGATTCGATGAGCACGGTCCTGATCCACGCGGGGCGCGACGCGGAGGCGGCCTTCTGGAAGAAGAATTTTTCTCCGATGCCGTTCGGATAGCGTTTGAGAACCATCGGGCGATCTTTCAGGAACGGCAGAATGTGCGGCGCGACCCGCCAGTAATAAGCGAGCACATCGCGTTTTCGAAGCTCGGGTTTTTTCGGGAACCAGACTTTGTTAAGGTGCGTCAAGCTCAGCGGCTTGCCCTCCAGCTCCACTTCGATGGATTCTCGTTGGCCGCTCGCCAGCTCCTTTTCGAGACTCTCCGCAGGCAACGTGTTCCGAGAGGGGGCAGCCCGGAGGGGAGGCGATTTTCTCGCGTCCGCCGTTTTTCGGCCGCGACGCTCGTACTTTGCCTCTACCATCGCCTTTTGGGTTTCCCTGGCAGGATGCGTGAACTCCTGATCTTCGACCCGGCATTCCTGCGGCTCGCGGTCCTCCTGAAAACCCATGAAGACCGGCTGCCGAAGTTTGCCCTCGTTCGTCCAGTTGCCATACTGGATACGCGCGACCAGCTCCGGTTTTACCCAGGTAATGCTTTCTTTCAGTCGCGGCGCATCGCGAAATGGACTGTTGGCAACTTTCAATTGCGAGAGCGTCTTGAACGTGCGATCGAGGGATTCCTGCGTGAATCCCGTGCCAACGCTGCCGATATATTCCAGCTGCTTCCTTTCGTCGTAGAGCCCCATCAGCAGGGCGCCGAAATGGTCCCGCGTTTTTCGCGGTGCCGTGAATCCGCCGACCACCACATCCGTATCGCTCACAATCTTGAATTTCAACCATTGCGGCGATCGCCGACCCGCATAAACGCTGTCGCGCCGCTTGGCGATGATTCCCTCCAGCCCCTGCCGCTTCGCCACTTCGAATAACTCAAGGCCTTTTTCGACCTGGTGATCGGAGAATCGCACGCGCTCGGAGACCGAAAGTATTTTGCGCAGCTCTTCCTTCCGCTGTTCCAGAGAGACGCCGCGCAGATCGTACCCGTCCGCATACAGAAGATCGAACGCATAATAGGTCACCGGCGCTTTTTCCTGCAACGAGCGCGGAGGATTCAGCACACCGAAGCGCGGCTGGATACGCGCGAATTCCGAACGCCCCGATTCATCAAGCACCACGATTTCGCCGTCGAGGATCGCTTTGCGCGCATCCACTCGCTTGGCCAGCTCGCGCAGCTCGGGGTATTCCGCAGTGATATTTCGCGCCGAGCGCGAGCGAAGCTCCACGTCTCCATCGCGAATGAACGCCAGCGCCCGCTCGCCATCCCACTTGATCTCAAACAGCCAATCCGGACTCGAGAAAGGCTTGTCCGCCAAAGTCGCCAGTTCGACCGCAACCCGGTCCGGCATCGCAACTTTCTTGGCTCCCGCCAGGCCTCCGAAGGCTTCGATCCTGACTCCGCCGGCGCGAGGCTTCGCGCCACGCGCACCATCTCCGGCGGCCGATTCGGCAGCGCTTTCGCCAGCTTCCGGGTCCGTCTTGCGAATCAGCAGCCATTCGTTGCCGCGCTGGGAGTTGCGCATCTTCACCAGCGCAAATCGTCCCCGCAGCCGCTGGCCCTGAAGAGAGAACTTCAGATCACCGCGTTCAACCTGCTCGGCAGCACTCGGAGGCCCTTCAACCTCGAAGGTCCCGCGGTCCCAGATCTGCACCTGACCCGCGCCGTAATTCCCTTTCGGAATTTCGCCCTCGAAATTCGCGTAGTCGAGCGGGTGATCTTCCACGTGGATGGCCAGGCGTTTCTCGCCGCGCTCCTCCGGCGGGCCCTTCGGCACCGCCCAGGACGCCAGCGCGCCGTTAATCTCCAGCCGGAAATCGAAATGCAGCCGGCTGGCCGCGTGGCGTTGCACCACGAAGATCGGATGGCCGGATTTGTCGCGCCGGCCTTTCGGCTCTGGAGTCGCCCGAAAGTCGCGTTTACGCCGGTATTCGGTGAGCGCGGACACGTTCCCGAGTATAAGGCTGCATGATCACCCAAATCACGAGCCAGCAAGCACGAGAGCGGAGCCTGCCGTAGATTCCGTAAGCAATGCCCCGAAATTCTTGCGTTTGCGAACACTCCCATTACACTTCCGCGGAGTTTCCTCTAGGGGTTTTGCCCGATAGCCGCGCCACGCAAACCGCGTAACCTTTTGGCAGGAGACACCTTCGATGGCCGCTTCCGTCTGGAAAGGCATGATTTCGTTCGGACTCGTATCGATTCCGATTCGGCTCTACACCGCCGCGCGCACGAAACGGACCTATCTCCACCAGATTCACGACAAATGCAACACGCGGCTGAAACAGCCGCTCTATTGCCCAACGTGCGACCGCTTGGTTGATCGCTCCGAAGTGATCAAGGGATACGAATACGAAACCGGGCAGTACGTGATGGTCGATGGGGACGAGATCAAGAAAATCACACCGCCCTCAGGCAAGACGATGGAGATCATCACCTTCCTCAAGGAAAACGAGGTCGATCCGATTTATTTCGACTCGTCCTATTTTGCGCTACCGGAACAACATGCGGAGAAGCCCTACGCGCTGTTGCTGAAAGCCCTCGAAGATACGAAAAAAGTCGGGGTCGCCAAGGTGACCATGCATCAGCGCGAATACACCGTCTTCATTCGCGCGCGCGACAACGGTCTGACGCTGCACACCATGTACTACGCAAACGAGATTGCCGCGGTCGAAGGTTACGGCCGCAAATACGACGCGAAGCTGCGTCCAGAAGAAGTAAAGCTCGCCGACCAGCTCGTGCAAAGCCTGTCGGCGCCCTTCAAGCCCGAGCAATATCACGACGAATTCCAGGAGCAGCTGAACGCGCTGATCGAATCGAAACTGAAAGGCAAAGCGGTTACCGTCCCTTCGCGACCCACAGCCAAAGCTCCCGTGATCGACATGATGGAAGCTCTGAAGCGCAGCCTCGCCAAAGACAGCGGCAAAGGCGCCCCGAAACCGGTTTCAGTGGCCCACGCGCGCGTACGCAAGAAAGCCAGTTAGCGCGTCGGGCTTCCATCGCTTTTCGTCTTGCGTGATTTCCCGTACGTTTCCCCCGACCTGTATTGTCATTCACCTCCGGCGTTACAGCCATCGCCCGATGTGCTGCTGCAGGCTTGTCCGCCATAGTGGAAATGCAACAGGTACCGTGAAATTCGCGGCAACCAGAAAGGATTTTCGATATGCCAACCAGTGATGCGCGCAACATGCAAAACGACGAACGTAATCCGGGACTCACGCCCATCGACGGCGCCGCCGATATCAATCGCGCGGGCAGTAAACACGAACCCGACCGCACGACAGGACGCTTGCCCGAACGCGCGGAAAAGAGTCGGCGTCGGCACGAGAAGAAGCCCAAGCAATCCCGCAACCGCTAATGCGCCAGAGCCGAGATAACTCACTGTCACCGGCGCGAGGCCGTCGCAATGGTGAGGCCTCGCGCCATTTCTACAAGTTCACATGGATTCAACGGGGTATTTCGTTCAGCAGGAGGTTCCGATGGGCGGCTTGGGCGGCGAAATAAGGGCTGCGAATCGCGACAAACTCTGGGAGAAATTTTGCGATGAGGTGCGCCCATTTGTAACCGACCAGTTCGGGCTGATCGAAGAGTCGCCGGTCACGCAGAAAAAAGCGTTTGATTCGATGCGCTTCGATTCCGAATCAGGCGAATGGGTCCTCGACTACTATTTTTCCAAATAATCCGTGAAGAGCTCAGAGAGCGGCGACGATTGCTTCCGTTCAGCGCGAACCTGTCGATTTGATTTCTTCCGCGCCGGCCTGGCGGAGCGAATCCTCCAGCTGGGCGCGGGCGGAATCGGCCGGATCGACCACTCCGATCAGTATTTTCCCGTTGGAAATTTCCGGATCATACGGCTCGGGTCGCTTACGGGCGAGCCGCGCGGTAATCAGCAGCGTGATGACGGTGGTCAGGACCGCACCGAACATGGTGAGTTCGTAGGTCACAATTGCCGTGGGAAACGGAGAGACGCGCGGCATGTTGCCAACGGTGATCGGATAAGCCACCTGCGTCAGGCGCGCGAGCAGGTAGCCGCAGGTGCCGCCGACGATGCCGCCGGCCGTAGCTAGCCAGGGCATGAGCGTCTCGTGCTCGGCGCGGGTGAACGAATATTCCTCATAGGGCTCGGACGACATCACGAGAATTTTTTCCTGGACCACGCCGGCTGCACGCAACGCCCGTACGCCGCGATCGGCGGAGTCAGGCCCAGGGAACAGGCCGTAGATCCAGTTGGTCGAAGCCATCTTAGTCGGCTCCTGAGTCGGGAACCGGAGCGAGCGCCGGCGCGTGATGGGATTGCGCCTCAGGCGCGGCCTTCAGCTCCCAGATCGAAATGATGGGCACGGTCTTGGCAAAAATCATGTAGAGCATCGCCATGCCAGCAAAGGTCCCCGCGGTGATGGTGATTTCAACCCACGTCGGCCGGTAGGTGCCGAAGCTATAGGGCAGATACTTGTGCGACAGCGACGGTACGATGATCAGGAAGCGCTCGAGCCACATCCCGATCACAACGCCGATCGACGCGATCACACATCCGGTGATGGTCCGCAGCTTCTTGATCGCCAGAATCGGGAACGGAATCACAAAGTTGCACACGACCATCAGCCAGAACAGCGGCGAGAACGATCCGGTCTGCGTGACCCAGAAAACGGTCATTTCCGACGGATCGTTGCCGTACCAGACAGTGAGCCGCTCAGCGAAGACGAAATAGAACCAGAGCAGGCTCATCACCAGCAGCAGCTTGCCGAGATTCTCGAAATGGATGCGAAGGAGGTAATCCTCGAGATGCAGAAATTTCCGCAGCAGCGCCATGGCGATAATCAGCGCGGCGATACCGCTGAAGATCGCGCCGCAAACAAAGTATGGAGCAAAGATCGTCGAGTGCCAGGCCGGCACGGGCGCCATCGCGAAGTCCCAAGAAACGATGCTGTGCACGGAGACGGCTACCGGGATCACGGCGACGGCCATGATCTGCATGGCGGATTCCAAACGATGCCACTGCTTCGGCGTGCCGCGCCATCCGAGCGCGACAATGGTATAGATCTTCTTGCGAAGGCCGATGGCACGATCGCGGATCAATGCCATGTCCGGAATCATGGGCAGCAGAAGGAACGTGACGCTGCCGAGCAGGTACGTGTTGATCGCAAAGAAGTCCCACAGGAGCGGAGAGCGGATGTTGGGCCAGATGCCGCGCTCGCTGGGGTAGGGGAAAAGCCAGAACGCGAGCCATGGTCGGCCGAGATGGATGATCGGAAACGTGGCGCCGATCGAGAGCGCGAATACGGTGATTACTTCGGCGCAGCGAGTCACGGGCCGGCGCCAGGTTGCGTTCGCGAGGCGCAGGATCGCGGAAATCAGCGTACCCGCATGGCTCAAACCGATCCAGAAAACGAAATTGGTGATGTAGAAACCCCAGAAAACCGGCCGCCGAATTCCGGCCACGCCGATTCCGGCATAGACCTGCCAACTGAACGCGCAGAGCGCGGCCACGATGACGCCGCCGAAAAGGGCGAGGAACGACCAATAGCGCCCGGACGCTCCTTGAAGCGGCCGCAGCAGGTCGTCGGTTATTTGCTCAGGCGTTTTCGCTGCCATGCCATGAATCCTTTTGCAGATACGTGACCTTCGGCAACGTGCCGAGCTCGCCGAGAAGTTTTATGCCGCGATTTCCGCGGGCCAGACGCGAGACCTCGCTGTCGGGATCGCTCAAGTCTCCGAAAACCATTGCGGTGGTGGGGCAGGACTGCACGCAGGCGGGCTGGATTTCGCCGTCCTTCACCGCGCGCTTTTCCGCCTCAGCCTGGATCTCACCAGCCTTGATGCGCTGCACGCAGAAGGTACATTTTTCCATTACGCCGACTTCTCGCAGGGAAACGTCGGGATTGAGCTGGAGGTTGAGCGGCTTTTCCCACTCCGGGTTGTACCAGTTGAAAAAGCGGACATTGTAGGGGCAGGCGTTGGCGCAATAGCGCGTACCGATGCAGCGGTTGTAGACCTGTCCGTTGAGGCCTTCGATCGTGTGGTAGCTCGCAAACGTCGGGCAGACCGGCTCACAGGGAGCGGCGTCGCACTGCTGGCAGAGCACGGGCATGAACTTCGTCTTCACGTCGGGAAATTCGCCTTCGAAATAGCGCTCGACGCGGATCCAGTGCTTGGCGCGTCCTCGCGAGGCTTGATCTTCGCCGACGGTCGAAATGTTATTTTCCGCATGGCAGGCCACGACACACGCTTCGCAGCCCGTGCAGCGGTCGAGATCGATCACCATGCCCCACTGATGCGGCATATTGTTTCCTTCCTCAGCGATGCTTCAGGTCTTTCGGCGTTTCTTCCATGCTGGCGCCGAACATCACGAGCTTGCCTTCGCCGACGCGCGAGATTTTCACGCGCGTGGCAGCCCAGGCGAGAGCATCGGTTCCCGCAACAGTCATTGGAGCGAGAATCGATATCGGGTTTGCGCCACGGTTGCTCGCGTAGCGCGTGTAACTGGTATGGCCCTGGCCGACGGGCATGGCGATGACGTCCGGCGCGATCGCCGGAGTGACAAGCGCCGGCGCTTCGAGAGTGCCATGCGCGGATGCGACTGCTACTATGTCGCCCATTTTCACGCCGAGTTTTTCCGCCGTGCGATTGTTGATCTCGACCCACGTGCCCCACATGACGCTCGAGAGCGGGTCCGGCGCTTCCTGCATCCAGGGCAGGTGCGCGAGCGAACCGTCATAGAACATCTGCGAAGCGAACGGCAGGAAGTAGAACGGGAAATCGTCTGCGCTGCCGTCGAATTGGGGTTCCGTATATTTCGCGGGCGAAGCGGTTGCCTTAGACGATGCCGGCGCGGACGGCTTTTCGTCGGCGCTCCACCAGCCTCCCTGTTCCTGGGCCTTCGACCAAAAATCGTCGGCATCCTTTGCGTTCTTAGTTCCCTTCTCTTTGTAAAGCTCGCTGAAGGAGGCTTTGAGCGCCTCGTCGTAGGTCTTCCATGGCAGCGCTTTCGCCACGTCGCCGCCCAGTTGCTGCGCCACGTCGAGCAGAACGTCGGGCATCGAACGCGTGTTGTGCAGTGGCGCCATCGCGGGAGGCGCGAGGCTCACGACGGTTTGGGCGGAGCCGGACTCGAGCGCGTCGTCGAGCCACGACTCGAGCGGTGAATGATCGGGCAGAACCAGATCGGCAAGCGCGCTGGTTTCGTCGATAAATCTGCTGAAACTGGCGATGAACCCGGATTTCGCAATCAGGTCCCGTACTTGTGATCCCTGCGCCGAACCGAACACAGGATTGGCGTTGTGAAGCAACAGAACCTGAGGCGCCTTTGAAGTGGAAGTCACCATGTCGCGGAACATCGCGAAAGACGCTGAGCCAGGCCCCTCCCTGTGCGACAGGTTGGATGTGGGCTGCATTGACTGGGAACCACGCATCGGCAGTGCCGGGCTGAATGCACTACCTCCCGGCTTTCCGACGCTTCCGAGCAACGCGTTCAGCGCGTTTACGGCCCGGGCGCTGAAAACAGCGTTGGTGTGCGCAGCGGCTGAATCGCCCATTAAAACGACTGCGGGAGCGTTCGCGGCGGACTCATGAGCGATCCGAGTAATCGTCGCTGCAGGCACGCCGGACTGTTTTTCGATCTTTTCCGGCGCGAAATCAGGCAGGCCCTGCGTCCAACCGTCGATGGACGCTGCAGCGCCGCCAGCAGACCCGGCGGACCTCAGCTTGTCGCGAAGGATGACGTGCGCGAGGCTAAGCGCGAGAACGCCGTCCATTCCGGGCCGAGATGGGATCCACTCATCCGCGCTCGCGGCAGTCTGCGAGATGCGCGATTCGAAATGCACAAATTTTCCACGCTGGCCGGGGCGCCCTTTGCGCATGCGCCCATAACTTATCGATTGCGCGACCGGTGAGTTCCAGGTGCCCAGGAAGTCCGCACCGAAGGATAGGAGGTAATTTGCCTGGCCAAGGTCAACGGCCGGCAGGGCACTGTCGAAAAATTCAAATTCGAAATGTCCGCCGTGCAGAGCGTACGCGAAGTCATCTACGATCGTCTTGCGCTGACCGCGAAGGGGCGATGTGATCATGGCCCACCAGCCGCGCGACGGTCCCGGCACGCCGGAAAGCTGCGAGACGAGCTGCTTGATGGCTTCGTCCCAGGTGATTTCCTTGAATTGGCCGGAGCCGCGTTCGCCTGTCCGCTGGAGCGGCGACCGGATGCGGTCGGGATGATAGGTGACCTGCAATTCGCCGTGGCCGCGGGGGCAGAGCTTGCCCTGGTTGATCGGGTGTGCGGGATTGCCTTCGATTTTTTTCGCGAGGCCCATTTTCAGGATGCCGAGCTGGCCGTTGCGGATGACTTCGGCCTCGCCCTGCATCACGCGCACCAGGGTGCCGCAGCCGGCGGGACAGAGCGTGCAGATGCTGGGCTTCCATGTGGCAATTCCCGGCAGCAGATCCTCTTCCGGGATGAAGCGGATGAGGTGGTGATCGGGATTGCCGCAGCCTTCCAGAGCTGCTGCTGCGCCGCCGGCGGCCGTTATTTTGATGAAATCTCGACGTTGCATTATGGCCGGATGCCCCCCCGGTTGATCGTGGAATAGACGTGGCACTGATTTGTTTTCAAGGGGTTACGGACGTCTCGATTCGAACGCCTTGCCGAATGGAAATGTGGCGAAATTCCGGCGCGGCCGCGCGAGTTCCGAACGACTTGCTGGTACGGGAAGAGGATCCGATCCCGCCATGCGAAGGTCGCCCGAGCACAGACAAGAGTGTCCGTGCCAGCACAAGGCCGCTCGCCGTACGTTCCATATTGGGCCGTCGTGCTCATCGCTTCCAAATGACCGATCCCTGCCCGGGAAGAAAGAACGTGCGCCTGTGGACTTTTCTGAAGCCCCGCGCTTCCACCGGACCAGACAGCTCGAACGCGTACATCAAAAATGGCACGTCACGCAATCGATGGGCGCGTTGTTCTGCTTGTGGCATTGGACGCAGAAACCCATGGTGTGATCGACTTTTCGCTCGGCTACGGTTTGCGTGTGCATGTCGCCGTGGCAGGTGGAGCAATCGACGCCGGCGCGGATGTGCGGGGCGTGATTGAACTTCACATGAGCCGACGGTTCAAATCCGTACACTCGCTGCCACGGGATGTCCTCGCCGCGTGCCTTGTACGCTGCCAGCTTCTTGATTTCAGGCTTGTCCGTTGCGATGACCTGATGGCAGGTCATACAGAAATTGACGCTGGGGATTCGCGCGTCCGGCCCCTGATCGACGCCCACGTGGCAATCGGTACACTGCATGCCGTTGGCGAGATGAACCTTGTGGGTGTAGGCGATCGGCTGAACCGGCTTGGTGCGGGTTCCGAAGAATTCGCGGACGGCGTCAGCCACGGAGCGGTGCTCGAGGGTGAAAACCGGCGACGACTGAGCGGACGGCTGCGCCGACGCAGTCGAGTCCTGAGCGGGCATCGAACGGATCAGAAGCGCCCCCCCCAGGACGACCACGCCCAGAACAACGACAACACGTATCCCACGACTTAGGCCGGAAGCGGACAACGACCACGCACCCTCATGAAAAAGTTTCCTGCGAGCGGACCGGACATACTACATGCGCACACAGCGCGTGTAAACTTCGAATTCGGCGGAGATCAAAAGACGCGTCCTTCCCTAGCGCGCAGGCACGTATTATGATCGACACGTAGACCTGCTCAGGTTTCCGAGCAGGGCCGCTGCGCTAAAACGGAGGGTGGAACGTGGGTTTTAATGTTTCCGTCCGGCAGGTGGATTCCGTGACGTTGGTTACGATTACGGGATCGGTGATGTGGGCCGAGGCGGAGGCTCTACATGAAATGTTCCGCGATCTGCTGGCGAAGGGGCAGAAACGGATTCTGCTTAATTTGAGCAGCGTCAAACATTTGGACAGCTCCGGGATCGGGGCCCTCGCGTGGGCTTACGTCACGGTGCGGAAGGGCGGCGGCGAGCTGAAAATGATCCATCTGAGCAAGCAGGTGCAATATTTGATGGAGATGACGAGCCTTTACAAGATCTTTGAGGATTTTGGGGACGAGGATTCGGCGCTCGAGAGCTTTAAATAGGCGCGCGGGTGCCAAGTCCTCTGGGCTGCTATCATCATACAGTGCACTGCGCCGAAACTGGGATCGCAGGGACGACCGGATTCGGCGCAGAAAAGCTAGAGAATAACTTCGTTACGGGCCTTGCGAGCTACCTCCTTTTTTCCCCTTGACCGGTTGGGATTCGCCAGTACCCTTGGTCGGACCGAAGCGCGTCTATCATCGGCATACGTGCGCTTGATCGGGCCGGGGGAATGCGATGACCAGGAATTCTACGTTTGCTTTATCCGCCTTCATTTTTTCCGCCGGGTTTTTTGCGGCGACCGCGGTCGGCGCGTCGGCCCAGATCCTGCCGAACCTGCAGACGCAACCGGGGCAGACGGTGGAGTCTCCGCAATCGCAGGCAATGAAGAATTTCACGCCGGTGACGGACGAGATGCTGCGGAACCCCTCGCCGGGCGACTGGCTGATGTACAGCCGCACCTATGACGCCTTTCGCGACAGCCCGCTCGATCAGATCAACACGAAAAACGTCAAGAATCTGCGCATGGCCTGGGTGCGCGACCTGGAAGACGGCGTAACGGAGACGATTCCGATCGTGCACGACGGCGTCATGTACGTGATCGCGCCGGGCGGATACGTCGACGCGCTCGATGCGACCAACGGCGATTTGATCTGGGAATACCGGCGCGCATTCAAAAATCCCGGCATCGCCACGAACGAGCGCACCAAGGCGCTGGCGATTTACAAGGACATGGTCTTTTTCACCGCAGCGGACGGATACGTCGTGGCGCTCGACGCGCGCACCGGGAAAGTCCGCTGGGAAACTTTCAAGACCGACACGCAGAATACTTCCGGCGCGATCGTGGTGGACGGAAACGTGATTTCGGGCGGGACCTGCGGCAAGGGCAGCGACAGCTGCTTCATCGAAGCGGACAATGCGGACACGGGCGAGAAGGTCTGGCGGTTTTTCACGGTCGCGCATCCGGGCGATCCGGGATTCGCTTCGTGGAATCAGGACGACAATTCGCAGTCGATGGCCTCGACGTGGGGACTGCCGGGAACTTTCGACGTGAAGCGGGACGTCCTCTATTACGGCGTGGCCAATCCGATGCCGGACCAGCGCATGCAGCGGCATAACGGGAATCCAGATGGCACGGGACGTGTGACGCCGGCCGATCTTTACAGCAACTGCACTCTGGCGCTCGATCCGAAGACGGGCAAGCTGATCTGGTATTACCAGCATCTGCCGGGCGACGACTGGGACACCGATCACACACATGAGCGGACGCTGGCGCACGTGGCGTTCAATCCGAATCCGAAATTCGTGAAGTGGATCAATCCGACGGTACCGCGCGGATCGATGCACGATATCGCGGCGATGGTGGCGGAAGGCGGAACGATTTTCGTACTCGACCGCAACAACGGGCAATTTCTGTGGGCCACGCCGTTTCCCTACGACGATCCGAACTACATCATGTCGGATATCGACGTGAAGACGGGCCAGACCAAGTTGAACTGGGACCTGGTGTTCAAACAGCCGGGCGATCATCACATCACGTGCTATTGGAATACGCGGAGCTACTGGCCGACGGCGTATCACGAGGCGAACCAATCGCTGTTCGTGCCGTATATCGACAACTGCCGCGACCTGACTCTGAACGGCCCCGGCGTAAAGGGCGGATGGAAAGTGATTCCCCGCCCTGGGTCGGATCCGGACAAGTTGACGGGACTGGCGAAGGTCAACCTTTCGACGGGCGAGCAGCTGCGATTTGACATGGGGCGCGCGCCGGGGAACGGAGCGATGCTGACGACGGCCGGCGGGCTGGTGTTTCACGGGGATATGAGCCGGCGGTTCCGGGCGTTTGACGTGAATACCGGAGAAAAACTCTGGGAAGCGATCCTGGGCGGGAATATTTCCGTTAGCACGATCACGTATGCGGTCAACGGAAAGCAGTACGTCTGCGTGATGACCGGCTTCAATCTGAAAGTGCCGGAGCTTTCCGCCGAGGTGCCGGACATGCATACTCCGACGGCGCACAATTCGATTTACGTGTTCGCACTTCCGTAACCCGGCGGGAAGTTTAGGCGTCTTACCTTATACAGGTTGAGTGGTAAGATGCGGGTAACGCAGGGTTTGGATGGGTGGCGACGAACGGGGTGGGAAAGGGCCAAGTAAGACCATGAAAATCAATCGACGAAAACTGCTCTCGCTGATCGGACTTTCTCCGGCTGTACTGGCCGGGAATACGGCACTCGCGGACGACAAGAAGAAAAAGACCGCGCCAGTGGTTCACGGCCCAGCAAAGGTCGAAGCCATCAATCCCAAGGGGATGCCGCCCGCGGTCCAGCTGGTCCCCATGGCACCGCGTCTGGACACTCTCGACGGCAAGACCGTTTTCCTCGTGTCCGACGGCTTCGCCGGAGCGGACCGCTTCCTCGCGCAGATCGCCCTCTGGTTTCAGAAGAACATGCCCAGTGTGAAGACGGTGTACCGTCTGAAAGCCGGATCGTATTTCGATGATGACCCCAAGCTCATGGCGGAAATCAAGGCCAGCGGCAACGCCATGATCATGGCATACGGGCATTGAAGCACCTGCACCCCAGCGACCGTCGGTCACTGCATGCAAGTCGAAAAGATGGGTTTCCCGACCGCCCCCCTGGTCACGATCGCCTTTGTGGGCCTGGCGAAATCCAACGCCGCCAGCCGCGGCATGCCTCTCGAACGCATCTGCTTCCTCCCTCACCCGATGACGAACAAGTCGGACGAGGAAATGTACAAAGTCCTCGAAGGCAACGATCCGATCACGAACAAGCCGCTGATGCCGGAAATCATTGCCGCGCTGACGCAACCTCTGACCGCGGACGAGAAGAAAACCGGCACCATCAGTCCGGATATTGGCCCGCCCACCTACGTGGGCACTCCGGATGAGTTGCAGCGTCTGTACTGCGACAACAACCTGACCGATTACATGCCCATCATCCTTCCCACTGAAGAAAAGGTGGAGGCGATGCTGAAGGGCACGAGCCACAAGCCCGACGAGGTCATCGGCAAATTAAGCGCCGCACAGGGCGCGCAACCTTCGTGGACGTTCACCGTCCGGCACGTGGCCATCAATGCGGTGATGGCCGGCGCGAGTCCGGAACACTTGCCCGTGATTCTCGCGATCTCTGCGACGGGCCAGCCAGCGCTGTTCAGCTCGACGTCGTCCTTCTCCCGCATGGTGATGCTGAACGGTCCCATCTCCGACCAAATCAAGATGAACTACGGCATCGGCGCGATGGGCCCGTTCGCAGAACCCAATGCCGTCATCGGCCGCGCGTGGACGATCCTTTCGAAGAACCTCGGCGGCTGCGGCGTGCCCGGACTCAGCTACCTGGGCACCCTGGGATCCAACTTCAATTACAACAACCTCTGCATCGCGGAGACGGAAAACAGGCTGCCGGATGGCTGGAAGCCGTTCCACGTGCAGAAGGGGTTCAAGGCCGACGAGAGCGTCGTCAGCATTTTCAGCGGCTGGAGCCTGAACAACGTCGCCTGGTTCCCCAACATGCCCTACCACGAACTGATCAAGAACTGGCTGACGCATTTCTTCTCGTTCGGCACCAGCGCCGCCACGCTGCTGCTCGATCCGACCATCGCCCGCGAGGCGAAGGAAAAGGGATTCAACTCGAAGGAAGAGTTAAGCGACTACTGGTCGAAGAACTCGAAGACGCCGGGTTGGCTCTATTGGGACACGCACCAGAAGGAGTTGAAGCAGGCCCAGGAAGGCGTCGAGCCGTACGCCTCTTACCTGAAGATGGGCGACGGCGAGATTCCATTCCAGCGCTTTTACCGCCGCGGCCGTCCGGGCGCGCCGCCCGATCCCAACCCCAAGTCCTCCATTGAGGTAATCGTGCTGGGCGGGGAAACAAACACGTACTGGGCCGGCGGCGATTTCAGCTACGTTACGAGCGCGTCAGTTGACAAGTGGCGATAGCCCGGAAATAGCACGGCCTTACACGGCTTTACAGGGCGGCTCCGCTCGCCACTGAGAAACTAGAGCGGCGGAGTCGCCGTTTTTCTGGCCGGATTGATGAACGGCAACTCGCGGACGTTGGCGCGAACTTTGTGGCGCACTGCTTCAACCGTAATTTCCATCTGGAGCTCCGTGCCCGGGCGGGCATGCGGGCTCGAGATGCTCGCGAGGGCAATCATCTTTTTGAGCGCGGGCGACCAGGTGGTCGACGTCGCTTTGCCGATTTGGGCCCCGCTGTGATAGACCGGGACCGCGATGCGGGAGGCGGTGCTCGAAACTTGCGGGGCAAGACCCGTTGCGTCATACAGCCGCTCGACATCATCCCAATTCAGTTGCAGTCCTACGAGTGAGCGGTTTGGCCCGCGGCGGTTTTCTTCTACCACGGCTTCGCGTCCGATGAACTTTTCTTTCCGTAAATCCACCAGGCGGCCCAGTCCGATTTCGTAGGGCGAGTATTTTTGCGATTCGATCAGCGCTTTCTTGCTGCTGGTGTAGTCCACATCGATCAGGATCAGACCGGCTTCGATGCGGGCCACGTCGAGCGCCAGCATCCCTGCCGGATGCAGGTCGAACGGACCACCCGCTTGGACCAGCGCGTCCCAAACCTTGGGCGCGTCGTTCCAGGGTATCCAGATTTCATAGCCGAGGTCGCCGGTGTAGCCGGTGCGAGAAATTTCCACGTCGACTGCGGCAATGCGGCCGCGCGTGACCCGGAAGTATTTCAGGTTTGCGATCTCACTGCCGACGACGGATTGCAGAAGGCGCGACGAAGTCGGCCCCTGAATCGCGAGAGCGGCCAGGTCGCGGGAAATGTCTTCAATTTTCACGTCGAGACCGAGGGAGTTCTGATGGAACCAGCGGAAGTTTGGTTCAGCCGCGGTCCAACGATATTGATTTTCGGCAAGGCGCGAGATCGTGCCGTCGTCGATGACCTTCCCCTGCTCGTCGCACCAGCAGCAGTAGATGGCCTGCCCGACGGCCACCCGCTCGATATCGCGCGCAATCACACGATTGATAAACCGTGCCGCGTCGGGACCGCTGATGCGGTATTTGAACAGCGGCGAGACGTCGATCATGGCCGCGGCGTTGCGGATGGCGTTGTATTCGTGGTCGTGGTGCGTTTCGTAGACGCTGGCAGCGTAGTAGCCGGCCCAGTCGCGGAAGTTGAGACTCTCGCACAGCTGCATGACTCGTTCGTGGAGTGCGGTTCCTATCGGCACGGCTACCCCTTTCGGACACCACGCTAGCGCACGCGAGTATAGTTGAAGCTCTCCCGCATCCTGCATTTGATTTAGACACGGCGCGGAGCGGGCCCAGAAACTACAGAGAATTCCGAATCCGCCGCGGACGCGCAGAGGATGCGGAGAATGCCGCGCTGGTTGTTGGCGGCGGGCACCTGTAGAATGTCGCGTCCTTGTATCGCGGCAAATCCTCATGGCAAAAAAATACGACGTCATCGTTATCGGCGGCGGGCACAACGGCTTGGTCAATGCGGCGTACCTCGCGCGGGCTGGAAAGAAAGTGCTCGTTTTGGAACGGCGGCATGTCCTGGGAGGCGCGGCGGTCACCGAAGAGATCGTTCCGGGCTTTAAGTTTTCGGTGTTTTCCTACGTCGTTTCGCTGCTGCGACCGGAAATCATCCGCGATCTGGACTTGCCGCGCCATGGGCTGGAAATTCTGCCGCTGGACGGGACGTTCACGCCCGCGGCCGAAGGCAAGTATCTCTGGCGCGTGAACGATCACGCTCAGACGCGGCGCGAGCTCGAACGGCATTCGAAGCTCGACGCCGAGGCTTACGACGACTTCTCGCAGGCGATGGTCGCGATGTGCCGGTTCGTAAAGCCGATTCTGGCGATGGTTCCTCCCGATCCTGCCTCCCTCGATCCGCGCGACTGGAAAAAGCTGGCGATGCTCGGAAAGCGTTTCCAGAAGCTGCCTGCCGAGGACAAGTACAACCTGGTGCAGTTGATGACCATGAGCGCGGCGGATTTTCTGGACCAGTGGTTCGAGACGGATATTTTGAAGGCCACCATGTCGTCGTCGGGGATCATCGGCACATTTCTGGGGATTCGGTCGCCGGGCAGCGCGTACGTGCTGCTGCACCACTACATGGGTGAGATCGACGGGGCGTTCCGGTCGTGGGGTTTCAGCCGCGGAGGGACGGGCGCAATTTCAAATGCGATCGGCGACGCGGCCCGAGAAGCGGGCGTGGAGATTCGGAAGGAAGCTCCGGCCGAACGGATCCTGGTGACGAACGGAGCGGCGCGCGGAGTGGTGCTCGAAAACGGTGAGGAAATTCACGCCGTGGCCGTTTCGTCGAGCGTGGATCCGAACCTGACATTTCTGAAATTCATCGAATCGCGCGAGCTGCCCGGCGATTTTCTCGAAGAAGTGAAGCGGTATAAATATCGCGGGTCGTCCGGGAAGGTGAATTTCGCGCTGGATGCGCTGCCAGAGTTTACGTGTCTGCCGGGTGCGGGGCGCCATCTCCGCGGGGCCATTTCGATTTCGCCTTCGACCGAGTATCTCGAGCGCGCCTACGACCAGGCGAAATACGGCGAGTATTCGCGGCGGCCTTACATCGACATGGTCATCCCGTCGCTCACCGACCCGTCGGTGGCCCCGCCGGGAAAACATGTGCTGTCGTGTTTCGTGCAGTACGCGCCCTACAAGCTCAGCTCGGGCACCTGGGACGAGCAGCGGGAGGCGTTCGGGAACACAGTGATCGACACGATTTCCGAGTACGCGCCGAATCTGAAAAAAATCATTATCGGCAAACAGGTGCTGACGCCGCTGGATATCGAGCGGCAGACCGGCTTGACCGAAGGAAGCATTTTTCAGGGCGAGCTTTCACTCGAGCAGCTCTTCTTTTTGCGGCCCGTGGCCGGTTGGGCGCGGTACCGGACGCCGATCCGCAATCTTTTCATGTGCGGTTCGGCGACGCATCCCGGCGGCGGCGTGATGGGAGCTTCGGGTCGCCTGGCTGCGCTTGAAATCTTGGGCCAGTCCGGAAGAGCGAGGAGCTGAGGTGGCGGCTGCGCGCGAAATCGTGATCGTCGGCGGCGGGCATAACGCTCTGGTTGCCGCGTTTTATCTGGCGCGCAAGGGTTTGAAGCCGCTGGTGCTCGAGCGGCGTGCGATCGTGGGCGGCGCCGCGGTGACCGAAGAGCTTCATCCTGGTTTTCGCTGCTCGACCTTGGCGCACGCCGGCGGGCCTCCGCATCCCGCGATCGTGGGCGATATGCAGCTCACTCGACACGGGTTGCAAAAGCTCGAATCACCGGTTCGCCTTTTCGCGCCGTCGCTTGACGGACGCGCGCTGGTTCTGGCGTCTGACGGGAAGAACGCCGCGCAGCAAATCGAAGGATTCTCGAAGAACGACGCGGCGAAATATCTCGAATTGAACGCCACGCTCGGTCGCGCCTCGAAAATCATCGCAGAATTGCTGACGCTGACTCCTCCCCTGATCGACAAACCTTCGGGCCAGGATCTGTGGGAGCTGCTGAAGCTTGGGCGCAAGTTTCGCGGGCTGGGCAAGAAGGAAATGATGCGAGTGCTGCGCTGGGGCCCGATGGCGGTGGCTGATTTCGTCGCCGAATATTTCGAGACCGATCTCTTGCGAGCCGTGGTGGCCGGACGCGGAATCTTTGGGGCGGCGATGGGGCCGTGGTCGGCGGGTTCGACGGCGCTGTTGCTGCTGCGCGCCGCATCGGATCCCCTGCCGATCGGCAACTCGGCCTTCCCGCGAGGTGGGATGGGGGCGCTGACCTGGGCCATGGCAGCTGCCGCGAAGGAAGCTGGCGCGGAGATTCGCACCGGCATGGACGTCGAAAAGATTCTGGTCAAGAACGGCTCGGCAGCCGGCGTGGTGTTGCGCCGCGGCGAGCAGATAGCTGCGAAACGCGTCGTTTCGGGCGCCGATCCGCAACGAACCTTTCTGCGGTTGCTCGATCCCGGCGATTTGCTGCCGAGTTTTGCAGCAAAGATTCAGAATTACCGGTCGAAAGGGACCGTGGCGAAGCTCAACCTGGCGCTGGATGGGCTGCCTACGTTCACGGCGCTGCGTGATTCCAGAGGCACGGCTGAGTTAGCCGGGCGAATTCACATCGGCCCGGGAATCGATTATCTCGAACGGGCGTTCGATGCTTCCAAGTACGGCGAATTCTCGCGCGCGCCGTATTTGGAGATTTCCATTCCGTCGATTCTGGATGATTCGCTGGCGCCGGCGGGAAAGCATGTGATGTCGATCCACATGCAGTTTGCGCCGTACCGGCTGAGGAGCGGCGATTGGCGGCAGCAGCGCGATGCACTGGCTGATTCGATCGTGAAAACCATAGCGGAGTACGCCCCGGATCTGCCGGGGAAGATCGTGGCGCGGCAGATCTTGACGCCGGCTGATTTGGAAGACACCTACGGCCTGACCGGCGGGCATCCCGATCACGGTGAACTGGCGCTTGATCAGCTATTCACTATGCGGCCGCTGCTCGGCTGGGCGCGCTATCGCACACCGGTCAAAGGGCTCTACCTCTGCGGTTCGGGAACGCATCCGGGCAACGGCGTTACGGGAATTTCCGGCGCCAACGCAGCGCGTGAAATCCTTAGGGACTTGCGCTAGCACGTTCCCGTTTTCGGGCCGCGGCCTGCGCGTCAGGCATCGTCTACTTTTGCAGCGCGTACTTCTTCGTCAGGCGATAGACCGGGTAGCTGACCAGCAACAAGGCCAGGCCGTACAGGCTGTTGCGTTCATCGCTGAAGAAAGCGCCGACGAGGAATGCCCCGGAGCCGGCGACGGCGAGAGCCACGGTCCAGGGATAACCCCAGCTGCGATAGGGGCGCCCAGTATCGGGCTCGCGCCGGCGCAGAGCGAAGACGGCCAAGTACGAGATGCCGTACTTCGCGACGAAGAAGAACGCTGTGATGGCGATAACGCGATTGAAAGATCCCGAGAGCAGAAATACCATGGTGACCGCCACGCTGACTCCGAGAGCGATCGACGGCGTGCCACCCGAGTTTACGTGCGTAAAGGACCGCGCACCCCAACCGTCCCGACTCATACCGTACAGCACTCGCGTGGCGGCCAGAATCACGCTGTTAATCAGCGCCAGTAGCGCCACAATCATCAGCGCCTTTACAACCACTTCGCCTGAGTGTCCGACGAGCGACTCTCCCAGCGCCGCAACGGGGAGATCTTCTTTTGCGATGCCGGCTACGCCGAGGACGCGGAAGAGCGCCACGTTGATAAGCAGAAAGATCGCGCTCAGCAAGATCACGGAATGAATCATCGAGCGCGGCATCTCGCGGCCCGGATCGACAAGCTCGTCGCCGAAATAGATCGAGCTGTACCAGCCGTCAAACGTGTAAATGACGGCCTGAAGCGTGAGGACGAATGCGAAAACCAGCGGCACGCCGGACGGGAGCGACAGCGCGGAGCTTGACTCTACCGCGCGATGTTGTCCGACGAATGCTCCCAGAATTAGGACGAAGAAAACGATTGCTGTCGCGGCACTCGTAATATTCTGAAACCGGCTTCCCCACCGGATGCCCCGCCATTGCAGCAAGGCGATCACGACCGTAACGGCGGTCGCGGTGATGAGCGGATGATCGAGACGCGGCAGAACATCCCGAGAGTACTCGCCGACTAGAATTCCAGCGGCGGCGACCGCGCTGCAGTTGCTGACCCAATCGTTCCACCCGACGACAAAGCCGATGTAGTCGCCGAAGGCGCGCCGCGCGATCGTGTAGTACGCGCCGGAGCTCGGAATCATCGCGCCGACTTCGGCGAGCGACCAGGCGCCGAGCAGCGAATAGATCGCGCCGATCGCCCAGGCGGACATGATCAGCCACTCCGACGGCATGCGGGACGCGATCTGGGAGGGCGTGCGCATGATTCCCGAGCCGATCGAGCTGCCGAGAGAGACGGCGATGCCAAAAGTGACACCGAGTATGCGGAGCATGCTGCCGCTTGAGGCCGGTTGACCGCGCGGCGTTTCGCTGGGCAGCTTCTCCTCCCGGGAAATTCTGAAGCTTCCGCTCACAGGATCATCGGCGGGAAATTCGCAAAGGAGGGTAGCAAAACTCGGGCGCAGGAAGTGAATGTTTCATTGCGCGAAAATCGCGCCCGGGACGCGGGAGCCGCTAGAGAACCGCGGAGACAGGCGTGCCGGCAGCAGCGAAGACCGCGGACATTTCGGCACGGGCGAGAGGGAGGAAGGCATCGACGACCTGCGGGTCAAATTGCGTGCCGCGGCAATCGATTAAGCGGCGGATTGCTTCCTCGACAGGGAGGCCGTTGCGGTAGGGGCGATTGGAGACCATGGCGTCGAAGGAATCGATCACCGAAACGATGCGCGAGCCGATGGGAATCTCTTCGCCTTTCAACCCAGCGGGATATCCGCGGCCTTCGAAACTTTCGTGATGATGCAGGATCATCAGACTGGCGCGTTCCATGCCCGGCACGTGCCGGAGAACGGCCCAGCCATATTCGGGATGCTTCTTCATCAGGGCGTATTCATCGCCGGTCAGCTTCGCGGGCTTATTGAGAACTGCGTCGGGGATGCCGATTTTTCCGATGTCGTGCAGCAGGGCCGCAACCTCGAGATCGGAAAGCGCGCTCTGATCGAATCCCAGCTCGGTGGCCACGTGAAGCGCCCATTCCGCCAGGCGCGTGCTGTGGACTCCCGTGTTGAGATCCTTCAGGTCGAGCAGCTGATTGAACGCGCAGATCAGCGAGGTGCGTAGGGCAGCAAGCTGCTCCTCCACCGATTTAATCTGCACGGCGGCGGTGCACCACTGCTGGAGCAGTTTCGTCGAAACCGGGAGATCGGCGGCATTGATCGTGTGGCCGCCGAGGACCGGGAATTCAATTGCGGGCATACTTGCGTCGGTCGTCAGCATGGAGGTTTCCCGTTTGTCCTAGGGAAGCAGACTACTCAGGCCCTGAAGCGGGGCCATCGAGGTGAGCGCCCAATTCGTGTTCAGGCGGCCGAAGCCCATCGTGGTGTTGATGAACTTCGCGTGCGTAACGGCCCAGGCGGCCTGGTTCTGGCTGGCGTTGCTCTGGACATTGAGGACCAATGACGCTGTTCCCGAAACCATCGGGCAGCTGAAGGACGTGCCCCAGCCGGCGGCGTAGAGGCCGAACGGGTAGGTGGTGATCACGCCTTCACCGGGGGCTGCGACCCAAACGACCTGGTCGCCGTAGTTGGAGAAACTCGAAGGTTGGTCCTGGTTGTTGGTCGAAGCGACGCCCATTACGTACTGTTGCCAGCCTGCTGGATAGACCATTTCGTCTTCGCCTTCGTTACCGGCCGAAGCCACCAGAATCACGTGATTGTTGTTGGCATACTTGAGCGCGTTGTTGAATTCGGTCGAGCTCGTCGTCATGTCGAAGCTCATGTTGATCACGTTCGCGTGATTCTGAACCGAATAATAAACAGCAGCGATGATGTTCGAAAGCGAGCCGTTACCGTCGGGGCCAAACGCCTTGGCGGGCAGCAGCTGCGCCGTGGGGGCGACGAGGTGGATCACTCCGAGCACCATCGTGCCGTGTCCGAAGGCTTCATAACCGGTTCCGTCCAGCATGTGCGCCGTGTGTTGATCGAGCATCGCGGCGGTGTGTTGGTTCACGTACGCGGCCGGGCAGGAATCACACGGTGGCGGCGCGGACATGTTGACGTCATTGAGCTCGTTGCCTCCGGCTTGATTGCGCGTGAAGTCCCAGCCCGGAAGAAGCACGCCCTGAAGCGCAGGATGCGTAGGATCGACGCCCGTGTCGATGTCGGCGATGATTCCCTTCCCGGTGACGTTAAAGTTTTTCTGCGCCTGAGGAAGCTGAATGATGGCGGCGGCCGGCTGGTTGACATAGCCGTACGTCACGGTGGTGCCGTAATAATTTACCGGGCTCGTTTCCCACAGACCAGCCGGCGCGGCGTTCGACGTGTCTGGAGCGGTTGGGTTGGGCGGAATGACGAGCGCCTGATCGGGCTCGGCATCCACGATTCCATTTACAAGAGAGAGGACGTTCGCCAGGAGGTTGGGCAGGAGCCCGTTGCTTGAGCGCACCAGGAACACCTGGCCGAGATTGCCATCAAGATTGCCGACTACGTTGCAGGCGTGAAGCAGGCAAACGAGCTTGAGGCCGGCAAGCCCGGCGTTCGTGCGGACGATAACGCCCGGCTGGGGCTCCGTGAGGTTGGAAACGGTGCTTCCAAGATTGGACAGCAGACCACCCAAGAGGCCCTGGGCCGAAGCGGACTGGCCAGAGATCGCGATTAAGAGGACCAGACTAAGCCAGAATTTACGACGCATGATGTTTGCTACTCCTTTTGCGCGGCCCCGGAAAGTCATTGCCGATCCAAACGTATGACCCGTAAATTCTCTCGTCGGTGGTAGGACCGGGCCATAGTACGGATGGCTCATTCTGGTAGCCATTCGCATCTACTGTGTGCCTCTGTTGCGTTTCTTTCTCTTCTTCAGAAGCCCCTTAATCATTTTAGAATCATATGGTAACGACAGAATTGGCGACGGGGGCAGAATTGGATCAACCAGCGCCAGTTGAAGCTCCTCGGAGGGGAGCTTGACCCTGAGGTGAAAGTGTCCGTCCATGTTGCATTCCAGGTTGAACTCACCAAACTGGCTGGTAACCGTCTCGGCGACGACCTTGCGGCCCTTCACCAGTGCGACAGGCAGCGCGCCCAGCCCCTCGCGCGGGTCGTTTGAATGGAGGACCTGGCCGATGACTGCGACCTTGTCGGAATCGAGCTGCGGCTCCATCCGAAGGTCAATCCGGTATGTGCCCACGCCAAAGAGAAGCTGACGCGCTGCGGAACCGCTCGAACGCACGCCGACTTGACCCGGGCTCAGTCCGCTATCGAAGAGCAGCTTGGCGGTCGCCAGGGCGAGGCCCTTCGGCCGACGCGAACCATGAATCGCTATGGCGGCTTTCATTTGGCGAACCGCCCCTTCAGGCGGTGCCAGCGCGGTTTCCTGACGTGCCACCTGGTGGACGTGCTTCCAAAGATTCAGCGCCTTGGAGCACTGCTTGCAGCCGGTGTCGAGATGACTTTGCATCGCTGTCTTTTCCCGCGCTCCTACGACGCCCCTTGCGAAATCAACCCAGTTCTCCATCGAGTAGTGATCCATCTCTCCCCCCTCAGAATTGTCAGGGCCGGCGTGTCCCCTGGCGCGTCATCACAGCGCCGACCCTCTCTTGGTATTCAGGCTATAAGGGTAGCGATGGGTTCCAAAAATATAGACAGATTCGACGATTCTCCGAACCTGGAAAGAGGGCTATAAACTCTTTCCTATCAGTAGGAAAGGCGCCCAGAAGTAGGGGTGAGGGTACTCGAAACGCAGATCCTTCATGGCGGACTGAACGGCACGGGCCTTTGGCTCACCCGCAGCGAGACGAAGGTAGAACCTGGTCATAAAAGCGGCCGTGCTCTGATCGTGGACATCCCAGAGGGTCAAAAGCAGGGAGCGCGCTCCGGCATAGAGCAAGCCGCGGATCAGTCCGAGAAGTTCATCGCCGGGACTGACGGCATTCATGCCCGTCGAACAACCGCTGAGCGTAACCAGGTCGGCCTCGAGTTTGAGTTGATACAGGTCGTAGAGGTTCAAATAGGCGTCGCCGAGACGAATGCCAGAAAACATGGGATTGTCCTGGCGGAAGCTGCCGTGAGTGGCGATGTGGATGTACTGACTGTGCTCGCCTTTTTCGCGCAGAGCGGCATGGTTGGCGGCGGCGCCGACGATCAGCTCGGCCTTGGGCAGCGCCCTCGAGACGGCTTGCACTTCCTCGAGAATGCGCGGCGCGCGCTCATCCGGCACGCCCATGATCAGCGAGTGTCCAGCGGCCAGGGCCGGCTTGCGCTGGCAATGGGCGTAAACGCTCGAGCTCGGTGCGTAGGAAATGGTGAATGAATCGATGAGATATTGCTGACCGTCGAAGAGCGCGTGGAACGGCACGTAGTGCAACATGCCATGCGGCACGATCACGAGGTGCTGGGCCCGAATGCGTTCGCGAAACGGAGCCACGAGCTCCAGATAAAGCTGGGCGAGGTGGGATTGCACCGCGCCGAGCAAGGAATTGGCGAAGGACTTCATGTATTCGCTGCCGAGTCGGAATTTCGATATCTGAAATTGCACCATTCGGAGGAGGTTCACGATGCGCGAGACAGGAGTGGCGGGAACGATTTCAAGCGAGTTCGCGGTAAGGATCGCGGCGACGAACCGGTCCTTCACACTGAAGTATTCGATGACGGCGGCGTCCCGCGGCAGGAACTCGCGGATGGTCTTAAGCGACGCGATGGCGGGTCCGATCGCTGCGTCCAGTTCGGTCTGCGCGGGCGGTAATTCGCGGAAGGCGCGCAGGAGTTCGTTTTCGTGCGCGAGCGCTTCTTTCTGGAGCTGCTCGATGCGCTCGCGGGACGGAGTTTCCTTGCGCAACTGCTCGTTCTCGATCCGGCGGTAATACCAATTCAAATCCTCGCGCATTCCGCGGATACGGCGAACCAGACCGCTCTGCCCCGCGTCGTCGGCCGGCAATCCGGGGCCATGCTGCACCAGGAGCTCGGCCAGACTGCGTGATTTCGCCAGTTCCATGTAGCCGAATGATTCCTCGGCGGAATTCGGCCGGATGCTCTCGTCCAGACAGAGTTCGACGAGGCATTCGTACACTTCCAAACGGTTTTTCATGAATGCGATTTTCAATTCCTCGCCGTGAAGGCTGCTGCGCAGGGTTTCAAGTGCTTGGCGGGCGCGCTGGAATGAATCGTAGGCGGCGCGAACGTCGCCGGACGTCTGTTGCGCTTGTCCCATCAAGAACTCGGCCTGATAGCGCAACACAGGAGCATCAACCTTTTCGAGGCGCTTGAGTGCGAGGCCGCATTCGGAGCGGGACGCCGCAGCATTGCCCGAGCGGAGGCAGATGCGTGCCAGAAGCAGGTGGCAGAGGACGGCTTTGCCCGGCAAGAGCGACGAGTCGAAGAAGCCGGCGGCGGCCGAGCACAGGCGGCGCGCCTCGAATAAGCGGCCTTCGTCATAGAGCACGACCGCCTGATAGAGATCCGTCAGCCACGGCCACACGAGATTTTTCTCGCGCACGAATTTAGGACGAGCCTGCGCGAACAGGTCGAGCGCAGGAAGCGGCTTGCCAAACTGACTGAGCGCCATGGCTTCGTTGGCCTGGCATTTGGCTTCTTCGTAGCCCATGCCGAGCTTTTGAAACCGCTGGTACCCATCATGGGCAGTTTCGAGGGCCTCGGCGCTGAGGTTCAGCTCGAGATAGATTTCGGAAAGATCGAAGTCGCAGAGAGCTAGGACGTATGCGTCGCCATTTTTTTCGCATTCGAGCCGGGTGGCACGGAGCATTTCGATGGCCCGGCCGTATTCGCCACGAAGGTAGTACAAGTAGGCGATGTTGTAGTCGGCCTGCGTGACCAGTAGTGCCATACCCTGCTGGACGCACATTTCACGGGCGCGCTGGTAGGTGGCGAGGGCGCGCGGAAAATCGTTGAGGGTGATGAGACAAACCGCCATGTTGTAGAGCGCGACCGCGAGGCCTTCGGAATCGCGAAGCGGAACGAGGGCTTCATAGGCGCGCTCGTAACAAGCGAGGCCTTCCTCAAAGCGGTCCTGGCGGTGGTAGACGTTGCCGAGATTGATTTCGACATGCGCGAGGCGCTGACGGTCGCCGAGCTCGGCGAAAATCTTCTTGGCGCGTTCGGCGGCTTCGAACGCCTGGTCATAACGCCCCAGCAGGATCAGCGGTTGAATGGAAGGAATCAGCGTGCGACCTTCCTCGGTGGCGTTGCCGATCCGGCGAAAAATCTTGAGAGCCTGCTCGTGGAAGACCAAAGCCTTGCGATTGTCGCCGAGGATGCTGACACCGTTGCCCTTGGATCGCAGAGCACGGCCGAGTATTTCCTGGCTGCCAAGGCGACGGGCGATGACGATGGCTGACTCAACGAGCGAGAGGGCCTGCTTGGTGTCGACACGCAGCCTAGCGCGAGCCACTTCGTTGAGCTGCTGGCCGACGGACTCCCGATATAGCTTTCGGCGCGCGAGAAATCGCGCGCGCGCAGCGGTATTGCGGAGTTTCGCAAGTTCGCCGAGTAGCTTTTCGCTTAGCGGCGTTGTTCGCTCCGCCGGTTTCACAAAAAGCCCACTTTCTCGAACTCCTTGCGCGCACGATCGAGGCAGCGCTGGCGAATGAAACCGACCGAGCCGGTCGCGATTCCGAGAGCGCGAGCAACCTCCGCGTACGGCCGGGCGGGCTCCTCGAAGAAAAGCATGCGGATCAGCTCCTGGCAGCGATCTGGCAGCGCCGCGAGCACCTGACGTAGCTTTTGCTCGTCTTCCGCTTCGCGCAAGATGCGCTCGGCCTGGGCGGGAGTGCTCTGTTCAAAGGAGGGATCGTTCGGATCTGTCACATCGGTACGCTGCTTTTCGCGCTTACCGTGGAAGCATTTGTGCGCCGTGATCTGGATGATCCACTTTGGCAGCGCTTCGGGCTTGCGAAGCTTCGACAACTCGGAAAGAAGCTCGAGGCACACGGCCTGAAATATGTCGGTCGCTTCATCGGGCGAAAAACCGTACTTCACCGGAATCGAGTAGATCAGGCGCTTGTATTTGTCGATGAGCGCGGACCAAGCCTCTTCATTGCCTTTGAGACATTCAGAGACCAGCTTGCGGTCGGGCCAAGCCTTCCACTTGTCGGATTGGGTCGAAGCGGGTTGAGGGGACATGGGAGCCGCGTCTATCGGCTTTGCTTAATGTAAAGCTGATCGATGTTCCACAGCGTGTATGGATCCATGATGGCGGGCTGGAGGTTTCCCACGCGATCGCTCGCGCCCACCAAGATGTCCGGCCCTACCAGGCAAATGACCGGTAGATCCTCGGCGACAATTTCCTGCACGCGGTCGTACAGGCGCTTGCGTTTGGAAGAGTCGAGCGTGACCTGCTGCTGCTCCATCAGGTGATCCATCTCGGATTCCCAGGGCGTGGCCGGCTTCGTTTGACTGGGATGCCAGAGATGCGTATCGCCGTTGGACATCCATACGTTCATCTCGGAGGTTGGGTCTGCGTCTCCGCTGACGAGACCCATGATGGCGGCCTCGTAGTCGTAGCTCGTGAGCAGGCGGTCGACCATGGAGTGGAATTCCAGTGTCACCACCTGAACGTTTATTCCGAGAGGCTTCAAGTCGTCTTGGATGAGAGTCGCGATCTTCACCCGCTGCTGGTTCGAGGAACTGGTGAGGATCGAGAATTCGACGACGCTGCCGCGAGCGTCGACGAGCGTGCCGTCGGGTTTCCACGAGAATCCTGCGGATTTCAGGAGCTCGCGCGAGCGGTCGAGCGATCGGGTGGCATGAGGGATCGCCGGATCGATCCACAGCTTATTTCCGGGCGTTACCTGGGTCCACAGCGGCGCGGCGCGGCCGCCGTACACCAGACGGACGAGGCTATCGCGGTCGATCGCCGCGGAAACCGCCTGGCGAAAGCGCACATCCTGAAACCACGCCTGCTTCCGGACGATCTCGGGAAGCGATTTTGACGAAAGATCGTTGAGGTTGAAGAAGAGAAAATTGTATTCAAGGCCCGCGCCCAGATCGTCGAGATGGTAATGCCGGGAGGACTGCTGCTTTTCCAGGACCGCGTAGTTTTCCGAGCTGAGGTGCGTGAGCAGATCCGTGTCCCCGGCCTGAAACCGAATGGCCTGAGCATCTTCGCTCGCCACGAACAGGAAGACTACCTGATCCACGTAGGGCAGGCGTTGGCCGCTGCGATCCAGCTTCCAATAGTAAGGATTGCGATCCAGGACGATGCGCTGACCGGGGACGTATTCTTTGAGTTTGAACGGGCCGAGGCCGGCGAATTCGGCAGGCGACATTCCGATGCCCCAGGCTTTGTCGAACGCGCCGCTCTGGTAAGCGCCTTCGAGCAGATGGCGGGGCAGGATCGCGAAGCCGTCGAAGAGGCGTTCGGCGGCGGCATACGGTTGGGCCAAGGCAAATTGAACTGTATAGGCGTCGATTTTGCGGACGACGATTGGTTTTCCGCCGACTACCAACAGGTCGCGCTGCGGCGAATCTATTTTTTCGTCGAGATAGAGGTCGAAGCTGAAGATCACGTCGTCGGCGTCGAGCGGTTGACCGTCGGAGAAGCGCAGAGCCCGCCGCAGATGCAGCGTGTATAGCCTGCCGTCGGGAGAGACGGTCCAGGATTTCGCGAGGGCCGGCTCGGTTTTCTGTGTGGCGCGGTTGATGTCAATAAGGTCGGCCGTGAGGCAGCGGATTACGTCGCGTGAAGTGGCGTCCTGGGCGAGGACCGGGTTCAGAGTTTTGGGCTCCGAGCGCAGCGCGACGACGATTCTGCCGCCGGGGTGGCCGGGGGCGTTGGAGGTGATCAGCGCCTCCTCGATCGGTAGATCGGAAGCCGAGGGCCGAGCGGCGGCAGAAACGCACGCGCAAGCAATTGCCACGGCAATCGCGAAGAGGCGGCGCGGCCTGGCATTCCCCATAGTTCAAATTCTGGCAAAGAATAGAGATTTTTAAAGCTGGACGGACCGGAAGCGTTCCTGGAGTGCATTGGCTGCTGCGTAATAGAGGAGGAAAACGGGGACCAGCAGGACGGCGGGAAGGAACATCCACCAGTAGCTGGACAGGACGTAATACTGCTGGAGCGAGGAGAGAAGGCTGCCCCAGCTGGGAGTCGGCTCGCTGACGCCGAGGCCGAGAAAACTGAGCGTGACTTCGGCGAGGACGTATTGGGGAATCAGTAGAGCGAGCTGCGTGAGAATTACACCGGAGGCCTGCGGCAGGATGTGGCGCCCGAGGAGATAGAAATCGGAGGCGCCGAAGCCGCGGGCGGCCAGAACGAAATTGCGTTCTTTCGCGCTGAGTACGACGCCGCGGATCAGCCGAGCGGGTCGGGCCCAACCGAGGAGACCCATCACGGCGACCAGCAGCAGGAAGACTTGCCAACCGGCGATGTGCAGCGGGAGAACCGCGCGGACCGCGAACAACAGATAGAGCCACGGGAGAGCGACGAAGAGTTCGCCGGTGCGCATCAGAATTTCGTCGATCCAGCCCCGGTAGTAGCCAGCGAGCGCGCCGACGGCAATGGCGATCGTCAGGGCACCTGCGGCGGCGAGCAAACCGGCGAGGAGCGAGATTTGGCCGCCGTAAAGGAAGCGGGAGAACTGGTCGCGGCCGTAAGCGTCCGTGCCCATCAGGAAGATTTGGCTTGGCGCGCGGACGCCGAATAGGTGGCGCGTGGCGGGGAGTAGACCTGCGATTTTGTATGGCGCGCCGGCCACGAAGAATTCGAGCGGATGGATCTGCGACGGATCGATTTCATAACCGGTTGGGTCGAGCGCGTCGGTCTTCAGGCCGTAGACGAACGGGCGCCCATGAATTTTTCCGTGGGCGTCGACGAAATGGATTTGGGCTGGGGGCGCGAAGGTCAGGTCGCGATTCTGCGAGGAGAAACCGTAGGGCGCGATGAAGCCGGCGAAGAAAATGAGCGCGTGAAGGACCGCCAGCAAGATGATCGTGAGCCGAAGTGTATGCCTGAGCGTCACGTCCTTACTCCGTTCGAATCCTGGGATCGGCGGCCAACAGCAGCAGGTCCGCCAGCAAATTTCCTGCCACCAGAAAAATAGACGAGAGCATCACGATCGCGACCACTACGTACAGGTCGCGCGCGAAGATCGATTCGACCATCAGCGCACCGAGACCAGGCCAGCTGAGAACGATTTCAGCGATCACCGACGTGCTGAGCATCGTGGCCAGCGAGAAGCCGAGCAATTGGATCAGCGGATTCGACGCGACGGGCAGCGCGTAGCGAAATAGAATGCGCAAGCGCGGAATGCCGTGGCCGCGGGCCGCGCGGACGAACGGCGCTTCGAGAACCTCGATCATGGCAGCGCGGACGTGACGCACGAGCATGGGCAACATGGCGAGTGCGAGCCCGAATGCCGGAAGCACGAGGTGGAACGCGATGTCCGTGAACGTGCTCCAGAAGCTCGATTCGTCGTCTGCGGCTGAGGTCATGCCTCCGGTGGGAAACCAGCCGGTTCGGACCGCGAGCAGCAGCAGCGCGAGGAAAAGCAGAAGGTCGGGAACGGTGAGTAGCGCGGAAGTGGCGAGCTCGGCTGCGCGGTCAACCGTGCGACGGCGTTTCGCGGCGCTCCAGATGCCGATGGGGAGCGCCAGCAGCCATGCAAGTGCGGTCGCTGTACCCGACAGGAGAACAGTATTGCGCGCACGAACGCCGATGAGCGGACCGACGGCGCTGTTCGAGGCGAGCGAATAGCCGAGGTCACCTTGCAGCGCGCCGCGCAGCCAGAACGCGTAACGCACGGGGAAGGGGCGGTCGAGGCCGTATTGCGCGCGAATTTTATCGACCGTCTGGCTCGAGATCTGCGGATTCAGCCGGAGCGAGTCGAAATAGTCGCCCGGGGCCATTTGGAGCAGCGCGAATGAGAAGAACGAAATCGCGAGCAGCAACAGGATCGCGTGGATGAGTCGTCGACTGAGGTATTTCATCGTTTTTCTCTAGGCGAACCTGTCCAGCACGATGGATTCAAGCGACGGCATCGCTAGGAGCAGCTCGCGCGTGTAGGAGTCGCGTGGCTCGGCGAAGAGTTTCGCCGCGGGTTGCTGTTCGACCACCCTCCCTTCGTTCATCACTGCGACTTCATTGGCGAAATGGGCGACTTGGCGGAGGTCGTGTGAGATATGCAGATAGGTCAGCGAATGCTCGCGCTGGAGATCAGCGAGCAGTTTCAGAATCATTTCCTGATTCGCCAGGTCAAGGCTCGCCAAGGCTTCGTCCAGAATCAAGAGCTTGGGCGCCAGGACGAGAGCTCGGGCAATGGCCAGGCGCTGGCGCTGTCCCCCGCTGAACTCCATGGGCCGCTTATGTTCGGAGCCTGAGGGCAAGCCGACGCGGGCGACCCAGCCGAGGGCGAGGTCGCGCTGCTCGGCTTTGGAGCAGCGTTTCTGAATCTTGAGCGGTTCGGCGACGATCTCGAGCGCCGTCATTCCCGGATTGAGTGCCGAGGCGGGATCCTGGAAGATCATCTGGATCTGGTTTCGCACCGCGAACAGTTCGTGTGGCGCGAGTTGGAGAATATCTCGGCCTTCGAACCAGATTTCGCCCTCCGTCGGCTTTTCCAGCAATGCCAGGCAACGGGCCAGCGTCGACTTGCCGGAGCCGGACTCACCGATCAGCGCAAACGTGGTGCCACGATCGATGGTCAGGCTCGCATCCTGCAAGGCGGTCACTTCGGATTTTGCGCGCGAAATGGGACGGCGCTGGACGTGGCTCTTCTTCAGTCGCTTGATTCGCACCAGCGGGCTGCGGATTTCGCGATCGAGCGATTTGCTCGTCGCCATTTGTGTGCTGGGCGTCATGGCGCGATCCCTTGGGGCGCTAGGCGCTTGCTCTCGGCCGGTTCGCAGTCGCCGATTGCCGGCCGCCTTCGCAGCATCGCCCCTGTGTACGGGTCGGCAGGATTCGCATAGAGCCGGTCGAAATTACCTTCCTCGACGACGCAGCCATCACGCATCATGATCAAACGATCGGCGAGGCTCGCCTGGATTTCCGGCGTGTGGCTGATGAGCAGCAGCGACATCCTCAACCGCCGTTTCAGGTCGCCGAGCAGCGCGATGAAATCGGCTTGGCTGCGCGCGTCGAGTGATGCGGTCGGCTCATCGGCGATCACCAGAGCCGGCCCGCAAACCAAGGCTTGCGCGAGGACCACGCGCTGCAGTTGCCCACCGCTCAGCTGATGCGGATACGCAGCGAAGATTCGGTGCGTAGGCTCAAGACCTACGCGGGCCAGGATCGAGTGCGCCTCCTCCCGGCACTTTTCCCAGCTCCATTTCTTGTGCCCGTGGACCACTTCGGCGATTTGCGCCCCCACGCGCATCACCGGACAGAGCGAGATGCCCGGCTCCTGATAGATCAGCGAAATGGCCGCGCCGCGAAGTTTTTCGAGCTTGCGCTCCGGCATCCCAACCAGATTCTCGCCGCGGTAGCACACCGAACCTGAAATCGTCGCGCGCTCTTTTTCAAGCAGTCCCACGATCGCCAGCGCGACGCTGGACTTTCCGCAACCGGACTCGCCCATCAGGCCGACGGTCTCGCCGGGCGCCGCCTGAAAGCTGATGCCGGAAACAGCCGAGGTCCCGCGGCCGTCGCGCGCGCGATAGGAAACACTCAGATTCTCGACCTTCAGCAGCGCTTCCATGGGGCTGGTTCGGGCCTCCGTTCGGGCACACCAATCCACGCGATCCCGCAGTCTTTTACGGTAGGAGCCGGACACGCCAAGGTCGATAGGCCGTGTGGACCCTGGCGCACAGGCAGTTAACGGTACAGAGGTACCAGTCGGGATCCGCGCCTCATGAAGTCCGGAAACCGTTCGTTTTCACCGGCTTCTCGCCAGCTGCCGGCCTAGGCTGCGCGCGATTTGGCAAATCCAGAATCTGATCCGCTGCGTACTTTAAGTGGTACATTCCTCATAGGTAGCGGGGGTCGGGATGCTGCTGTATGTGCTGGCGTTTGCAGGCGGGGTGTTGACGATCGTAAGCCCCTGTATCCTGCCGGTGTTGCCATTCGTATTTTCCCGAGCCGATCAGCCGTTCCGGCGGAGCGGGCTGCCGCTGCTGGCCGGCATGGCGTTTACTTTTGCGCTGGTTGCTGCGGTGGCCACGTTCGCCGGCTCCTGGATCGTGCGCGCGAATCAGGTAGGCCGGTACGTGGCGGTGGCGATTTTCGGAGTTTTGGGCCTCACACTTCTCTTCCCCAGCCTGGCGGAAATTTTGTCACGGCCGTTCGTGCGATTCGGCGGACACGTGCAAGGGCCAGGCGACGGCGCGCCGAGCATCGGGCGGTCGCTGATCCTGGGGATATCGACCGGACTATTGTGGGCCCCGTGCGCGGGCCCGATTCTCGGATTGATTCTCACCGGTGCGGCAGTGGAAGGCGCAAGCGCACATACGATTTTTCTGCTGCTGGCGTTTGCGGCCGGGGCGGCCTCTTCGCTGGCGCTGGCGCTCCTGGCGGGTAACAGGGTTTTCAGTTTCATGAAACGATCGCTCGCGGCGGAAGAATGGATTCGGCGCGGGTTGGGTGTTGCGGTGCTGATTGGAGTTGTTGCCGTCGCGTTCGGCTGGGACACGGGCATCCTGCGGCGGATTTCGCTCGCGGGCGGCACGTCCGGATTCGAGCAGCGACTGGTGGATCGCCTCCGGCCCACGGCCTTTGCGCGTGGAGGGGATAACTCAGAGGCTTCAGCGGCGGCGGTGCCTGCCCCATCCGAGCAAATCCAGCTCGATCAGGAAGGCCCATTTCCGAGCCTGGACGGCGCGGTTGGGTGGCTCAATTCCCCGCCGCTGAAAACCGCGGACCTGCGCGGCCAAGTGGTGCTGATCGATTTCTGGACCTATTCATGCATCAACTGCCTGCGGGCCATTCCCTATGTGGAGGCTTGGGCGGAGAAATACAAGAGCGACGGATTGGTCGTAATCGGCGTGCACACGCCGGAGTTTGCGTTCGAAAAGGATCAGGGAAACATCGCCAAGGCAGTTCGCGATTTGAGAATCACCTACCCCGTGGCGATCGACAGCAATTATGCGATCTGGAAAGCGTTCAAAAACGAATACTGGCCGGCGCACTACTTCATCGACGCGCAGGGAATGATTCGCTACCACCATTTCGGCGAGGGTGAATACGACAAGTCCGAGGAAGTGATTCAAGAGCTTCTGAAACAGAAAGACGCGAACCTGAAATTGGCGGGGCTGGTGAAGGTGAGTGGGACCGGCGCAACGGCGGCAGCCGATGCGGATGATATGCAGTCGCCGGAGACTTATATTGGATATGAACGCTCGGACAACTACGCGTCTCCCGAAAGAATACGCCGCGATGCGGAGGCTTCCTACACGGCGCCCGGACGGATGGATGTCAATCAATGGGGATTGGCAGGAAAATGGGTGGTGGGCGGCGAGCGGGCATCACTCGATGCCGGGCCGGGCAAGATCGTGTTCCGGTTTCACGCGCGCGATTTGCACCTGGTGCTCGGACCGGGCAAGGACGGCAAGCCGATACGATTCCGCATCTTATTGGATGGAGCGGCGCCGGGAGACGACCACGGAGCGGACACGAACGGCGGCGGCGATGGTACGGTAACCGACTATCGGCTTTATCAGTTGATCCGTCAAAAGGGTAAAGTGGAAGATCGCACGTTCGAAATCCAATTCCTGGACCCCGGCGTACAGGCTTTCGCGTTCACGTTTGGATAGGATTTTGCGTGAGGAGGACGTGATGTTCGGAATCGAGAATGACGAGAACAGTTCGCGGCGCGCGACCGGCCGAAGAGCCTTCCTGGCAGCGGCTGGTGTCGGGCTGGCGGGATTCGCACTATGGCAATTCCGGAAACCGCTGCCTACTGCGGCCGAGCCGTTGCCGGCGGGCGCGCCGAAGATGGTAACGATCGTGGAGTTTACCGAAGCGGGCGAGCGCAAGGACGCGGTGAGCGTGCCTATGATCCGAAAAACCGACGCGGAATGGAAGGCCGAGCTTTCGCCCGATTCCTTTGAAGTGGCACGGCGCGCCGGAACCGAGCGGCCGTTTTCCGGGGAGCTGCTGAACGTCCACGACAAAGGGGTCTTCCGGTGCATCTGCTGCGACACGGCGCTGTTCAGCTCGGCGACGAAATTCGAGTCCGGCACGGGCTGGCCAAGTTTCTGGGCGCCGATCGCGAAGGAAAATATTGTGGAAGCCGTGGACGACTCGCTGGGGATGGAGCGCACGGCGGTTTCCTGCCGCCGGTGCGAGGCCCATCTCGGGCATGTGTTTAACGATGGCCCGCGCCCGACCGGGCTGCGCTATTGCATGAATTCGGTATCGATGAAGTTTTCGAAGGCTTGAGGCACTGGCGGCGCTTTTCGACCGCGCGGAATAGAACCGGAAGGGAGATTCAAGATGATCCGATATTTCAGAGCTGCATTGATGGTCGCCTCGATTGCGCTTGCGACGCTGTACGTTCTCGGCTGGCGCCCGGCGAGCGGCGCCGCTCCAACGCTGCCCGATCCGAAAGTGGATGAAACGCCGGCGGCGGCGAAAGGCCGTGAGACCGTGGTGTTCGCGGGCGGATGTTTCTGGGGAATTCAGGCGGTCTTCGAACACGTGAAGGGCGTGACGAAGGCGACGGCGGGCTATTCCGGCGGCACGGTTAAGAATCCGGGATACGAGGAAGTGAGCAGCGGGACCACGGGGCACGCGGAGTCCGTCGAAGTTGTCTATGATCCGTCGAAAATTACGTTCGGTCAGTTGTTGAAGGTGTTTTTCTCGGTCGCGCACGATCCGACGGAGCTGAACCGCCAGGGTCCCGATTCCGGCACGCAATACCGGTCGGCGATTTTCTTCGAGACGCCGGATCAGGAGCAAATTGCGAAAGCGTATGTGGCGCAGCTTACCGACGCGAAAACCTTTTCACAGCCGATCGTGACGCAGATCGTAGCCTACCGGGCATTTTATCGAGCGGAGGATTATCACCAGGATTATGCGCTGCACAATCCCGAAAATCCTTACATCATGATGAATGATGCGCCGAAGGTTTCGAACCTGAAGAAGCAGCTTCCGGATCTGTATGTCAGTTACCGCTGAGCGGTTCCAAGGCTCGGCGGCGGAATGCCAGACCGCCGAGTCCTCCACGCTCCTGTGGTAGCACCTGATCGATGCCTAGGAGATCGGCGCGCAGACCGATTTG
>Ga0209007_1000127_pt1 | contig 44822 bp, 40 predicted proteins | sample JacPinW_OM1H0_O2_FD_187961 | JGI IMG/M metagenome (GOLD analysis project Ga0209007, IMG submission 187961) | Forest soil microbial communities from Algoma, Ontario, Canada - Jack Pine, Ontario site 1_JW_OM1H0_O2 (SPAdes) (version 2) | ecosystem: Environmental > Terrestrial > Soil > Boreal... | reverse complement strand
CGCGCATTTTCCGCGCGATGCGCACGGCCTCGCGTTTTTCGACGGCACGCATCTCTATGAACACGCCGACCCGCGTATGGGCGAGCACCCCGATTGGGGCACGCTCGTCTTCAACTATGGCCGCAACGAAGTGCAGAATTTCCTGCTCTCGAATGCGCTCTTCTGGGTCGACAAGTACCACATCGACGGCCTGCGCGTGGACGCCGTCGCGTCCATGCTCTACCTCGACTATTCACGCCCGCACGGCGCATGGATCCCCAACCAATTCGGCGGCCGCGAAAATCTCGATGCCATCGCGTTCATCAAGCGCCTCAACGAAGTCCTGCACGTCCGCCATCCGGGCGCGCTGACCATTGCCGAAGAATCCACTTCATGGCCCGCCGTTTCGCGCCCCACCTACGTCGGCGGCCTCGGCTTCGATCTAAAATGGAACATGGGCTGGATGAACGACGTGCTCACCTACATGCACGAGGACCCGATCAACCGGCAGTACCATCACGGCAAGCTGACGTTCTCCATGCTCTACGCCTTCCACGAAAATTTCATTCTGCCGCTCTCGCATGACGAAGTGGTCCACGGCAAGCGTTCGCTGCTGGAAAAAATGCCGGGCGACGACTGGCAGAAATTCGCCAACCTGCGACTGCTGTTCGCGTATCTCTTCGCGCATCCCGGCAAGAAGCTGCATTTCATGGGCAGCGAGCTGGCGCAGCGCGACGAATTCTGGGAAGCGAGCTCGGTCGAATGGTCGCTTGAAAAATCGCCGCCGCATCGCGGCGTCCAGCGGCTCGTCTCGGATTTGAATCACCTGCACGTCCGCGAGCGCGCGCTCCACGAAGTCGATTTCGAATGGTCCGGCTTCGAATGGCTGGAAGTGAACGACGCTGCGGCCAGCGTTCTCTCCTTCATTCGCCGTGCGCGCAATGGCGACGATTTCATCGTCTGCGTGTGCAATTTCACGCCGGTGGTCCGCGAAAATTACCGCATCGGCGTTCCCCGCGCCAGCTTCTACAGCGAAATCTTCAATTCCGATTCGAAATATTACGAAGGCTCCGACATCGGCAACGCCGGCGGCGTCCGCGCCGATCCCTTCCCCTGGTCCGACCGCCCCTACTCGATCAAGCTGAAGCTCCCCCCGCTCTCCGTAACGTATTTCAAACCGCAGCGCGATTAAGAATTCAGTGTCCGCTGGATCGTGGCGAGTGTTAGGAGCCGCGCGGCCAACGTCGCAAAACTGCCCCACCTGTCGGGAGTGCCCACGGTGTGTTTTGTTTGAGTTGCGGTGAAAAAAGGTGCGACGGTGTCCCACCCATTTTGCCTGCCCGGCGCGTTCCGGATCAGAAATTTCGCGCTCGAACAGACGTCCGCAACTTCCAGTTTGTGTGTCACTTCGCATGGGTGCCGATCGTTTTTTTTTAATGAGCTCGGCCGAACATGACTTTGTATGGCGCTGCCCTTCGTCCGAGCTGATTCGTGGGTTTTGACGGGTGATTCGTCCTGAGAGATGCGGGTCGAGGAGGGATGTTCCCGGATACGCTCCGGGATCAGGCGACCCTGCGGTGCCCAAGAATCTTAATCCAAACAAAAACCAAAACTAAGCGAATGACTCGTGCTACTTCGGTTTGTCCCAGAGCGTGAGAAAGTCAGCGACCGTTTTAGGCGCGTGACCCGCGTAGTGGTTGTTGATGTAGATCCAGACAGAAACGCCGCGATGCGTGGCCTGGTGACAGACATCGACCCAACTCCGAAGCTCTTTCGATCGATTCATGATCACCTTATCCCAAGTCTTCGTCAGTTTCTCGATCCCTTGTCGATCGCCCAGGAGACGGAAATAGGTGAAATCTGCGGTGTAGTAGTCGAAATTCATCGCGGCTGGCAGGGGCATCCATGCCTGGTCCTGTAGCGTCAGCGCGATCTTGTGTTCGCGCAGCAAGTCGGCGAACTCCGCGTTCAGCCAGTTCTTGTTTCGGATTTCCATAGCGAATCGGTAGCCTCTCGGCAGTTTCTTGAGAAATGGTTTGAGAACCGCCAAGAAATCTTCGCCGGATGCGAAGGCCTTTTGGTTGAAGTAACCGAACTGAAAAAGCATCGGCCCAAGCTTGTCGCCCAGCAAATCGGCGGAGTTTAGAAACGCCCGGAATTCATCCTGGCAATCGACAAGGCATTTTTCGTGGGTGATGACCTGCGGGATTTTCAGTGCGAAGACGAAGCCTTGCGGTGTTTTCGCGTTCCAGCCCATCACGGTGCTGGCTGGTGGGGAGTGGTAGAACGTTGAATCGACCTCGACCGTGTCGAATTGGGTCGCGTAATACGTTAGAAAGTCGCGCGGCTGCATCTTCTCCGGGTAGAAGGAGCCTTTCCATCCGTCCGCGATGAAGGAACTCGTGCCTATGCGAATTCCTGGCATGGCGCGAAATCTTACTGCACCTATGCGGTGGCGGCTGCAAGTTATTTTGATTTGGCGAGCGCGGCGCTAGGCAGGAACGACCGACACCGCGAACGCGGTCAAAAAACGAGGAGCGATTCTTCGACTGCGTAGCCGGACGTTCCGGATTTGCCGGAACGAACGTACGGCCGCTCCGCCCAGAATGACGGCGAGGAAAGGCATCGGCGCCGTACGAAGGCAAAGGCCTGTCGTTCTCGACGGCGTTGGCTTCGCCGATCAGGCGGGCTTCTGGGTCCACACACGAATGGCTCTGACGGGGTTGGTCGGGCAGACGACCTCGCAGGCTCCGCAGCCGGTGCACTTGTCGTTGACGACGGGGTAGGCGATGTACTGTTCCTCGTCCCAGGTGATTTTCACCGCATCATAGGGACACGCGAGCTCGCACGCGTCGCACTCCTTCTTTCCGAGTGCCGTAAGGCAGAGACCGTTATCAACGAGCGCTTCGCCGATGACGTATTGGTTCTTCCGCGGCAGATCCAGCGGCGTCAACGCACCGGTGGGGCAAACCTGGGTGCAGGCGTTGCACGTTTCCAGGCAATACTTGTAGTCACTTTCGTATCGAATGAGGGGCGCGCCGAAGCCCGCCAAGCCCGCCTCATGTCCGGTATCGGGGCGAATAATTTTCGACGGACAGGCGTGCACGCAGTTGTTGCAACGGATGCACAGGCCAGTAAAACGATCCTCCGGGACGGCGCCGGGGGGACGCAGCAGCGTGTCACTCTTGCGGTAGCGCGCCGCTCCGAGCCGGCGAGCCCAGAAGGCGAGCAACGCTCCGCCCGCGCCGGCGAAGAACACGCGCCGCGCGACACCGAACTTCCGTGGCGCCGCACTCAACTTCAATTTAGTCCACAGCGCTTTCCGGGTGAAGAACAGCATGTCCTGCAGTCCGCTGAGAGGACAAATCCGGACGCACCAGAGCATGCCGAATATCAGGGTGGCACCCACCAGAACGCCGAGGCCGAGGCAGACGAGAATCACGGAGATCGGGTTCGTCGCCTTGTTCACGGCAAAGGGGCTGCTGAAAATGCACAGAGGATCCATCCACAGCAGCACGGGATAACCCGCCAAGGCGCCTACGAGGGTGAGTATCGCGACATATCTGCCGACCGGCGGGCACTTGCTCCACCAGTGGGCCCTGCGCAGACCTGCGTGCGAGGCATTCTCGAGCAGGAAACCGGTGGGGCAAAGGTACAGGCAGAACCAGCGCTTCTTAAACGAACTCGCGATGGCTACGACGAGCGCAACAACCACTCCCAGGCTGATGGAGCGCGTGGCGATGCTCGATGCCAACGCAACAAATGGACTCGCCTGTACGAAGGAACGAGGCGCGATCGCCCACGGAAGCACGGGCCAAACCAGCACGACCGCGCCGACGAAGCAAGTCAGCTGAATCACTCGCCGCGGAACGCGCGCGAGAAACGTCATCCCAAATATGCCCCTTGCTGGTGGAGCAGGTTTTGCAGCTTGGTCACGTTCACATTGCGAGGCTTGCATTTGTCCTGGATGCACAATGCCGCGGCCAAGCCCGCGGCCTGTCCGGTAACCCAGCAAACCGGAATGAGCCGGGTGATATCCGCAACTTCGAAATCGGCCGATATGCATCGTCCGGCCGCCAGCACGTTTTCGACTTTCGAGGGGACCAGGGAGCCGTAAGGAATCTGGAATTCAGGAGCATTCGCATACGCGCCGGAATAGCCGATGACATCTTTAAACTTGGCGCCACTGTGGATGTCCTGGACTGTGAGTTTCTTGACGCCGTCCAGGAGCCTGCTGAGCCGCACACCCAGCTGAGGAGCTGTTTCCGCCAGGTAGACCTGTTCGTTTCCCGGCTTCTGACGGAGCTTCTCGACGTTGCCCCAGGTGCCGCGGCGATGCTTGAGCTCCATAGCCGTCAGGTCCGCGATGTCCAGGGCGTCTCCGACCGGTCCTTTCATATTGAGCCAGTTCACCTGGGGCGCGGGCGTCGAGTTCCCGGCGTGACCGCCGAAGTCGTTTACGCGGCCCTTGGAGGGACGTCCGTCGCTCGGCTTTCCCGTCGCGGGATGCTCCGGATCTTCCGATCCTCGTCCCACGGCCATATCGACCTCGTCGATATTCCCGATTCGGCTGATCAGACCAATGTTGGTTTTTACTTTTTCAAATGCTGCGCCCGCGGCCGCGTACATGTCGCCGTCTCCCGAGGCGTCGACCACGATATCGGCGAGGATGGCCTGGCGGCCCGACTTGCTCTCGAAGACGGCGCCTTTCACCGCTCCTTTGACATCCACGATGGCGTCGACGCCCCAACAATCCAGGTAGGCGGTGATCCCCGAATCGAGGAGCATGTCCGCTAAGACATACTTGAACGCCTCCGCGTCAATTGTCGGGTAGATAGGCGCCTTGTTGCGATCGATGATCCCGAACTTGAGCACGTCCAGTTTCTTCATCAACTCTTCGCCGATGCCGAAGATGACCTGCTTTTTATCCCGATCGTAGAGCGGAAATATTCCCAGGACGAGGCCGCCGGTTGCGAGCCCTCCCAGATATCCGTACCTCTCCACCAGAGTGACGTCGACGCCGAGCCGCTTGGCCGAAAAGGCGGCGGCCGTGCCCGCCGGACCGCCGCCGACAATCAGGATGCTTGTCTTTTGCAAAACGGAGAGTTCCCTTCGCGGTTGGACGACCTTGCCGTCAACGACTGTCGCGGGAACCCTGGTTTCGGTTTGAATCGGAGATTGGGTGACGGACTGTCCGGGAGCTTGATCGGCTGACCTGGACGAAACCGGGATGAGCGAGCCGGCCGCAAACAAGCCGCCCGCGGAAATCGAACGACGCATCAACTCTCTACGTGTCAAGTCTTTTGGCATGTTTCCACTCGTCCGACGGTCAGCCGATGCGAACTCAATTTCGGCTTTCTTGACGTATTCCAGCTCCACGCGTTTCCGGCAATGCTAAACGGCGGTAAGGGCCAGCTCCTTTGGTTCCGCTAACCTGGCGCTGGGCCAGCTTTTCAACTCCGGCATGCAGTGCTTTACGAAGCAGGCGATGTTGCGCTGGACTTCTTCGTGGGGCATGCCCCCGAAATTCAAGTTGGGCATCACGCCCTGCATGTCGATGAGCTTTTTGTAGTCCGCGTATCGATCGAGGACCTGCTGAGGAGTTCCCCAGGCCATGAGGTTGATGTAATCCTCGACGGCCTTATCCTCGCCGATTTCGCGCAAGTATTTGCTCATGTCCGAATAGCGCTCGTAGCCCTTGATCTGATCGAAATGCTTTCCGAGCATTTCGTAATGCTCGAGTGCGGTGCGGTAATTGAGCGCCAGATATTTGCGGGCGAGCTCTTCGGCGCGGTCGCCGCTTTCGTCGACGAAGACGAAGCCGGAGCAGAACGGCTTGGGCGCCTCTTCATTCGGATGATATTGCGTCCAGAGCGCGTGGTAGCGCTCCATATCGGCGGTGACGAGCTTCCAGGCCTTCTGAATGATGACGAGCATGCCGAGGCCGAGCTTCGCGACCACGGGCACGGAATCGGCGGACGCGGCCGCCGCGAACGAGCGGCCCTTGAACGATTTGAAAGGGCGCGGGCGGATTTCGCGGCGCGGCTGCTTCACGGTGGCGCCGCCTTCGATGAAGCCGGTCTCGAGCGCGTCGAGGACGAGCTGCGCGTATTCGTCGAAGCGCTGGCGGCCTTCGTTCTGGTCGATGCGCAGGCCTTCAAATTCGCGGCGCGCGAGGCCGCGGCCAAAGCCGAGAATGTAGCGGCCGTCGGAGACATGGTCGAGCAGCGAGATTTGTTCAGAGAGGCGGACAGGATCGTGCCAAGGCACGACGATGACCATCGACCCGAGCTTTACTTTTTTCGTGCGCCCGGCAATGAACGAGAGCAGCTGGCAGGGATCGGGGCTAACGGAGTAATCGTCAAAGTGATGCTCGGTGACCCAGACGGATTCGAAGCCGAGCTCTTCCGAGCGGATACAGTTGCCGATCTCTTCCCGCATGTACTGGCGATCGGAATATCCGCCCAAGTGTTGAAAGCCTGCGCCGTAGCCAACGTGCATCGCCGCCCCCTGTTTCGTAGGCCTCGCGGCCCGAATGCCCCATTCCCGGAAATATAACAGATTGACGCGAGGGGCACTACCGCGCCGGAAGCAAAGGCAAATGCGTCGAGGCGGTGTACAATCCGGCTGTTTTGTCCGCGGGGTGGAGGGCGATTTCGCTGCTGCCGATGGCTGAGAGTGGAAAATACTTTGTGGCTGTGGTCGGCGGGGCAATTTCCGGCTCGGTGGCAGCGGAAATTCTGGCCGATCACGGCGTACGTGTGGCGGTGATCGAGCAGAACAAGCGTCCGTACGGAAAAATCGAAGACGGGCTGCCGCGCTGGCACGTGGAGCAGCGGCAGCAGGAATATGCGCGCATCGACGCGCGGCTGAAAAAGCGCAGCGTGTATTTTGTGCCATGCACGCGGCTGGGGCGCGATCTGGATTTCGAGGATTTCACGCGTAACTGGGGATTTTCGGCCGTGATTCTGGCCAACGGCGCTTGGCGCGATCGCGATTTGGGACTGCCGGGCGCGCAGGATTACGTCGATAAGGGTCTGGTGTACCAGAACCCGTTCATTTACTGGTACAACCACAAGAACGAAAAGGATTACATCGGCTCGCGCTACGAGACGCCCGATGAAACGCTGGTGGTCGGCGGCGGGCTGGCGTCGATCGACGTGGTGAAGGTGCTGCAGATCGAAAATTACGAGCGGGCGCTGAGGGCTCGCGGGATCTCGATCGACATGCACGAGCTGGAAAAAGGAATTCCGGCGGCGTGCAAGGCGCATAGCGTGGACCCGGAGAGCCTGGGCGTGAAGGGCTGCCTGTTGATTTACCGGAGGCGCGAGCAGGATATGCCGCTGGCGCAGCCACCCGACCACGCCACTCCCGATCAGATCGCGAAGACCGAAATTATCCGGCAGAAAATGCTGCGGCTGGCGCGGGAGAAATATTTATTCCGCGTGCGGGAGCGGAGCGTGGCGACGGGGTTGATCGTCGAGGACGGGCGTGTGGTCGGGCTGAAGGTTGCGGACACGCAAATCGAAGGGCGGCGGTGCGACGCGATTCCCGGCAGCGAGCGCGAGCTGCGGGCGCCGCTGGTGATTTCGTCGATCGGGTCCGTGCCGGAGGTGCTGCCGGGCGTGGCCATGAGGGGCGAGTATTACACTTTCAGCGACGAGGCTTTGCCGCGCTATTCGGGCGCCGATCGCGTGTTCGGCGTCGGCAACGTGGTGACCGGGCAGGGAAATATTCACGTGTCGCTGGTGCACAGCCAACACGTGACGAAACATCTGGTGGAGAATTACCTGCGCGCGGACGATGAAGACCCGGATGTGGAGCCCGGGTTCGCGCCGGCCGAGGCGCGAGCGGCGAAAGAGGCGCGGGCCGTGGAGCAAACGCTCAAAGGTTTGCCGACTCTTTCTGCCGAGAAGATAGCGGCACTCGAGCGGCGCGTCCGCGAGATACAGGAACGGGTGGGATATACCGGCGACTACGACTCTTGGATCGCCAAAGTTACCCCACCCGACCTCGAATAGCGTCTGACTGCTCGAATTGCCAAGCGCGGACTACTGGTTCTGCACGCCCTGCATCATCATCTGCGGATTGAAGGGCACGGGTGTGCCGGTGATTTTGTCCTTGGCGCCGGTGATCGCCTTCGTCAGCACCATCGTCGATCCGTTGCTCACGGACTTCACCATGCCGAATAGCGGCACTTGGCTGCTGATCCACACATCGCCGCCGTCTTTCGAGCGGTAGTGCTCGCAGTTGAACGTGCCGGCGGGAACTGTGACGGATTCTTTGCCGAGATCCTGGCCACCTTCGCGGATGTCCGTATTCGGCTTCGCTTGAGCGCCCATGCGACCCTGCGTCGGCATCTCCATGGGCTGCCCGCTGCCCATCTGCATAATCATTCGCGTGGGGGCGTCGGTTGCGCCGGGAACGATCAAGGTCTTCATGATCATCTGGCCCGTGCGGCCGGTGCTGGTGGTCCATTCCATCCAGTAGCCATCTTTTCCGTTGACGCTTTCCTTGCCCACGAGCGCGAATTCGATGGGCTGCGTCTTGCCGTCGGACGAAGTGACTTCGTATGCCGCGCCGGCGCCGACGGTCGGAGTGAAAATTCCCGACGGCATCGACGGACGCATGCCCATTTGCGCGCTTGCGCCTGCAGCCAGCATCGTGAGTCCGCACGTGCAAACCGCCGCAAACTTGGATAGTTGCCTCATCATCCCCCCTTGAAGTTGAACTGCGGATTGCACTTCCCGGTGTTGATTTTATCGCAGTGCGGGGCGAGCGTTCGGTTCGACTTGCGACCTTAGTTCAATTCTCGATAACTGATCAGGCGGACGCCTCTTGCCTCGGCGAGGCGGCGGGCTTCCGGCGAAAGAAGCCCGTTGAGCTCGGTCTCGCGCTGCTGGTTCAATCGCGTGTCCGTGCTCATCAGCTCGGCGTCGCAGAGACCGGGGTGCGTCATGATTTCCGTGTGACCATCGGGAAGTGTGTCTATCAAGCGACACAGGGCCGCTGCGCTGACGCTTCCCGTGATCGCCAAACCCAAAAAATGCTCCGGCGAACGCAGGCCGTAGCGGCGCGCGGTCGATTGAAACCACGATCCGACCGAGCGGACGGCGCAGGAAGCCGCCATGTTCAGCGCGAGGCCCGTATTTTCGCTGCGCGCAGTGCGCCAGGAGTCGCGCAGATTCTCGATCGGATTGCGCACGCAGGTGATTCCGAACTTGCCGGCCACGCGCCCGATTGCGGCCATCACCCGCGGATGCACGTGCGTGTGCTTGTGCGTGTCCACGTGGGTCAATTCGATACCGGCGTGCCGGATTTTTTCAAGTTGCGCGCTTAATTCCCTCTCGATGTCTTCGCTGCGGACGCTACCGAGGCTCAAACGCGTGACGAGCGCAGCCAACGACGGCGGTAACCGCCCTTCCCTATCTGCAAGCGACGGAATTTGTTCCTTAGGAGCGACTGAATTTCCTCCGGTTAGCACCAGATGGCATCCTACGCCGAGCTTCGGATTGGCTTTCGCGCGCTCGACCGCATCGCTAAACGCTGCGCCATTGGCCATCAACGTGGCGCTGGTGAGAATTCCGTCGCGGTGCGCGCGAATGATTCCCTCGTTCACGCCGTGCGTGTATCCGAAATCGTCTGCGTTGATAATCAGCTCTTTCATATTTCCTGGCGGCGAGTCTTGAAGCGGGAAGAAATGTTACCACGCTGCGGGGAAAACTCGGGACGTTGAGCATTGCGCGACACAGCAATTCCCTCGCCACATGCGCAAGGAATTCGCGAGTCTTCGTGAACGTTGTGTGAAAGTTTTCAACAGTTCTGTTGAAAACCATGTGGAAATGACAACGACGCAAATCGAAATCGCACGACAGAGTTGAGTTTAGTCCTCGTTGCACAAAATCCGGGCAGAAAAGTACTAGCCAAGAAAAATTTTGTACGCGGGCGCACCGGTCCACTCGTGCTGAACATCGAGCAGAACTGCGACGCGCTCTTGATCTTCTGCGAAAGGAAATTCTCGTGCGCGGTCGAGGGAAAATATTTCTTAGTACCACTTCGCGGGCGGCTCCAGCTTGATTGAAACCGTTTCTTCGTCTTTGTCCATGTCGTACCACTTGCCGAACGTATGCCAATCCTTCGCAATCACCTGAATCAACACCTTGCCCTGCGGGACTTCAGGAACTTTCACCGATCCTTCTTGGTTCGTCTTGAAGTTCAGCTCGGCCAATTTGTCGTGGTGAAGAAAGCTGCCCTGTTCACTGTAGCGCACGTAGACGCTCGCGTTGGAGACCGGCTGGTCATGGGGATCGGTCACCGTGATGTGAATTTTGACGGTTCCGGAATGAGCGGACGATGGCGCCTTATCGTTCTTAGGCGCGGATGGATCTTGGCTCGTGCCACCCGTCGACCCGCTCTGACTGGAGTGCGTATCCTGCGCGATGGCGCCGGCGGAAAACAAAACGAGCGTCAACAGGGCCGACACGCCGAGCAGATTCTTCCCGATTGAAGCGAAATGGGCCCGTGACGCGCTCACGCCTCTTTTCTACTCCAATTGACCGCCCGCCTCAAGCAACCTTCGGTATCAGTAGCGCCGGCCTGCCGGCTCTATGATTTTCGGCCTGCCACGCACTCTGCAATCCAGCCAAGATACGCGCGCGAACCCGCGGAAACCGGCAAGGCGATGATTTCCGGCACATCGTAACTGTGGAGCTTCTCGACCGCGGCTTCCAGGGCAGCGAAACGCCGCCGCGAACTCTTCAAAATCAGCAGAAACTCCTTCGCTGCCTCGACTTTTCCCTTCCACCGGTAGATCGAGAGGACCGGCGCCTCCACCACATTGCCGCAAGCCGCAAGCCGTCGCTCAACGAGCTCCCGCGCGATGCTGCGCGCCTCGCGAAACGATCCGCAGGTTACTAAGACCACAATCTTATCCGTCATGTGCGCCGTCACTCTTGGATTTCGCTCGGCGGTGAATACCCGATGCGGCCCGCTTGCGCGACACGATACAATAGCGCCGCGTGACGAACCAAGCGATCCATTTCGGAACCTCGGGATGGCGAGGAATCATCGCCGACGATTTTACTTTTCCCGGCGTGCGCCGCGCGGCGGCCGCGATTGCCGGACACGTCCTCGCGCAACAGAAATCTCCTACGATCATCGTTGGTTACGATACGCGGTTTTTCTCTCCCGAATTTGCACTGGCGGCGGCTGAAGTGCTTCGCGCACACGGTTGCAAAATCCTGATGTGCGGCGAACCGACGCCCACGCCCGTGATCGCGCACGCGATCCTGCACGGGAAGCTCGACGGAGGCGTGAACATCACCGCCAGCCATAATCCCGCGGCATACAACGGCCTGAAATTTTCCGGACCCGACGCCGGGCCGGCGCTGCCCGAAATTACGAGGGACATCGAAAAGCGCGCTGCGGCGCTGCCCGATGGCAGCACGAACCATCACGAAATCAAGAACGACTTCCCAGGCGTGCAGCCGCGTGAGCCCTATTTCGAGCAGCTGCGCAAAATGATTCGCTTCGACGTGCTGGCCAAAGCCAAAGGCAGCTTCGTTTGCGACGCGGTGCACGGCTGCGGCGCCGGTTGGCTCGACCGCATCCTGAGGGACCACGGCATCGGGGTCATCGAGATTCGCGCGAACCGCGACGTGCTCTTCGAAGGCACCGGGCCGGATCCCTCGGAAGAAAATCTCGCTCCGCTGATAAGGGCCGTCGCCGAGAAAAAGGCTCTGGCGGGTCTGGCCACCGACGGCGACGCGGACCGCTTCGGCATTGTCGATCGCGACGGCGCGTTCGTACAGCCGAATCACATTCTGGGGCTCGCGTTCGATTACCTGCTGGAAACGCGCGGCTACAAACTTGGCGCGTCGCGCAGCGTGGCGACCACGCAGCTGCTCGACGCCGTCGGCAGGCTCTACGGCGTGAATGTTTACGAAACGCCGGTGGGATTCAAATACGTGGGCCCGCTGCTGCGCGAGGATAAAATCGCGCTGGGCGGCGAAGAAAGCGCGGGCATGACCATCCGCGGCCATCTGCCGGAAAAAGACGGCGTGCTTGCCTGCTTGCTGGTCGCGGAAATGATCGCGGCGCGGCAGGCGTCGATCGGCGAACAGCTGCGGGATCTTTTCCGCCGCGTGGGCCGCGAATTCTGGCCCGTGCGCATGAATTTACATCTGCCCGACGACTCGCAGGCCAGGCTTCCCACGCGTCTGAAGGACGATTTCAAGACCTTCGCCGGCCGCCGCGTCGCCAAGATCGACCGCACCGACGGCTGTCAGCTCACCTTCGACGAGGGTTCGTGGATTTTGATGCGGCCGTCCGGCACCGAGCCCGTCGCCCGCATCTATACTGAATCGACATCACAGGCCGAATCAAACAAACTCGCACAAGACGCGCGCACCTGGATTGTGCAATGATCTTGCCGTGATGGAGCCCGTATGCAGGACACCATAAGTTTCGGCGAACAGCTGCGCGAATTCCTGCGCCGCAATATGAGCTGGTTTCTGGCCGCCGCGTTCAGCTTGCTGCTGCTGCAGGACGTTTTCGGGACGCACGGAGTGGTCGCCATGCGGCGCGCGCAAAAAGAAGCCGCTTCCGTGCAGAAGGAAATCGACCTAATTAATCAGGAAAATCAGCAGCTGCAGGATCGCGTGCAGTCGCTGAAGAACGATCCGCAAGCCATCGAGCACATCGCCCGTGAAGAAATGGGCCTCGCGCGCCCCGGCGAGTACATTTTCAAGACCGCTCCACGCCCAGGCGACACGTCAAACTCCGCGCAGCCCGGCGCCACCGCAGCCAAGTAGCCGCATCGCCCTCAAACGTTCTCCGCCGCATGCGGCACGCGCCGCAGCCGCGCCAAAATATCCCCGCCGCGCCCCTTCCACCGCGTCCGCAGCGTCGCCAGTGCGACCATGGCCACGAAAATCACCAACAAACCCAGCGAGGCGGTCGCAATTGTCTGCGCGCGCTTCGGCAAAATCGAAAATCGCCCGTAGACGAATTCGATGTGCACCCAGTACACCAGCAGGGACGCCTGGCCAAGCTGTATGAGCGGGCTGAATCCGATTTGCCCCAGCCCCCAGCGGCACCACGCGTATACGCCCCACAGGATCATCAGCAGAATTCCTACGCGGGCCAGAATGAAATTCGGGCTCGTGTGCCAGTAATCGTAGGCGGCGTAGAACGGCGGCAGCCGATCGAGCCATCCGGAGAGATAAAACAGCCCGACGCCAGCCGCGCCGAAAAGAGCCGTGGCGCGCCCCGGATTTTTCGCTGGCCAATCGCTGAACAACAAGAATCCTACCGCGAGGCCCGCGAACGCGAAAGCCGTCCACGGAAAAATCGGAAACAGCCACGGCTGGGGCACGCCGAACGTATGCACGCCATTGACGTACGACTCCAGGTACCACGGCAGCCAGCGCGGCCGCCAGATGGTCCACAACGGCGGTGTGGCCATCGCGATCGCCGCAGCTACGGCCGCGGCCAGAATCACGTTCGCCGCGCGGCCTCGCGCCAACCAGTTGACGGCGCCCATCAGCACCAGCGAAATGCCGATCACGTTTAGCACGTCCACGCGCAGCAGATCGGTCCACGGGGCCCACGGCTGGCCGAAGACGAACTCCTGGATTCGAAACAGCAACGCCAGCCCGAAGATCTCCGCGCCACGAAAGATCGTGGTGCGGGCGATCGCGCCCGGCGGACTGCCTTTTTGCCGCATGCGATCGGTAAGCAGCGCACTGGAAATTCCCGCGAGGAAGAGAAACAGCGGCGCCGGTAGCGTCCCGCCGAGCTGCGACCAGCGAATGAATTTTCCGTCGCGCGCTGCGCCGCCGAGCCAAGAGTCGTAGCAGTGCGTCTGGAACATCACCACGCACGCCAGGCCGCGCATCCAGTCAATGTAGGCTAGCCGGTGTTTTACGGGAACGGCGTGCGGATTTGGCACGCGACAGGATGGCCGACGCCGAATTTCAAATCAAGTTCTTATCCTGAAGTTCTTGGCAGGGCGCGCGCCGGCTCCGGTAAAATCGACCCGCATGTCGGCGTCCGCAAAATCCAACTGGCAGCTTGGTCTTCCCTGTGCGTTCGTGGTGTGGGCGGCGGTCGTCGTCGCGGCGGCGTTCGAAGGCATGCGACGCGGCTTCCACGGAGGCGCGTTCGTCATCGCGCTGAGCGTCGCGTCGATGCTTTTCGGGTTCGAATTATTTCTCGCGGCACCACGCGTGCTTGCATGGACGCAACGGGCTTTGGGCGGACGCGCCGCGTCTCTCGGCCCGCTCGTTCCGCTGCTTGCGGTATTGGTTTACTCGCTCGGCGCCTCGGGCAACGGGGCGCTTCGGCTGCTCGGAATGGCGTACTGCGTTCTGCCCGCGATCCTGCTGGCCAGCAGCGCCGGAAAATCGCCTGGGACATGGGAAGATTATGCGGCGCTCGTGCTGATCTGGCTGCCGGCCGTGCTGCCTGTGCCGGTGCGGCTGCTCTATCGGCTGTTTCCCTACCCGCCGCCGCTGACGCACACGCTGGCGATCCTGCTGGCGTTGAGCACCGCCGTCGCGGCGTTCGTGATGCTTCGCCGGCTCGACGGCATCGGGTACGCCGTCGCCTGGGGCCGCGGTTACACCGCGAATTTCGCGCTGCACTTCGCCATCTTTGCGGCGATTGGAATTCCTCTGGGCGTCACGCTCGGCTTCCTTAAATATCAGCCGTCGCTCGAACGGGCGCGCAGTTCCCCGCTCACGATGCTGGGGATTTTATTCTTTACCGCATGGCCTGAGGAATTTCTCTTTCGCGGATTGCTGCAGAACCTGCTGTCGCGGGCGATGAAGAATCAGTGGGCGGGCCTAATCGTGGCGTCGATCGTCTTCGGCTTCTCGCACATCTTCCACGCGCCATTTCCCAACTGGAAGTATGTGCTGCTGGCTACCATCGCGGGATTATTTTACGGTCACTGCTGGATTCGGACGCGCTCGCTGCTGCCGGGCGCGCTCGTCCACGCCCTGGTGGACATTTCCTGGCACATTCTTTTCCGTTGACGCTATCTTCGCGCGGTGGTGCGGCCGGCCTTCTGCCGCGCCTTTTTTTCGCCGAGAATCGCGCCGAGAATCGTGGCAGCCGTCACGGCAGCCAGCGAAAGCAGGCCCAGGGGAATCACGCGCGCAAGCGGCGTCCCCGATTCCCACCCGCGATACCAAACCAGGCCGACAAACCCGTTCACGATCACGAGCAGAAAAACGGTTTTGCGGTTCACTTCACCATCCCCGCCAGTGGGCTCGACGCCGTCGCGTATAGTTTCTTTTCGATACGTCCGGCGAGGAACGCTTTCCGCCCCGCTTCCACGGCGGCGCGCATCGCTTCCGCCATCAAGACCGCGTCCTGCGCGCCTGCGATCGCCGTGTTCATCAGCACACCGTCGGCGCCCAGCTCCATCGCAATCGCCGCGTCGGATGCCGTGCCCACGCCCGCGTCCACGATCAGCGGCACTTCGGTGATGCGTTCGCGCAGAATCCGCAGCGCGGCCATGTTCTGAATGCCCATGCCGGACCCAATCGGCGCTCCCAGCGGCATCACCGCCGACGCTCCAGCGTCGATCAGCTTGCGCGCCACGATCAGATCGTCGGTGGTATAGGGCAACACGATGAATCCTTCCTTCACCAGCGTTTTCGTCGCGGCAATCAGCTGCTCGGTGTCCGGGAACAGCGTCTGCTCGTCGCCGATCACTTCGAGCTTCACCCACTCTGAAAGCCCGACTTCGCGGCCCAGCCGCGCGGCGCGCACCGCTTCGTCGGCTGAATAGCAGCCCGCCGTGTTCGGCAGGATGAAAATTCTCTCGCGATCAATGTAGTCGAGCAGCGATTCCTTCGAGCGGTCGGTCAGATTCACGCGCCGTACCGCCACCGTCACCATGTCCACGCCGGCCGCCGCGTGCGCCAGCGCCATTTCCTGAAAGCTGCGATATTTTCCCGTGCCCACAATCAGCCGGGATTTGAACGCGCGCCCTGCAATCACCAGTTGGTCGCTCATCGAGTTATCTCCATGCACATTCTATCGCTCTCCCGGGTTTATCGTGCGGGCGGCCAAACGTTCAACCCATTCGCGCTGTTCCGGCGTGTCTGGCACCGGGAAGCCTCTCGCTTGCCGCAAGAGTTCGAAGGCATCCGCGACCGAGAACCCATATCCTAACAGCAACGAAGCAGCGATGATGCTGCTGCGCCCAATCCCAGCCCGGCAATGAACCACAACGGCCTTGTGGCATCGGAGATGTTTATCCACCGCTTTCAGAAAACCGCGAAAGTCCTCGACGGAATCCGGTACCGACCGGTCCGCAATCGGAAAGGAAATAAAATCAATTCCGCCCAGGCGGCACGCGTCGGCCTCCTGCGAAAGCTCAAGCTCGGCCGACTCATCCGGTTCCAGGGCAGAGACGATGCCCCCGACCCCTTCGGCTTTGAGCAAACGGAAATCTTCTTCCAGCCAGTCGCCGCCCCTTGGCCGTGGCATGATTCCCAACCGGCAGCCTTCCGCTCGCAGCCATGAAGGAGGCAACCGCTTCTCCCTAGACTCGATTTCGCCACCGATTCCCGATTCAGGAGGCGGCTGGTATCGCGCCTCGATACGCCAGACTCAGCCCTTTTCCGACCGGAAGAACCATGTGCATAAACCCTTCCGTCCCCGAAATGGCGTTCAGATACCCGCGGATCTCGTCGGGATGCGAAATCGCGTTGTCGGCGGCGATTAGCGCGCAGGTCGCCAACTTGGGAACGAGTAGCTCCAGCTGCTCCGGCGCGGTCACACGGTCTCCGTCGAAAAACACGAAATCAAAAGGCCCCGCCAGTCCCCGCACCAGCTCGGTCGCCTCGCCCAAAATCAACGCAACATGATCGGCCAGGCCCGCCCGGAGCAGATTCTTTCTCGCCATGGCTTGTTTTTCGGCGCTGCGGTCCAGGGAGATGACTTGCCCCCCCGTCTCCGCCGCCGCTGACGCCAGCCAGATCGTGCTGTATCCATTCGACGTCCCGATCTCCAGCACGCGGCGGGCGCCGCTGCTCCGCACCAGGAGGCTCACGAGTTGCGCCGTCTCCGGGTCCAAATTGAGCATCTTCTTCGCGCGGTCCGTCTCGCGCGCGTCAGTTTCTTTTCCCTGCCGCTCCAGCTCCGCAAGCAGCTCCCGTAATTTCGCATCCATGCCCGGGACCTCCTGCCGCACCGCTCGTCATGTGTTTCCCGGTCTTGTTCTGCCTTGCGCGGGCCCTTGTTTCTTTACTTCAAGCCGTCCGCTGCGGGCGCGGCTCTTCCACGTCCGCGTACATTTTTTCGATCGTATCGGCGTAACGCTCGGCGATCACGCGCCGCTTCAGCTTCATCGTGTATGTCAGCTCGCCGTCCGCGTACGTGAAATCTTTTTCGAGCAGCGCGAACCGCTTCGGGCGCTCGAATTGCGCGAGCGGCGCCATCAGCCGGTCCAGCTCGCGCGTGTAGAGGTCGCGCACCCAGGGATCGGCCAGCATCTGCGCGTGCGTCGAAAATTCCCGGCCCGCCTTCCGCGCCGCATCCTCGATGCCGGTAAAATTCGCTACCAGCAGCACGGCCGGGAATTTACGGCGGTCGCCCACGACCATCGCGTTCGCGATTAGCGGCGAAGCCTTCAGTAAATTCTCGATCGGCGCCGGCGCCACGAATTTTCCTCCGGCCGTTTTCAGCAGCTCTTTCTTGCGATCGGTGATCATCAGGAAACCGTCTTCGTCGATCCGACCGATGTCGCCGGTCATCAGCCACCCGTCGCCGGTCATCGTCTCGCGCGTTTGATCCGCCTTGTGGTAATACCCCTGCATCACGCAATTCCCTTTCACCAGAATCTCGCCGTCGTCCGCGATTTTCACATCCACGCCCGCAATCGGCCGCCCCACCGATCCCACTTTGTATGAATGCGGACTGCTCATCGACACGACCGGTGAAGTCTCCGTCAGCCCGTATCCCTGATAAATCGGCAGCCCCACGCTCCAGAAGAATTCCAGCAGCTCGACCGATAGCGGCGCGCTGCCCGAAGTGAAGGTGCGAATATGGCCGCCCATTCCTTCGCGAAATTTCGGATAGACCAGCAGGTTCGCGAATTTCCAGCGCAGTTTCACGCCGGCGCTCACCGGTTTGCCATACGCCTTCCACGGCGCTGCTGCCGTCGCGACGCGCAGAGCCCAATCAAATATCGCGCGCTTCAGGCCCGTCCCGCGGCGACCTTTCTCGATGATTGTCGCGTAGATTTTCTCGAAAAATCGCGGCACCGCTGCGACGGTGGTGGGGTGTACTTCCAGCAGCGCCTGCGCTACTGTCTCGGGCTGTTCGACGTACGCCACACTGATCCCGCGAAAAAAATAGGTGTAGTCCACCACGCGCTCGTATACGTGCGAAAGTGGCAGAAACGACAGACCAATGTCTCCCGGCAGCACCTCGGCGTCGCGACACGAATCGATCGCGTTCGACGTCAGATTCGCGTGCGTCAGCATCACGCCCTTGGGTTCACCCGTCGTCCCGGAGGTGTAAATGATCGTCGCCAGGTGCTCGCCAGTCACCTGCTCCGCGCTCCGGCGATACTGGGCGATATCGTCGTCCCCGGCCGCTGCGATCAGCGTTTCATAGTGCAGGATGTCGCCCAGCAATTCCGCTGGCGGCGATGCCGCGATCACCTGTTCGAGTTCCGGCAAATGTTCGCGGCACGCTTCGATTTTTCGCGCCTGCTCCTCGCCGCACGTGATCACCACCCGCGCGCCTGAATCTCTCAGGATGTAGATCAACCGGTCGTCCGACTCGTGGAAATACACGGGCACGCTCGCCGCACCCAGCCCGAGAATAGCAAAATCGGCGATCGCCCACTCGGGACAATTCGGCGCGAAAACTCCCACCCGATCGCCCGCCTTTATCCCAAGCTCCGCCAGCGCCTTCGACAAACCAGCGACACGACGCATAGTCTCGCTCGCAGGTATCGACTCCCACACCGCTGGATGCGCCCCGCGCGGTTTGCGATACATCTGCGCCCGCGGATTTGCAAAATTATCCACCGCGTCGAGAAAACACTTTGTAATCGCCGGATATTCGGTGGTCATCGCCGCAACTCTAGCCCATCGCGTGCGCCCCACGCAATGACGCCTACCCTTGCGCCCTGCCTATTCCGTACTAATATGGTCGCGCGATCATTACAATCGACGCATGGTGAAAATCGCCACCGACGAAGCCACCGGCTACCAGCCGCAGCGAGCGCCGCGCGGCACCACGCTTTCCTGCAAAGGCTGGCAGCAGGAAGCGGCGCTGCGCATGTTGATGAACAACCTCGACCCCGAGGTCGCCGAAAAACCTGAGGACTTGATCGTTTACGGCGGGCGCGGCAAAGCGGCGCGCGACTGGAAATGTTTTCACGCCATCGTCACGTCGCTCCGCGCGCTTGAAAATGACGAAACGCTGCTGGTGCAATCCGGCAAGCCCGTCGGCGTTTTCCGCACGCACACTTACGCTCCACGCGTGTTGATCGCGAATTCGAATCTCGTCGGCCACTGGAGTGACTGGAAGCATTTCGACGAGCTCGATCGTGCCGGCCTGATGATGTATGGCCAGATGACGGCCGGGAGCTGGATTTACATCGGCTCGCAGGGAATTTTGCAGGGCACCTACGAGACGTTCGCCGCAGCCGCGCGAAAACATTTTCAAGGCGACCTCGCCGGAAAACTCGTTGCCAGCGGCGGTATGGGCGGGATGGGTGGGGCGCAGCCTCTCGCCGCCACTCTCAATGGCGCCGCGTTCCTCGGCATCGATGTCGATCCTGAACGCATCAAGCGCCGCGTGAAGACCGGCTACTGCGACGTGATGGTGAACAATCTCGACGAAGCGCTGCGCATTCTGAAAAATGCCGTGCGCAAGCGCGAAGCAACCTCGGTCGGCTTGGTCGGAAATTGCGCGGACGTGATTCCAGAGCTTGCTCGCCGTGGCGTTGTCCCCGACTTGCTCACCGACCAGACCAGCGCGCACGATCCAGTCGGAGGGTACATCCCGCAGGCACTCGACGTCGCGCAAGCGGCCGAGCTGCGCCGCTCCGATCCCGACGCATATCAAAAGCGTTCGCTCGAATCCATGGCGCGCCACGTCGAAGGGATGCTGGCGCTCCAGAAACTCGGCTCCGTCACGTTCGATTACGGCAACAATATCCGCACGTTCGCCTTTCAGCAGGGCGTCAAGAACGCCTACGACTTTCCCGGCTTCGTGCCCGCCTACATTCGTCCGCTTTTCTGCGAAGGCCGCGGCCCGTTTCGCTGGGCGGCGCTTTCCGGCGAGCCGTCCGACATCCATCGTACAGACAAGCTCGTGCTCGAGATGTTTCCCCACGATGAAATTCTCTGCCGCTGGATCGCCCTCGCGCAAAAGCGCGTTCGCTTTCAGGGGTTGCCCTCGCGCATCTGCTGGCTCGGCTACGGCGAGCGCGACAAATTCGGCCTGGCGATGAACGATCTCGTGGCGAGCGGCGAATTGAAGGCGCCCGTCGTGATCGGCCGCGATCATCTCGATTGCGGGTCGGTTGCCTCGCCCTATCGCGAGACCGAATCGATGCGCGATGGCTCCGACGCCGTGGCCGATTGGCCGCTGCTCAACGCGCTGCTCAACACCGCGAGCGGCGCCAGCTGGGTTTCAATTCATAACGGCGGCGGAGTCGGCATCGGATACTCCCTGCATGCCGGGCAAGTTCTCGTGGCCGATGGGACGAAGGAAATGGCCGCGCGCATCGGGCGCGTCCTCACCAACGATCCGGGCATCGGCGTCGCGCGCCACGTGGACGCCGGCTACCCCGAAGCCGTCGACTTCGCCCGCAGGTCCGGCGTGAAAATTCCCATGGCATGATCGCTGGCCGCACCAGTAGTTTTTTGGCACTGTCCGCGTTAGTATCGGCGAACCGCCCTTGCCCGACTGGCTGATCACCGGCTGCTCGGAGCTGCTGACGCTACGCGGTCCGGTTCCGCGCCGCGGACGCGGCCTTGCCGAGTTGGGCCTCATTCGTGACGGGGCGATCCTTGTCCACGGCGATCGCATCACGGCGATCGGCCCGCGCAAAAGCGTCGAGCGCCATCAAGACGCGCGCCGCGCCGAAAAACTTGATTTCGGCGGCCGCGTGGTGCTCCCCGGCTTCGTCGACGCACACACGCATCTGGTATTCCCCGAAAGCCGCGCAGCAGAATACGAGCAGCGCAATTCCGGAAAAACGTACGAAGAAATAGCGCGCGACGGCGGCGGCATCCGCTCAACAGTAACGCACACGCGGAGCGCGAGTTCGAAATCGCTGCGCGAACACGCCCGCGCGCATCTGCGGCAATTCGCGGCTCACGGAACCACCACGCTCGAAGCCAAGAGCGGCTACGGCCTCAATTGGAAGAGCGAAGTCAAGATTCTCGACGTGCTCGACCAGTTGCATCAGCAGCAGCCGATCGACATTGTCCGCACATTTCTCGGCGCGCATGTGGTTCCCCAGGAGTATCAGAGCCATCCTGAAAAGTACGTCGATCTGCTGGTGAAGCGCTGGATCCCCACCGTCGCCACCGCCGGGCTCGCGGAATTCTGCGACGTGTACTGCGATACCGGCGCGTTCACAGTGGCGCAGTCGCGCAGGATTTTGTCGGCAGGGCGCGCGTGCGGACTCGTGCCGCGCATTCACGCCGAGCAGCTGGCACGCACGGGCGCGGCGCGGCTCGCGATCGAAATGCAGGCTGCGAGCGCCGATCATCTCGAAAAGATCGATCACGCCGACGTGCGGGCGCTGTCGCTTTCAAACATCGTCTGCGTCCTGCTGCCGGGCTGCGGTTTTCATCTTGGCCTCGGCGGCTTCGCACCCGCACGCGAGCTGATCACGGCCGGAGCGATCGTAGCACTGGCCACGGACTTCAATCCGGGCACGAGCCCGACGGTGAGCATGTCGATGATTATGTCGCTGGCCTGCACGCAGATGCGCATGACGCCCGCCGAAACGATCGCGGCGGCGACGATCAATCCCGCTTATTCGTTGCGCCTGCATGATCGTGTCGGATCGCTCGAAGTTGGCAAATATGCGGACCTGGCCGCATTTGACGTCGCCAGCTACCGCGAAATTCCGTATTATTTTGGCGTGAACCTCTGCAGCCTGACCATGAAGCGCGGTGCGATCATCCACAGCAAGAAACGTTAGCCGATGAAGCCGCTTGTCGAGTGTGTTCCCAATTTTTCCGAGGGCCGCGTGACGGCGAAAGTCGATGCCATCGTCAACGCGATGCGCGCGGTGCCCGGAGTGTATCTGCTGGCGCGCGAAAGCGACGCGGACCATAACCGCAGCGTGGTCACACTCGCGGGCGAGCCGGAAGCGGTGCGCGATGCCGTGGTGCTCGGAGTTGGCAAAGCGGCGGAAGTGATCGACCTGACGCGCCAGACCGGCGCGCATCCACGCATCGGCGCAACCGACGTGGTGCCGTTCGTGCCCATCCACAACGTCACGATCGAGGATTGCGTCAAACTGGCGCACGAAGCCGGGCAGGAGATCTGGAACCGCTTTCACATTCCCGTGTATCTGTATGAAGCCGCCGCGCAGTGGCCCGAACGCACGAACCTGGAAAACATTCGCCGCGGACAATTCGAGGGCTTGCGCGAGGAAGTACAGCGCAATCCGCAGCGCGCCCCCGATTTCGGCGAGCCGCGCCTGCACCCCACGGCCGGCGCGACGGTGGTGGGCGCGCGCAAATTCCTGATCGCCTACAACATCAACCTCAATACCGCCGATCTGGATATCGCCAAGCGCATCGCGAAGACGATTCGGTTCTCGAGCGGTGGAATGCCCTGCGTGAAAGCGATGGGCGTGGACCTGCGCGCGCGAAATCTGGCGCAGGTTTCGATGAACCTCACGGATTTCGAGCAGACCGGGGTTCACACGGTCTTCGAGCGGGTAAAAAATGAAGCGGAGCGGCTGGGCGTCGGAATCGTCGGCAGCGAAATCGTGGGATTGATTCCGCGCGGTGCGATTGAAATGACCGCGGAGCACTTTCTGAAAGTCGAGAACTTTTCCTCCGCGCAGGTGTTAGAGAATCGACTGGAAGAATCGCTGGCCGAAGCGGCGGCGAAAAGTCATGCGAGCCTGGCAGCGATGGCGCAGCCGTTCATCGACGCGGTCGCGAATCCCACACCCGCCCCCGGCGGCGGGTCGGTCGCAGCGCTTGCGGGTTCGCTGGCAGCGGCGCTGGGGCAGATGGTGGCGGGTATTTCCAGCAAGAAAAAATCGCTGGCGGCCCATGCGCCGCAGCTCGAGTCGATCGAGAGAAAGTTGCACAAGTCCTCAAAGGCCCTGGCGGAGGGAATCGATCGCGACGCGGCGTCGTTTGATTCCGTGCTGGCGGCCTACCGGCTTCCGCGAGACTCCGCCGAAGCATCCAGTCACCGTGACCGCGCGATTCAGAAGGCGCTGGTGGGCGCCGTAAGCGTGCCGCTGGAGATGGCGCGCCGTGGCGCCGAGGTTTTTGACACGCTCGGGCAACTGGAACCACTGGCCGCACCGTCTATGTTGTCTGACGTGCGCGTGGGCCGCCTGATGGCCGCGACGGCGGTCCGCGGCGCGCTGGAGAACGTGAGCACCAATCTCGCATCCGTAACCGATACGGCTTTCGCCAGCAACGTGCGCGCAGAGGTGTTATCTCTCAGCGTCCACGTGGGTGAAAGTTCCGTCGCCACCGGCCGATAGAGTTATCCTGAAACCCTGAGGTTACTTAAAGTGAATCGACAAACACGCTGGTTCGCCGGAATTGGACTGCTGGCATCACTCATCTACATGACCGCGCTGGCACTTGCGCCGCAGCCGAGCTCCGCCGGATCGCTCAGCACGGCCGTCATCGGCATGTTTCCGAAGGAGGTGGGTGAATTCACCTACGCGGATCTGAAAGGGGCACGAAAATTCCCCTGGTTCAGCCAGCTGAAAGAGCAGCTGTTGCCGAGCCACTTCCGGGACTTCGAGAAATTCCTGGCGTCGGCGGGCGTCGATCCGAATACGCAAGTCGACGAGCTCGCCTGGGGCGGAATCAGCGCCACGAAAACCAGCGGCGAAGAGGTCGTGGGCATCGCATTGGGCGCATTCAACCCTTCCGCTAGCGAGGACCACTTCAAGGCGCAAAAGCTCCCGATGATCGACTATCACGGCTACCACATGTACGCGTTCGGTACCGGATCCGGCGCAGGCGATATTCTGTTCATGTACATCGACGCGAACACGGCGGCGTTCGGCAGCCGTCCGGCGCTCGAAAAACTGGTGGACGTTCGCACGGGAGTGACGGAAAGTCTGTTCGCCAACGACCTGATTTTTCCGCTTATTAATGAAGCCAACGGCACCGGGCTGATCTGGGGCGTGCTCAACAAGGATTATGCGCACATGGCGCTGACGCAGCTGCTGCCGGAAGCGAGTCAGTTCGCCCAAGCGGCGCCGATCATGGGCCGGATCAAGGCAATGACGATTACCGTGACCGCCGACAGCGGAATCGATGCGAATTTTCAGGCGGTGTGCAGCACGCCGGACGATGCCAATCTGCTGGCTGCGGGAATGCAAGGCGCGCTGATGATGCGCCGCTATCAGGAAGCGCAAGGCCATCCCGACCTTGCGGGCGCTCTCGATCAGGTGCGCATTTCACCGTCGGGTGATCGATTGAAAATCGATCTGCCGGTGACCCAGGACCAACTGCTCTCGATCATCAAGACGCGTGCGCTAGCCACGACGATGTGAGTCGGCGACGATCTGGCTGAGTACGGATTTTCAGGGGAAGAAACTTTAGTAAGCCGAGCCGGACTTCGCTGCACCACAGGACTTCAATAATGTGACTCGGACGCCGCCTTCGCGCGATTCGCACCGGATGCGATCGTTCGCGTTGCGTTCCAATCGCTTGTGCATTCCCGCGGAGTTTGAACCCGCCGGCGATTCGAACGTGAGCTCCAAGCGATCCGGGAATTCATCGACAATCAGCCGCGTGGTTGCCGCGACGTTTCCGTTGGCGGAAACGGCCATTTCACGAGATGCATGGGCGGCCGCCACCGAAACCTCCCGTTGAGCGTCCTCCGAGAAACCGGCCCGACCTGCCGCATGGGCGACGATTGTCTCAACCGAGGCAAGGAGCCGCGGATCGTTATCAAGATGACATTCGATTCGGCTGGTTCGGGCGCCGGGAGAGGACGAAGATTTGGCGGCAGGCTCTGCGCTCATCGAAATTCCCCGGATTCGGCCACGTGCAGATCACAGGCTTCGCGGCAATCCGGGCAGTAATACATACCGTCCTCGCAGAGACGGATATTTTCCATGGACTGGCAGAAGGAGCAGTACTTTTCGCAAGTGCATTGGTGTTCCGTCTTGTCGCACTGCGCGCAAACGACGATGGTCGCCATGGTTGTCCTTCCGCCGGTAGCCGGGTTCGCCTGACACAATACTAGGTGACAGACGCGCGCGAGACAAGCGCAGCCGGAGGCAATTGAAGCGCAGACCCGGCTAGCGCTGCTTCTCGTTCCGTGCCTTTTCGACCGGCAAAGCTCGTTGTGCCGCTACGGTCGGCTTGATTTCCGACGTTGCGGTTGCCGGAGTGGTCGCCGGAAAGGTCAGCTCGCGACCGTCTGAAATCGCGGCAGCAGCTTCGGAGCGCGATTCGGGTACCGGCGAAGCCATTGGCACCAGCGCTCCTTCGGCTTCCTTCAGGAAGGTTAGGCCGGTGTCGCCCTGGTTCCAGTCAATCGAGATCACGTCGCCCAGCTGCACCTGGCTGGTCGCCAGCAGGCTGGCCAGCGGGTACACGACGTTGCGTTCGATCGCGCGCTTCAGGTGACGCGCGCCGTATTTGAGGTCCGTGCCCTCGCGCAGCAGGAAGTCTCGCGCAGGCTGCGTCACGCGGAACAGAAAGCGACCCTTGGCCGTTTCGAGCACGCGCTGCTGCACCATGCCCAGCTCGATTTCGAGAATCTGCTCGAGCTGCTGCGAGCGCAGAGGATGGAACACCACGACTTTGTCGATGCGGTTCATGAATTCCGGCGCGAATTTGCGCTTAGCTGCTTCGGACGCCGTGCGCTCGACTTTCTGGTCGAGGCCCGTCTGCGTTTCGGGCCGCAGCAGGGGCGCAAAACCCATTCCGCCGGTCATCAGCTCGGTAATTTCGCCGCCGCCGAGGTTCGAGGTCATGAAAATCATGGTCTGCGACAGATCGACGCGGCGATTGTCGCCGAGGGTGAGCGTGGCCTTGTCGAGAATGCCGAGCAGCAGTTGCCAGAGCGCGTCGGAGGCTTTCTCGATTTCATCGAACAGCAGGAAGCTGATCTTCAATTTGTCGGTGTGATACTGGGCGAGCGCCTCCTGCGTGATCAGCGGATGCGTCTCGCGGTGCCCCAGGTATCCCGGAGGCGAACCGATCAGTTTGGCGATTTCATGCGAGTGCTGGAATTCCGCGCAATCGATCTTGATGACCGCGCGCGGATCGCCGAACAGCACTTCGGCCGTTGCCTCCACCACACGCGTCTTGCCCGCTCCAGTCGGCCCGAGGAACAAGAGATTCCCCACCGGGCGCCCAGGCGAATTCAAGCCGGCACGAAACACTTGGTACAGATCGACGACGGCCTGCACGGCTTCGTCCTGCCCAACGATCTTTCGTCGCAGCCCTCCCTCGAAATCACGCGACTCCACGCTGCGGAGGGTCGGGTCGAGTTGTAGTGCTTGCGCGCCCATGGTAGTGCTCCCTACCGGAACTTTCTGCCGCTTTCAAGATTGCGCGGTTCGGAGCGCTCGAATTGATCGAGCTTGATGTCCACCGTCGACCGCAGCAATCGCAATTGCGTGACCAGTTCCCGGCTCGAATTGGCACGATCCGTCAACACCAGCATCGGTGGCGAAAGATCGGCCAGGTCCAGGTTAAGGTTGCGTAATGAATGCATCAGGTTCTGCACGTACAGCGAACGTATATTGAACAGCTCGACCCGGCTGCTAACCCGCTCACGCAGGTTCGACCAGTCCAGCTCGAGGAAAGGGTGGCTCCGCGACACCGTGCGGACCACTTCGTCGGTTATGCGCGGCCGTTCACCGAGCCGCGCCAGTTGGAGCTGCTGCACTTTCCCTTCCCGGCGCACGTTGTGCACCAGAAAGTAGGTGTTCCCTTTTCGCCGTACGAAAGCCACGACTATCTCTCCTTCGAGCCGGGCACCACGTCCAACTGGGACGTAGTGTATGAGCCGTCCACTACACGGTCAATGGTACGATGCAAAAGTTGGGCCAAAGTTGCATCGAATTGGTTAATGCCGGGCTGGAAAGGGCCGCCGATACGCGAGTGATGCAAATAAGGGGTTTGACGACTACGGCGGGCCGCGTGGACAAACAAAATTCTATCGTACTCATTTGGATGCTGAATCGAGGCAGCGGGAAGCCTGCAAGGAGGCTGGAATGTCGTGGGAGTTGGTATACCAACTGGTGAAAAAGATCCCACGCGGACGCGTGACGAGCTACGGTGAGTTGGCGAAGCGGCTGCGGATTCGCGGCGGTGCGCGCGTGGTCGGCTACGCGATGGCGGGTTGTCCCAACGGGCGCGGGATTCCGTGGCACCGCGTGGTGGGCGCCGGTGGGCGGCTGATCATTCGCGAGCCGTACGGCAGCTTGCAGCGAAAACTGCTGGAATCCGAGGGTGTGAAGATTGATGGCGCGCGAATCGACATGAGGCTGTACGCGCTCGTGCGGCCGAAGAAGAAATCCGCCGTCCGGTCGCGAAAACGGGCGCGTTCGCACGCTCGCCGAACGGCACGCTGAATCGAGCGGCTCCCGGCGATTGTGTTATAGAATTGTTTCTCCCCGACACTCGGGATTCATTCCGTGGGCGAACCCATCATTCAGGTCGAGAACCTCTACAAGAACTACGGCGCCGTAGAAGCGTTGCGCGGCGCGAGTTTCGCCGTGCAGGAAGGCGAGGTTTTTGGCCTGTTGGGCCCGAACGGTGCGGGGAAAACCTCCACGATCGAAATCCTGGAGGGATTGCGGACCGCCGATCGCGGCGTGGCCCGGGTTTGTGGCCTCGATCCTGAAAAAGCCGGTGAAAAATTCAAGGAAATCATCGGAGCGGTTTTGCAAGCCACTTCCCTTCCGCAGAAACTCCGCGTGCGCGAGGCGCTCGACCTGTTCGCGAATTTCTATCCCAAGCGGGCCGATGTGGGCATGTTGCTGAAGCGTTTTCAACTCGAGGAAAAAGCCAACGCCTTCTACAGCGAGCTTTCCGGCGGGCAGAAGCAGCGGCTGGCGCTAGCCATGGCGCTGGTGAACGATCCGCGCGTGATATTTTTGGACGAGCCGACGGCGGGCCTGGATCCGCAGGTGCGGCGGGAAATTTACGACATCATCGCCGAGCTGCGCGGCAGCAAGAAGACCGTGCTGATCACTACCCACTACATAGAAGAAGCCGAGCGGCTGTGCGACCGCGTGGCGATTATCGACCACGGCCGCGTGATCGCGCTGGGCACGCCGCGCGAATTGAAGCAAGGCTCGGCCGGAACCACGCGCATCGAGGTGCGAGTCGCGCGCCCGCTAACAAACGGCATGATGGGTAAGCTGGACGGCGTAGCGAGCTGCCACGAGTTCGACGGCGCCTGGGTCCTGAGCTCGACGCGCCCGCCTGCGACCATCGTCGCGCTGGTGAAGCAGCTGGAAGCGGAGAATAACGAGCTGCAAAGCCTGGAAATGTTTTCACCGTCGCTTGAGGACGTATTCATCGAACTGACCGGACGCCGGTTACGGGAGTGACATGGGAATTCTGAGCCGCACGTGGACGCTGACGAAGGTGCGATTGGTGCTGGCGACGCGCAACCGCGCGTTCTTCTTTTTCAGTCTGGTGATGCCGCTAATCTTTCTGGTCGGCGCCGTGGTGTTCATCGGAAATCACACGCAGTGGGCTGGTTACATCCTCGGCGCGATTCTGACCGCGACCGTGATGGGCAGCTTTTGGGGGCTGAGCGTGCAGCTCGTGACGTTCCGGGAGCAAGGAATTCTGCGCCGGTTCCGAATCGCGCCCGTAGGAGCGGGACCGATGCTCGCATCGAGCATCATTGCGAACTATTTCATGGCGCTTCCAGTCGTTACGCTGGAGATTCTGGTCTGCCGTTTCGTGCTGCACATGCAGAATTGGGGCAACCTGCCGGCGATCGTGGTACTGGTGACGATTGGCTCGGCGACGTTTTCCTCGCTCGGGCTGATCGTGGCCAGCGTGACAAACACCATGCAGGAAACGCAGATGATCAACAACCTGATCTGGATGGGGTTTATTTTTCTGGGCGGGGCCACGATTCCGATCGGCTCTTTTCCGCATTGGCTCCAGCATGTTTCACTGTTCATTCCCGCGCAATATCTTGCCACCGGTCTGCAATCGGCCGCCACCTGGCAGGCCTCGTTCTGGGAAGTGCTGGAAGACTCCGTGGCGCTGTTGTTGGGGCTTTTCGTAGCATTCGAGATGTCGCGCAGGCTTTTCCGCTGGGAGCCCGAAGCGAAGGCCCCGCGGAGCGCGAAGCTTTGGGTGGTGGCGGCGTTTGTGCCGTTCCTGATTTTCGGCGCGTGGGAGAACTATCACGGCTCGCAGCTGAAGCGGGTGAACACGAACTATCACATGCTGCGTGAAATGATGCCGGGCCAGCTGACTGCGCCGCGCTGAGATTCCGAATCCCCTTTTCACTTTGCCGCTGAATCCAGTTCGGCCCCAGGCACATTCAAACAGCCCGGCCCGATTGTTGAAGGAGCAGCCATGAAAGCGATTCGCGTTCACCAGTTCGGCGGACCCGAGGTTTTGAAGCTTGAGGAAGTGCCCGACTTACAGCCGGGAGCGGGCCAGGTGGTCGTGCGCATGCGCGCGGTCGGCGTGAATCCGGTCGACGCGTACATGCGCGCAGGCACGTATCCGCGCAAGCCTGCCCTACCCTACACACCCGGCCAGGACGGCGCCGGGGGGATCGAATCGATCGGCCCAGCGGCGACGACGGGCGAGCCGTTGAAATTCAAGCGGAGTGATCGCGTTTATATCGCCGGCAGCTTAAGCGGCGCGTATGCCGAACAATCGCTTTGCGACGCTCGGCTGATTTTCCCATTGCCGGCAGATATTTCGTTCGCGCAAGGTGCGGCGATGAACGTTCCCTACTCGACCGCCTTTCGCGCGCTGTTTCACAAAGCGCAGGCGCGGGGCGGCGAAACGGTCCTGATTCACGGCGCGAGCGGCTCCGTGGGCAGCGCGGCGGTTCAACTGGCGCGGGCTGCGGGGCTGTACATCGTAGGCACGGTCGGCAGCGATCGTGGGCGCAAGCTCGTGCTTGACGAAGGCGCTCACGAGGTGCTCGACCACAAATCGGACAAACATTTCGACCAAGCGCTGGCACTGACCGGCGGTCGCGGCTTCGACGTGATCATTGAAATGCTCGCCAATGTGAACATGGGACGCGATCTGCCGATTCTGGCGCAGCGCGGCCGCCTGGTCGTGGTGGGCAATCGTGGGACCTCGGAAATCGACGCGCGACAAACGATGACGAAGGACGCAGTGATCTACGGCATGAGTATGTGGAACGCGTCGACCGAGGACGTGATCAGCATTCATTCAGCGCTGGTCGCGGGCCTGGAGAACAAAACGCTGCGTCCGGTTGTCAATCAGGAAATTCCGCTGGCCGAAGCCGCGCGCGCGCACGTGGCCGTGATGGCCGGCGACGCACACGGAAAAATCGTTCTGATTCCGTAGTATGCTCGCCGCCCCCATGCTAAGAATCGCACCCATCGAAACCGGAGCCACCCACGCCCTTTTCCCCGCGGTTGCGGGCGCGCTGATCGTTGCGGTCGTGCTGTGGGAGGCGTTCGAGACGATCGTCTTGCCCCGCCGAGTGGCGCGCCGTGTGCGGTTGACACGTTACGTCTACCGCGGCATGTGGGCTCCCTGGAAAGCGGTTGCGCGCCGGATGAAAAAGGCGAAGTCGCGCGAGACATTCCTCAGCTATTTCGGCCCGCTTTCCCTGCTGATTTTGTTCGCGATTTGGGCGGGCGCCATCGTTTGCGGATTCGCGCTCCTGTATTACAGCGGCTCGGCGCAGGATTCTACGCACCCGAGATTTGAAACCTGCCTCTATTTGAGCGGGACAACGATGTTTACGCTCGGCATTGGCGACGTCGTGCCCCATACGGCCTTCGAGCGCTTTTTCGTGGTGATGGAGAGCGGGCTCGGCCTCGGTTTCTTGGCATTGATCCTGAGTTATCTGCCGGTGATCTATCAGGCGTTCTCGCGGCGCGAGGTAAATATCGTCCTGCTCGACGCCCGCGCCGGTTCGCCGCCCACGGCCACCGAAATTTTACGCCGCCACCCTGGCTCCATATATGCGGAGGATCTCGATCAACTGCTGCGCGATTGGGAACGCGCCTCGGCGGACATTCTCGAAAGCCACGTGTCATATCCGGCCGTCAGCTATTTCCGCTCGCAGCACAACAACGAGTCCTGGCTTGCCGCGCTTACCGCCATGCTCGACACCAGCAGCCTGATGTTGACCTGCATCGACCATCCCGCGTCCCGCCAGGCGAAGCTGACGTTCGCGATGGCCCGCCACACGATCGTCGATCTCGCCCAGCTTTTCAACGAAGCTCCGATCTACGACGCGGCCGACCGCCTGCCGGGCGCCGAATTCAAGCGGCTGAGCGGAGTGCTGGCGCAGGCCGGTTTTCAGGTTCGAGACGAGCTGCATTCCTGCGAAAAGCTGACAAAGCTTCGCGCCATGTACGAGCCATTCGTACTGGGTCTGGCGCGCTATCTCTACATGGAAGTGCCTCCGTGGATTCTGGCGAAGGAAATCACCGACAATTGGAAGACCAGCGCCTGGGGCCGCATCTCCGGCCTCACGAGCGACCGCGAGACTTTCGACGATCACAACGACTGACGTCTCGTTCTCGAGCCGCCGGACAATTCCGCTCCGGTCCAATTTGGCGCTGATTTACGCAACGCCACACGACACGGCGCCCCTGACGGCAAAAATGCGTGTGCTATACTTTCTCCCTTATCGGGCCATAGAAGTTTCTTTCGACGATGCGGAGAGCGCCATGACCCTGCCCAAGACCGAGAAAATCTGGCACAACGGTAAATTCATCAAGTGGGACGACGCCACGATCCACGTGCTCTCGCATGTCGTCAGCTACGGCTCCGCGGTTTTCGAAGGCATCCGCTGCTACGACGCGCCCCAAGGTCCCGCGGTTTTCCGCCTCCGCGAACACATGCAGCGCCTGATTCACTCCGCGTATATCTATCGCATGGAGCTGCCCTATTCGGTCGACGATCTCTGCAACGCGGGCCTCGAACTCGTGCGCGTCAACAAAACTCCGGCGTGTTACATCCGCCCCATCGTGCTGCGCGGCTACGGCGATGCGGGCGTGAATCCCACGAACAATCCTATCGAGACCTATCTCGCCTGCTGGGAATGGGGAAAATACCTGGGCGAGGAAGCGCTGAAATCGGGCGTGGACGTCTGTATCAGCTCGTGGAACCGCCCGGCGCCGAACACGCTGCCGCAAATGGCCAAAGCCGCCGCGAATTACATGAACTCGCAGCTCATCCGCATGGAAGCGAAAGTAAACGGTTACGAGGAAGGCATCGCGCTCGATACGAACGGTTATGTCAGCGAAGGATCCGGCGAAAACATTTTCGTGGTGAAAAATGGAGCGGTCACCACGCCGCCGCTGGCGAATTCGGCTCTCCCCGGCATCACGCGCGATTCGATCATGAAGCTCTGCCGCGATTTGAGCATTCCCGTCGCCGAGCAGGTGATTCCGCGCGAAATGCTCTACATCGTCGACGAGATTTTCTTGTGCGGCACCGCGGCCGAGGTCACACCCGTCCGCTCCGTCGATCGCATCAAGATCGGCAGCGGCGCGCGCGGTCCGATCACCAAGCGCGTGCAGGATGAATTCTTCGGCATCATCAACGGCAAGACGCCCGACCGCCACGGCTGGCTTTCTCCGCTGAACGTGCCCAGCGCCGTCGTTCGCTAAGCGGCGATCGGCTGCGCTGCGGGGTTCTTTGACTCCCCTTCGAGGATTCTGTAGAATCCGCGCGGTCGCGAACCAAGCATGTTCAACCTCCTTCGAAAACTCACCGCGGAATTTCTGGGTACCTTCGCATTCGTCTTCGTCAGTGCCGGGTCGATCTGCACGGATGCCTATCTCGTCTCTACGGGGCAGAGCGGATTGGGCTGGCTTGGAATCGCGATCGCCGCCGGGTTGACCTTTGGAGTGATGGCTTCGGCGCTCGCGCATATTTCCGGCGGACACCTGAATCCCGCAATCACCATCGGCTTCTGGGTCACGCGTCGATTGAGCACGCTGCACACAATCACCTACTGGATCGCCCAGCTTGCGGGCTCCATCGCCGCAGCCTACACGATCAAGCTGATCATTCCGGACAGCACCTGGACGGCGAAGGCGCTCGGCTCGATCACGCCGGACCTCGGTGGTGATTTCACCCGTGCGCACGGCATCGCTCTGGAAGCCGTATTGACGTTCTTTCTCGTGTTCGTCGTATTCGCCACAAGCGTCGACGCGAAAGGCGCGTTCAGTGAAGTGCGCAGTTTCGCCGGTGGCCTGGCGGTCGTCGTGGGAACTCTATGGGGCGGACCTTTCACCGGAGCGTCCATGAACCCTGCTCGCGCCCTAGGTCCGGCTCTGGCCACCACGCACTGGCAGAATCACGGCGTCTATTGGGCCGGACCTTTGCTCGGCGGCGTCGTGGCGGCCTTCGTTTACGACCGCGTCTTCCTCCGCGATCAACCGCCGGCCTAGCGGCCTGCAGCGGCTGCTCTTCACTCTTGCTGCGTGCAATCCATTGCACCTCTAGAAACTCTCGCGCCTCGTTACCTTGTTGGGTACTAGAACCCATGCTAGCTTGGCTTCAGACCGCACTGAGGGAGTGTTCGCGATGGCCCTGAATATCGACGACCTGCTGCGCCGCGCGGTGGACAGCCGCGCCTCCGACTTGCACCTGAAGGTCGGCAACCACCCATATCTTCGCATCGACGGCCAGTTGGGCGGCCTCACCGATGTCCCTCGCATCACGCCGGAAGAGATGCTGTCGATGGCCTTCAGCATGATGACCAACCGGCAGAAGCAGAAATTCAAGGAGACCGCCGAGCTGGATATGGCTTACGGCGTCGCCGGCCTGGGCCGTTTCCGCGTCAACGTCTTCCAGCAGCGCGGCAACGTCGGTATGGTTCTCCGCGTCATCCCAACCAAGATTCGGACCATCGAAGAGCTCGAGCTGCCCCGCGTGCTGATGCAGGTCTGCGAAGAGCAGCGCGGTTTGATCCTCACCACCGGGACCACCGGTTCCGGCAAGTCGACCACTCTCGCCGCCATGATCGATCGCGTGAATTCCCTGCGCGCCGAACACATCATTACCATCGAAGACCCGATCGAATATCTGCACCGTGATAAGAAAGGCTTCATCAACCAGCGCGAAGTGGAAGTCGACACGTCGTCGTTCTCAACCGCGCTGCGCGCGGCATTGCGCCAGGACCCAGACGTGATTCTGGTCGGCGAAATGCGCGACCTGGAAACCATTTCCACCGCTCTGCTCGCCGCGGAAACCGGGCACCTGGTGCTTTCGACTCTGCACACGTTGGACGCGACGGAAACGATTCAGCGCATCATCGCCGTCTTCCCACCGCCGGAGCAGAAACAGATTCGGCTCCAGCTCGCTGGAACACTGAAAGCCGTGGTTAGCCAGCGCCTGGTCCGCAAAAGTGACGGGACCGGCCGCGTGCCGGCCGTCGAAGTGATGATCGCGACGGGGTACATCCGCGATTGCATCATCAACCCGGACAAAACCCGCATGATCCGCGACGCCATCGCCGCCGGCACCAGCCAGTACGGCATGCAGACGTTCGATCAATCGCTCTTCGATCTCTATTCACGCAACCTGATCACTCTCGAAGAAGCTCTGACGCGGGCCTCGAACCCGGACGATTTCCACCTCCGCGTCCAGGGCATCCGCTCCTCGGCCGATTCCGCGCGCGAAGACATGGAACGTGCCATGAACGAATTCGAGCGCCTCGGCAAACGCTAGGGTTTTCTCTTCAGGTAGAAGCAGGGGCCTGACAGGCCCATTCGCAAAACGGCCAAATGTTCGGGGTGTGAGAGTCCGTCTCGCAACCTCGATGTCCAGAGGTTGTATTTTCTCGAGAATCGCGTACGTCGCGTCGCTGCCATGAGAAACCGGCACGGGATGTGGAAATCGATATTTGCCCGCTGCGACACAGACTCTGGATCCCTGGGGATTTTTCCACAAATCCCGATTGCGCTGCTCGCCTCCATGCTTCTATGCTCGCCGCATGCGCAACCGGTCCAGACCGCGCCAGCTTTCAACTGAACAGGAACTCTACGCCTCAGCCCTCCGGGCCCTGATGCGCCGCGCGCATTCGATCCATCAGATGAAGAAATATCTGAATCCGCGCGTCGAAGACAAGGATCTCGTCGCAAACGTCATCGCCCGCCTCCGCGAGCTGAACTATCTCGACGACGCCCGCTTCGCCGCCGAATTCGCCCGCCAACATGCCAGCTTCCGCAAGCAAGGCCGCTTCCGGATCGCCCGGGAGCTACGCGCCCGCGGCGTGCCCGACCTCTACATCGACGCCGCGCTCGATTCCGTGTTCGCCGAAACCGACGAAGCCGCCTCGGTCCGCGCCCGCATCAAGCGCAAACTCGCTCATGTCCGCGGCGCGCTCGATCAGCGCAAAATCGCCTCGCTATACGGCAGCCTCCTCCGCGCCGGTTTTTCCGCGGACATCATCCGCACCGAGCTCCGGGGCGTCACCGGCGGCGCCCTTCCCGACCTGTCCGAATCCGAATAGGTGGAAGCGCCGTTTCAACCCTGAAGCGAGCCTTGAGGTTCGGGGCTTTCACTCCGCCATCACGGCCAACCGTAGCGCTGGGCATTCACCCCGGCGCTCCCGCTTACGGTTCGCGCCCGTCAGCTAACTTTCCTTTCGGAAGCAGCCGGCCTGCGTGCACGTGCCGCAGGTATTCGGGGCCTCATGCGAGGTTGGCAAAGCCGGACTGTTCGCAATTTTGACTACCGCAGAGTTTCGCGTCCGCGCGGCCAGCGGCGTCCCGGCAGCGGCGCAAAACGACACGACTAAATTCTCGCTGGTCACTTGCGCGCGAATCACCAAACGCTGCGGCGCGCGAAAACGCAGATCAACGTAGTTCCACGCCACGGTGGCATCGCGTCCGTGAGCTGCGGCCGAACCCGGAACCGCGCGCGAATGCGCGTGCCGCTCGACGACTTCGCAGCCGGTTTGCAGCGCCAGGTCGTACAGCGCGTTCGAAAGCTGGCAAAGCCCTCCGCCGACATCCGGAATCATGCAGCCCTGCTGCAGCATGCGGCCCTTCACGTACCCGCGGCGCTTGCTGGCCCGCCCGATCTGCATCCAGAAACTGAAAACGCGCCCCGGCAGCAGCAACGTGCCGTCCAGCGACTCAGCCGCGATGCGGAGGTTGTGCACTTTGCCGCGCTGTAAGGCCGCTTCCACTGCGCGGAGGTCCGACCAAAGCGCCGTACGCGATTCGCCCGCCACGAACAGGTAGTCGCGCCCTTCCACGCGATCAAAACGCAGCGGTCCGTCGGCGAAGTCTTGAATCGCGCGGCGCAGCTGATGCCCCACAACCCGGATTCGAAACAGCGCCGCCGAAAGACGCGTCGGCAGTGCTTGAGGCACGCCTGCGGTGATAAGCGGCGAGCTTCCCATGGCCCGCTCCCTCCACTGGCCTAAAAGCAGGCCCGCTGCCGTTTTCCTGCCCTGATTCAAGGCGAGAGAACCAGGCAATCACAGGACTTCCAGCGCGCGTTCGTATGGCACGCGTGTCGGCAAACACACGTCCGTCGAAATCGTGACACCCGCCAAACCTTTTCCCGCGAGCCGCGTCTATACCGGGCAACGCGCCGCGTTCCGTGCAGGCGCCGCGCTCGCATCGAGAATCGAGAGGAGAACCTTGCATGAAGAAACTCTGCCTATCGGCCACATTATTCGCACTGGCGCTATCCTCTGCTTCGAGGACCCGCGCCGCGCAGCCCGAGGACAAAACGCCGCCGAGCTATGACATGAAGGGCCAATCGCTCGCCGATCTCGACGATCTCCACAAGAAATTCGTCAGTCTGGCGCAAGCCACGCCGGCAGAAAAATTCGCCTGGCGGCCCAGCGAGGGCGTCCGCTCCGTCAGCGAAGCTTTCCTGCACGTCGCCGCCATGAATTTCGGGATGCCCGCGCAGATCGGCGCCACTCCCGCGCCCGGCTACAAAAAAGACGGCTACGAATCCTCCACCACGGACAAAGCCGCGATCATCGCGCAGCTGAATCAGTCGTTCGATTACGTGCACGCCTACGTCGAGAGCATGTCCAACGCGGATTTCGCCAAGCCCGAGCTGAAATTCGGCCCGCAGGCCAACGCCGGCGACATCGTCTACATCATCATTGCCGACGACCACGAACACCTCGGCCAGTCCGTAGCCTATGCGCGAGTGAACGGTATCGTCCCGCCGTGGACCGCCGAAGCCGCGGCGAAAGCAAAAGCCGAGAAAAAATAGAATTGGCCAGGAATTACTGCGGCACTCAGGTGAGAGCGTGGGCTTCTCAGGCCCACGGGAAAAACGCCGGAAGCTCAGCGGGCCTTAGTGCTGGGCTCGCCCGGTTTGGAACTAAATGTAGCGGCGCGGTTTCAGCGCTGTAGCTCGGCTTCACCGCGCCACGCTATCTTGAATAATCGCCGTCTGAGGCGCATCCGCTGGAGGCAAAATCCCAAGATCGCGATAAATAGGCCGGATCAGCGATCGCACCAACCGCAGCCGCGTCGCAAACCACAGCGCGCCCACAATACAACACGCCCCGCTGATCATTACTGTCCGTGGCGCCCCGATCCAGTTCGCCAGGGTGCCCGCCAGCAAGCTGCCGAACGGTGCCATGCCCACGAACGACATCGTGTAATAGCTCATCACTCGCCCGCGTTTGTTCTCTTCGACGATCGTTTGAATGATCGTATTGCTCGCGGCCATCTGCTGCATCAGCCCAAATCCGCAAACCAGCATCAGCGGCAGCGAAAGCCACAAATGCCGCGAGAACCCGAACAAGATCAGCCCCACGCCGAAAGCCCCCGCCGAAAGCGGGAGCATCCGCCCCAACCCCAGCACGGATTTCCGCAGGGCCAGCGAAACCGCGGAAATCACCGCGCCCACACCCACCGCGCCCATTAGAAATCCGAGCGTATGCGGGCCGCCATGCAGAATCTTCCCGGCGAAAATCGGCATCAACACCGAGAAGGGCCATCCCATTAAGCTCACAATCGCAAACAGCAGTAGGATGATGCGAATAGGAGCGAATCCGGAAACGTATCTCCAGCCTTCCGCCAGCTGCGCCAGCATCGACCCGGCGTGGCGCCGCATGTCCTGCGGCCTCACGCGCATCGCCAGCAGCGACGCAATCACCGCGATATAGCTGATCCCGTCGATCAGGAAGCAGTAGCCTTCGTTCGACAGCGCAATCACGGCGCCTGCCAGCGATGGCCCCACCAAGCGCGCAATATTCACCATCGACGAATTCAACGCGATCGCATTCCCAAGATCGGCCTTGCGTTCGATCATCTGCACCACAAAGGCCTGCCGCCCCGGCATGTCGAACGCGTTGATCGCGCCCTGCAAAGCGCTCAACGCGATAATTTCTGGGATGTTGATGTGCTTCGAAAGCGTCAGTGCGGCCAGTGCAAACGATTGCAGCATCGCTAGCACCTGCGTCACGATCAGCACGTGTCGCCGGTTCAGCCGGTCGACCCACACGCCCGCGAACGGCGCGAACAGAAAAGTAGGAATCTGTCCCGCGAATCCCACCACGCCGAGCAGCAGTGCCGATCCGGTCAGCCGATACACCAGCCAGCTTGTCGCCAGCCGCGTCATCCAAGTCCCGATCAGCGAAATTCCCTGCCCGCCGTAATACAGCCGGAAATTCCGATGACGCAGCGCCCGCCAGGCGTAAGAGAATCCCTCGGCATCAGCCGGCCGTTCAGGTTTGGAAGCAGTACGCCCGTTCACAATTCTATTCTGCCATCCGAAGCCGGTAATTCGACCGCAGGTTTTATGGAATGCCCTCCGTGGCAGATACGGTTGTCTCCGCCGTCGGGTCGAAGCCAGGAAAAGTCCATAGGCGCACTCCCTTGCGCCACGTCCGTTGTCTCCCTAATATGGCTAACGTGAACAATTGCACGCAATTGGGCGAACCGAACGGCAGCCGGAAAACCGGAACTCACCAGGTCCTGTCATCCCGACCCCAACGAGAAGTCCGGTGGCCCTCGAATCGCCGAACTTCAGGAGCAGAATTCGCGTATCCTATTGAAAACACAGGCACGAGGGTTGTTCTAATCGCCCCACAACGTGAAAAGCAAAATTCGCGAGATTCGCTCGCTCGCCAACATCCGAGGCCTCATTGACCGGCAACGAAATTCGGAGAATGTTTCTGAAATACTTCGAGGAGCGCGGCCATCGCGTCGTGCGCAGCTCCTCGCTCGTCCCGACGAACGATCCCACGCTGCTGTTCACCAACGCCGGCATGAACCAGTTCAAGGACGTCTTCCTCGGCCTCGAGCAGCGCGACTACAAAACCGCCGCGTCGTGCCAGAAATGCGTGCGCGCCGGCGGCAAGCACAATGATCTTGAAAACGTCGGTTTCACCAACCGCCATCACACGTTTTTCGAAATGCTCGGTAATTTTTCCTTCGGCGATTATTTCAAGGAAAGGGCCATCGAGTTTGCGATGGAGCTGGTCACCTCGCCCCCATGGTACGGCATCCCGCTCGACAAACTATTCTTCACCGTTTTCGGCGGCGCCGAAGTGGCACCGGGCAGCACGCTTGGCACCGACAACGAAGCGGCGGATTTCTGGATCAAGGTCGGCGCTCCGAAGGATCGCGTCATCGCCGTTCCCGGCCTGAAAGAAAATTTCTGGGCGATGGGCGACACCGGCCCCTGCGGCCCATGCAGCGAAATTTTCTACGACATGGGCCCCGCCGCCTCCGATCAGGGCCACACGAATTGCAAATTCGGCTGTGACTGCGGCCGTTACGTCGAAATCTGGAACCTCGTCTTCATGCAGTTCAATCGCGATGCAACCGGCGCGCTCAGCCCCTTACCGGAGCCATCCGTGGACACGGGTGCAGGCCTCGAGCGCGTCACTGCAGTCTTGCAAAGCAAGATTTCGAATTTCGACACGGATTTATTCCAGCCGCTGGTTCGCGAAGCTGCCTCGCTCTGCGGAAGAGCACCGAGCCAGTTCAAAAACGACCGTTCGTCGCTCCGGATCATCGCCGACCATTCCCGCGCTGCTACCTTCCTCATTTCTGACGGGGTGATCCCCTCGAACGAAGGCCGCGGTTACGTCCTGCGCAAAATCGTTCGCCGCGCGTTGCGTCACGCCCACATGCTGGGTGCTCCCAGTCCATATCTTTCACAGATGTCCGCGGCAGTTCGCGCGGAAATGAAGGAAGCGTATCCGGAACTCGAAGATCACGCCGCTCGCATCACGCGCGTGCTCGATGAAGAAGAAAAGCAGTTCAAGCGAACTGTGGAAGTCGGCCTCGCCAAATTGGATGAAGACCTGAAAGCGTTGCTGAAGGAAACCGATTCTGAAGCGTTTCAGAAAAACGCCGAAGAATCTCGAAGCTTTCAAATAGATGTCCCAGCATCGACCGCCGAGCCGGTTCAGGGCTCCGTGATTCTCCCGCCGCAAGCGACGTACCCGGGAGAGAAAGCCTTTCGTCTCTACGACACGTTTGGACTTCCTCGCGATTTCATCGAAGACGTCTTACGAGACTCCGGCGCTAAAGTCGACTGGGCTGGCTTCGATCGCGCGATGCACGAGCAGCGGTCGCGTGCGAAAGCCTCGTGGAAAGGTGCGCACAAGGACGTCGCGAATCCCGCGTACGCGAAACTCGCGCAAACCTTCAAGACCGAGCCGGATTTTTACTTCGGCACGAAGACGCACGATGCGCGCATCGAATCCATCGTCACCAAACAGGGGCCGGTCAATGAGATCAAGAAAGGCGACCAAGCCGAGATTGTCCTTGATCGCACGTCGATCTATTCCGAATCCGGCGGACAGGTCGCCGACACCGGAGGCTTCTTCGACAATTCCGAATCGCTCGAAGTTGCCGAAGTGAAAGGCGCCTATTACCCCGTCACCGGTCTAATCGCGCACCGCATCGTTGCCAAGGAAGATCTCCACGTCGGCGATCGCGTCTCGACCGTCGCCGATCCCGAGCGCCGCAGGCGCAACATGCGCAACCATACGGCCACGCACCTGATGAACGCTGCGCTCCGCAACATTCTCGGCACGCATGTGAAGCAATCCGGCTCGTTGGTCGCGCCCGATCATCTGCGTTTCGATTTCACGCACTTCGCTTCCGTCGATCTCGGCGAAGTCGCCGAAATCGAACAGCAGGTGAACGAGGAAATCCGCAAAGACCTCGAAATCCGCACGGACATTATGAACATCGATGACGCGCTCGCCTCCGGCGCCCTCGCATTTTTCGGCGATAAATATCCGGAAGCCAATGTCCGCGTGGTCACGATTCCCGACGACGCTTCGCCGCGCGGCTTCTACAGCAAGGAGCTCTGCGGCGGCACGCACGTGGTCCGCACCGGCGGCATCGGCGTCTTCAAAATCGTCGCCGAACAATCCACGGCCGCAGGAGTCCGCCGCATCGAAGCCATCACGGGCGACCGCGCCCTGGCCGAATATCAAAAGGCGCTCTCGACGCTGCGCACCGCAGCCGGCCTGCTAAACGCGAACGAAGACCAGCTGATCCCGGCCATCGAGCGCCAACTCGACCAGATGAAAGCCCTCGAGAAACAGCTCGAAGGCCTGCAGCGCAAGGCCGTGGGCTCCCAAGCCGCCGGTCTGCTCGACAGCGTCAAGGAGGTCAAAGGCGTCAAGGTTCTCGCCGCCCAGCTACCCACCGGTACCAGCCGCGACGCGCTTCGCCAAATGGTCGATTCCCTGCGCCAGAAACTGGGATCGGGGGTTGTGGTCCTGGCCTCCGCCGACGACGGTAAAGTTTCTCTAATTGCAGGAGTTACCAAGGATCTGACCGAGAGGCTGCACGCCGGCAAGATCGTCCAAGAGGTCGCCCAGCAAGTAGGGGGCTCCGGGGGTGGAAAGCCCGATCTGGCCGAGGCTGGCGGAAAAGACACATCCAACATTGAAAGTGCCTTGCGGGCTATTTACCCCCTGGTGGACCGCTTACTATAATCCCCGCAGTGCCAGATGTTTACCGACGGGATGTGTGTATCCCGACGCGTAAAAGGCCTGCGTCTGATGATCAAATTCCTTGTTCGACAGAGCAGCTTTCTGCCTTCCCCCAGGGTGTCGAGTGAGCAGCTGCTGACCCCCTCGACGTTTGCCGTCGTCATGCTAGCGGCATTCGTCGGGCTCGCGCTGCCCACTCCATCCCATGCTCAAATTGCGGCCGCCGTGGACTCCAGCGGGAAGATGACTTTCATCAATTCCAATCCGGCACCCACTTCACAAAAGGAGCATTCTAGGAGTAGGATGACTACTCTCGCGCCAGCGGTCCCGGCCCAGCCCGTCACGCCTGATGTCGACGAGCCGCCGACTCCGAAACGCGCTCCGCTTGCCGTCGCTGCGGCAAAACCCGTGGCGCCGGATGCCATCCCTTCGACGGCAGACACGGAAGCGACCGGATCGTTCGTCAAACCAATCGAGCCTACAACGGTTCAGGACCCAATCGATCGAATCGTGCAGGAAGCGGCCCAGCGGCACAAAGTGGATCCCGCGCTCGTAAAAGCCGTGATCAGCACAGAATCCGACTGGAATCCGCACGCCGTATCGCGCAAGGGTGCTGAAGGCTTGATGCAGTTGATTCCTGAAACGGCGGAACGATTTGGCGTCGGCAATCCAATGGATCCGGCACAGAACGTGGAAGGTGGCACAACGTATCTCAGATGGCTCCTCGACCGATACAACGGCGACTTGCGCAAGACACTCGCGGCATACAACGCGGGCGAAGGCGCAGTGGATCAATCAAGGGGAGTGCCGCGGTATCGCGAGACGCAGCAGTACGTGCAAAAAGTAACTCATGCTTATTTCCAGCCCGGATCGGGACGCAACTCGACGCTTTGGGAGCCGCCACGGCCCCCGGTGCGCCGCGAAGTGGATTCGAATGGCCGGGTAGTTTTCACCAACGAATGAACCGAATGGGTTTCTGGGGGAAGCGCTTCACGCGAAGCCTGTTGTGCGCGGCAGCCGTGGCTGCCGTGCTCGCATTGTCTTTCGCCCCGGCCGCTCGCGCCGACCGCCGGTCCGAGGCGCGCGATCAATTCACCCGCGCCGTCAAAATGCGCACGATCCTCCAGGGCTATCTCGAAAAGGACCGTTCGCTTGCCGATTACCGCCAGACCGTCTCCGCCTACCACAAAGTCTATTTGATCTCGACGCAGGCCGAGGAGGTGACGCCGTCGCTGGTCGCCGAAGCCGAGCTTTATGCAGAAATGGGCCGGCTCTTCAATGCGAAATATTTTCAGTCCGCGATCGACGCGTACAATTTCCTGCTGAAACAGTACCCGGACAGCCGCTACCGCGGCGAGGCCATGCTGGCCATCGCGCAGATTCAGAAAGACGATCTCAACAAGCCTGCTGACGCGGAAGCTTCCTACAAAGACTACCTGAAGAAATTCCCGCGTTCGGAAAAGACCGCCGGAGCGCGACAGGCGCTGCGCGAAATCGCCGCGAAGCAGGCGGGACCCGCGAAATCGCCGTTGCCGCTGCCCTCGCAGACAAGAGAGCGGGCGCAGAATCAAGTTGAACCGGTTGCGGCCGTCGAGGCCATACCGCAGGAAGCGGGACCGCGCGTCGAACCGCGAGAGGCTGAAAAGGGCACACCGAGCGTCAATGCGATTCGGACCGTGAACTCCGAGGGCTTTACGCACATCATCGTGATGCTCGACGACACCGTGAAATTCGATGCCTCGAAAATCGCATCGCCCGACCGCATCTATTTCGATCTTACAAAAGCGAAGTTGGGCTCGAAGCTTTCGAAACAGCCCGACGTCCCCATTGGCCTGCTGAAATCGCTCCGCGTCGCACAGAATAAACCTACGACCGTCCGTCTTGTCCTGGATGTGAATGGCGCGAAAGACTATTCAGCCTACCTGCTCGCCAAGCCGTACCGACTCGTGATCGACGTACGCGCCAACGGTAGAGTGACGGCGAAGGACGTGCCGATGTTCTCTGCTGCGCCATCGGTCGCGGAGAATCTGGACACTGGCCCAGCGACGAAAGCTTCGTCCGTTTCCTCCACTGTGGTCAGCGAAACGGGCGCGGTGAAACCTACCAAGAAGATCGGGCCTGAGAAACCGACTGCCACAACCGCTGCGGAGGCTTCTGCGGATGTTACGCCCATCGTGCCGAAGAAGAAGCCCCTTAGCGCCGCAGCGCTCGAGCCGCCGGCCGAACCCAGGCCGACGCGCGAAGGCGACCGCTCGCTTACTCGCGCTCTGGGCCTGAAAATCGGCCGCATCGTGATCGACGCCGGACACGGCGGCCACGACACGGGCACCATCGGCCCGCACGGCCTGATGGAAAAGGATCTGTGCCTCGACGTCGCGCTGCGGCTGGGCACGGAAATCGAAGAGAAGCTTCCCGGAGCCGAAGTGATCTACACGCGCAAGGACGACACGTTCATCCCGCTCGAAGAACGTACCGCGATCGCCAACGAAGCGAAGGCCGACCTGTTCATTTCGATC
>Ga0209007_1000126_pt1 | contig 44955 bp, 35 predicted proteins | sample JacPinW_OM1H0_O2_FD_187961 | JGI IMG/M metagenome (GOLD analysis project Ga0209007, IMG submission 187961) | Forest soil microbial communities from Algoma, Ontario, Canada - Jack Pine, Ontario site 1_JW_OM1H0_O2 (SPAdes) (version 2) | ecosystem: Environmental > Terrestrial > Soil > Boreal... | reverse complement strand
TGTTCCGTCGCACGCTCGCCTGACACCCTCAGGGCGAGCCACCCCCGACCCGGTTGCCGCTGCCGAGGTTACTCACCGTGACCGGATCGTTCGAGTACTCATTGGACTGCACGTTGCCGCCCGTCGAACCCTTTTGGAGGACGACCGCTGCCGCCATGTTGTCAAACAGGTTCCCGGTGATCGTGCCGCCGCCGGCCGTGGCGCCGACTTCGATGCCGACCGGGTGGCTGGGGGTCATCGAGGCACTGCCGCTGTTGAAGGCATTCCCAACCGCGCTATAGAGGTAGCCCTGCTCGAGCAGGATCCCGACGCCTGTGTTGGGCACGATGAAGAGGTTCGAGCTGAAGAGCGTGTCGGATGTGTAGCTGCCGACATAGACCCCGGCGAGCGCGCAGTTGAACTGGCTGCTGGTGACGGCGAGCTGATCGAGCCCCTTGAGGCCAGTGGGTACGAAAACTCCGTAATCGTCGCCGGTGAAGTTGGACTGTGAGATTGTCACACCCTGCACCTCATTACCGTAGACGAGCCCCTTGAGCAGGTAGTTGAAGGTGCTGCCAGCGATGTTGAAGACCACCAGCGGATCATCGGCCGTGCCCTCCAGCACGACGCCCTGCCCGTGCAACGCATAGGCCTCGCCGCCGGGCCCGGTCACCACAAGCCCGGTCATGTTGACGTTGGAGACGCCGACGATGGCCACACCGGTTTCCCAATAGTCGGTGACGGCATAACCGTCGGCGCCGCGGATGGTTACACCGGACACGTCCGACAACGCACTGTCCGCGGGATTGCCGCCCAGGTTTGCGGACTGCTGCAGCACCAGCGCGCGTCCGCCACCTGCTGTGCCGGTAGTCAGCGACAGGTTGCGTACATGGACCGAGTTGTCCTGGCCGACGAATTCAAAGGTGAGGCCGCCGCCCTGCGGCCAACTGAGCTCGGTGACGTCGGATCCGGCGCCGGTCAGCGTCGCGGACGCCCCGCCGTCCGGCAGCCTGAAGGTGATGGCGGAGGCGAAGGTGAAGCGCCCCGGCGGGAAGGAGACGCAGTGCCCCACGCCCGCGGACCCGGCCAGCGCCGCCATCAGGGCCGGACCGTTATCGGCGCTGCCCGTCGAGCCGCCATAGTCTTCTATATTCCGGCAGGAAACGGCGTCACCCGCTACCCCGGGGCCCACCTTCGCCGTTTGCGCCGCGGCGATGTTGACGCACAGCACGATGCCAAGGGCGCCGGCGATTTTCCTCAAGTGATCTCCCCGGACTGGCCTCCGATCAACGCCGGATGCTTCGGAACGTTGACGGTTACAGTGGGCGGCGCGTGCCCGAAAAGCGCGCGCGTCGCGCGGGCGCGTGCCCCCGCTGCGGCCGGCGGGCGGGGGCTCGTGTGCCCGCGGGCCGCGCCCCCTCGCCACGATGAGCGCTCGGCGCAGTCCTTGCCGGCCCCACGTGCGCGCTGACCGAGAACTGCGGCAGCGCCGCGACCGGGATCGCGCGCTGCAGCACCTTCTCGATGTCGCGCAGCAGCGAGGATTCCGCAGGTGCCACCAGCGACACCGCCGCTCCCGAACCACCGGCGCGCGCGGTACGGCCGATGCGGTGCACGTAGTCTTCAGGAACATTCGGCAGCTCGTAGTTGACCACGTGCGGCAGTTCCTTGATGTCCAGGCCGCGCGCGGCAACCTCGGTAGCCACCAGCGCCGTGATACGGTTTTCCTTGAAATCGCTGAGCGCCCGCACGCGCGCGCCCTGGCTCTTGTTGCCGTGAATCGCAGCCGCGCTGATGCCGGCAGCCTCCAGTTGGCTGGTGAGGCGGTTGGCACCGTGCTTGGTGCGCGTGAACACCAGGACCTGGCTCCAGTTACCGTCCTTGATCAGATGCGCGAGCAGGTGGCGCTTGTCCTCCTGCGGCACGCGATAGACCTGCTGATCGATGCGCTCGGCGGTAGCGTTGCGCGCCGCGACTTCGATGCTCAGCGGTTTTTGCAGGAAGCGCCCCGCCAGCTCGCGGATGTCCTGCGAATAGGTCGCCGAGAACATGAGATTCTGACGCTCGCGCGGCAGCATCTTGAGAATCCGGCGGATGGCGGGGATGAAGCCCATATCCAGCATGCGGTCGGCCTCATCGAGCACGCAGAACTGCACCTGGCTCAAATCGAGCTGACGCTGCTGCGCCAGATCCAGCAGTCGCCCCGGGGTTGCGACCAGCAGGTCACAGCCGTGACGTAGCGCCGCGATCTGCGGCTTATCACTCACGCCGCCGAAAATCACCACCGTGCGCACTGGCGAATAGCGCCCGTAGTCGACGGCACTCTGGGCCACCTGGGCTGCGAGCTCACGCGTCGGTGTCAGCACCAACGCGCGCGGTGCACGGCCCCGCTGCGAGCTCAGGCGCTGCAGCAGCGGCAGTACGAAGGCGGCCGTCTTGCCGGTGCCAGTCTGCGCGCCGGCGAGAACGTCGCGGCCCGCCAGCACGGCCGGGATGGCAGCCTGTTGAATCGGAGTAGGCGCGCTGTAGCCCTTTTCGGTGACAGCGCGCGACAACTCGGGCATGAGCCCGAGATCTGTGAATGACATGCGGGGATAAACCTCTGCGTCTTGAGCTCGCCCAACGACGTATATGACGCCGCGGCGGTCAGATGCGAGGCTTGGAGTTAATGGTAAATCGAAGGTGCGAAACGGGCGCTGACCGGCGCACTGGACGTTTGGCGGCGCGGACTTTACCGCCTTTCCCGTGCCGCGTCCAATCGGCTGTCTGAAGCGCGATCTGGGCGCGCCGTTATCGGCGCCGGAACTGCGGTCACATCTTGCGCTTGCGTCTCGCGAAACCGACGGCGGCGAGGCCGAGACTCAGCAGCGAGAGGGTAAAGGGTTCGGGCACCGAAGCGGCGGTGGTCACGTCCAAAATCGTCTGCTCGCCGTCGACCGCGCTGAGGCCGCTTAGGTTCAGCCAGACCGAGTCGCCAGTAAAAGTGAATCCGGTCGGAGCCAACGTCGTAGCCGAGTCCAGCGTGACGTTTGTGATCGTGGGCGCCCCTGAGAACGTCAGCTCAAAGCCGTTGAACGAGCTCGTAGCGTAGGTCACAGTCTCGTAAGAAGTCCAAGTGATTTGCGTGTCGAACACCGACACATAGCCGTCAAACGCGTTGTTGTAGACGGGGCCGCCGGTCACCGTCGTGGTCGTCGGTGCTGGGCAGAATGAGCACACCGTGGCCGAGCTAGGGTAGTACTCCCCGGTCGTCACAGTGGACCCGAGAAGGCCGGCGTGGGCCGGCGCTACACAGAGCGCGGTGATAAGAGACGCACCCACTGCGAATCTGGACTTCGAGAAATTCATGCTTCGCTCCCCGTATCGCTCGCGGGCCGCGGTCGGCGCGTTCAGCGCCTTTCGACCACCTGGCGTTTGAGATGCAATCCGCGTGCCGACTCGAGTGCACAAATGAAATCAGCGCGTTGTGCATCAAGCACACACTGTTGTGGCGCACCAATGTAAAGAGCGTCGACGCAGCGCGCCCAGACCGGACGCGTCGGCGGTCAGTCGAGATTTTCGGTCATCAGCTCCCAGACGTCCCCGGCGCGTCCCGACAGCACCGCCTTGGCCGAGTAAAGCGCGGTCCCGAAGACCTGCGCCGCCTCGATCTTAGGCGGCATCACCAGTTCCATTCGCTCGGTCACCACATCGAGCAGCGCCGGTCCCGGAGCGGCAATCCAATCGCGGACCGCAGCTTCGAGCTCCTCGGCACGCTCGACCCGTTGGGCGTGGAATCCGATGGCCTGAGCCACACGAGCGAAGTCCGGATTCTCAAGGTTGGTAAAGGCGTCCAGCAGGCCCTCGACCTTCATCTCGAGCTCAACGAACCCCAGCGAGCCGTTGTTGAAGACTGCGACCTTGATCGGAATCTTCTCCTGCACCGCCGTGATCAGGTCGCCCAGCAGCATCGAAAGACCGCCGTCGCCGCTCAGCGCGATGACCTGCCGGTCCGGAGCGGCTCTTTTGGCGCCGAGTGCCTGCGGCATCGCGTTGGCCATCGTCCCATGGGTGAGACTGACGATGGTTCGCCGCCTGGCGCTTGCCCGAACATGGCGCAGCACCCAGACCATGGGTGACCCACCGTCGGCGGTAAACACGGCGTCATCGGCGGCGTATTTATCGATAAGGCGGGTGAGGTATTGCGGATGAATGGCTCCGCCGTGCGCATCTGTCGCCCGCTTTTCCAGCACGCGATTGGCATCCTCATGGCGCTTTACACAGTCGTCCAGGAATGCAGTGTCCTGTCGAAGTTTGATCCGTGGAATCAGCGCCTCGAGTGTCGCTTTCACATCCCCGACCAACCCGATCTCGACCGGATGACGACGGCCGAGATGGGTAGGGTCGATGTCAATTTGCAGGATCCGGGCATGACTGGGATAAAACTGCCGCCACGCGAAATCACAGCCGAGGAGCAACAGTGTGTCGCACGACATCAGCGTGTGATAACCGCCCGCTGTGCCGAAAATCCCGGTCATCCCGACGTTGAAGGGATTGTCGTATTCGATGAAATCCTTGGCCCGCGACGTGTGGGCGACGGGCGCCTTCAGAAGCTTCGCGAGCGCGACCACCTGATCGTGCGCGTCGTGACACCCCGACCCGGCGTAGATCGCGACCCGCGCACTGTCGTTCAGCACTGTGGCCACGCGCTGCAGGTCGGTGTCACTGGGACGAATCACCGGCTGCGAGACATGGACGGCAAACGCAGGCTCTGCCGGTGCTTCGGCCTTGGAGACATCGACTGGAAGGATAAGGACTGCCACACCGCGCTTCGAGAGCGCCGCTTGGGCCGCCATGGCCGTCTTGCGCCTGGCTTGCGCCGGCGTACGGATCTCTTCGCAAAAGACGCTGCACGTCCTGTAGATCGGGGTGTAGTCCACCTCCTGCGGAAAATCGAAGCCGAGTTCATCGCGCGTGATCTGGCTGGCGATCAACACCACGGGCGCGCGATTGCGGTGTGACTCGAACAGTCCGTTGATGAAATGCAGGCTCCCAGGCCCGCAGGAGCCGGCACATGCAGTCAGGTTGCCGCTGAGCATCGCCTCCGCACCGGCGGCGAAACCAGCGACCTCTTCATGCCGGACGTGCACCCACTTGATGTCGCTGCGGCGAATCGCATCCGTGACAAAGTTGAGCGTATCCCCCGGAACACCCCAGCAGTGCTTCACGCCCGCGGCCGCCAAGGTCTCCACGATCACGTCCGCAACTCTTTTGGCCATTGGCGCTCTCCCAAGCGTGCGAGGACGAGATTCTACTTCCTTGTGTGCGACTGGCGGACCTGAGGCCTGGGCCAAGCGTGCGGATGCGCTGATGTTTGCCGGCCGCGAGCGGCCAGGGCCGCCGCGTCCGCCCTACACGGCGGACGCAAGCGTGCGAGCCCGCAAGCCCTGGAGTCCGGGCCGATCAGCGTGAAACCCGGGGTCTCCGCCGCGATTGGAGGAACACGCCGAGCGAGCCGAGCGCCAACAGCGCGAGCGCATCGGGCTCCGGTACGGTCTGCGATGTCTGGAGGGTGGGTGGCAAGTCGTTGTTGTAGCAGTAATCCGACCAGGGATATCCATCCGGCCCGAGGGCCCCCGCCGGTCCGCAATCGCCCGGCGGGAACAACGGGTTCGTAGGCGTATTCCCGTAACCCGTATCATTGCCTGGGGTCGGGGTCACGGTCAGGCCGCACGTGACGAGTGTATCCGCTCCGCACGGCCCGTTGTCTCCAGGCACACCACCACCGGTCGGGGTATTCACCGGATTCCCGCTGCCGCTCCCCGGGACCGTGTACTTCGCGGGGAAGCAGGCAATCTGCGCGCAGTAGGCCGACGTGTAGATGAGTGGCAGGCTGTAGAACTCACTGCCGTAAAACTCGGGGTTGAAGTCGAACGCCCCCGCCCCGCCGAGCTCGTACAAGTCTCCCAGTGGCCAGGTCTCCGATCCTCCCGCGCCAAAGATGTCCCAACTCGCCGTGATGCTGGCCGGCACGGCGACATCCGCAGTATCGATAACAGGCATGTTGAGCTGAATGGCGGGCAAGACATTAAAGTAGAAAGTGTCGCCGGTCGTGAGCCCCGAAGGCGCCGCCAGCGTGTTCATGACGGAGCCGCTGAAGCCCGGGACGAACGTAGGATGGTCCGATGCCGAATAGGTCGGCGTGGTGCTCTCCCAGACGATGTCCCCATACGTGATCAGCGGCTGTGCGACGATCGACTGTTGAATCTGCGTGCCGACGTTGAAGCCAAGGCTTGCGCTCGCGACCGTGACGCAAACGAAGAAGCAGCCCTGTGCCTTAAGGGTAGCGGTGAGACTGACCCCGGGACCGCCGATGCTCTGCGATACCGATACAGGTGGCGAAATGATAGGGGTGTTGAGGCTCGAGCTGAGGTGGCCGGTCGTCGCCCCGGGCACCGACAGCGGCACGTTCAGAATGGTCTCCGAGCCGCTGAAGGGACCGAGGTTGTAAACGAACTGACTGCTAAAGCCGCCGCTAGCTGCGGGCGCGGAGTTGAACTGGCCGGTCCAGCCTGGGTTATACCCTACGTTGAACGGATCGCCGGCCGTGAGCACTTCCCCAGCCGTGAATGTCGTCGTGAGCTTGAATGCCGTCGATCCGCCGGTCTGCACATTGAGAGTACCGGGCGTGACGTTTGCATTCGCCGTGATTCCCAGGTCACTCCACGGGAACGGCCCCCCCGACTGGCTCACAGTGCCGAAACTCACGACCTCTGAGGCGCCGGTCCCATCGGTAATGGTCTGGGCGCTTGCTACGGCGGCAAGGCCGAGCAACGGGATCGCAAGCACAACGCAGGCGCGGACGCTTCTCATGACATTCTCCCCGGCGACCGGCTTCTTCCAGTCGCTCCGGATTAGCCATGCAAGCTCCGCGCCAACTCACGGATTTCCTTATACAACAAGCACTCCCCGACCGCGTCCCAACCGGGACGCCGGCAGGTGTAAAAAAAGTCAACGCCGCTAATCGTGTTGCATCACAACATTGCAAGACAACACCCTAACGGGCCGCAGTGCTCGACTCGGACAGGCTCCAGATATCCAGCACGCCGCTGGTGGCGTGATCGTTCGCGTTACCTTCGGGAAGGATGATTTCGCCCTGCAGCACGATGGGACTGTTCCAATGACCGGCGCCACACGGCAGCGTGGCGATGGGTTTGCCCGAAGCCGCCTGGTACACGTTCAGCCCGCCCACGCGCGCGTAAACGAACAGCAGCCCGCCGGCTTCAAACGGACTAGTGCCGCCGTTGCCGTTTTTCCATTTCTCCTGGAGCTGGGCGTTGTTCAGCTCCCAGGCGGCCGTGCCACCGTTATCGGCCGCGAACATCCAGGTTCGGCCGTCGTGTTCCCACACGGCCGGCTGGGCGAACAGATCGGTACCGCTGGGCGTCGAAACGATTTGCAGTTCGTCGCCTTTGTGGGGAGCGGTGCCCGTGAGGGCCTTGCGGCGCAGCAGGCGAACCTTGCCATCCTTGCCGCCTTGGGCAATCAGGTCACCGCCCGGCAGCAGCACCGGCGAGGCTGAGCCCAGGTCGAGATCACGCGCATCCAGCTCGGCGGTATCGGCCGGCGTGTAGTTGCCCAGCATTCTCGCGGCATTGGCATCGATCTCGATGAGCGCATCGCCCCAGTCGGTCGTGCCATTCCAGTGGCCATTGCCGGTAGCGACGAAGATATCGCCATTGCTGGGGTCGATCACGGCGCCCGCCCGACCCCAGATCGCCGATTGGCTTTGCGGGCAGGAATCAGGGTCGAGCAGCCCCGTGCGGTCACTGCATAGCGAGTTCCACACTTGCAGGAGCTTGCCGGAGTTGCTGTCGAGAATGGCGACGTGGCCCTGATAGGGTGGTCGGTCGCCGATGTAGCCCGCGGTAACTGCAATCACGTGGCCCTGGAAGTACTTGAGCGGCGAGGCGATCTTTTCCCGCTCCGGGAGCCTGGTGATCGAGGCGCGCCAAACAGTCCGGCCATCGCTGACGGTCAGCTTCTGGATATAGCCGTCGGGCGAGGCGGCATAAATGGCTTGTCGATCAGGATCGGCCGCGGGCGTGGAGTTGGTGATTTGCCGCGTTCCCGCCAGCGCCTGGTAACTGGGCGGCGTGTATTCCCACAAAACCCCGCCGCTTTCGGCATCGAGCGCCAGTGTTCTGCCGTAGGTGGTGGTGAGAAAGATCACATTGTGGGCGGCGCCGTGGACTGTGACGCCCTGCAGAAAAATGGCGCTCGCGTCCACCGTGCCGTCCAGCTTGATCTGCCGGCGCGCGAGTTTGGTGACGTTGTCAGCGGTGATGCCGCTCGGGCGCGGGTTGGCACTGGTGCTTTCCACATTGCCACCAAACATGGGCCAGTCCTGTGGGGGCGAGCTTTGGGCGTCGGTCTCAACGGTCACGCTCGCGCCAAGGAACAAACAAGTCAGCAGCTGGTATTTCATACGGCAAGTATCCCACCAACGAGCACCCCGGAGTGCTATTGGTTCCACCCGATTCCCTCCCCGACCCCACGCGGCGAACGCTGTCGGTCGTCGCGTGAGGTGGTGCGTGCCGCAGTTACTCCGGCTTGGTTGCGTAGATCTTCTTTACTTGCTCGTCGCAATACGTCTGGATATCTTTCACGGCCACGTTCGGGTTGGCGGCCTGCACCTGTGTCATGCAGTCTTTCATGAGAGCCTGCTTGTCGACGTGGCCCGCACCGGGGTCCGACGGCGAAGTTGCCTGGCTCGCGCTACCCGGGTCTGATGGCGCAGTTGCCTGACTCGGGGTAGCCGACGGTTGAGCCGGGGCCTGCTGCGCCAGGCCGACGGTTGCGGCGGCGAGCGCGCTCAAAGCTAATGCTGCGGCTAGTCGTTTCACGGGATACTCCTTTCGCGGATACATACACAGACACGCTAGATACCCCGTGCGAACAACACCATCTCCCCGCTGCTGACATTTTCCGTCGGAATACAGCTCACGTCGCCCGTTCGCGACCGGAGCCTTCAGCCGCTGCCGCGGTGTAGGACTCGGACCACCCCACGTTTCGGCCGGCGCCTTTTGCGCGCCGCCCGCGTACGGGTAGCGTGATAGTTCACGTTTGGAGGTGCCAGCCCATGCAAGTGACATTTGTGCGAGTGCAGCCGAGCGGCGGGATCTGGGGCGTTACGCTCAACGGCGACGAGGCGGCGCCGCTGTCGAAGTTTACGAGATTGGACGACGCGGTGGACTATGCCCGCAGTCTCGCGGCGGAGAATGCCCGCTCGATCCTCGAGTGCCAGAATCGCAACGGTCGCCTCGAGGTTCGCGAGGAGTTCTATTCCGACGAGTCGGGCGACCTGAATATCCGCTCGATCCTCTAGCCGAGTTGCGGGCATTCTGCAGCTCAGGATCGAGCGCCAGCGTGCAGGCCTGCGCGCCCGGAGAGTTGGTAGTTGCGCGCCTACAGCACGGTGCGCCCGCTCGCCATGCCGGGGACGCCTCTACGCCTCGTAGGCCCACCGTCCGCCGATCATGGTGCGTTCCGGGTTGATCCGCGACAACTCCGAAGGTTCGACTTCGAACATGTCCTGGTCCCAGACCACGAGGTCCGCAAGACGGCCCGGTTGGATCGAGCCCTTCAGATGCTCCTCGAACATGGAGTACGCCCCGTTTATCGTCCCGCAACGCACAGCCTCGGCCACGGAGATTCTCTGATTGGCGCCCCACACGTGGCCCTGCGGATCGGTCCGCGTCACCTGAGACTGCAGCCATAGCGGCGGGTCCATGGGGCTCGCGGTGAAGTCGGATGAATCGGGTACCGGAATCCCCGCATCGAGGAAGTCACGCATCGCGAACATGTGACGGGTGCGCGCCTCACCGTAGAAGTGCATTACATCGCCGTGAAAAGACACGTATGCCGAGAACGGGACCGGAATGGCGCCCAGGGCCTTGATGCGCGCGATGAGCGAAGGCGTGACCACCGTGCAGTGCTCGAGCCGGTAGCGCGGATCGCGGCGCGGCGTTTCGCGTTGGATCTGCTCGTAGATTCCCAGCACCTCATCGATCGCCAGATCTCCATTGGCGTGCGTCGCAAGCTGCCAGCCGGCCTTGTGGAGCTTGGAGGCCAACCGATAGATGTCCTCGCGCGTGCCTACGGGCACGCCGTGGAAGTCCGTTCCGACGTAGGGTTGAGAGATCCAGGCCGTGCGTTCGGAGATCGAGCCGTCGCTGAAGAACTTTGCCGCGCCGACGCGAACGGTGTCGTCACCGAAGCCGGTATTGATGCCCGCCTCCACGAACGGCTGGATGCTCTTCGAGTCAATGTTGCAATAGGTTCTCGTCTGCGGCGGGCCTCCCGCCGCGGCGGCATCGCGATAGCCCTGTAAGGTGTCGACGTCGCCGAACGCATCGCAAACCGAGGTAATCCCACGCATCGTCGCCCGCCGGGAGATCAGCATTGCCGCATCGCGCCACTCCGCCCGAGTAGCCTTGCGGGTCAAGAGCCTGTCGAAAGGGATGCGCGCGTCATCGGCGACCTTGCCGGTGAGGTTGCCGCCCGCATCCCTCTCGATCAGGCCATGCGGCGGGCTCGGTGTACTGCGGTCATAGCCAACAGTCTTCATCGCCATCGAGTTGACAAAGAGCGAGTGTCCACCGCGATGCTCAACAGCAACCGGGTGATCGCGCACGGCATCGTCGAGGTCGGCAAGACTGATAGGCCGCGGGGTCTTACCGTCGTCGTAGTTGAACCCTTTGATCCAGGCCCCGGGCGCGGTCTGCTGCGCCCTCCGGCGTAGCGCCGTCTTGATCGCCTCGATCGAGCCGAGGCCACAGTCCACCGAGCGCGCGTACTCGAGGCCGCTCGTCGCCGGGTGCGCGTGAGCGTCGATGAAGCCGGGCGTGATCCGCTTGCGGCCGATATCAACTCTCCTGGTGCCGGCGACGGCACCGGACAGGACGAATTCGTTGGAGCCCACGGCCAGTATGCGTCCGTCGGCAATGGCGATCGCCTGCGCTGCAGGCGAGAGCGGATCGACAGTCCAGACCCTGGCGTTGTGGAGCACCAACTCCGGGGCGAGCCGCCGGTTAGCGCCCAACAGCAGGCGGTTCGTGCCGGACAACAATACCGCCGCTCCGCCGAGCAGCATTGTGCGCCTGCTGAATGTAATCAAAGCTGTGCTCCCTCAGTCCGGAAACTTCAATTCCCGCTCGATCGCCTGGAAGCGCGGTTCGTTGCGCAGCGGATCGAGGTCAGGCTCGGCTTTCAACTCCGCGAGACTGGAGTCGCGCAGACGCCAGGCCGTCTCCAGCCATTCGAGTGCCTTCGCTACCTCGCCCCACTGTGCATAGATGGCAGCGTAGTCGAGGGCACCTTCGTCCCCCGAAGACGCTCGGAGCGCCTGAAGCTCGGCTTCGGCGTCAGCACGCCGCCCGAGCTTTTGGTAGGTTTTCGCCAGGCAGACCTTACCTCCCAGGGTCGCCGCTGCGACCTCACACGCCGCTCGCGAACCTTGCAGATCCCCGAGCTCGTAACGCGCCGCTCCGAGGAGAACGTGATTGCGCAGGTAGTCGGGTTGCAGGGAGATTGCCGTCTCAAACGCGGCGAGGGCGTCCGAATACCGACGGCTGAGGAGCAGCGCGATGCCGACTGTTCGATGCACGTGGAAATTGAGGGGATCGAGGGCGATGGCGCGGCGACCGGCACTGAGCGCTGCCGCGGTATGCCTCAATTGCGCCGAGTGGCGGCTGTAAGCCGCCTGGATGCGCGCGCTGCCCGGTGCCAGCTCCGCGGCACGCTCGAATTCCTCCGACGCTTCAGGGATCTGCAGAAAGTTCTCGCGGGCAACCCCCAACACATAGTGACCCAGCGCGAGATCGGGCGCCAGGCGCACCGCGGTGCGTGCGTCGGCCAGCGCCCTGTCGTACGCTTCGCCCGCCTCGGCTCCGTGCGCGTCGAAGTCCGCGAAATTGGTGAGTTCGACCGATCGCTCAGCGAAGGCCGTGGCGAAATCAGGGTCGTGTTGGACAGCGTCCGTGTACGCGGCCAGCGCGGCGCGCGTCTCTGCGGCGCTGTCGGCAGTGCGCGCGATCTTCAGCCCGCGCAGGTAAGCATCAAACGCAGCCGGGTCGCTGGTTCCGCCAAGCTCGATGCGGCGCCCCGTGCCTTCAAGAAGTGCGACTCGCAGGGAGCTTGCCACCGTCGTCGCGATCTCGGTCTGGAGCTTCAGCACATCCCCTAAGTCCCGGTCGTAGGTCTGCGACCATAAATGAAATCCGCTCACCGCATTGATCAGCTGCGCGGTGACGCGAATCGTGTGGGCGGAGCGACGCACGCTGCCTTCAAGCACCGCGCCAACATTCAGTTTATGCGCGACCGTGGCGATATCCGGGTGCTCGCCCTGGAAGGAGAACGAAGAGGTACGAGCCGCAACCTGCAGCTCATTGATGCGGGAGAGGGAGTTCAGCAGCTCTTCAGTCAGACCCTCCGAGAAATACTCCTGCTTGGGATCACCGCTCATGTTGACGAACGGCAGCACCGCGATGGAGTGTGGCGGCGGGGCGAATCGTGCCGCGCTGGACGGGGTTGCACTTGATGAGATCCAGAACTTGTCCACTGCAAGGTAGCCGACGCCGACCACGGCCAGCACCGCAATCAGCACCACCCATTGCGTCTGTCGTGATATGGCAGGGCCCGAGGCAGGCTGTCGGAGTGCGGCCGTAGCCTGCGGGACTGCGGCGGCGGTCGACCCGGCCTCTGCCGGTGCAGGAGCCGCTTCCGGCGACAGCAGGTGCGCGACGCGCTTGGTGAAGACGGTTGAGGTTTCACCAGCGGGCAGCCGTGTCCACTGGATGGCGAGGAACGAATCCGGCGCGTCGGCGTCCAGGTCCGGTGTGTTGTCGATGCACACCGGCACCAGGAATGCGCGGCTGCGGCCCATCAGGTGGGTGCGCTGATCGGCCAGCCGCCACTCGAGCCGGAAGTAGCCCTCCGGCCTCGCTTGCGTATTGGCCGAGATGATCGGTATGAAGAGCGCACAGTCCCGAATCTGGTGCCGGATCTTCTGGTCCCAGACATCCCCGCCGCGCAGCTCGCTCTGATCGAACCACACTTCGATGCCAGCGGCTCTGAGTGCGTCGCAAATGCGCTGGGCCGCTTCGGCGTCCTGCGATGCGTAACTGAGGAATACCGCTTTCGCGGGCTCCGTCATCGCGTTGCTCCCCCTGCCGCAGCGCCGGGTGCCCTCTATGGGACTGCCCCGGGCCCTGCCGCGGCCGTGAGCTTATACCGGATCCGACGGTGCGTTTCAGGGGAGCCCGCGGATCTTCTTGATGCGGGCGACGGCGTCGCTCGCCGCGGCATGCTCCGCGACGATGCGCTTTACGGCATTGCCGTCGGTTCCTTCGCTGCGAATGATCTCGACGGCGCGCATGGTCGCTTCGTAGAAATCGGCCCACAGCCGCCGTTCCTCGGCGGCCTCCTGCGATGTGATCTCGACGCGCACGCGATGCTCCTTGCGGACGATTCCTCAGCTCCCCTTTCAGGAACTGTCGCCAAGCACCACATAATCCCAGCCGACGTTACAGAATCCGGCCACTGTGATGAAAGTCACGGTATATATGTAAGATTTCCTGTTGGCACTTGCCGACAGCACTCGCAGAATCCCTCCTCGCTTGCTTCAGTTCCCCGGACACCATGACCGCCGGTCGAAGCGCGCGGTCACTGCGATCCGGCTCATTCGAGCGCGAGGAGGATGCGCGATGAACAACGAGCAGAATTTCACCGACACCGCGATTCATTCCGGCTGGGCCGGCACATCCGGCGCCCATGCCATCGAGCACGAGCTCACCGGCCCCGGGCACTCCATGCCCAAGGTGCTGTTCGTCGACGACGACCAGGCGGTCGTCGACGGCCTGCGGCGTGCCTTGAGCGAGTATCCCTACCACGTTCAGACGGCGACCTCGGCCGAGCACGCGCTGCAGAAGCTCGGCGAGACGCCCTTCGACGTCATCGTTGCCGACGAGCGCATGCCGGGCATGCGCGGCTCGGAGCTGCTCACCGTCATCGCCAACGAGTTTCCGACCACCGGCCGGATTCTCCTCACCGGTCACGGCACCGTCGAAGTGGCGGCACGCGCGATCAACCAGGCGGGCGTGATCCGCATTCTCCTCAAGCCCTGTCCGGTGGCGGAGCTCCGCGATGCGATCGAGACCGCGTTGAAGACGACGCCGCACGAGAAGCGGGTGCGCACCGGCGCTCGGCGCGCCTATCTGGTGAGCCACCGCGACCCGCCGCCGGCCGCCGAGCTCCGCCGACCCGGCGAGGGGCACGGTCCGGAGGCGACCGAGGACGGCGGCCGGGACTGCGCCCGGCGGCCTAGCGAACGCGGGCGCGCCGGCCATAACGAATGGGAGGCCAACGAGCTCGTGCTGCAGGCGCAGAAAGTGCTCGAGCTCGGCAGCGAGAATCTCTTCGGCTACGAGCTCTCGACACGTCTGCAGACCCAGAGCGGCAACATCCACACCATTGGCAATTTCATCGCCTCCTCCGGGCAGCATCTGCTGCTCTCTTCGGTCGACCGCTGGGTGGTGCGGCACGTCCTCAAGCTGGTTCACGAGCACGAGCATATCCTCGAGCGGCGCGGCCTCACGGTATCGCTCAACCTCGCCGCCCAGTCGCTCGCCGATCCGGAGTTCGTGGAGTTCCTCGACGCCGAGCTATCGAACGTCGGCATCGCCGGCCGCTTCCTCATCGAGCTGCGCGAAGCGGCGCTCGCCAAGAGCCTGCGCCGCGACGAGGGCCTGCTGGCGCGCCTTCTCACGCTGCGCTGCTACGAATGGGGCACGCGTCTCGCCATCGACGGCGTCGGCGGCGCGCTGTGGAAGTTCGAGGTGTTGAAGAACCTGCCGGTCGCGCTCGCCAAGATCGACAGCCGCTTCGTCTGCGACATCCTCACCAACCAGCAGTCGGAGTCGCTGGTGCGCTCGGCAGTCGAATGGGGCCAGCGCGCCGGCGTCGCCGTGGCGGCGACCGGCATCGACACCCCGGCGATCGCCGAGCGGCTGCGTTTTCTCGGCGTGCACTACGGACAGGGCAGCGTCTTCGGCACCGCGGAGCCGGTCGGTCTGACGCTGACGGGCCTGTACTCTTAACCCCCGGCCGGCTTGGCATAATGCGGCCCGCGTGACGCGCGTCACACTCGGGCCGCCGCACGCGAACGCCGTTCTGCGGCATTTCTCACTCGCGATCGCGGCGCTTTCCGGGTGCGCGCACGGGCGCCGCTGCGCCCGGCGGTAGTACTTAATCTGATACCTGCGACGCCTTTTCAATTAAGGACTTGGGAAAGAATGCCCGCAGGGAAAAAGGCATGGTCACCGCTCCCCAACCGCGTACACCGACCGAGCACGGCGAGGTCGGCGGCGCACGCTCACGAGTCAGCGGCGCGCCCGAACTGGCGGGCGGGTGGAGCATTGCTGCCGTTGTGATCGTGTGCGTTGCCGGCGTGACGATCGCCGGGGCGAGCGGGCTGCTGAGCAGCGCCTCGCGCATCGTCGTCTACCTGCTCGCCAACCTGATCCTGACGATCGACGTGATCGATCTGGTGGTGCGCCTGTGGGTGCAGCGGCTGCACGGCGCCACATCCCCCGGACCGTCGATCGATCTCGGTCTCACCGACATCTCCAACGCCGAGCGCGCCGCGGCGCTCCAGCCCTACGCGATCATCGCCTCGGTCCACGACGAGGCAGATGACCTCGACCGCTTCCTCACAACACTCATCTCGTTCAAGGACCGCGTCTGGCTCATCGATGATGCCTCCGGTGACGGCACGCTGTTGCGGCTGCGGCGCGCCGGGTGGAATTGCCTCGCCGGTACCGTCAACCGCAACAAGCCCGCGGCGCTGCGGCATCTGCTGCCGACCCTGCCGGCCGAGATCCAGACCATCGTCGTCATGGATCCGGACGTCAACTGGGCGGCGCCCGGGCCCTCGCAGCGCGCCGCGCTCGAGCGGGTCATCAGCGACCTGCAGCGCAGCGGCGCCGCCGCGCTCACCCCACGTGTCACGGCCGCGCCTGGCGGCTGGCTGGTCGAGTGCCAGGCGCTCGAGTACGAGCTCGCCTGCGGGCTCGGCCGGCGCAGCCTCGGCGAGGTGTGCTGCAACTCCGGCGTCTCGATCTACCGCCGTTCGGCGCTCGAATACGCGCTCGCACACCACAGCCTGTCGATCTACGCGGAGGACTTCGAGAATTCCCTGCTGCTGCTCGCCGCCGGCGAGCGCATCTACTACGACGACCGCATGGTGATCGAGACGCGCGCCAAGACCACCTGGGGGGGCCTGTTCTCGCAGCGCGTCGGCTGGGCTTTCGGCTGCGGGCGGGTGTTCGTCGAGCGGCTGCCGCAGCTGCTCGCGGTCGCGCGCCGCGGCCCGCTCGCCGCCTATCAGTACCTGATCTACCTCGGCTTTGCCGCGATCGTGATGCTGCCGCTGAAGCTCCTCTCGGTCGCGATTCTCACGCTCAGCTTCGCCAAGGGCGTCGACAACCTGCTGCTCACCGACCTGATTCCGAGCGGTCCGTGGAGCGAGCCGCTGCTGTTCGCGCTCTGGTATGGCAAGTGCGCGCTGGTGCTGCTGCTCAACTGTTTCTTCACGCTGCGCCGCGGCGAGCGCGCGCGGCATTTGCTGACGCTGCCGGTGTACCCGGTGTACGCGCTGCTGCCCTACCCCGCCATGGCGATCGGCTTTGCGAACCTCGTGACGCTCAAAGCCCTCGGGCGGCGCCTGTTTGCGGATCACTACGAGCCGCGCCCGACTCTCGGTCGGCCCGTGGCCACTACTGCGGCGGAGTTGCGATGAAAAATGCCACCTCGGGCGCCTTGATTGCGCTGTGTCTGCTGGTCCTTGGCGTCGCGGTGACGCAACGCGACCTGAGCGGCAACCCGCTCGGCCCGTTGCGCCTGCCGGCGGCGCAGTTCGTGGTGACGAGCGCACACGATGCCGGGCCCGGCACACTGCGCGACGCGATTCTCGCCGCCGACCGGCTCTCGAGCCGCGCCCACGTCGAGATCGCCGTCGAGCGCATCACGATCGAATCGGCGCTGCCGGCGCTCACCAACCCGCACGGCGTCGACCTCGATGCCCGTGCCAACGCCGGCACCATCGACGCGGAGCATCTCACCAGCGGCGCGGTACTGCAGTTGAACAGTCCCGCCTCCACCGTGCGCGGCCTCAAGATGCGCAACCCAAACGGCACCGGCGTGATCGTAAACGCCGCCAGCGCCGTCCTCGACTCACTCACTGTCAGCGATTCCAAGGTCGGGATCCTGCTGGCCCCGGCCGCCAGCGGCAGCACGATCCGCGGCGGGACCTTCGAGCACGATGAGACCGCCGTGCTCGCCGAGCCCGGGATCCGCGACCTCACCTTGCAAGGGGACACCTTCCGCGGCAGCAGCCGCGCGGGGTTCTGGTTCGTGAGCGCGGCGGTCAAGGCCGAGAGCCCGCAGCTCGCGGCAGCGGACGCCGCCGGCGCGCGCGAGCGCGCCCGCATCGTCGACTGCACCTTCATAGAGAATGCCGCCGGCATGGTGCTCGCCAACCAGGCCACCCTGGTCGAGAAGAGTCACTTCACCGGCAACCACGACTCGGCGGTCCTGGTGCTCGGCGGCGACGTGCGCATCGAGGACAGCGAGATCCGCGCCACCCGGGGCACGGCCATTTCGGTGACCTCGGGGCGCTCGGTGCACCTCGCCCACAATACCCTGGCCGACAACACCGCGACCGCCATCATGGCGCGCGACAGCGGCGTCACCATCGAGCACAACGAGCTGACCCACAACGGCGCCGGCATCGTCGCCATCGTGACCGGCGATGCGGGCGTTCCCGTCATCCGCGACAACACCATCAGCGGCACGGCCGGAGATGCGATCGTCGCAATCGGCGGTGCGGCAGTCGTGGAGCGCAACCAGGTGCTGCAGAACCACGGCGCGGCGCTGCGCGTGCTCGATCTCGCCACCGCGTCCGGGCGGGTCAAGGCCGACCCGCACCTCAAGGCCAATGTCTTCAAGGGCAACGGCATCGACACGCCGGTGGCCGGGGTGTATCCGCTGAAGAACGCCCCATGACCCAGGCCGCCATCCACGGCACCGCGGCTCTCGAGACGTTGCGCAGGCACAAGATCACCTTCGACAACACCTGGACGCTGACGGTCATGCTGGCGACGACGCTGGCGGTGCTGTGCTGGTACCTCGGCCTGGCGCAGGTCGACATCGCGCCGGTCATCTGGACGCTCGCGGCCCTCGCGGCGGGCCAGTTCGCGCTCGGCCTGGAGACCCGCCGCAGCCCCTCCCCGGGCCGCCTCCAGTGGCTCACCCTGCTGACGCAGCTCCTCGGCACGCTGCTGATCGGCGTCGGCTGGCATCTGTTCGGCGGCCTGCAGCAGCCGCTGTTCCCACTATTCATCATTCTGCCGCTGCTGCCGGCGGCGCTGCTGCTCGGCTTCTGGCAGCAGCAGCTCGCGCTCCTCGGACTGCTCGCGGTGCTCGCCTCCGGGGTGCTGCTCTCGCCCGACACCAATTCCTTCATCGAGGAGCGCTACGGGTTGCACCTCGGCGCGCTCGCGCTGCTGCCCCGCTGGCTGCCGCACAGCCGGGTGGCGTTCGCCGACGTCAACACTTCGCCGACCTACGACCTCATGCTGGTGGTCACGGTCGCGGCGCTCGGCGTGGCGGTGAGCGCCATGGCGCGCTCCCTGACCGGCATCTTCGGCCGCGGCGGCGCCCGCGTCGACGAGCTCGCCGACGAGCTCGCGCGCATGCAGCAGCTCAACGCGCAGCTGGTGACGCATGCGCCCTCGGCGGCCGTGCTGGTTGAGTCCGGCAGCGGTCGCATCGTGCGGGCGAGTGAGCGTTTCGCGCGCAGTTTCGGCCTCACCGATCCGACCGGCCAGTTTCTCCTCGACGCGGTCGCCTTCGACTATCCGACCGTCGTCCGGGCGCTGCTGCTGAGCGGCGGCGACGAGATCCAGGGGGCCACGCTCGCCGGACGCGAGCTCGTGCTGCGGGTACGCGCCGAGGTGCTCGGTGCGGGCGTGACGGCGCTCGATATCGAGAAGTGCGACGAGCCAGGACTGCGCGGCGAGATCGACGCGATCGAGGAGCCCGTGTTCGCGGTCACCCCGGCCGGTCAGCTCGTGCTGCCGAACCGCAGCGCCGCGACGCTCCTCGGCGAGGGTGCCGAAGGTCTCGCCGCGGCCACGGTCTTCGAGGGGGTTGCCGGACGCTGGTGGGACATCGCGCCGCTCGAGTCCACCCGGCGCATCTTCCGGCGCGGTTCGCACAGCTACCTGGTGTCAATCCGCCGCCAGCGCGTCGCCGCGAGCATCGGCGAGCTGGCGTTCGTGCGCCTGCAGCCGGTGACGGAGACCTGAAGCCCGCGATGCGCGCCGCGCAGCACCAGGTTCCGAGCTTCCTCACCGGGGCGCTGATCGCCGTAGCCCTCGCCGCGCTCCTCATCTCGGTCCGCTATCGTCTCGAGGAGACGCGCGACCTGGTCCGCCAGCACGAGCTGCTCGAGGACATGAGCGCCGCGCTCGGCGCCGAGCTCGACCGCGGCGCGCGCCTTGCCCTTCAGTCACACGGCGGCGCGTCGCACGACGGCTGGCATGCCTGGCAGCTCGAGCCCGCCGGCGGCCCCGATGCCACCGCGCACCTGCCGCCGATCCCGGAAGCCACCCTGCGCCGCGCACTGAGCGCGCACCGTACGATGAGCGCCACGACGCTCGCGCTCCTCGGGCCGTTCGCGACCGCGGGCAGCGCCAACGCGTTGCTGCTGGCGCGCGCCAACCCCACGGGCGGCGCTCCCGGCTGGACCGGCAGCTGGGAGCTGGTGGACGATTTCCTGGCCCACGCCCGGGTCGCAGACCCCATGCGCCAGGGCCTGCGGGTGCAGCTCTATGATGCGGGCGAAGGGGTGGCGCTCTATCAGAGCGACGCGGGCGAGTTCAACTCCCAGGTGACGGTACCCGTGCACCTCGCCGGCTCGGCGCTCGAGCTGCGCGCGGCCCGCGGCGACGGCGGCAGCGTGCCGCTCAAGGCGCTGAGCTCCTCGCTCCTGGTGCTGCTCGCGGTGGTGCTGTGGGCCTGCCATGAGCTGCGGCGCGGGACGGCGCTGCGCAACGCGGCCGCGGCGCTCTCGGAGGCCGAGGCGCGCCGTCGCGACACCAATCAGCTCTACGGCAACGCCCTCGAGAGCCTGGCGGCGCTCGAGTCGCGGCTGCACCTGGTGAGCACCTACGACACGGTCACGGGCCTTGCCAACCGCAGCTCCCTGATCCGGCGCATCGAGGCGACTCTCGATTCGATGCGGCAGTCGAAACAGGGCGCGCTGTCCGTCATGGCGATCGGCTTCGATCACCTGCAGCAGATCGGCGGCTCCTTCGGAGCCGAGTCCGCCTCGCGCGTGCTGGTGGTGGCCGCCGAGCGGCTCGAGTTCCTGCTGCCCTCGAAGGAGCTGCTGTTCCGCATCGGCGACAGCCAGCTCGCGGTCGTGCTGACCAACGCCGACGTCGCACGCGGCGAAGAGTTGGCGCGCCGGATCCTGACCGAGGTGGAGGCGCCGATCGCGCTCGATAGCCATACCTTTGTCCTACGCCCGAGCATCGGCATCGCCGAGACCACCTCCGGCTACGAGTACGCCGAGGCGCTCGTCGATCGCGCCAACACCGCGCTCGCCGCCGTGGCGCGCGATGCGCTCACTCGCTGGTGCCGCTTCGACTCGGCGGTCGCCCGCGAGTCGATCAGCCGGCTGCAGCTCGAGGCGGATCTCGACCGCGCCTTCGACTCCGGTCAGCTGGTGCTCGAGTACGAGCCGTTCATCGTGCCGGACACGCGCGCGGTCGCGGGGTTCGAGGCGCTGGTGCGCTGGAACCACCCGACCGAGGGTCGGCTGATGCCGGGCAAGTTCGTGCCGATCGCACTGCAGGCCGGCCTGTCGCATCGACTCAACGACTGGCTGATCCGCGAGGTGGCCCGCCAGGCCGCCGCCTGGCGCCGCGAGGGGCATGAGGACTTCTTCATCAACTTCAACCTCTCGGCCGAGGCCTTCCTGCGCCCGAACCTTGCCGACGAAATCGGCGCGGTGCTCGCCGAGCATGATCTGCCGGGCAGTCAGCTGGTCGTCGAGCTGACGGAGTCCACCCTCATCCAGGACATGCGCAGTGCCGCCCGTACGCTGCAGCGGCTCAGCGATCTCGGCGTCGGCGCGTGGCTCGACGACTTCGGCACCGGCTACTCCTCGCTCTCGCACCTGCGCTCGCTGCCGCTCAAGGCGGTCAAGATCGACCGCTCCTTCATCGAGCGCATCGAGGTCGACTCGCGGGATTTCGGCTTCCTCAAGGCGCTCATCGATCTCATCAGCTACCTCGGCATGCAGTCGATCGCCGAGGGCATCGAGACCGCCACCCAGTTCGAGCTCTTGGGTCTCACGACCTGCGACCTCTATCAGGGCCACTATTTCTGCCGCAGCCTGCCGGCGGCGCAGGCCGTGGGGTGGCTGAGCGCGGCCAAGGGCGGCGTCCGCCGCGCGGTGAGCGCCTGAGACCGCGAGTGACGCGCGGCCGTGACGAGCATGGGTAACGTCCTGCCCTTCGGCGCGGCGCGGCGCACGCAACCACACTGGCTACCCGCCGGAAAGACTGCGGCCGTGTGCCTGAGCGTCGACGACGTGCACCCGGCAACCTCGGCGGCGGGCTACGACGCGGGTGGCGATCTCGAGGCGGGCGCGCTCGGGCGACTCGCGCGGCTGCAGCAGCGCCATCCGGGCCTCAAGGCGACGCTGTGTGTGACGCCCGACTGGCGGCTCGATTCGCTGACTCCCGACACCCGGCTGTTGCGCCACGTTCCCTTCCTCCGCCGCCACGTGCACTGGACGCGGCTGCGCGCCGCGGGGGAGCTGCGCATCGACCGGCATCCGCGCTTCGTCGCTTACCTCAACGGCCTCGAGCACTGCGAGATCGTGCCGCACGGCCTCCATCACGCCCACGTCGGGCCGCACTTCGCGACCGAGTTCCAGAACGAATCCGAGAGGGAGTGCCTCGACTCCATCAGGCGCTCGCTCGGGATCTTCGCGAGCGCGGGGCTCCGCCACGTGCGCGGCTACATACCTCCGGCCTGGGCCGCCCCGCCGGCGCTGATCTTGGCCCTGAGCCGCCTCGACTTTCATTTCCTGAGCTCCGCGCGCGACCTCGACAGTGAGGTGTCACCCGAGGCGGTGACCGCCGTCAGCGGGCTGCGCGGCGTGTCGCTCATCCATCCGCAGCTCATCGGCGGCGGCGCGCTGGTGCATCTGACCTGCAACTTCCAGGCGAGCTCGCCCTTCGAGCGCGCGGTACGCATCCTCGAGCTCGGGGGCGTGCTGCACGTGAAGGCGCACATCTTCAAGGCGGGCCGCGGTCATGTGATGGGCGACGGACTCGACGATCTCTACTGCAACTATCTCGATCTCCTCTTCACCCATCTCAGCGCGCGCTTCGGCACCGCCCTCTGGTGGGCGCACCTCTCGCAGATCGCGCGCCGGGTGCGCGCCGTGTATGGCGATGCCAATCCTGGTCAATCCTGACGACCTCGACCCGCAGGAGTACGTCGAGTTCCTCAACCGGGGCTTCCCCGGACAGTGGGACCGGGCGGCGTACGACTGGTATGTCGCGCGGCCCTTCAACGGCCGGCCGAACGACGTGCTGGTCGCAGAGCGCAACGGAACGATCCTCGCCGGCCTGACGATCTGTCCCCGGCAGATCGCCATCGACGACGGGCCGCCGATCGATGTCGGAGTCTTGAGCGCCGGGATGACGCTTCCCGAAGAACGCGGGCGAGGCCTCTATCCTCAGCTCCTCGAGGCGGCGCTGGAACGGGCGCGCCGCCATGGCTACGCGGCCCTCATCGGCTTCGTGCTGGCCGACAACGCGAGCGGTCGCGGTCTGCGCCGCTTCGGTGCGCGAGCGATCGGCAGCTTCTACCTCACCTCACCGGCGCGCGCGCGGGCGTGCCGCGCCGCGCCCGTACGCGCCGCACGCAGCGGCGACTCCGAAGCGACCGCGGCGCTGCTGACCCGACGGCGCATGCCCAAGCGCGAAGGCGCACCGCTGGCGCGCTTTCACTACGGCGACCCTGCTGACTGGCGCCGTCAGTTCATCGAGCGGCCGCACGCGGTGCGGGCGGTGCGCCTCGCCCACGACTCCATTGCGCTCATCGAATCGGCGGGCTCGACCGATCGCCTGCAGTGCCTCGCCTGCCCGGAAGGCAAGACCAGCGCCGGTATCGCCGCGCTCACTGCGGCGAGCGCCACCGCCGGGCGCGGCTTTTTCATGTATACGATGGATGCCTGCGAGGCCGCCGCGGCGCGCCGGCAACGGCTCAGGGTGCGCGACGGCTACCTGCTGCTGCAGCCGACCGGTGGCTCGCGCGATCAATGGCAGAGGCTCGCGACGGCCCGCTGGCAAGTGCAGTCCGGAGATCGGCTCTAGCGCCCGAGCTGGCGCATGTAGTTGACGGTGAGCGTCGCACGGCGGCTGCTGTCGAGCTCCACGTAGTCGGCGATGACCGTGATGTCGCCGTGCCAGGAGTGCACCGGCATCGAGAAGCCGACATAGCCTTCCTTCAGCGTTTGTCCCGGTGCCAGCACGACGCCGGTCTGCAGGTCGATGACCGCGGGAGAGGCCTGGCCGAACGCGATCCCGAGGATCGGATTGAACGCCGTCCCGGTCTCCTGGACGCTCGCCGTGGTGAGGCGCGTGCCGAGATTTCCTCCGACCGAGTAGGAATAGGCCGCGGAGGCGAGCCAGCGGCGATCCCAGAGGTAGAGGAGCCCGAGCTTCGGCAGATTCCCGTGCGTCGTCTGCACGTCGATCTGCCGGTCCTCGGCCTGCACTGACCAGCCCCGAGTCCAGGTAGTGATCGCGCCGACGTCCACCACCGAGTACCGGAAGGCGCTCGAGCCGACATCGCCGGCGCCCTCGCGGACGTCGCCGTAGAGGGTGCAGCGCGTGCCGGTGCCGCCGAGGGTGAGGGAGCCGTCGAGCGAGCCCACGGACCAGTGGGCGTTGCTGATCACCTGGTGCTCAGCGCCGATCTCGAGGAGCGTACTGGGGTCGAAGTTGTGTAGCCAGCCGACCGTGACCCCGCCGCCGCCGTTGGTATCGGTCAATGTCTCCGCGTTGCCAGAGAGCAGCAGCCGGTCCGAGCTGTCGGCCGTCGCAGGCGGCGCGCGGACCAGGACCAGGAAGAGCGCGCAGGCCACTCCGGTCCTGCCGCGGTATGACCGCAGGCAGGTGCGCATCGGCCCATCACCCGGCCATCAGGCTCTGAGCCGTCAGCACGCCCGGATCCTCGACCAGCGTCGAGCGGCGGTAGACGGCAACGCTCGGCTTGTCGAGTTGCTTGACGAAGTGGCGGATGTGCTCGAGGAAGCTCGGCGTCACATCGCAGCCGCGCGGCGCGATCAGCACGTCGCGGCCGGTGCGCAGGTCCTCGTCGAGAATCATGCCGATCTCCAGATCGCTCACGGGAATCTCGGCGCGCTCGAGCTCGTCGTCCGCGCCCGCCAGCACCTTGCCGAGAGCGTCGAGGAGCGGCGCCGGGAACTCACCGAGTGTGCGCAGCGTGTCCAGTACCGACTGCGCGCCGAGACCCTGAAGCTCGAGACGATCGACCTCCATCGCGAGGCGCAGCACCTGGGCCGCCGGCGACTCGGCCTCACCCGCCCCCTCGGTCTGGTCCTCGGTCGCTGTCACGCGCGCCAGCAGCGCGCTCACCGGCTCGAGACGCGGCACGTGGCCGATCAGGCGATTGGCGGCCTGCGTGGCCGCCTGCAGCCGCTCGGCCTCGGCGGGCTCGAGCTCCTCGCCGCGGGCGACCTTGCGCGTCACCGCCTCGGGGAGCGACAGCTCGCCGAGATGCGACAGCAGCGCTGCGGCCTCGACCTGCCAGCGATCCTCGAGATCGATCTCGGCGGCGAGCGCCGACACGCGGCGCTTGAGGCGCACGGCGCGTCCCACCACCGCCGGGTTCACCAGACTCATGATGTCGGCGAGCGCCTTGATGCTGCCGACCACGGTCCGCTGCAGCAGCACCCGCTCGGCGATCACCAGCTCGTACTGCCGGACCGCCTCGTCCACGACCGCCAGCAGCTGCTCGGGCGGGCACGGCTTGGTGAGGAAGCGGAATACCTGTCCCTCGTTGATCGCCTTGATGGCGGCGGCAATGTCCGCCTGTCCGGTCAACAGCATGCGCACCGCCGTCGGCTGCAGCATGCGCGTGTGGCGCAGGAAGGTGGCGCCGTCCATCTCCGGCATGCGCATGTCGGCGATGACGACCGCCAGCTCGCGCTCGCGTTTGACGACATCGATGCCGGCGGCGCCGCTGGTCGCCGTGAGCACTTCGAAGCGGTCGCGCAGGTGGCGCCCCACCGCTTGCAGCACGCGCGGCTCGTCGTCGACGCACAGTATCTTGTGGCGAAGGTCGGTCATGTCGTCTCCTCAGCCGATCATTGATTCGGCGTCCGCTGGCGGCAGCTCCGCCGCGGCGGACTCGGAGTCCGCCGCGTTGGTAAGCGGCAACCGGATGGTGAAGGTCGTGCCGACATCGACGGTGCTCTCGACGTTGAGCTCGCCGTCGTGGCTCTGCACGATGCTGCGTGCAATCGCCAGGCCTTGGCCGGTACCCTTGCCGACGGGCTTGGTGGTAAAGAACGGATCGAAGATGCGCGCGATCACCGCCTGCGGGATACCGCAGCCGGTATCGGCAACGATGATGTGCACGTGGGTGGCATCACGCCCGGTGCGGATGGTGATGGTCCCGCGCCCCGTGCGGCCGCGCTCGATCGCGGTCCCGATGGCGTGCGCCGAGTTGACGATGAGGTTGAGCAGCACCTTGTTGATCTCGGCCTTACGGCACTCGACCGGCGGAATGTCGCCAAAGTCGGCCTCGACGTTGGCGACGTCCTTGTAGACGTTGCGGGCAACGACCAGCGTCGTCTGCACCGCCTGGTTGAGGTCGGCGGACGCCTTGGCGGTATCGCCCGGATGGGCGAACTCCTTCATGGCGCGCACGATCTCGGTGACGCGCTCGACGCCCTCGATGCTGCCGTCGAAGGCCTCGGCGACGTCCGCCAGCAGCTCCGGCAGGCGCGAGGCGCCGTCCGCCCTGGCGGCGAAGGCGCGGTCGGCGCGGTGGCGGTACTGCGCGAGCAGCGAGCTCAGCCGCTCGAACGCACGCTTGAGGAAGTGGACGTTGTCGCCGATGAACTGCATCGGCGTGTTGATCTCGTGAGCGATGCCGGAGGCCAGCTCTCCAACCGCCTGCAGCTTCTGTGCGAGCGCCAGCTGTCCCTCGAGGCGCTGGCGCTCCGCGGCGGTCTCGATGAGCGAGGTGATGTCAGCGAGCACTCCCTCGATGTAGCTCTTACCGTCGACCACGCTATGGATGCGCACGCTGCCGAGCACGTGGATCGCGTTGCCGTCGCGGCGCCGCAGCCGCAGGCGCGTGTTGCGTACGTCGCCGTGCTCCTTCAGTGAGGCCATGAGGCGCTCCTGCTCGCGCACGTCGACGTACAGATCCGGCGTGCGGACCTGTCTGAGCTCCTGTTCACTGCGGTAGCCGAGCATCTCAAGCAGCTGCCCCGAAGCGGCGACGATCTCGCGCTCCGAGGTGGTGACAATCACGGCAGCCGCGCTCGCGCGCACGTGCTGCCAGTACTGGTCCTCGCCGGTCTGCTCGCTGGCGCGCTGCTCGCTCAGCTTGCCGGCGAGCGAGTGGCAATGCGCCGCCGCGGCCTGCGCGTGTCGCCGCAGACGGCCCCAGCGCCGCCGCATCAGCAGGCTCGCGCCGAGCAGCCCGGCGAGCGTCAGCAGCGCGGCGAGCGCAGCGGCGATCACCGGCGGCTCCACGGCGTAGCCGAGCACCGACTCGAGCGCGCTCACAGCGCCGGGTTGCATGGGTCATACGCCTCCTGTGCAGCGCAAGCGACGATCACCTTGTGCCAGGACAGCCCGCTCGCGAGCGGGGCGAGCGCCAGATCGAGCGGCAGCGAGATGCCGGTGGCGAGGGCGAGCGCCGTGAGCCGCAGCGCGCGCGGCAGCCGCGCGTAGTGAGGCAGCAGCCAGGTCTTGAGCGGCATCGGGTCGACGCCGCGAATCGCGGTGAGGCGCAGTCCCGCGGCCCGCAGCGCGCCGCGATACCACTCGAGCGGCCGCGCACTGAACACGGCACTGTCGCAGCGACGGCAGTCGCGCGCCGGCGCCGCCTCGAGCAGCACCAGCTGCCCGCGCGGGGCGAGGTGCGCCGCGAGGTTGGCGACCGCCCGGCGGGCCGAGCGGGGGTCGAGGATGTGCTGCAGCACCGTGACGCACAAGATGAGGTCGAAGCGCCGCCCGAGGTCGAGATCCGCGGCGTTGGCGACGCCGAACTCGCAGCTGGCGCCCACGTGCACTGCGCGGGCGCGCGCTTGCTCGATCATGTGCGGACTCAGATCGACCCCGGTCACGCGGTAGCCCCCGTGGGCGAGCGCGACGCTCCAGCGGCCTACTCCGCAACCGACGTCGAGTGCGGCCGCGCCGCGGCTGCGCGCGGAGCGCCTGAGCCACGGTGCGAGCGCGCGGCGCTGAGTGAGCGCGATCGCCCGGTTATAGAAACCCGGCATGCCGTAGGAACAAACCGCGGCGAGCCCGGCGCCCTCGCCTGCGAACTGCCGCGCGCGGGCCTCCCAGTAGCGCGCCGCCTCGGACGCGCCGAGTGCGCCGCTCGCTGCGAGGGTGCGCTGCGGCCGCAGGCTCACGCGCTTTCCGCCAGCACCGCCGGCGCCGGGATTTCCAGCAGCGGCTCGCCGTGGGTCGCGCCGGGGGCGACCTTGCCGGCGAGACAACGCATGATCGACTCCGCCGGCGGCATCTCCTCGCCGGCCGCCTCGAGCACCCGCTGCGCGGATGCCAGCCACAGGATCGAGCGCACGCGCGAGGGCACGTGCGCGAGCCCGCGCTGCCAGGAGCTGCAGGTGCGCTCGAAGGCCGACTCGATCGCGAGGACGGCGTCGCGGGTGCGGGCATCGGCCGGCAGAATCTTCGCCGCGTGACGCCAGCTGATCGCGGTGCCGGGCACGGTGATCGTCTCATAGACCGTGTGCGGCTCGAGCCGGCTGTCGCGCGCAATGGCGGCGCCGGAGAATGGAATGACGTAGGGGTAGATGCCGATCTCGCAGCCCTGCCGCAGCCAGCGGTACGCCTGGCGCACGTTGGCGGCGAGGTCGGCGAGCGTCGAGCCGGGCGAGCTCAGGATGAGATCGAGGAACGGCGTGATGCCGAGCCGCAGCGCATTGCGCAGCACGCCGTCGATGTGGCGGTGAATCTGCCCCTTGTTGAACTCCTCGAGCACGCTCGAGGAGAAGTTCTCGACCCCGAAGCCGAGCACCCGGAAGCCGGCGCGCCGCATGGCGGCGAGGCGCTCGGGTGTCATGGCGTCGATGCGGTTGGTGCTGATGAACTGCAGCCCCGCGGGCAGCTCGCCGCGCGCCTTCGCCGCGACGATCGCCTCGCACAGCGGCACCACGCGGCGGTCCTGCGTGAAGACGAAAATGTCGTCCTGGAAGATGACGGTGCGCGCCTCGGGCTGCGCGCGCACCAGACGCAGCAGCATCCCCATCACCTCGTCGACGTCCAGGCGCGCGACTCTCGCGACGCCCCCCTGCGCTTCGTGCAGGAAGTTGGTCGCGGAGCAGAAGCTGCAGGCCATCGGACAGTAGTTGAGTGTGATGAGGCGCACCGCGCGGATCTCCGCGAGGCGCGCTTCGCGGGCCGCCTTGTAGGGCAGCGCGCCGACACGGTAGGCGTGCTCCAGGCGGCTCCAGTAGGCCGCATACGGCATGCGCTCGTACGGAGTCGCCTGGATCGCTTCGACCAGCTCGCCGTGCGTGAGCGCGGTCTGAAAAAAGCGCGCCACCGCGCCTTCACCCGCCGGCAACGCCGTGCCGGGAATGCCCTCGAGGTTCGCACCGTTCGCGAGGCGCCGCATGACCTCGAGCAGCGGCTTCTCGCCCTCTCCCAGCACCAGCAGGTCGAACCGCGGCCCGAGCTCGAACAGCCGTTCGGGCTTGAAAGTGGCCTCCATGCCGCCCGCCACTATGCGGGCATCGGGGCAGACCTGGCGGGCCTGGTGGGCCAGCGCGAGGTCGTACCTCAAGGTCATCGCCGTCGTGGAGATCCCGATGACGTCCCAGGGGCGGGATCGGAGCGTCTCCTCGAAGGCGCTGCCGACGTTCTCGCCGCTACAGTTCGGGTCGAAAACGACGGCGTGGACCCCCTCCTCCTGAAGGGCTCCAGCGAGACGCCATACGCCGAGCGGAGGAGCCAGAAATGTGTACTCCCCGCACTGCGGATCGTAAGGCCCTACCAGCAAGCAACTGAGCGTTCGCACGCCTGCTCCCTCGACGTATTACCCATCCACTACAAAGCGCGACCGGAATCACACTGGACCTCGTAGAGCGCGGATTCTGTGGGGGATTCCTCAGAAACTGTCCGGCCGGACAGACAATGCGACAAAATGTGACATCTGACCTGCGCAGTTCACGCCCAGGCGCCCCTTTTTTCAGGAATTTCGGGCCCTTAAGGCCTCAGGGGAATGGTCCATGTCAGCTATGCCGAGCGCTGCGCCGGCGTGGCAGTCGCCGCCTCGCTCACGGGGAAGGAGACGCAGATCCGGGTGCCGCGTCCCGGTTGAGACTCAATGGCGACCTGGCCGCCGAGAATCTCCACGCGCTCGCGCAGCCCGATCAAGCCGAGATTGCCGCTCCCGGCGGCGCGCTCGAGGACCCTCGGGGCGTCGAAACCGACGCCATCGTCGCGGACCCCGAGCTTGAGTAGCCCCTCGGTCTGGGCAAGCTCGATCCAGACGTGTTGGGCAGCGGCGTGGCGCACCACGTTGGTGAGCGCCTCCTGCACGACGCGGAAGCCGGCGATCGCGAGCTCCCCGGGCAGGTCGCTGACGTGGCCAACGACCTCGGTGACCATGCCGGTGCGCTGCTGGTGTTGCTGTGCGAGCCAGCGCAGAGTCGCATCCAGGCCCGCGATTTCCAGCATCACCGGACGCAGCTCGAGCGCCAGGCTGCGCATCTGCGCGCCGGCGCGCTGCAGCAGCGCGATGCTTTCGTCGAGGCTCCGCTCGGCGGCTTCACCGCTCGCGGTCTTGGCCGCCTGCAGGTGCAGCGTGATGCTGGCAAGGAGCTGGCCAAATTCATCGTGCAGCTCACGCGACAGGTGACGCCGTTCTTCCTCCTGCACCGCGAGCAGGCGGCGCGAGAGGTGTTGCAGACGGGCGGCCGACTCGTGCAATGCCTCTTCGGCGCGCACGCGCTCGGTGACCTCTTCGTTGACGACCACCGCGCCTACTATCTTACCCTCGGCGTTGCGGACCGGAGCCGCGGAGTTCTGGATGGTCTTGCGCTCGCCGGAAAAGGTCTCGATATCGATGAGCTCGTTGAGGCTCGTCTGTCCCTGCGACAGGGCGCGCACCGAGGCCCACTCCTCGGGCGCAATCCTCTTGCCCGACAGATGCCACCAACCCTTGGACTGCGCCCAGCGCTCGCGGCCGCTCTTCGGCTGCACCTGGCCCCATATGCCCCTCACCGCGGCATTGGTCAGCACGAAGTTGCCCTGCCGATCGGTGACCGATACGCCGACCGGGAGCGTCGCCAGCACCTGGTCGAGGAGCTGCTGATTGTTGCGCACGGCCTCCTCTGCAGCGCGAAACTTCGCCTCGCTGGTACGCAGCTCCTCCTCGGTGTGTTTGCGCTCACTGTTTTCGGCACGCAACGCCTCGTTGTTGTGCTGCAGTTCGTCATGCGCGCGCGCCAGCGATGCCACTCGCGCTCGGTCGATGGCCGTCATCCACACGATGTACAGGGAGATCACTGGCAGCAACAGCAGACGCGCGAGCAGCACCGGCGCGTCGCCGAGCGCATCGCCTGCACGCACCAACAGGTACGCAAAGCCCACGGTGGCGAGCGCGGTCGCCAGCAAGCCGGCCTTGGTCCCGCCCAGGCGGGTGCTGACGATCACCGCGACGAGCAAAATCGACACGTGCGCCGCTTCCTGCCAGCGACCCTGCATCAGCGAGAGACCGAAGATCGCGACGCCGACCCCGAGCACTGCGACCCCGTAGTCGCGAATCGCGGGCCGGCCCGTCGCCTCCTGTGAAACGTACTTCAGCATCCCGCCCTCCGGCCTCGGCGCTTCGAGAGGAGGTTGAAGCTGCGCCCCTGTTTTTCTGTCCCGGGCAAATCCCACGCCGGGTGCGAGCCGAGTGTAAGCCTTCCCAACAGGTCTCGCTACGCCGAGGTGCCCTCAATCCCTGGGATCGCGAACCTGATAAAGGATGAGATGACGTATTTGTCCCCGGACCTGGGAATCTCGCCGCAGTGCATGTGGGTCCAGAACGGCGGGAAAAACAGCGCGTCTCCGGCCACGGGTTTTATTTTCAGATCCTGCCGATGGAAGCAGGTTTCGCCGCCGTCCTCGACCGAATTCAGATAAATGATCACGGCCAGCTGCCGATCCCACCCGCCGGGCCCGAAAGCATCGAGGTGCCATTTGAAATGTCCCTGGTTCTTCTTGTAGTGCTGGATCTTGTAGCCGGTACACTGCAGCGGCGATACCTGCAGTGATGGGAACTGCGCGGCGATACTCTGAACCACAGCCGTCACGGCCGAGTGCAGTTGGGCGAACACCGGTGCCCAGATACCGTCAGTCTCCACCGCCAGGTCCGTGCTGACCTTCACCTCAACTTCTAACTGCTTTGCTCCGTCGGCGCTGGTCGTGTGGCCCGGGTGTTTTCGCGGATCACTCTCATAGAGCTCGATGCACCTGTGGCACAGCTCCTGAGAGAGCAGGTCCTTCACATAGAAAATGTTGTCGTTGCGAGTGAAAATTTCCATGAGCGCGCGTCAGCCCGGCTGGCGAGGCTAGCCGCCCCTCGCCTTGCTGTCAGCTTATTAGAGCAGCTATCGGGCATATTTGACCTGAGTCCCGCTTTCGCTACGCTGCGGCAATGAAGACAAAAAACGAAGCGGAATTGTTCAAGGCCGCATTGCGAGCCGGGATTCGCTATGCCGAAGGTCGCGGAGCGGTGGAGTTCGAGGCGACCGATTCGGCCAGCGACAAAGCGCTCTATGTCTACCGGCTGCTCGTGCATGACAAGATCATCGCGCCGATGCCGGAAGATCAGGTAGGCGAGAAAACTATTCGCCACAGACTGGCTTCCTGGTACGCACACCTGCCGAAAGGCCACACGCTCAAGGAGGATGTGGCAGCTCCATGATGTGCAACAAGGCCGGCTCGTTTCGCCGTCCCGGAGCTTCGGCTGACCTCGGCCACGGCTGCCTTTTGTCCGCTGGTATGTCAGGCTAGCCGCCGCTCCCGCAAGGGGGGCCAAACAGGGGGATTCCATGGACCGCCGCAGCATGATGATCGGCACGGCGCTCAGCGCCGTGTTTGCCGCCACTCGCGCCCTGCCGCAGAGCGCCGACAGCTCGCAGCGCCTGAACGCGCTGTTCGATCAGTTCATGAAGGAGAACCTCGACCTGTCGCCCCTGTTTGTGACCAGCCTGGGACTCGATACCGGGGAGCGCGCCAAACAGAAGAGCGAGGTTGATCAGGGCTCCGAGGCCGCTATCGCGCGGCAGAAGGCCCTGACCGCAAGCCAGCTGGCGCGCCTGCAGGGGTTGGGCCGCGCCGGCTTGAGCTCGGCCGACGCCGTGAGCTACGACGTCGTCATGTACGGCCTGCGCACCAACGATGCGGCCAACAAGGCATTCCAGTACGGCCCCGGCGGAGCCGGACAACCCTATGTGGTGTGCCAGCTCAATGGCAGCTATCAGCAGCTGCCCTCGTTCCTGGATAACCAGCACACGATCGAGACCAAGGCCGATGCCGACGCGTACATCGCTCGTCTCGCCGGCTTTGCCAGGCTGCTCGACCAGGAGACAGAGGTTGCGCGCCACGATCTCGCCATGGGGGTCGTACCCCCCGACTTCGCTCTCGCCAAAACGCTGACGCAGATGCAAACACTGCGTGCATCGGCGCCGGAGAAGTCCTCGCTCACCACCTCGGTCGTGCGGCGTACCAAGGAGAAGCGCATTCCCGGCGATTACCTCCATCCGGCGAGCCGGGTGGTGAAGGACCAGGTCTACCCGGCGCTCGAGCGGCAGATGGCGCTCGTGGTCGAGATGCAAAAGCGGGCCACGCACGACGCCGGCGCGTGGCATCTGCCGGACGGTGAGGCCTATTACAGCGCCTCGCTGGTGAGCTGGGCGACCACCAGCAAAAAACCCGACGAAATCCACCGGCTGGGACTGGAAGTGGTCAAGGACAACACCGCGCGTATCGATACCATCATGCGCAAGCTCGGCATGACCCAGGGCGCCGTGGGCGCGCGGCTCCGTGCGATGTTCCTGGATCCCAAGTATCTGTACGCCAACACCGACGCCGCCAAGGACAGCCTGCTCGCGGATCTGAACGCCCGCGTGCAGCGCGTGCGCGCCAAGCTGCCCAGGTACTTCGGCGCGCTGCCGAAGGCAAACGTGCAGATAAAGCGCGTCCCCAAGGAGATTGAGGCCGGCGCTCCGGGAGGCTACTACAACAACGCCTCGCTCGATGGAAAGCGCCCCGGCATCTACTGGATCAACCTGCGCGACACCAGCGAGCAGCCCAAGTGGCTGCTGCCGACTCTTACCTACCACGAGAGTATCCCCGGACATCACCTGCAGCTGTCGATACAGCAGGAAGCGCAGCTGCCGCTGATCCGCAAGGTCGCCTTCTACAGCGCCTACCTGGAAGGCTGGGCGTTATACGCTGAGCAACTCGCGGCCGAGATGGGCGAATACGACGACGATCCGTCCGGGCACATCGGCCAGCTGCACGATTCGATGCTGCGCGCGGTGCGGCTGGTGGTCGACACCGGCATGCACAGCAAGCGCTGGACGCGTGAGCAGGCGGTGCGGTACTACGTCGATACCCTCGGCGATCCGGACACGGCCGCGATCACCGAGGTCGAGCGCTACTGCGTGTGGCCCGGACAGGCCTGCACTTACATGCTCGGCAAGCTTACGTTTCTCGCCAAGCGCGCCCGCGCCCAGCAGGTGCTGGGCGCGAAATACGACATCCGCAAGTTCCACGACGCGGTGTTGCTCCCGGGTGCGGTTCCGCTCGAGCTTCTCGAGCAGATGTACGTGTGAGGCTGAGAGGCGGCGCAGCGATCCATGCGTGCCAACGGTTTTGTTTCGGTCGTAATGGACGCTCGCGCCCGCGACGAGCTCCGCGAAAACGGCTTCACTCGCCGACGTTTGCCCCTTGACCTGGATATTGCGCGTGCACTCGGAGAACTGGCGCATGCGGCCTGGTCCATGCCGAGGGATCAGTATTACGAGGGCGGCGTAAGGTTTCGAACCTTAAACCGGCTTAGCGCCCGGATCGTTACCGGCGGCGTTGAAATCACGCCGTGCGATGACAATGAGCCCTATGTGCAGCTGGCAAAATACAACACCGCACTGGGCGGTCAGCCGCGCAAGTACGCGCCACTCAGTGGTGAAATCGCCGCCTCTGCCGGAGTTCGCAAGTTGGTAGCTCATCACCTGATGTACCTGCCGTTATCCGAGATCGGCGCCCGCTATCGGGTAAACGTACATGTGATCAGATTTGCGGCAACTCCGTCTCAGCCGTGCGATACCAGCCCGGCAGGCTTGCACAAGGACGGTGAAAAGTATCTTGCCACTCATCTCCTGGCACGGTGCGGGGCCGGCGGAGGAGAAGTAGTCATTACCGACAATGACAAGCGGGAAATGGATCGCTTCACGATGCGTGAGGCCGGCGAGTGCTATGTCTTCGACGATGATCGCGTTTGGCACATGTTGACACCGGTTGAGACATTGCCAGGCAATCAGTTTGCATTTCGCGACACCGTGACATTTGATCTTTTGCCGGATGGCTGGAGCCCTGCGGGCTAAAGGGAGTCATGCATGCCCAAGATCGACATCGCCGCCGCGCCCGCGGCCAAGGGTTCGGCCTATCCGCCGCCGTTCGACGCCCCCTGTGCGGCACGTGCGCGGCAGCGCCTGGGCGAGGCGGGCGGCCTTCGCGATTTCGGTGTCAATCTGATGACCTTGTCGCCTGGCAGTTGGTCCAGCCAGCGCCACTGGCACAGTCACGAGGACGAGTTCGTCTACATCATTGAGGGCGAAGTGACGCTGGTCGAAGACGCCGGCCAGACGGTGTTGTACGCCGGCGATTGTGCGACGTTTCCGAAAGGCTCCGGCAACGGCCATCACCTGATCAATAAATCCGCGGCGCTGGCCGTTTATCTGGAGGTAGGCTCGCGCCACACCCACGACCTCACTACCTATTCCGATATTGATATGATGATTTGCAACGCCGACGGCCGGTTCGTGCACAAGGATCGCACGCCCTATCCACCGCGGCTGGATCCGGACGACGATTGAACAGCAAGTCGCAGCGCGCACCCCCGACGCCCATCGCGCGCCGGGACTTCCTCAACGGCATGGCCTGCGTTGCCGGCACGGCGCTGATGCCCGAGGCGCTGGCGGCATCCCTCGAGCACGGTCCGGACGCCGCTGCGGAAGAATACTTCCTGTCGCGCGGGATTGCCCCCACGGATCCCGCTTACTACCCGCCCGCATTGACCGGGATGCGCGGCAGCCATCCCGGATCCTTCGAGGTCGCCCATGCGCTGCGCGATGGAGCCCGATGGGACGCCCCCGGCGCGCTGACCGACCTCGACGAGCACTACGATCTGGCGATCGTCGGCGGCGGCATCAGCGGGCTGTCGGCGGCGCACTTCTTCCGCAAGCTTCACGGCGCAAACGCGAAGATCCTGGTGCTCGACAACCACGACGACTTCGGCGGTCACGCCAAGCGCAACGAGCTGAGCGGTGCCGGCAGCACCAGGATTGCTTGCGGCGGCACGTTGATGATCGAGGAGCTGCAGCTCTACACCCCCGAGGCCATGGGACTGCTGCGCGAGCTCGGCATAGATATCCGGCGCTTCGATCGCTACTACGATCGCGACTTCAGGAAGGCGCATGGGCTCAAGTCCGCGTGCTTTTTCGAGCGCAGCGCCTTCGGCGTCGACAGGCTCTGTCCGCAGCAGACCGATTCGGTCTACCTTCCCGACGCGCACTTCGACCCGAAGGAGATCCGGGCGTTCATCGCCGACGCGCCGCTGGCCCCGCAGGCGAGGGACGATCTGCGGCGGCTTTACTTCAGCAGAGTCGACCTGCTGCCCGGCAAGACGCGCGCGGAAAAGGTCGAGCTCCTCAAGCACATCAGCATCCAGACATTCCTCGAGCAGTACGCCCGGGTTCACCCGGATGTCGTGAAGTACTATTGGCAGAGCACCAACGGCTGGCTTGGGCTGGGGATCGACGCGGCCGCGGCGCTCGATAACCTCTGGTTCCTGCCGCCGGCGGTCACCGCAGGCCTGGGACTGGAAGCCGAGGCGCGTGGCGACCTCGCCGATCAGCCCTACATCTACCACTTCCCCGACGGCAACGCATCGATCGCGCGCCTGCTCGTGCGGCGGCTCGTGCCGGGCGCCGCCCCGGGGAGCACGATGGAGGACATCGTGACCGCGCGCATGAACTACGCGGCGCTGGATGCGGCCGGCTCCCCGGTGCGCATCCGTCTCAACAGCACTGCGGTGCGCGTGCGCCACATCGGGGACCCGGCCACCGCATCGAGCGTCGCCGTCAGTTATGTGAGCAACGGCAAGGGGCATCGCGTGCGCGCCGACCGCGTGATCCTCGCCTGCTGGAACATGGTGATCCCGTACCTGTGTCCCGAGATGTCGAGCGCGCAGCGGCAGGCACTCGCTTACGGCGTCAAAGTGCCGCTGGTGTACACCAATGTACTGCTGCGCAACTGGTCGGCGCTGAAAAACCTCGGCGTCGGTACCGTGTATTGTCCGACGAGCTATTTCAGCGAAGTCGACCTGGATTATCCGGTGAGCATCGGCAACTACCATTACCCGAGCTCGCCCGAGCAGCCGTGCGTGCTGCGCCTCGAACGGGTGCCGTGCAAACCCGGCCTGCCCGCCAAGGCGCAGTACCGGGCCGGACGCGCCGAGCTGTTCACGACCCCGTTTGCCACCTTCGAGCACCAGGTGCGCGACCAGCTCGGGCGCATGTTCGGTGCCGGCGGCTTCGACGCGCAGCAGGACATTCTCGGCATCACCGTCAATCGCTGGCCACACGGCTACGCGTACAGTTACTCGACGCTGTTCGATCCCGAATGGCCCGAAGGCCAGGCGCCGCACATCCTCGGGCGCCAGCGCTTCGGGCGCATCGCCATCGCCAACGCGGATTCGGGCGCCGAGGCGGAGACATCGATTGCGATCGCCGAGGCGCTGCGGGCGTGCAGAGAGCTGGAGCGTGTCTGAGCTCCTGCCTGCGCCGCCGCGCTCGGTGGTGGTACTGAAGCTTTCGGCGCTCGGCGATGTATGCCACACGCTGCCGGTAGTGCGCACGCTGCAGCGCGCCTGGCCCCAGGCGCACTTCACCTGGATCATCGGGCGCGCCGAGGCGGGATTCCTCGAGCGCATTCAAGACATCGAGTTCGTCGAGTTCGACAAGCGTGCCGGCGTGGCCGGTTATCGGGCGGTGCGCGCCGCGCTGCGCGACCGTCGGATCGATCTGCTGCTGCACATGCAGTTCGCCTGGCGCGCGAGCCTGGTTGCGGCAACGCTCCGCGCCCCGATAAAGCTCGGCTACGACCGCGAGCGGGCGCTGGATCTGCAGTGGCTGTTCACCACGGACCGCATCGCGCCGGCGCCGCACGAGCACGTGATGGACGCGCTGTTCGGCTTCGCCCGACGCCTGGGCGTCGAGCAGCGCGAGTACCGCTGGGACATTCCCCTGCCAGAGGATGCCCGGCAGTATGCCGTGCGCCACATTCCCGACGGTCAGCCGGCGCTCATCATCAGTCCCTGCTCGAGTCACGTGCTCCGCAACTGGCATGCCGCGGGCTACGCCGCCGTCGGCGACCACGCGGCCGGCAACCTCGGCCTGAGGGTACTGATCTGCGGCGGCCGCACGGCGCTCGAGCACCGCATGGGCGCGGAGATTGCCGCGCGCATGCGCGCGCCCTGCACCAACCTCATAGGCCAGGACACGTTGCTCGAGTTCTACGCGACGCTCGCCCGCGCCCGGGTGCTGGTGACGCCCGATTCGGGTCCCGCGCACATGGCCACCTCGCTCGGCGTGCCGGTGGTCGGCCTGTACGCGGCCACCAATCCGGCCCGCAGCGGCCCGTTTTTCAGCCGCGATCTGTGCGTCGACCGCTTTGACGCCGCGGCGCGGCGCTATCTCGGCAGGCCGGCCGCGGAGCTACCGTGGCGCACCAAGATCGAGCGACCTGGGGTCATGAACCTGATCGAGCCGGTCGAGGTGATCGCGCAGCTCGAAGCGGCGCTCAGCCGCCCACACGGCCTCAACCCGCAGTCACGGGCAGTGGCGGTCTCTGGCGCCGCGCCATCAGCACGTTGAAGGGCGCGAACTGCGGGTACTTCATGTGCCTGCGGCGCACGATGATCGTCGTCACGAGGGCGAATTGCCCCGACAGGCTCGCGTGACTCACGCCGTCGGTGAACACCATCCAGGCCGAGTACGGCGGAAAGCGGATCTCCTCGTAGTCGCGCCGGTCCTCTCTGAAGGCGGCGTTGTCCTTCATGTAATTGTGCAGGCGGCGCATCGCCCGGTCGTACGGGGAAGTGTCGAGCACGCGCGCCAGCGGGTTGAGGCGCGCGAGACCGTTCACCACGGCGCTCGCCGCCCGGTCCGCCGCGCCCTTGGTCAACCGCCGGGCGAGCCCGCCCCGCGCATCGACCAATCCGGCCTCGCGCCCGAAGCGCTCCACGATCTTCTCGATCGGTCCCTGTGTCGCCCAGACACGATCCTCGTGATCGTTGAAGTTCACGAAGAAGCGCAGGATCCGGTCGCCGTCGGTGGCCCCGTAGGCGCCCGCATCGACGTGCACCAGCTCGTTGCTCGCGTGGGGCTTGAGGTTGCGGCCGCGTTCCTCGATCGGGCGCACGCTGCAGGTGCCGATGGTCCAATCCTCGGTGAGGTGCGGGACCTGCCGGCGCAGGAACTCACTGACACCCGCGAGATGCTCCTTGAGGATCCGCGTAAGGCGCTCGGCGGTTAGCGCGTCGCCGTCGAAGCCGGTGATCCGGTCGACCTCCGGGTGATAACTGATGTTCTTGAGCTTGAGGCGCGCCGGCAGCTCGCTACGCAGGTAGCGCAGCGTCGCCGCATCGGGCAGCGGCACCGGAGAGCCGGGGAAAAAGACGACGTGGTTGCTCTCCAGCGCCTCGGTGATCGATGCGCCGTTCGAGAGTTGCTCGGCAGTAAATGTAACGAGCGCGCCCATACTAACGCCTGGGACGACCGTTATCGCACACTTTGGACGTATCGGCACGGGTGAATTCCGCCGTCCAGTTGGCGAACCGAACCACGCTGCGAGCATTCATCGATTGCCCTCCTTTGAGGTTGCGGACAGCGTGCTCTTGTATGCGTGGCTGCGCGACTGAGTCAAGCAAGGCCGGTTGGACGCATCGGGCGCGCGGCGAGTTGCACACGCGGCGCGTCGGAGTGCACCGCGACCACTTGACACAGGGCGCCGCGTCGCGCTTCCATCCCCATCCCTTGACGGCCGGCCGGCGCTCATCTTGTTCTGCGCGCGGCAGCGCCTACTAACACGGAATTCAGGAAAGGGGAAAACATGCGGTTCCGGGTTGCGCCTGCTCGGCGGTTGCTCTCTTTGACTCGGTTCGTGGCGCTCGGACTCCTGGCCGCGGCGGGCCTGCAGGCGGTCGCGGCACGCGCCGAGCCCCCGCCCCCGCCCGGCGACACCGCTGCCGCCGTGGACCCGGGTCTCTTCAAGGCGCTCAAGTGGCGCGGCATCGGACCGTACCGCGGCGGCCGCGCACTCGCGGTGAGCGGCGTGCCCGGCGACCCCGACACCTTTTACTTCGGCGCGGTCGCCGGGGGCGTGTGGAAGACCCGCGACGGCGGCGCCACCTGGCTGCCGTTGACCGACGACACGCCGATCTCCTCGGTCGGGGCTATCGCGATTGCCCCTTCCAACCCGAACGTCATCTATGTCGGCAGCGGTGAGGCGGCGCCGCGCGGCGACATCACCTACGGCGACGGCGTCTACAAGTCCATCGACGGCGGCAAGACCTGGACCTTCCTCGGGCTAGCCGACAGCCGCCAGATCGGCGCGCTGATCGTCGACCCGAAAAATCCGGACATCGTGCTGGTCGCAGCCTTCGGCCACGCCTTTGGTCCCAACACCGAGCGCGGCGTGTTCCGCACCACCGACGGCGGCCGATCCTGGACCAAGGTGCTGTACAAGGACGCCGAGACCGGCGCGATCGACGTCAGCTTCGATCCGCACGACTCGCGTGTCGTATACGCTGCGCTGTGGCAGGCGCGGCGCCTGCCGTGGAACTTCTCGAGCGGCGGCCCGGGCAGTGGACTGTATCGCTCGACCGACGGCGGCGTGACCTGGACACGCCTGTCGGGCAACGGCCTGCCGGCCGGCATCCTTGGGCGCATCCACGTGTCGGTCTCCGGCGCAGACAGCAGGCGCGTCTACGCCATGATCGAGGCCGCACAGGGAGGACTCTACCGTTCGGACGACGGTGGTGTGCACTGGCAGCGCGTCAACGACGACGGCCGGTTGAGCCAGCGCGCCTGGTACTTCTCGACCATCCTCGCCGACCCGAAGAACGCCGATACGGTCTACGCGGAGAACACCGGCCTGTTCCGCTCCACCGATGGCGGCAAGACCTTCAAGCTGCTGCCGGGACGGCACGGCGATCATCACGGCATCTGGATCGACCCGACCGACCCGAATCGCATCATCGAGGCGAGTGACGGTGGCGCCACGGTCTCCGTCGATCACGGCGAGAGCTGGAGCAGCCAGGACAACCAGCCGACTGCGCAGTTCTATCACGTGGCGGTCGATAACCGCTTCCCCTATTACGTCTACGGCGCGCAGCAGGACAACACCAGCGTCGCAATCGCCAGCATGGACGACGAGGGCGCCATCGTCGAGCGCGACTGGTACGACGTCTTCCCCGGCGAATGCGGCTTCGTGATCCCCGACCCGCGCGATGCCGACATCGTCTATGGCTCGAGCGAGAATCTCGTCGGGCGCTTCAACAAGCACACCATGCAGCTGCAGGCGATCCCGGTATACCCGATCAATGCCTCCGGCCACGCCGCCCGCGACCTCGAGCATCGCTTCAACTGGACCTCGCCCCTGATGATGTCGCCGTTCGATCCCGACACGCTCTACTTCGGCATGGAGCGGCTCTACCGCACGACCGATGACGGCATGAGCTGGAAGGCGATCAGCCCCGACCTGACGCGCAATGACAAGTCCAGGCAGCTGGCCTCCGGAGGGCCCATCACCAAGGACATCACCAGCGTCGAGTACTACGACACCATCTTCGCCATTGCGGGGTCGACGCTCAAGCGCGGCACGATCTGGGTCGGGACCGACGACGGCCTGATCCAGCTCACCCGCGACGACGGCGGCAGCTGGAGCAACGTCACGCCGCACGACATGCCCGCCTGGAGCACGATCAGCATGATCGAGCCCTCGCGCTACGACACCGACACCGCCTACGTTGCCGTCGACCGCCACAAGCTCGATGACATCAAGCCGTACGTTTTCATGACCACCGACGGCGGGCGGACGTGGTCGCGTATCGACGCGGGATTGCCGGACGGCGCCGTCGTTCACGCGGTGCGCGAGGATTCGGTCCGGCGCAACCTGTTGTATGCCGCCACCGAGACCGGCGTGTTCGCCTCCTTCGATACGGGTCGGCACTGGCAGAGCCTGCAGCTCAACCTGCCGCGCTCGCCGGTTCACGACCTGGTCGTCAAGGATGACGACCTCGTGGTCGCAACCCACGGGCGCTCGTTCTGGATCCTCGACGACGTGACGCCGCTACGTCAGGTGGCGGCCGCAGCCACCGCAGCGACCGCGTATCTCTACGCTCCCGAGACCGGCTACCGTCTCTACTACCCCGACCAGGTGGATATGCATCCACCCAAGGGCCAGAACCCCCCCGCCGGCGCGCTCATCGACTACTACTTGCCGGCCACACCGAGCGGCACTATCCGCCTCGACATTCTCGATGCGCAGGGCAACGTCGTGCGTCACCTGAGCAGCGCCGCGGAAAAGCAGGCCGAGCAGCCGCCGGAGTGGCCGGACCAGGTGCACCCACAGGAGACGCTGCCCGCGGCCCAGGGCATGAACCGATTCGTCTGGGATCTGCGCTACGACTCTCCGGTGCAGATCCCCGATGCCTTTTACGAGGGCCTGCCACCGCGCGGGCCGATCGTGCTCCCGGGCGCCTACACCCTGCGCTTGAGCTATGCCGGCCAGACTGAGACGGCGCCGCTCACCATCGCCCGCGATCCGCGCGTCAAGGGCTCGCTCGCCGGGCTGCAGCAGAAATTCGCGCTCTCCATGCAGGTCTACCGCGATCAGGATGCGTTGCACCGCGCGGTGAACGACATCCGTGCCGTCAAGAGCGCCGTCGAGGCGACGCTCGGCAAAACGCGCGGCCAGCCCCACGGCGCGGCGCTCATCACCGGGGGCAACGAGTTGCTCAAGCGGGCATCCGCGATCGAAGGGCTGCTGATGCAGGTCCAGATCAAGGGGTCGGAAGCCGACCTCAACTTCCCCGGGATGCTGAACGAGCAGATCTACGCCTTCAGCGGCCTGCTGGAAGACGCGGATACGGCGCCCAACGAGCAGGAGATCGAAACTTACGCCGATCTGCACACCAGGCTCGACGCGCAGCTCAAGGACTGGGACGCGCTCAAGAGCACGCGCCTGCCGGCGTTCTGTGCGCGCACCCGCGCCGCGGGCGAGCACGAGGCCGCCGCGGCCATCTGTCCGTAGCGCGGGCGCGAACTCAGCCCGAAGGCGGCGTTGCCGAGTAGTAAGTCGCGAGGCTGCCGCTGGCGAGGATGTGCCCGTCGCGACCTGCACGAATCAGCGCGTGATAGAGCGTCTCGGCATTCGCCGGAAAGTTCGCCAGCGAGCTCACCTTGATCTGCGTGTCGAGCGCGTAGACGGTGAACACATAGTGATGCGCATCGGGCGCAACACCCGCCGGCGGACACGGTCCGTCGTAGTTTGGATCGCCAAAGTCATTGTTGATCTGGCCGCCGTACTTGCTATCCGCGGCACCGGCGCCCTCCGGCAGCTCGCGCACATCGGCGGCAACGTTGTATATGCCCCAGTGCGTGAAAGCCGCCGTGGTGTCGTACAGGACCACCACGAAACTGCGCGTGTTGTGCGGTACATGCGACCATTGCAGCTCGGGCGAATGATCGCCGCCGGCGGCGCCGTTTGCCGTGCAGATGTTGAGGCCGTTGGCGAGATAGTTGTAGATGACAGCGTCCGGCAGCGGACCGTTCTCGGTGAATGTCGTGCTCGTGACCTCGAGCCTGCCGCCGCCCGCTGCCCAAGTCGGCTCGTCGGCGTTAACCGCGCTCAAGGTGAGCCCCGTCACGCTCACCGCCAGCGCCACTGCGGCACGCCGCCAGAAACCTGAGTTGCTGTTGATCATTTGTGCCTCTCCCCAAGCCAGGCTTGTCGATCTGTTGTCAGACTGGGGGGGGATGTTACTCCCACAATGTTGCCGGCACCGTGCTCATCGCGCGGGCGCGGGCCTGTGTCGATTCGAGCGCCGGCGGCTTCAGCTGCGCCGCGGCAGGCCGCCAACCGCTCAGTATCCGACCGCCCGGCCGTTGTCGTTGCGCGAATCACTCGCCCCGAGGCGCTCCCCGGTCGCCGGGTCGACCTCGATGCACTCGGCATCGCCCGTGCCGCGCTGAATTACGGTGTTGCCCTGCGCCTCGAGCAGGCGAACGGTGTCGGGCGAAAAGCGGTTGCGCTCCATGAAGATCCGATCCGGGACCCACTGCTGATGGAACCGCGGTGAGTCGACCGCCTCCTGGATGTCGAGACCGAAGTCGGCAACCCCGAGCAGGACATTGGCGACAGTGGTGATGATCGTGCTCCCGCCCGGCGAGCCCAGCACCATCGCCACCTTCCCATCCTTCAGCACAATCGTCGGCGTCATGCTCGAGAGCGGCCGCTTCCCAGGAGCAATCGCGTTCGCCGGCCCCTGAATCAGCCCAAACATATTCGGCACGCCCTGCTTCGAAGCAAAGTCGTCCATCTCGTCGTTCAGCAGAAAGCCCAACCCCGGCACCGTCACGCCCGATCCGTATCCGCCATTCAGCGTCGTCGTCACAGAAACCGCGTCGCCCTCGGCATCCACCACGGAATAATGCGTCGTGTCCGCCGCCTCCTGCCGCACATCAGCCATCGTCGGAGCCGCCGGCAAAAATCCGGCAGGCCGCTCTAATCCTGCCGAAGCGCTCGCATGATCTGCATCAATCGACTTCCGCCACGCCGCGCCGTAGCTTTCGCTGATTAGTCTTTCCACCGGAATCTTCACGTAGTCCGGATCGCCCAGATAGTCCGACCGATCCATGTACGTCCGCCGAAATGCCTCCACCACCAGGTGCATCTCCGGCGCCGTTCGATCCCCCAGCGGTCGCAGATGATAGCCGTCCAGGATATTCAGCATCTCGATCAGCGCGATGCCTCCCGACGATGGCGGCGGCGAACTCACAATCGTGTACCCGTGATAGCTCCCCATTACCGGCTCGCGTTCCTTCGCCGTGTACCGCGCCATATCCTCAGCGGTGATCAACCCGCCGCCCTGTTCCACCGCAGCGGCAATCTGCTTCGCCATCGCCCCGCGATAAAAATCCGAAGGGTCCTTCGCAATCCGCCGCAGTGTCTCCGCAAGCTCCGTCTGCTTGAAAACTTCGCCCGCCTGATAAAAATT
>Ga0209007_1000125_pt1 | contig 44994 bp, 49 predicted proteins | sample JacPinW_OM1H0_O2_FD_187961 | JGI IMG/M metagenome (GOLD analysis project Ga0209007, IMG submission 187961) | Forest soil microbial communities from Algoma, Ontario, Canada - Jack Pine, Ontario site 1_JW_OM1H0_O2 (SPAdes) (version 2) | ecosystem: Environmental > Terrestrial > Soil > Boreal... | reverse complement strand
CGAAATAAGCTTCGTTGGTGACGTAGGAACCCTCAATCCCCAAAATCTGATTTTGGCCCAAATCTTCCGTATAGAAACTGTCGGGTGAGAAGTCCGCCGACTCGCGGCGATTCTCGTATCCGGCCGAAAACTTCCATTCGCCAGCCGGGACCTTCAAGATATCCCCGCCGATGAAGGCATTGGTGTCTCTCTGCGTATTGAATGAATCGACCGTCGCCATATGCGTGATGTACTGCAACGCGGCCACACTCGGCGACCCTTCGCCGAAAATGTTCAGCGGTGCGCACGTGCTCGACACTGTCGATGTTGGACCGTTCACCGGCGTGCCCCCGCAGACTATCTGGCCGGCGGCGTTCCTGGTGGCATTTAGCGCATTGGCCAAGTTCTGGAACACGTATGACGGCGTGACTTGCGTGTTATCCGACGTGCCGTAGCTTACGGACACTTCCCAGTTGAATTTTCTCTCACCCCATGCGAAGTCGCCATTCAATCCCGCCACACCGCGAAGCACTGTTTGAGTGTCCGTTGCCGCACCGTTGTCCAGGTCCACATTTGCGCGATTCACATAGAACTGGCTGGTGTTCCACGCGGGGTAAGCCACCGGCTGCCCCGGCCCGACGTATCCCGGAAACAGGGGTTGGCCGACGCTGACTCCCGGATATATGGGGGCGCCGAATGGCAATGTCGCGGCGTAATTGTTCAGCGCTGTCTGGATCAGACCACGATCGGTCGGGCTCAGGAACGGGTTATTGATGCTGATGACGAAAGAACCTTGGGGCGTACCAGCTATGCCATACGGAGATGTGGTGCTGAATAGAGTCGTGTTGTAGGACTGGGACACCAAGTTCCTGGCGTGCGACTCGGAGAAGTAGCCTTCGCCGAACGCGTTGACACTATCATTGATCTGGAAATGTAGGTTGGTATCAATATTGGTGCGCTCGGTCGGTGACAGCAGGTTGCTGACCTGCGAGAGCCGTTCACCATCGCCGCCGCTGGTAAAGACGGGATTGCCGGTGACCGTGCCGGGGTTGTAATTCTGCAGCTGGCCGTTGGGACCGAAGGCCTGGGTTTGGCCGGCGGCATTGGTCACACCGATCACGCTACCGGGGAGACCGGCGCCTGGCGCCACAAAGAGATCGTCCACTGTCGGAACGCCGCCAAAACTCACCGACGGCACAGAGGTCCCGGCCGTCAAATAGCTGTTGCAGCATTGGCCTGCCGGCGGCTTGTTGACGGGTGCCAAGAAGCTCAGGTCCTGCGCAAACACCGGACGAGCCGTCCCCAGCAAACCGTCGGTCTTCGTGAACTCGGCCACCGCCGTGATATTGGCCCTGCCGTCAAATAAATTTTGACCTCCCAAAATGCGCGTCCGATAGTTCCACGCGTCTCCCTGGCCTGACGCGCCCACCTGACCGTCGACATCGAGACCCTGATAGTCCTTCTTCAAAATGATGTTGACCACGCCGGCGATCGCATCGGCGCCGTAAATCGGGGCGCCGCCCACTGAGACCACTTCGACGTGGTCGATCAGTTTGGTGGGAATGACGTTGAGGTCAACCTGGGTGCCGTTACCGCCGTTACTGGTATTAGCGTTGGAATTGGCCAAGCTTGCCGTACTCTCGGATACGAAACGGCGGCCATTGACCAAGGTCAGGGTGCGCTGCGAACCCAAGCCGTACAGATCGACGAAGCTTTGGGCAACGCCGAAGCCCGTCTGTTGATTCCCGGCGCTTGAGGGCGCCACGCCGAAGGCCGGTAGTTCGTTGAGAGCCGCGCCGACGTCAAGATAACCGCGCTGATCGAACGTTTTCGAGTCAACGCTCGTCGTTGGCTCGAGGTTGTCGAATTCCGGGCGCGCGATGCGCGAACCGGTGACTACGACTTCCTGTAGGGCAGTGTCTTCCGGTGCAGCCGCTTTCGGCGTCACCTGAGCATGGGCGCTCATCCCTAATGCCAGAAGCAGTGGAGATGCGAATAGTCCGCGCGCCACTCGATACCGAGCGAGTCGTGTAGTCATTGGTATTCATCCCTTGCAGCGTTATATTTAGCGTCATCGGTATATGAGATATCTCATAGCCGAATTTAAGTAAGTAACAAATCCACCGGGACCTGTAAAGAATTCCGACGAAAATAAATTGAACTTCTGTCCACGTCGAGAACGCGCGACCGAGCGGCACACCCGATTCAAAATTACAAAGGGGTAGATTTCATGGATCGCCGATGCTTTATTACAACAGCCGGGGCCTTATCGCTGGTCGCCGCCGTCGGCGAACTCCGCGCCGCGACAGCCGCTTTTGACCCGACCGAGCAGTCGATCGCCGCCCTGATGCGCGCACTGGCCGCCGGCCTCGTGACCTCCGAGGCCTTGACGGCGGCGTACCTAAAACGCATTGCCCGCTTCGATCATCACGGCCCGGAGTACCGCTCGGTATTGGCACTCAATCCCAACGCCCTGAAAGACGCGCGGGCGCTTGATTTGGAACGCAAATCCGGGAAGCTGCGAGGTCCGCTGCACGGCATTCCCATTATTCTCAAAGACAACATCGAGACCCGCGATCCGATCGCAACCACGGCCGGATCCTATGCGCTCGCCAGATCCTTTCGTAGCGCCGACGCGCCGCTCGCGGCCCGATTGCGTGCCGCCGGCGCGATCATCTTGGGCAAGGCCAACTTGAGCGAGTGGGCGAATTTTCGCTCGACGCGGTCGTGCAGCGGTTGGAGCGGCATCGGGGGCCAGGTCCGCAATGCTTACGATCCCGCCCGAAACCCGTCCGGGTCGAGCGCCGGCTCCGGCGTGGCGGCCGCGGCGAGTTTCTGTGCGGCGGCGATCGGTACGGAGACCAACGGCTCCATCCTCTCTCCTGCCTCCATCAATGGCCTCGTGGGCCTCAAACCCACGGTCGGCGTCGTCAGCGGGAAGGGAGTGGTTCCTATTTCCCCGCGGCAGGACACGGCGGGCCCCATGTGTAGGACAGTGGGAGATGCCGCGATACTCGCCGCTGTGATTGCCGAACGGCCCTTGGGCTTCGGCGCCCACGGCAGTGACATCGAGGCTTTTCGCCTGCGTGGTGTACGCATCGGTGTCATGCCGGTGCCGCAAGGCGCGCACCCGGACACGACCCGGCTCTTCGCCGACGCACGAGCCGTGCTCGAGCAAGAGGGCGCCGCGACCGTCGACTTGAAGCCTCCAAAAGCGTTCGACGAGTCGGGCGAAGCGCAACTCGACGGGTTGCTGTTCGAGTTCAAGGACGCCATCAACGCCTACTTGGCGACGCTCGATCCCTCCCAGGTTGATTGCAGAACGCTCGCCGATCTGATCGCCTTCAATCGCGCTCATGCGGATGAGGAACTCATCGTCTTTGGCCAGGAGATCTTCGAAATGGCCGAGGCGAAAGGACCCTTGAGCGATCCGGCCTACGAGAAAGCACTGGCGACTTTGAAGCGCACCGCGGACGTGGAAGGCCTGGCGACACTGCTCGGCCAGCAGGGAGTGGAGGTGCTGGTAGGTCCGAGCAACGGACCGGCGGATCTCATCGACTCAGTCTGGGGTGACCGGCGCGGCGGTGGCTCATCGCAAATCGCCAGTGCCGCGGCAATCGCCGGTTATCCCAGCCTCACGGTGCCTGCGGGGTTGGTCAGCGGCCTGCCGGTAGGCATCACCCTGGTGACCAACCGCAATCAGGACGGATTATTGCTCCAGGTCGCGCGAGCCTATGAGAGGGCCGCCAATGCGCGCGTGCCGCCGCATCTTATGATCTGATCTCGCACAAGTATTGATCCGCGCCCGCTGGCTCAATAGATTTGGCGCATGGAACGCAACTGGACGCGCGCGGGAATCGAGGAAGCGGCATACACGGCGTTGGCGCAAGGATTGGCCGCGTCCGAACTGTGGTCGTTACTCCTCGGCGTCGCGGAGCAGCGCGCCGCGCAAAGATCCGCCGCACAAATTCAGCAGCAATGGGAAAGGGACCGCTTCGTCTGCCCTGCCTATGTCGATCAACGTACGCTGAATCAGCTGGACAGTCATTTGCTGGCGGCTGCATCCGCGTTCGAAGCCTTGGAACTCTCGCCGCTGGCGCCCCTAGGGTCCTGTTCGGCCATCGCACTCGCGAGCCAAAATAAAATTGTCTCGACGGTGCGCGGCACGGAAGTGGTCTCGGACCCGACCAACTTGCTGGCGCTCGAGAGCGCACGGCGATTGCGCAAGAACGGTCAGACGGTCAAGCTCACCACCAATCACCGCTGCGTCCGCGCTCAAGCCGTGCCCAACCATGCGGGGTATGCCGCGCATTTTCGCCTGTTTTGCATGACGACCGCCGGGCACGAACGCAAGGATCAGGCGTTTTTGGTCGAGTCGCTGTCCGAGCACATTCAAACGCACCTCGGCGCCTTGAACCGGCTCGAGCAGCATGGCTACGGCTTTCCGGACCGCCGCCTCAAGATTCTCGCGACTCCGGAGCGCAAGGCGCTCGGCGAGCGCATCGCGAGCGGCGCGGGCGAAACCCCGGTGGTCTTCGAGACGCTCACGCACGACTACTACGATGGATTGCGATTCATGATCAGCGCACGCTCGCGGGAGGGCGAGCACATGCCGTTGATTGATGGCGGCGCCTTCGACTGGCTGCGCAAGCTGACTTCGAACAACAAGCTGGTATTCGTCGCCAGCGCTTTAGGCTCGCAACTGGCCGCGTTTCTTTATCGCATAGCGTGCTAACGCGCAGCGAGTGTCGCCTCAGCGAGTATTGCGGGTCAGCGGCGCAAGTACGCGTCCGTTCCGTCGAGCCAATCCTGCCGCGGCGGATTGAAGACATCCACGTCGAGAGTCTCCTCCAGTGCAACCGCGCGGTGCTCGAGATTGGACGGGATCACCAGCACTTCTCCGGCGCGCACGGTCACCTCGCGATCACCCTTAGGTCCCAACCAAAAATGCAGGGCGCCCTCGAGGATGTAAGTGATCTGCTCGTTTTCGTGCGCGTGCGTCGGCACCTCGTCGCCTTTCTTGAGACGCACATGCGCAATCATCATGCGCTCCGAAGTGATCAGTTGGCGCGTGATGCCGCCCTTCATCGGCTCCGGATGTATTTCCGCCCAACGATAGTGCTGAGCGGCCGGTTTTGCGGCGTGCGTTTTCGAATCGTTCATTTTCGCTTCTCGGTTTGGACCAATGGAGGGGTTGGCAATAGCATTATCGGCTCGCGGGCATCCTGTGCAACTATTGGCACAATTATGACCTGGAAGAACAACGGGGATGATTAAAATGTGGCATAAAAAAATCCTTCTGATCTTCGCGTCCGTCATGACCGGCTGTTGTGCCGCTTCCGCCGCTCTGCCGGCGCCGGCGAGCGAGCCTTCAGGAGGCAGCGGCTATTACCGCTATCCTGCGCTGCATGGCGACACCGTGGTGTTCACATCCGAAGGCGATCTTTGGTCGGTGGGAATTCACGGCGGCGCCGCGCGGCGTCTGACATCGGACTCAGGAATGGAGTCCCTGGCGCGCATTTCGCCCGATGGGCAGAGCGTCGCCTTCGTCGGTCAATACGAAGGGCCCAGCGAGGTCTACGTGATACCGCTCGCGGGCGGCATTCCCGAACGGCGCACCTGGAACGGCGATTCGATTCCCGCAGCCTGGGCGCCCGATGGCCGCCTGATGGTGAGTACAAACCGCTTCTCCACCCTGCCCGACCCTAAACTCGTGCTGCTCGATGCGCACGGCGGCCGGGAAATCGTGCCCTTGGCCGAAGGCTCGGAGGCGGTCTACTCCTCCGACGGCCATACGCTTTTCTTCACCCGCTGGAGAAAACAACCCAGTTTCACGAAACGCTATAAGGGCGGTTACAACGAAACCCTGTGGCGTTTCGACGGCAGCAGCGAAGCGGTGCCCCTGACGGCTGATTGGGCGGGCACTTCTCGCAATCCCATGTTTTGGAATCAGCGGATTTATTTTCTGTCGGACCGCGATGGCGTGATGAACGTCTTCTCCATGGACACTCAAGGCCGCGATCTCAAGCAAGAGAGCCACCAGCGCGGGTTCGACATTGCAAGCGCCTCTCTCTCCGAGGGCCGCGTGGTATACGCGTGCGCCGGCGATCTCTGGTCGCTCGATTTGCAGAGCGGAAAGGAGCAAATCATTCCGATTTCCGCGGCGTCGGATTTCGATCAGCTGCGCGATCATTGGGTGAAGACCCCGCTCAATTACTTAACCAGCGTGCACATCTCGCCGGACGGCACTCGCGCCATCTTCACGGCGCGCGGCGAAGTGTTCACGCTGCCGGTCAAGGCCGGCCGGATCATCAAGGTCGCCGGCGATCCCGGCGTGCGCTACCGCGAGGCGCGCTTCTTGCCCGACGGCAAGCATGTCGTTGCGCTCTCGACGGAAAGCGGCGAAACCGAATTTTGGAAGTACCCCGCCAACGGCGTGGGCGCGCCGGAACAGTGGACGCACAATGCAAAAGTGCTGCGCTGGGACGGGGAGCCTTCGCCCGACGGGAAATGGCTTGCGCATCGGGACAAGGACCAGCAGCTTTGGATTTACGACATCGGCACGAAGCAGGACAAGCGCATCGCCCAATCCAAATTCGGCGACTTCGACAATTTGTCGTGGTCTCCGGACAGCCGCTGGCTGGCCTTTACGCAAACCGCCGCGAATCAGTTTTTGCAAATCAGCGTATTCAACGTCGACACGGGCTCGGCGCAATTCATCACTTCCGACCGGTACAACAGCGTGAGCCCTGCCTGGAGTGCCGATGGGAATTGGTTGTATTTCTTGTCGGACCGGTCGCTCAAAACCACAGTCGACTCTCCCTGGGGCGCGCGCCAGCCGGAACCGCATTTCGACCGCCCGGTCAAAATCTACGAACTCGCTTTGGTGCCGGGGCTGCGCTCGCCGTTCCTGCCGGCCGACGAACTGCACCCGGACCCGCCGCCAAAAAGCGATGACAAGGCCGAGCCAAAAACGGCTGACAGCAAGGCGCCTCCCGCCAAAAGCACCCGCACGGCAACGGACACCACCACAACGGGCCCGAGCGCAGTTGGGTCGGGCTCCAGAGCCCCCAAGGAAGTACGAATCGACTTTGGCGGGCTGCAGTCGCGACTCGCGGAAGTCCCGGTGGCGGCCGGCAACTATGACCGTCTGCAAATTACCGATAAGCGGCTTTGCTGGCAAGACGCCACCGATGAGGCGCCTCGCAAATATGCGCTGAAATGCCTGGAAATCGCCAACAAAGGCGACGAGGTGGAAACTGTTGCGGGCGACATCAAGGACTTCGAAATCTCGCTCGATCGAAAGAAGCTGCTGGTTGCCAAGGCCCGCAACTTCTACATCGTGGACGCCGATATCAAGGCGGCCGGCTTCTCCGACCACAAGGTGCTCGACAAGTCCACCATCAATTTGGCCAACTGGTCCTTCTTCACGAACCCGCGCGCGGATTTCCGCGGGATATTTTTGGACGCGTGGCGTCTGGAGCGCGATTACTTCTACGATCGCAACATGCAAGGGGTGGACTGGAATGCCATGCGTCAGCGCTATCTGCCCTTGGTCGATCGGGTGTCGGACCGGGAGGAATTGAACGACGTGATCTCGCAGATGGTCAGTGAGCTCTCCGCGCTGCATATCTTTGTGCACGGCGGCGATGCGCGCAGGCCATCCGATCAAATCGACTTGGCGGCACTCGGTGCGCGCCTCAGGCGCGATGACAAAGCCGGTGGTTTTGTGGTGGAACATGTGTACTTGCATGATCCGGATCTGCCGAACAACGCGCCGCCTCTGGATCGACCCGAGTCGCGGGTCAAGGATGGGGAAGTCATCGTCAGCATCAACGGTGAAAGTGCCTTGGGTGTCCCCGACGAGCGGGTGCTGCTGCGTGGTAAGGCCGGCACACAGATTCTGCTGCGCGTCAGGTCCGCTTCGGGGGAGACTCGCGACGTGCTGGTGACGCCGATCAAGGCCGCGGATGAGAGCAATCTGCGCTACGCGGAGTGGGAATACACCCGGCGCCTCAAGGTGGATGCGGAATCCGGCGGACAAATTGGCTACATCCATCTGCGCGCCATGGGGCCCGAGGACATCGATCAATGGGCGCGCGACTACTACCCCATCTACAAACGCCAGGGCCTGATCATCGACGTTCGCCATAATCACGGCGGCAACATCGACTCATGGTTGCTGGAGAAACTGCTGCGGCAGGCCTGGTTTTATTGGCAGCCGCGTGTGGGCGACTCCGACTGGAACATGCAGTACGCGTTCCGCGGCCATATGGTCGTGCTATGCGATCAGGAAACCGCCTCGGACGGCGAAGCGTTCACTGAAGGGTTTCACCGCTTCAAATTGGGCAAGACGATCGGCGTGCGCACGTGGGGCGGCGAGATCTGGCTCAGCAGCAACAACTTCGAAGCCGACGGCGGCATCGCCACCGCCGCCGAAACCGGGGTCTACGGGCCGGAAGGCCAGTGGTTGATCGAGGGCCACGGCGTCGATCCGGACATCGTCGTCGACAATCTTCCGCACGACACCTTTTCAGGCGCAGACGCGCAGCTCAAAGCGGCGCTGGATTTGCTGAAGCAGGAGATCGCCGCCGATCCGCGGCCCGTTCCCGCACCGCCGGCCTATCCGAACAAAGCCTTTCCTTACAAGCCTTGAATGACAGCGGCGAAGAATTTTGCGCCTCAGCCGACCTCGCGGTTTAGCCGACCTCGCGGTTTAGCCGATCTTCGCGGTTAGCCGACGGCTTCGATTTCCACGAGCAAGTCCTCGCGGCAGACATCGGCTTGCAAGTAGACAATCGGAGCCGCGGGGTTCAGAAGGTCGGACAAGGTTGCCTCGATAGCCGGCAGATCGGATGGTTTGCGCACGTAGACCTTGAGCTTCAAATCATTCAACGAGTAGTCGCTCCAGCCGAGGACGCGATTGGCTTCCTCGAGCAAGGCGGCGATGTTGACCATGGTTTCGCGAGTCTGCGCGACGACATCGCCGCGATGAATGGTTTCATGACCGACAATGCTGGCGGTGCCGGAAACGAATAATCTGCCGCAGTCAGACTCGCCCCACGCGCAGGCGCGCGAGAATATCGGGCTGTGTCGGCCGAATTTCGGGGGGTAATGATAGGCACTGGTCTGCCGCGGATTTTCGATCATCCTGGCCGGCCGCCGTGCCGCCAAAAAATATATGGACAGCGGACTGCCGGCCGGCGAGCCCAACGCGCAGGCAGCCGGCACTGTCCCCATGGTCGCCCGTCCGGAATTTCGGAATGCCATTTGCCGCGCCGAATTGAAATGCCGATAGCGTTCATCGCCGCCGGCTTGCGCGTTGATTTCCGGGAAATAATTCCAGATGCGGATCAGGTGCCGATGCTCGGTTGCATCGAGCACATCGAAGATTTCCTGGTATGCGATCTCCGTGGCCCGCTGCAGCGCCCCCGCCTCGTTGCCCGCATCGTTGTGCGCATCGATGGCCCGTTCCGAAATCTGCAGCGAGCCGAACAACAGGTCGTCGGAAAAGCGATGGCTGACTCGTGCATGCGGCGAACCGCTGCGCAGCCGAACCGAGGAGCCGGCAACTCGCCACACTTCGTACAGATCGTTCGCACCCAGCGGGCGCATCATGCTGGCTGTCACCGGGACGCGGGTGCAATCGATTTTGGGAGTTTTCTCGAAGCCGACGACGCCGAGGACGCCTTGCCACCAGGCTGCGGACTGGGACGCGATTTCTTGTGAGGACAAATATTCGAGCTGCAGACTACCCGTGCCGGCCGCGGTCGAAGACGCCGTGGTGTTCATTAGGAGGCAGTCTATCCTGCCTCTTCTGACGACGGTAGCCGCTTAGTCCCGGTTCAAAATGCGATGTAAGGTCCCGTGCCGGCGGTGGTCATAGCGCCTTGCACGGCAATGGCGACACGCTTGCCGTAGAAGAATGGCAGACCGTAGTCAAAGCTTCCGGCGTTTCCAGGCGGAAGAGTACCGGCAAGCTGCGGGTAGGCATCGAAATCCGTGTTTTCCAGCATGTTTATGGCATTGCCTACGGCGAATGTCAGATTATTCGTCATGGTGCCATTCATGCCTTGGATGGTGACTGGCAGGGTGAGGGTGCTCGCCGGACAGTAAAAATTCACGATTTGCGAAGTCGGGTCGTTGGCCGGGGCGGCACACGTGGTGATGCTGCTATCGGCGAAAAAAATGCCGTTGGAGCCGCTGTCGATGAAGCTGTTCCCAAAGGTCTGACCGTTGAACATCACCAACAATTCCGCGTTGTCATCCACGGTCAGCACGGTTTGGGTCCCGGATGCATTGTCCGATTGCGTGTCGATGCCGAAGATAAGCGAGCCCATCACATTGGAGGCGCCCCCTGCCGCGACGCTGGGTAGCACGATAATCGCGCCATTGTTATCGACCGCAAAATGCGTAACGGGGTTCGGTATCTGAAGATTGTCCGGCACAGTCGTGTCCGTGCAACTCGTGGTGCAGGAGAAATACAGGCCATGGGTCGCCGTATCGCAATCGCCGCAATCCGACTCGAAGGGCCCTATCCCTAAAATTCCGTTCGCGCCGAAGGTCGATACCGTGTCCTCTTCGGTGCCGCCGGTGCCGGAACACTCCGCAGGAATGTTGGTGAAACGGGAATCGCCGATCACCTGCACCGGCACAGATTTCGCGGTCTCGCCGGCGATTTGAATGTCCGCCGTCGCAATGGGTCCCCAGCTGAAACCATCGACGAACTGCGTGCACTCTGCCAGGGAACCTCCACTCGCCAACATCTCCACCGGCAGCGTCAGAGTCAAGACCGGCGCCAAGAGGCGCAGCCCGTAAGATCCGGTGTCCACCTGAATGTGATCGATCGTCTGACAGCTGGTGGTGCTACCGGGCACGCAGACCGTCACAGTCGTGAACATGGTATTGACGCTCCCGCTCGAGGCGGAGGGACCCCCATCGATGATCACGCTGGCTGTGTTTACGGTGCTCGTCGGTGGCGGCGGCGGCGTGCCGCCGCCGCTTGTGCCGTCGCTACCGCCGCAGGCAATTGCAGACAGGCACAGAAGGACACACAGCCCCATCTTAAGCGCGCGCATCGAAACCATTAGTGCAAATCTCCAAGGCTTACGCCGCTCGGGATGGCGCTTTGCAGGTATGCCCTGCCGGAAAGGGCGCGCATGTGACCGCCGCTTTGCAGGACCAGATCGCCTTGCTGAATCTGCACGTGCCGGCGATCCGATAATTTGGAACGCGGCGCCGAGGCGAAGGCGCCGAAATATTGGCCGAGAGCTTGACGTAAATCAGGACGGGTCGGCCCTTGCCATGCCACGGCAAACACATTGCCGTTTGGTGCGACGAACTCGCGCATCACGGTGCCCGACGGCAATTGGATTTCGTGCACTCGATAGCCGGTGCGATCCTCCGAAGACTTGATCGACGCGTGTGCAAGCTCCACGTCGGTCTGAACCGTGATCTCAGGCTGGCCCAACGTCGCGGAGGCAACCTGCGGCAGCAGAGCCGCGATGAGCACCGCCACGCCGAGCGCGGCTCTTTTCAAATCATTCGATTGGAAGATTGGCATTACTATCCTTTACAAAAATTGGAGCGCCACCGCGTCACTTGGTTCATCAGAGCCGCTCTTGTGTCGGGCTTCGGCGACATCACTCCTTCACCGGAGGCTTGGCTCGGGCTTGTCCCTGAAACGCCAGCATCCATCCGGGGTACTCCACCGGCAATGCGCTTATCTCGTCCAGCTGCTTGATTTCCACATCGTCAAGCCGGACCCGCGTCGAGTCGATATTGTCCCGCAATTGATCCATGGATTTTGCGCCGATGATCACAGTTGTTACGAAAGACTTGGCTAAAAGCCATGCCAGGGCGATCTGCGCCACCGAAACCTTGCGTGCCAGCGCCATGGGGCGCATGGCATCGACGCACCTGAAAGCCCGGCCCTTGTCCACTACCGGAAAATCGAACGTCGCGCGCCGCGCTCCGGCCGGACCCTTGTCCTCGGCGCTGCTGAACTTGCCGCTGAGCAAGCCGCCTGCCAAGGGACTCCACACCATCAATCCCAATTTTTGATCCTGGATCAAGGGGACGAGTTCGCGCTCAAGGTCGCGGCCCGCGACGGTGTAGTACGCCTGAACGCTGACGAACTTGGCCAAATTCAAGCGTTCCGACACGCTCAAGGATTTCATGACCTGCCAAGCCGCCATGTTGCAGAGCCCGATGTACCGCACCTTTCCCGACCGAACCAGATCGTTCAACGCGGACAGGGATTCCTCGAAGGGCGTCAGGGGATCGAATCCGTGAAGTTGGTACAGATCGATGTAGTCGAGCTGCAGGCGCTTGAGGCTCGCGTCCACTTGATTGAATAAATGATGGCGCGACTGCCCGCGGCCGTTGGGCGAGTCGTCCATGCTGCCCGTGGCCTTTGTGGCCACGATCAGTTGCTCACGCTTCAGGCCCAGCATTTTGAGCGATGCGCCGAGCAGCAATTCGGACTTACCGGTGGCATACACATTGGCCGTATCGATGAAATTGATACCTGCCTCAACGGCGAACTTCACCTGTTCGTTGACAGCATCCTGCTGCAGGTTGCCGATGGTTTCCCAAATACCGGTGTTGCCGCCGTACGTCATGGTGCCAAGACAGAGTTCGGAAACGTACAATCCAGTCTGACCCAGTAAGCGATAGCGCATGTGTCACTCCGATGATTCAAATGACCCTACTCCCCGTACACCCAGCTTACAATGAATCGCCGCCGGGCCCGTTCGCGGTGCGGTGTGGAGGCGGCCGCCTGCGCACCTGACACTTCTTGACGCGAATTTCGCCAAATTGAGGGCATGATTTCGCACCGCGGTTGTCGCAGTAGGAAGTTGTAAAAATGTTCGGGAGAAAGAACGTGAAGATATTGCTTAACATGGCGTTGGGCGCCGCAGCGCTCGCCCTGTCGGGTTGTCCCATTACAGGCGGCGGGAGCGACGCCGTCGGCGGCACTGTGACCGGGTTGATCGGATCCGGTTTGGTGCTCCAGCTCAACGGCGGCGACTCCTTGAGTTTCAGCTCCAGCGCCACCTTTGTCTTCGGCACGAAGCTCGACAACGGCGCGGCCTATTCGGTTACGGTCATGACGCAGCCTTCCAACCCCACGCAGACCTGCACGGTGCGCAACGGTTCGGGCGCGATTAACAGCGCCAGCGTCAGCAATGTCATCGTCAGCTGCACCCAAACCGGCCAATTCGCCTACGTGGCGAACCGGGTATCGAACTCGATCTCCGGGTTTGCCATCGATCAGGCGAACGGCCAGTTGGTGCCCTTGAGCGGATCGCCGTTCGCCTCGAGCGGCACGACGCCAACCGCACTGACCGTCGATCCCAACAAACAATTCCTCTATGTCGCCAACAGCGGCTCCAATAACGTTTCTGTGTATTCGATCGACGCCGCCACGGGCGCGCTGACCCCGGTTGGATTGCCGATCGCGGCGGGAACCGGCCCGGGCGCTGTGACCGTGGATCCCACGGATCACTATCTTTATGTGGCAAACCTGACTTCCAACGATGTGTCGGCCTTCGCGATCAGTTCGGGCAACTTGACGCCCATCGTCGACTCTCCCTTCGCCGTGGGAGCGGAACCGGCGTCGCTGGCCATCGATCCCAACGACAACTTTCTCTACGTCACGAACTTCAACGACAATACGGTTTCGGTATTCCTGATCGACCTGGCGAGCGGCACGCTGAGCCCCATCTCCGGGTCGCCGTTCGGTACGGGCGCCGGACCGGTATCAATCGCCATCGATCCCACGGAAGCGTTTGCGTTTGTCGCGAACAATTCGGCCCAAACGATTGCTTCATACGCGCTCAATGCGACGACGGGCGCCTTGACGCCCTCCGGCTCGCCCCTCTCGGCCGGCACCAATGCGGAAGCAGTGGCGGTCGACCCGACCGGCAGCTACGTTTTCGCGGCCAATGCGCAAGGCGCCAATCAAGTCGCCACCTTCATCATCACACCGGCCAGCGGCGCACTGACCGTCTCCTCGACCACCGCCGCGGGTTCTCTGCCGATCGCCGCGACGATCGATCCGTCGGGCCAATTTCTCTATGCCGTGAATTTCAATTCCAACGACGTCTCCGCCTACACGTTGAGCGCGACCGGCGCGCTCACGCCGGTGGCCGGCTCGCCCTTCGCCGTGGGAGGTCAGCCGCATGCGATCGCGATCGACTAGTTCTAGCCTTCAGTTCCGGGTATGTTCTCAGGATGAGCATTCATGACGTGACGCCCGGCAAGCATGTGCCGCGGGAATTCAATGTGATCATCGAGATCCCGCAAGCTTCGGACCCCATCAAGTATGAGATAGACAAGGCGTCCGGTGCGCTGTTCGTCGATCGCTTCATGATGACGGCCATGCACTATCCGGCGAATTATGGCTATGTGCCGATGACCATCGCCGACGATGAGGATCCCGTCGATGTGCTGGTTCATACCCCGTTTCCGCTGCTGCCGGGCGTGGTGGTGCGCTGTCGCGCCTTGGGACTCCTGCGCATGGACGATGAGTCGGGAGGCGATGCAAAGGTGCTGGCGGTGCCGACCGACGATATCTGTCCTCTATTCATACATTGGAAAACCATCGAGGATGTGCCGGAGATTCGCTTAAAGCAGATTCAGCATTTCTTTGAGCACTACAAGGATCTTGAGGCGGGCAAGTGGGTGAAGGTGTTGGGCTGGTCCGGAGTCGAGTTGGCCCACGCGGAAATTCTGGACGGCATCAAGCGTCACCAGGCCGAACAACAAACCAAGGCTTGAGCCATGGCGTTGGGGAAAAATCGCGGACTCATCTTCGCCGGAATCGGCGCGGTGGTCATTCTGGCCGGGACGCTGGCGGCATACCGCACGCCGGCGCCGCTTAGCAAGGATGCCGCGCCGGGCCTGTTCTCCGCCGAGCGGGCATCAGAGATTCTCAAAGAGCTGGTGGGCGACGGCGTGCCGCATCCCATGGGCAGCGCCGCCGATTCCCAAGTGCGCGGCCTGATCGTGAAGAGACTGACCGCGCTTGGCTATACCACCGAGCTGCAGACGGGACTTTCGTGCAATGATTTCGGTGCATGCGGCACGCCGACCAATATTGTGGCGACGCGCGGAGAATTAACCGGTAAGGACGCCGTGATGCTGGCGGCCCATTATGACTCCGTACCTGCCGGTCCCGGCGCCTCGGACGATGGCGTCGGCGTGGCGAATCTGCTCGAGATCGCGCGTGTCCTGACAGTGACACCCCCACCTCGGCATCCGATCGTGCTGCTCGTGACCGACGGTGAGGAAGCCGGATTGCTGGGCGCCTCGCTCTTCACGCGCGACCATCCGCTGGCGAAGCGCATTTGGGCCGCGGTCAACATGGACACGCGCGGTGTCTCTGGACCCAGCCTGATGTTCGAGACTGGAACGGCCAACGCGTGGCTCATGCGCCTGTACGGCAGGTCAACCCTCGAGCCCATCACCAACTCCTTATGCTATGTGATCTACAAAACGCTGCCCAACAACACCGATTTCACGATTTTCAAAGCCGCCGCATACCAAGGCTTCAACTTAGCGTTCATCGGCGACGTTGCTTACTATCACACGCCCCTCGACAGCTTCGAGAATGCTTCGCCCACCACCATGCAGCATCAGGGCGCGAATGCCTTGGGTGCCCTGCTTGCGCTCGCCAACGCGTCGGACTTGACTCCACCTGCCGCGGATTCGCTGTTCTTCGATGTGCTGGCACGCTGGGTCTTAGTCTGGCCCATCGGTTTCGTGCTGCCCGCCGCGCTGGCGGCGCTGGCGTTGTTGCTAGCGGCCGCGGTTCTATTGATTCGTAAGGGGTACATGAGCCTCGCCCACGCCGGGTATGGTTTTCTCGGTGCGCTGGCCAATGTTCTGCTGGGCGGCGCGCTTGCAGTGGCTGTGCTCGCGCTACTGCGTTTCCTAGGACGGCTCCCGCCCATCCAAGGTCCTTCCTGGATCGCTTACCCCCTGGCGATGCACGTTGGATTCGCGGCTTTGAGTTTGCTGACGACGACCGCCATCGCGGCGTGGTTCGGTCGCCGCGCGGGTTTTTGGGGCTTTTGGTTCGGCGCCAGCATGCTGGTCGCGCTCTTGTCGCTGGCCATCGCCCTGATCATTCCTGCCGCCGGTTATGTCGATCTGCTGGCGGCGCTGGCAGCGGTGCTCGGATTTGTGCCCACCGCATGGGCTCTTAGGCAGGGCCGTCGGCCATCGCAAGGCGCGGCGGACTTCGCCGTGCTCTTTCCGGGCCTCATCGCCTTGAGTTTACTGATGCCGCTGCTGCTGCTGCTGTACCCTGCCCTCGGAGCGCCCGCGTGGCCCATTGGCACCGTTACGCTGTGCGTGACGGCGGCTTTTTTGCTGCCGCTGCTGGGCAACGCGACGCGGCCGGCGCGCCTACGGCTGACGTTGATTGCCGCGGTCGCGACTTTCGGCGCGATATGCATCACCGTGTTGTTGCCGACCTACTCTCAGGGCTGGCCGCAGCGCGTGAATGTTGAATACTGGCTCGATGCCGACAGTGGCCGCGCCCACTGGTATACGCAAACCGCATCGCTGCGCCTGCCTGGCGCGATGGACGAGACGACGAAGTTCGATCCGGTGCCGCGCGATCGCTTTCCAGGGTATCCGCTCAAGGGGTTTTTTGGGGAGGCGCCCGTCCTGAAATTGGCCGCGCCGGAGCTGACGCAAATTTCCGCGGAGTCGCCTGGCCGCATGGAGCTGCTGCTGCGATCGGCGCGCGGCGCGCCGAAGGCCTTCGTGATTTTCCCGGCGAGCGCCAACATTCACGACATCGAGATTGCGACTTCAGCGGGGCCGCTGCACGCCAAGCTGCAAACGCTGCGCAATGGCAGCACGGTGGTGCTCGCTCCAGGGATGTCGCAGGCCGGATTGCACTTTTGGGTCAATGCGCCGGCCGCACCGATGACGGCGCAGGTATTCGACGAAAGCTACGATCTGCCTGGGGAACTGCCGGACGGTCACAAGCTGCAGCTGGCCCGGCCGAAGAACGCGACCAGCTCGCAGGATGGCGACATCACGGTGGTGCAGCGCACCGTGCGCGTGGATCCTGCGGCCGGCCGCTAAATCCTCATGCCCTTAACCTGATTTGGTCATGCGGGACGCGTGCAACGCAGCGAGCCGCTGACTGTGGATCTTGTTAACGGCGGCCGTCAGTGCCTCTTGCCGGCACTGCTTTACCACTGCGCTCACCAAGCGCGTATCGCCGGGATTGGGACAAACCTGCTCGGCCGCCAGGGAGAGCCGGCGATACAGTGCCTGCGCTCCACCGTCGGTCGCCAGTGCATCGCTGTTGTACCGAACGGTCATGGAGGGCGCATCGAGCACCGCGTTTAAGGCTCCCGCGGTACTCGCCACAGCAAGGCCGGCAAGACCCCCGAACAGCATCATCGTCGTAGCTAATCGAGTCATGACATTTCTCCTTCGCTTCAATTACTGGACACCCCCATAAGACGCCGCGAGAGGGCAATTGGTATGTGCCCGAACGTCGAGTTCGTCCCGAAAGCCCACGGTTTCGTCCCGCACGGGCCTGCCGGCACCGCAAAAAACGCCTAATTGCGGTAGTCTTGACCCATGATCGGACTGGGTTCGGCAGAATCTTCGCAACGCTTTGCCGGCGGCTTAAGCCAGATCCAGTTCTTAGGGATCGTTTGCCTGTTCTGGGTGTATGTGACCGTATCGAATGTCTTGTACGGCTACAGCATGAGCGCCGGCATCGCGCGCGTGACCGACGTGACAGTGTTTGCCTCCTGGGACACCCGTCTGCTGCAGCACCTCTTGCTGCTGCCCATGCTCTTGGTGTCGTTTTGGGCTTCGCTCAAGGTGCAGTGGCGTCCCGTCCTGATCGCCCTGCCCTTGCAGGTAGTTTTAGGTGCGGTGTTCTCCGCGATGGCCTATCCGGTGATGATTTTGTCCGAGGTCATCATGGCCGCCGACCAGTCGCACGGAACTGCGCTCTCGCATGTGGTCAGCGCCTGGAGCGATCCATTCTGGGTGACGCTCTGGCTTGCCAGCTTCGTGAGTTTTCTGCCCTCCTATGGTTTCGGGTTGGCCTTGGTCACGGGTCTTGCGCTGTATACGCGCTTTCGCGATTCGGAATTGCGGCTCGCCGCGCTGGAGCGCGAGTGGAGCGCCGCGCGGTTGGCGGCCCTGCGCATGCAGCTCTCGCCGCATACTTTGTTCAATCTGTTGCATACCATCCGCGGCCATATCGAGTGGGACCCGAAGGCGGCGCAGTCCATGGTGGTGCAGCTCGCCGATCTGTTGCGGCGCTTGCTCAACGCCGGCGAGCGGGATTTTTCGCGGCTGGCCGACGAGCTACATTTTGCAAAGCTCTACCTCGAGTTGCAGCAGCGGCGCTTCACCGATCGCCTCGAGGTCGAGCTGCCGAATCCGGCGGAAATACCCGCCGTGTGGGTGCCGAGTTTGATATTGCAGCCCTTGATCGAGAACGCCGTGGTGCACGGCATGGCGGGCCATCAGGGTACGGTGAAGGTGAGCGTCACGGTGCGGCTCGTCAATGAAGCCATTTTGCTGCGGGTCAGCAACTCGATGGCGCTGGATCGGGCCGCCGGCGCGGACGGCATCGGACTCAAAAACGTGCGCGAGCGCATGGCCGTGCAATTCGAGGGCCGTGCCGCGCTCTTGGCGGGCGCTCACGGCGGCGAATGGATCAGCGAAATTTCCATGCCCGCGATACGCGAATCGCCGCCGATCACGCGCGAGGCGCCGGCCGGCAACAAAATACACACCACGACACTGCTGGGCACATGATGGATGTCATCATCGTGGACGACGAGGCCGCCGGGCGGCGCACCTTGCGCGAATACTGCGAAGCCGAGCGCGACCTGCGCGTGGTGGGCGAGTTCGGCGACGGCACCGCGGCTCTCGCGGCCGTTCGATTGCAGAAACCGCAGCTGTTGTTTTTGGACATTCAGATGGATCCGCTGAATGGCATCGACCTGGCGCGCGCCTTGGAGCCGACGCAGCTGCCCTCCTTGGTTTTCGTCACAGCCTACGACACCTACGCGCTCGAGGCGTTCGAAGTGTGCGCGGTGGATTATTTGCTGAAGCCGTTCGACCAAGAGCGCTTTCGCAAGACGCTCGCGCGAGTCCGGCCGCGTCATTTGAATTCCGGCGCCGACGAACGTCAGACCTTGCTGGCGGGATTGCTGGCGCAACTCGAGCGCGGCGCACGCGGCACCGGCGAGGAAAAGCCGCGGCTGCTGGCCGAACTGGGCGGCCATCTGCACGTACTCGACGTCACGCAGGTCGAAATGATCGAAGCGGACCGCAACTATGTCGTGATTCGAGTCGGCAAGGAAAATTTCCATGCGCGCAGCACGCTGCAGCAGGCGGAAGTGGCGCTGCGCTCGCAACCCATGCTGCGCATCAGCCGCTCGTGCCTGGTGAATCTGAACTACGTCAAGGAAGTGAACCGCACGTTGCGCGGCGATTTCATTTTGGTGCTGGCGGGCGGCGCCACGGTCACCAGCAGCGAAGGGTTTCGCCCCAAGGTGAAGGAATACTTGAGCACCCTGCGGATTTCGTCCTAGAGGATCTCGTCCGGCGCAAACGGCGAGAGAATTTTCAGCCAGGCGCGTTCGGTCCGGCTGGTCGCGGGATCCGTGTGCCAGATTTTTTGCGTGCCGCCATCGCTGCTCACCCATTCGACACGGCCGTACTGATCTAATTGCAGCTTGTAGCTGCCATCGGTGCTGATGTCATCCAGCAGGCTCGTGACTTCGTGGGCGATCTCGGCGCTGTTGATCACGAGCCCGAGCTCGCTGTTGATCTTTGCCGAGCGCTCGTCCATGTTCAAAGAGCCTATGAAGACGATTTTTTGATCGATCACCAGCGCTTTGGCATGCAGGCTGGCATTTGAGCTGCGGAAAGGGTGGAAGCGTGCGTGTTTCTGCCCGAGTTTTGGGCGCATTTCCCGCAGGTCGACGCCGAGTTTGAGCAGCGGCACCCGGTAGCGGGCATAGCCGATGTCCACCAGCGGAGAATCGGTGGACGCCAGGGAATTGGTGAGGATGCGAACTTTGACACCGCTTGCCACCAGCGTGGCAATGAGTGAGACGCCCGCTTTGCCGGGAATGAAATAGGGCGAAATGATGCTCAAGTCCTGAGTCGCGGTCGCCATCAGCGCCGTAATATCGTTGGCGATCGTGAGCTCCTCATTGGGAGAGGTTTCGCTGGCGATTTTGGCGGGCCGATCGGCGAGCACCGTCGCCGGCGCCCAAATGAGCTCCAATTTTTTCGCGTCGAGTTCCTGCTCGAGCCAGCGGTCGCTCGCGGAGGTTTGCGCTTCGATCGGGGGCGGGGCATTGGCCTCGGCATCCACCGACGAAGCCACTGTGGCGATGGGGACGGCGTATTTGCTGTTCCAGAATTGATCGAACGAGGCGGACAATTGCGGCACGATGGCACCTGCCGCGACCACATCCAAATCCACAAAATTGCTGCGCGGATCGAGGGTGAAGTAGGCGTCGCCGATGTTGCGTCCGCCGGTAATGGCGAGCGCATCGTCGGCGACAAACAGTTTGTTGTGCATCCGGTGATTGATGCGCCGAATATCCGTCGCCGACGCAATGAAGCGCGTCCAGGTGGAGAATCTTCCGGCGGTAAAGGGATTGAAGACACGCACCTCGACATTGGCATGCGAACTTAGGTGCATGAAGCGCCGGTCCTCGCCCGCGGTATTCAGATCGTCGACGAGCACGCGCACACGCACGCCACGGTCCGCGGCGAGGCGGACGTGATGCAGAAAGTTCGCAGTCGACTCATCCTCGTGGATGATGTAGTACTGAATGTCGAGCGTTCGTTCGGCATGATCGGCCAATGCGATGAGACTGGCCAAGGCCGCTTCTCCCGAGGACAGCAAGCGGAAGCCGGACAGATTCTTGCCGACCTCGTCGGCGGCGACGATGCGCCCGAGCGTGGTGGTCTCCGGATGAGCAAACGCCACGGAGGGGGTTTTATGCACATGCCGCGGCAGACCGGCGCAGCCGGCCAGCACCGATAGCACGGCGATGACCACGGGCATGAGGGTGTTGCGCATCCCGCCATGATATCAGGCACACTTCGCGGCAATGCAGACACCCAGGGCAGCAGTGCAGACACCGAGGCGCATTCGCAGCTTCGTCTTGAGAGCCGGCCGCACGACCCCGGCGCAGGAGCGTGCGCTCGGCGAGCTCTGGCCCACCTACGGCATCGACTTAGAAGCGCCGCCGCTGGATCTTAAGGCCGTATTCGGGCGTGAGTCGCCGCGCTGCCTGGAGATAGGCTTCGGGGCCGGGGAAGTCATTGGGGCCCTGGCGGAGACCAATCCGCACATCGACTACCTCGGAATCGAGGTGCACCGATCAGGGGTGGGCAGGCTGCTGCTACGCGCGCAGCAGTGTGCGCTCAAGAATCTGCGCGTCATTTGCAGCGATGCGGTCGATGTACTGCAGGATTACATCGCCGATGCCTCGTTCGACGAGATGTTGGTGTTCTTCCCCGATCCCTGGCACAAGAAGCGTCATCACAAACGGCGTCTGATCGAGCCCTCCTTCGTCGCGCTGGCGGCGGCCAAACTGCGCGGCGGCGGCACCTTGAGGCTGGCGACTGACTGGCAGGCGTACGCCGAACAGATGCTCAGCGTGTGCAATGCCAATCCGGCGCTTCAGTCGTTGAGCGGCGATTCGACTTATGTAGCCCGCCCGCAGTTTCGGCCGCCGACGCGCTTCGAACGGCGCGGCGAGCGCTTGGGCCATGGCGTGTGGGATTTGGCTTACGCCAAGCGCATTCAGGAGTAGCCAGCAACCTCAGGAAGCGCGGCAACTCGGGAAGCGCCGTCGCGTCAGGAAGAAAGAAAGGCGCCGCGAATGCCCTCTACGATGAATTGAACGGCGAGCGCGGCCAGGATGACGCCGGACAGCCGGCTCATGACATTGGCGCCGGTGACTCCGAACACCTTCATGAGGCGCGGCGTCGCCAGCATCAATACCCAGCAGACGACCATCACGAGAAAGACCACGCCGAGGAACGCGGCGAACTCAAGCGGCTTGCCCCACAATTCGCCCGAGGTCAGCAGGATCGTGGCGAGCGCGCCGGGGCCGGCGATGAAGGGGAAGGCTAAGGGAAACACTGAGATGTCATCGCGCGTCTTGGCCTCTTCTTTTTCGGGGCTGGTCGATTTGGTGCCCGAGGTGCGCGCGAACACCATGTCGAGTGCAATCAGGAACAGCAATGTGCCGCCGGCGATGCGAAATGAGCTCAGTGAAATTCCCATGACATCGAGGAATCGCGCACCGACCAGGGCGAACAGCACGCAGATGACCAGCGCGATCGTCGCGGATTTTCCGGCCATTTTTTTCTTGTAGCGGGCGCTCGATCCTTGAGTCAAACCGGCGAACAATGGAATCAAAGAAATCGGTTCGACCACGACGAAGAAAACCACGAAGAACTTAATGAGCTGTTCGATCATGTAATGTTGCTTCGCGCAAAATTTACATATTGCGCGAGGCGCTCATTGGGAGTTGAATGGAGCGGGAGCATAGCAGACGGAGACGCCGATGAATGTTATCAGGCCGATCGTAGGCGAATGGTATCGGGGTGGTACCAACGAGCTCTTTGAAGTGGTGGCCATTGATGATCAGGATGAGACCATCGAGATTCAGTACTTCGACGGTACCGTTGCTGAAATGGATTTCGATTCCTGGAACGAACATCTGTGGGATGATTTGATCGAGGCTGCGGATGCGCCGGAAGATTGGTCGGGCGCCATCGATGTCGAGGCCGAAGACCTGGGCCGCGAATTCGAGGACAACGCCAGGACGTCTTGGTCCAGTCATCACGACCGATCGATGCGCCGCTGAGCAAACACGCCGCCAAACCACCCATTGAGTAAGCGCCTCAGCGCTTCGCGTCCGCGCTGTCGCGCGCCGCGAGTTCCTGCAATGGGCGACGCAAAATCACCAGCAAGATGAGACCGGGTACTGCCGTGAGGCAGGTCACGACAAAGAATTTCGGCCAGCCAATCGCGGTGACCAGGTGGCCGGCAATGTAGCCAGTCACGTTGCGTGGAATGGATGACATGGCGGAGAGCAACGCGTACTGCGTGGCGCTGAAGCTCGAACTGCACAGCGACACGAGAAATCCTACGTACGCAGCCTGCCCCATGCCGCCTATGCCGGTATCGAGGGTGGTGGCGAGCGCCATCAGCCAGAGCTTTTTGCCAGACAGCGCCAGGACCGTGTAGAGCAAATTGGTGAGCGCCTGGCCGATGCCGAAGACCAGCAGCGAGCGGAACATGCCCCAGCGCATGTAGATCCAGCCGCCCAAAGTCACACCGGTAATGGTGGAGACCGTCATGTTGGCTTTGCCGGCGATGCTCAGTTCAGCCAGCGAAAATCCCACGCCCTTGATCATGAAGGCGCTGTACAAGCTTAAAGCGAAAGCATCCCCAGCCTTATACAGCAGCACCAACAAGAGAAATCCCCATGCGCCCTTCTGGCTGATCAGGTCCTTGAGCGGATTCCAGAAGGAACTGGCGAGAGTTCTCGGCGGCTGACCCGGCGTCAAGGGCTCGGGCGCCCAGATCGTGGATAGCATGGTCGCGGCCATGAACACGGCAATGACCAGAAAAGCCAGATGCCAATTGGTGACGGAGGCGATGAGCACGAGCACCGTGCTCGCGAGCACCGATCCGGTGCGGTAGCCGAAGGCCGTGGCGGCAGCCGCGACACCACGTTCGCTCGCAGGAATGGTGTCGACACGATAGGCATCGATGACAATGTCCTGCGACGAGGACAGGAACACCATGAGCAATGCGATCGCCGCCAAATAATACGGGGCCGCGGTCGGCGAACTGAAGCCCATCACGCCGATGGCCACCGCCAGGCAGGCCTGAAAAATCACGATCCAACCGCGACGCCGGCCGAGAAAGGGCGGTACATAGCGATCGAGCAGGGGTGCCCATAGGGGCTTGATGCTGTAGGGCAGGCTCACGAGCGAGAACAGGCCGATGGACTTCAAGTCGACGCCGGCCGATGCCAGCCATGCCTGAAAGGCAAATCCGGAACCGGATAAATTGAACGGCATCCCGGAGGCGAAGCTCATCAGCAGCACGGCCACGATGCGTTTGTCGCCGAGTGCCCGCCAGAATGAGGGCTTAGGGTTTTCCGTCAAAGGAAGGCGGTACTCGTGACGATGCGCATCGCGCACGATAATATCAGTCCCCATGACCGCGGCGTATCAAACTGAATTCATCGAGTTGTGCACGCAGCTCGGTGTTTTGCGATTCGGCAGCTTTACGCTCAAATCGGGACGCGAAAGTCCGTACTTCTTCAATGCGGGTTTATTTAACACTGGCGCGGCCATCGCTGCGGTGGGCCGCGCCTACGCGGACGCTCTGGCGGCCTCCGATTTGAAGTTCGACATGCTGTTCGGGCCGGCCTACAAAGGTATTCCGCTGGTGACCATCACTGCGGCGGCGCTGGCGGAGCGGCACGGGCGCAGCGTGCCGTTTGCGTTCAACCGCAAGGAGGCCAAGGATCATGGGGAGGGCGGCCGGATCGTCGGCAGTCCCTTGAAGGACCGGGTCCTGATCGTTGACGATGTCATCACCGCAGGCACGGCGATCCGGGAGTCCATTGAAATCATCCTTAGCCTAGGTGCAGTGCCCGCAGGGGTCTTGCTGGCGCTGGATCGCCAGGAGCGGGCTTCCGGCAGCGACTTTTCGGCGGTGCAGGAAGTGCGCAGCCAGTATCAAATCCCGGTGGTCTCGGTGATCAATTTGTCCGACCTCATGCAGCATGTCTCCCGAACCGGCCAGGCGGGCGAGCTGTCGAGTATGCGGCTGTATCGCGAGCGGTATGGGCTCGCAGACTGAGGAATTGCCCCTAGAAAACGCCGCCGCCGCCCCTCACAATGGCGGCCGCTTCACTTGAGGGTAGGCTCTTGAAGAATGTCGCTTGGATCCTCTGTTTATGCGGGCTGCTGGCGTTGCCGCTTGCGGCAGGCGCCGCTGCCCCAACTTCGACCCCATCGAACAACGGCCGCGTGCTTTATAAATGGGTGGATAAGGACGGCGTGACGCACTACGGCGATCACGTACCGCCGGAATACGCCTCGCAGGAACAACACATCCTCAACGCCCGCGGTTACGAGATCAATCATCTCGATGCGCAGAAGTCCGCGGAACAGGCGGCAGCCGACGAGCAAAGGAAGCTCGACGCGGATCAGCGCCAGCTGCGCGACAAGAATCTACTGAACACCTATGCCTCGGTGCAAGAGATCGAACGCCTGCGCGATCAGCGCCTCACGTTGCTCGCGGATCAGGTCAAGGTCACCAACCAGTTTCTCGAGACCCTCAACGGCCGCATGAAAAAAATGCGCGCTGACAGCATGCGCTTCCGGCCTTACAACAACGATCCCAAGGCGCCCAGCATGCCGGACCAGCTGGCGGAAGATCTGGTGCGGCTCAGCGCCGATATGCACACTCAGGAACAGAATCTGAAACAGAAGCGCAGCGAAGAGGCGACGATGAGCATTCAATTCGAGAGCGACATCGATCGCTTCAAAGAGCTAAAGCACATTCAATGACGCCGAAAACTCGCGTTCTCTTGGGCGTGACCGGCGGCATCGCCGCCTATAAAAGCCCTGACCTGGTACGGCGGCTGATCGAACGCGGCGCCGATGTGCAGGTGGTGATGACTGCCGCCGCTCAACGCTTCGTCTCTCCCATGACTTTCCAAGCGGTGTCCGGCCGGCCGACGCGCAGCGACTTGTGGGACAGCGCCGCGGAAGCGGCCATGGGACACATCGAGCTGGCGCGTTGGGCGCAGATCGTATTGATTGCGCCCGCCAGCGCTGATTTTATCGCGCGACTCGCTGCGGGCCGCGCGGATGACCTGCTCTGCACACTTTGCCTGGCGACCGAAGCGCCGATCATGCTGGCGCCCGCGATGAACCGCGTCATGTGGGCCAACAAAGCCACCCAGGCCAACGTGGGAACGGTGGCCGCACGCGGCATTCGCATTTTAGGGCCGGCCTCCGGCAATCAGGCCTGCGGGGAGGTTGGCGCCGGACGCATGTGGGAGCCTGTGGAGCTGGCCGAATCAGTCCTGGCGGCGCCCGCCAACGCGGGTCTTTTGACGGGGTTGAATGTATTGATCACCGCCGGACCGACGCGCGAGCGCCTCGATCCCGTGCGCTACTTGACCAACCGCAGCTCCGGAAAAATGGGCTTCGCGGTGGCGGAAGCGGCGCGCGAAGCGGGGGCGCATGTCACCGTCGTGACCGGGCCCGTGCAATTACAGACCCCGATGGGCGTGACCCGAATCAATGTGGAAAGCGCGCGCGACATGTACGCGGCGGTACATCGGCAGGTGGGCGATGCCGACATTTTCATCGCCGCCGCGGCGGTCGCCGATTTTCAGCCGGTGACCGTCGCCAAGCAGAAGATCAAGAAGCAAGGCGGCTCGGTCAAGCTGGACCTGGAGCCCGCGCCGGACATCATCAAGTCCGTCGCCGACATGGCCAAACGGCCATTTGTCGTCGGCTTTGCGGCCGAAACGAACGACGTGGAAGAAAATGCGCGCATCAAACTCAAGCGCAAGCGCTTGGATATGATCGCCGCGAACCAAGTCGGGGATGGCATCGCATTCGATTGCGAGGACAACGCGTTGACGGTGATCTGGCCCGGCGGCAAACTGGAAGTGTCGCGCGGACCCAAGCTGGACGTGGCGCGCGAACTCATCGCGCTCATCGCCAAGCGCTTGCCGCCGCGTGATGACAGCCCGCGGCGCGGCGCCAGAAAGCGCAGAACCGCCGTCGGTACGCCCCGCGACCGCGGCGTGCGTGGCCGCCGACCGCGGCGGGTCTAGGCGCCCAAGGATGCAACGCACCGTCAAACTGCGGATCCTGGATCCGCGCATCGGGCGCGAATTTCCCCTGCCGCAACATGCGACCGCAGGCTCGGCCGGCATGGATTTGCGCGCCTGCATCGATGCACCGCTGATATTGCAGCCGGGCGGAGCGGAATTGATTCCGACGGGGGTGTCGATTTACATCGGGGACGCGGGTTTGGCGGCCATGCTGCTGCCCCGATCGGGCCTGGGCCACAAGAACGGCATCGTGCTCGGCAACTTGGTGGGCTTGATCGATTCCGACTACCAGGGCCCCTTGATGGTCTCGACATGGAACCGGGGCACGCAGCCCTTCACCATCAACCCCGGCGATCGGATCGCGCAGATGGTCATCGTGCCGGTGGTGCAAGTGGCATTCGAAGTGGTCGAGGATTTCTCGGCAACCGCGCGGGGCAGCGGCGGGTTCGGGAGTTCGGGGCACAGCTAATCACCCCGGGAGCTTGCTTTTGAGCTGGGTTAGCGAGGCGCGCCACCAATCCGCGGCACGCTGAAGGGTGACATGCTCGGGAAAGCCATGTCTCGCGGCGTGCTTTTGCGGAATCGTGTCCCAGGCGCGGTGCTCGATTGATATGCGTGTTTCATCGCCAACACCCTCAAAGCGTACTTCCACCTCCGTCGACTGATCCGGCGTGAAGCTGGCCGGCCGCCACGTGAAGACGAGCCGGCTCCCCGGCTCCCAAATTGAAATTCGTCCAATCTCGAACTCCTCGCCGTCGGCAAGCGTGGTCAACAAACGGCCGTCGACGCCGGGCTCGAACGCGAGCCTGCCGTCGCCGCGCGGCGTCAGCTGAAAAAGACGGCTGGGTTGCCACCACAGTGCGATCTGCTCTGTAAACGCCTGGAAAGTCCGCAAGGGATTTGCGGGCACCCGTAGCGCTACATAGACTCGCGACGTCACCGCTTCGTCTTGTTCAAATGCGACTTCAAGGCAAGCAGCTGCCGTGTCCACAGTGTCTCGGTCGCTTCGAGCCACGCCTTCAGCGCCGTCATCGGCTCGCTCCGTAAGCGATAGATACGTACGCGCGAGTCAAATTCGTCGCGGTCTTCTTCCACCAGCCCGCTCTGGCGCAAAAGTTTAAGGTGGCGGCTCATCGCTGGAAAGGAAATACGCGCCGCCTCGGCGAGTTCGCCGGCGCGGCGCGGCCGATCACGCAGCAGGTCCACAACGCGCCGGCGATGTGGGTCCGCGAGCGCGGCGAGCGTGCGATCGAGATTGTCGATAGTCACGCCAGGGTCTTGTACTTGAACCCGGTCGCCTTCTCCATTTCCTCGCGGGATGCGCTCCTAACCGTCTGCGAGAACGTCCAATGATGGCCTTCATGGTCGACGGCCATGTACGCACGATCTCCGTAGAACTGATCGGCCGGCTCCATGGCGATTTCCGCGCCCGCTCGCCGCGCGCGTGCGCAATGCTCATCGATGCCGCTCTCGAGACGCACGTGGACGCGCTGGGTGTTCTTCCCGCCGATTGACGCCGGGCTCGCCGCCCACGCCGCGAATTCACTGCCAATCATGACGACGCCATCGCCGTGGCTCATTTCCGCGTGAACAATGTCGCCGTTGGCGGCGGTGAGCACTTCACTCGCTTCAAAGCCAAATGCGTCTTGCAGCCATTTGAGTGCGGCGCGATTATCCTTATAAATGACCGAGGGAATGAATGCCGGGCGGGACGGGGTCGTGGTAGCCATTTAACGCTCCTTAGTACTTGTCTTAAACAACAATATTTAACGATATTGATAACTATGTCAATATGCCGCCACGACAACAATCGGGATAACCAGACGCCTGCCCCTGTCCGCAGTTTCACCCTCTTCTGGCGTGAAATGCCCCTAGTGAGAAGCCGCGCCAATCGTCATGCTGGCGCATGGCAATTCGGGACTGGCCGAGCGACGAACGGCCGCGGGAGAAGCTCCTCGAGAAGGGCGCCGCGGCGCTTTCCGACGCGGAGTTGCTGGCGATCTTGCTGCGTACCGGCACCCCCGGGCACTCGGCGCTCGATCTGGCACGGGATGTACTCAAGAGTTTTCATTCGCTGCGCAAGTTGATTGCCTCGGACCGGCAGCGATTTTGCGCCGAGCGCGGGTTGGGGCCCGCTCGCTATGCGGAATTGCAAGCATCGGTGGAGATCGCGAGAAGGCAACTGTCCGAGACGTTGCGCGCCGGCCCCTCCCTATCGAGCCCGCGCGCGACCCGGGATTTTCTGACCGCGCGGCTGCGCGACTTGGAGCACGAGGTATTTTGTTGTCTGTACCTGGATAAGCGGCATCGCTTGATTCAATTCGAAGAATTGTTTCGCGGCACCATCGATGGCGCCAGCGTGCATCCGCGGGAGATCGTGAAGCTCGCCCTGCAACGCAATTCTGCCGCCGTCATCATTGCGCACAATCACCCGAGCGGCGTCGCGGAACCGTCGCAAGCGGACGAGTTCATCACGCAGAGAGTGAAAGAGGCATTGGCGTTGGTGGACATCCGCCTGCTCGATCACATCATCGTGGGCGATGGTGCGTGCGTGTCGTTAGCGGAGCGTGGGGTTATTTGATATGTGAAGTGGCTGGCTCAGGGACTCCTGAAAGACAACGGTATACCCGTCGGGGTCTTTGGCGCTAAAGAGCCTGAGTCCATATGCCGCCATTTTGGGCGGCTCAACCTCGAGCCCCCTTCGTGTCAGCCGTTGGTGTGCGGCATCAACATCGGAGCAGCCAACGTAAAAGCATACATCCCCGTGTGCTGCGAGATGAGCGGCGTCTGGCTTCGGAGGGCGCTCGCCCGAATCGTATTGAGTGTTCAGCATCAAATCGGCCGCGCCGAGACGCAACCACGTCCAGTGAGAAAAACGCCCCTCGGGCGTCTCGACCTCTGGTGAAGCTGACACTACCTCGAAACCGAGCAGATCCCGATAGAACGCCAGTGCTCGCGGCATATCGAAGACCTGGATCAAGGGCGTGAGCCCGACGAATAGCTGCGTGTTTGTGTTCATGACAAGTCTTTGGCGCTTGCGGGAACGTACGTCAATCTAATCACGTCCCCGGCAATTCGATCGCTGCTCACGAGGTGGAGCGGCGGCCGGGGGCCGGCGAAGAATGGCTTGCCGCGACCCAGTACGACGGGGTGGAGGTAGAGTCGATATTCATCGATGAGACCATGCTTGGTTAGGCTTCCTGCCAAGTCTGGTCCGGCAACGTCAATCTCCCCAACGAGCTGGGCCTTCAGCCCACCTATCACCGCCTCGGCGTCATCCTCGACAAGGGTGGCGTTGGGTCCGACCGACTTCAACGAGCGCGACACAACCCACTTCGGTTGATGCCGCCAGGCCGCCGCGAACGCGTGTTCCTCCGCGCCCCAATCCGGCAGGTCCTCGTCCCAATAACGCATTACTTCGTACGTGCGGCGACCGTACACGGTGCCCGTCAGGTCGCGCACATGCTCTATGAAGTGACGAAAGAGCGCCGCGCTTGGAGCAAATCCCAGATGGTCGACATAGCCATCCAAAGACTGGTTCAAAGCATAAACGAGCTTTGCCATGGCACAAAATCTCTACCCCAGGGTTCTTCAGATTACCTTGAGACGAGGTTTGATCCAAGGCGCAGGGTCACTACATTTTGGGTGCGGATGTCCCGTCGGACCAGTTTGTCACAGCCACCATGATCACGCTCAACGCTTCCGGCGAATCTTGGAACTGCGGGTTCAGCATCGGCGGGGTGCCGGGCAGATCGGCGCCCCATGTTGAACCTTGCGCACGCGGAAAATAGAACATGAGATGCGGCACCCAGTTGTGCGCCTGGTCGTTTAGATACTGCTCCTTGGACATCATATAGGTCATCGCGCCCGGTTCCAGCGGCGGCAACGCATGGCTCGTGATGGCATCCTTGATCGTGGCGATCATTTCCGGCTTCGAACGCCCTGCCAGAACCAACTCGGTGCGTTTTATCGTGTACGGCAGAATCGAGCGCACCGCAGGGGGGTTATAGCAGAGCGGCCCGCGCATATGCGGATTCCAAAATTGCGGGAAGTCGTATTGCGACATCCATCCGCGCTCGACCGCGCAAACGAATCCGTTGCTGCCCTCGACCGCGGTTTCGTAGCCGTGACGCGTCAGCACCAGCACCGTCGCCTTATCTGCGATGGAGGGCGGCGCGGCGCTCTTCGCCAGGGCGATTTCGGCGGCACGATCCATCATGTATTGATCCTGAGGCGCCATCGTCGGGTAGCTTGCCGCTCGCGCAGCGGATGTGCAGAACAATGCGGCACAGAATACGGAAAGGTATCTCATCTCATTGACCTCTCTTGGCGTGCAGATTCGTTGAACCCGTCTGGCTCTTACCCAATCGGTCGTAAGCGATGCGCTCCGTTGAGAAATGGCGCTCGAGCTTGTCCAACGCGCCGGACCAGCCCTGCTCGTGGCTCGCCCGCGAGTCTTCCGTCTTGAGGCGCGCGTGGGTGAAGGTCATCTCGGTCCCACCATCGATGGGTTTGAGGTCAATCTCGATGCGGGACACTTCACCGACCTCCTCCGGCACCCCGCCGCTGATCCACTGCCAGCTCATAACGAGCCGTTTGGACTCAACGAGTTCGAGATACTCCCCGGCGCTCTCATGTTCGGTTCCGTCGAGCCTGCGGAAGCGCACTCGATATCGACCCCCGATTCGCACATCGGTCTCGGCAAGAAGGACCGGCCCGCCGTCCGGACCCCACCACTGAGCAATGCCATCGGGCGCGGTCAGCGCCTCGAAGACGATCGACGGCCGGGCGCGAATTTGGCGCACCAGGGTCAGACTGGTCATGCTTTCTTCCTTGCCTCGGTATCCTTGCGTTCGGCATAGGCGGCGAGACGATCCAGACTGCCCGACCAGAAGCGCTGGTAGCGCTGCAGCCAGTCCATCGCTTCCCTCATCGGTTCCGGCCTGAGCCGCACCGTGACGATTCGCCCCGCCTTGGTTCGCGTGATGAGGCCGGCATCGTGCAGAACGTCCAAGTGCTTCATCACCGCGGGCAGCTTGATCGCGAAGGGCTGCGCGAGCTCGCTCACAGTCGCGCTGTCTTCGCGCTCGAGGCGCGCAAGGATCGCCCGGCGAGTGCCATCCACCAGCGCAGCAAAAGTACGGTCGAGCCGCCGCTCCTTATAGTTCACCATGTAGTGAACTATGCGGACAAATGCCTTCTGTGTCAAGTTTTCGAGACCTGGGATCCGCGCGACTTCGACGAATTGGTACGGCTTATGCGAAAGTTTGCCGACGCGATCAAGGATGCATCGTAACGGCCTTCCGCAGCTAATCGAACACCGGCAGGTTTGCGACTTCTTCAGGCGGCACGTCCTCCACCGGCAGCCCCGCCTTGACCCATGCGCTCAGACCGCCTTGAATCACCGTGACCCGCACATTCTTTCCCAGCAGCATCTTCTGCAGCTCACGCGCCACTTTGGCGCTGGTGGCTTGTCGAACACAGGTGCAATAAACAAAAACCTTGCCTGCTTCAGGCATTTCCGCGCCCGACTGGTGCAGCGCGTTGGGATCCAGGCGCCGAGACCCTTGGATGCGAGTCGCCTTGGGATCGAAGTAACCGTGGCTGCGGACATCATAGACAGGCGCGCCCGTCGCCAATTCCCGCGCAGCCTCTTCCGGATGCGCGAACGGCACAGCGCTCAGGGCACGTCCTTTTACCCACAACCACACGCGAAACAGTAAATAAGCGATCACCAGCGCGAGAACAATCCAGCCGATGACGCGGCCTGCGGAGTCATAGCCGCGCGTCACCACTTCCAGTGCTCCGCTGAATACGTAGCCGACCACCAGATAGGAACCCACGTAAAGCAGCGCACCTGCCAAGTCCAAGCGCAGAAAAGTGAGGGTACGCATATTCATGCTGCCCGCCAGCGGAGGCGCCATGGTGTTGATCCCGGGAATGAACTTGGCGACGACCAAGAGCGTGCGGCCGCGGCGATAGAAAGAATCGGCCGATCGCAAAATGCACGCTTCGGGATTGAGGGAAACGCGGCACAGCAGCCCCAACAACCACCAGCCCGTATAGCGGCCCAGGAAGAACATCAGGGTGTCGCCGGCGAGCATCGCGAACACGGCGATGCCCAGCACATACTGAGCCTGCAGCATGCCGCGCGCCACCGCGCCGCCCGCGATCAGCAGCGCCACCGCGGCCGGCACCGGGATGCCGATCGCCTCGAGAAGAACGATCGCGGCCAAGATTACATAGCCGTGTTGCATCAGCGCGGTATTCAGAGATCCCATACCCTGCTCCTTATGACCGCACGGCTAACGCGGAGAATCCCGCGCAGTTTCAGTGCTTCCCGAATCGAAATCGCACTCTTTGAGGGGCACCAGATGCGTCTTGTTCCAAAACTTGTGTCCCAAATACAAGGCGACGACGGTCGGAATGAGGAGGTAGTCGGTCACGAAGTCGAACCAAGAAAACACCGGGGTCTGGAACACAGCGATGTTGGCGCCGAACAGGACAATGAGGAACAGCACCAGCGCGAGCCACGGACCGTAGGGGTAGAACTTCGATTTGAACTTCAGATCATCCAGGCTGCGACCCTGTGCGACCCAGGCCTTGCGAAACCGCAAATGGCAAACCGCGATCCCGAGCCAGATGATAAACCCGCTCAAGCTCGACGCATTATAGAGCAGTTGGTAGATTTTCTTGTCGCCCACCTCGGTGGAGAAAAATGCCAGAGCGCTCACCAAGCCGGTCGCTAACAGCGCCAGCACGGGCACTCCTCGTCGATTCAGCATGCCGAACATCTTCGGCGCTTTGCGGCCATGGGCCATCGCGTGCAGCATGCGCGATGCCACGTACATGGATGAATTGCCGCAGGACAGTACCGAGGAGAGAATCACGGCATTCATGAGATTCGCCGCGTAGTAGCCCACCGTCGGCAATTGTTGCAAGACCATGGTGAAAGGCGAATAGGCCACGTGGCTTTCGTCCGCATTGAGCAAATTCGGATCCGTATAAGCGATCAAAGTGCCTGCGACGAAAATGGCGCCGATGTAAAACAACAAAATGCGCCAGAAGACGCTGCGAATCGCCTTCGGCACGTTCTTGGCGGGATTCTCCGTTTCGGCTGCGGCCAGACCCACGCTCTCGGTGCCTTGGAAGGAAAACCCCGCCACCAGGAATACCGTGAGCATGGCGGTAAATCCGCCGACAAACGGCGCATGCGTGCCGGCTTTGGGATCGCTCAAGGTCCAGTTGTGAAACCCGCTGCTGTGGTTGCCGAACATGCCGGCGATCATCAGGAGACCGACCGCCACGAAGATAATCACCGTGACCACCTTGATGCCCGCGAACCAGTATTCCGCCTCGGCATACGCCTTCACCGACAAGAGATTCAAGGCCAGCAGGACCGCGAAGAATCCCATGGCCCAGTAGGCGGAATTCGAGTGCGGAAACCAAAACTGGACGATGAGCGCGCCCGCAACCAACTCGGCGGCCAGGGTGATGGCCCAACTGAACCAATAATTCCAGCCGACCGCAAAGGCCAGCGAAGGATCGACGAAGCGTTCCGCATAGGCCTCAAAGGAGCCGGGAATCGGCAATTGCGTCGCCATCTCGCCCAGGGACTGCATCATGCAATAGACGGCGAGCCCCATGGTGGCATACGCCAGCAACGCGCCGCCGGGACCCGCTTGAGCGATAGCCGCGCCGCTGGCGAAGAACAAGCCGGTGCCGATCGCACCGCCGATCGCGATCATGCTCAGCTGTCGATTGCCGATCGTGCGCTTGAGCTCGCGTGCTTCACCTAAGGTCATGCGGAGTGTCCCTCGTTGGATGCAGGGTGAGTCTAGTCGGTCGGCCCCACGAAAGACACGTGCCCGTTTGGCCGGCGCGCATCGGCGGCGGCATCCACGATGGCGGCGGCAAATTCTTGCACGGTGGGAAGCGCGCCTGTCTGGGCGCGCCGGCTCTCAATCAACCCTCGTTGCGTCCGCTCGAGCAGTTTCGGCGTGATGGTTCCTTCTATCATGTCGCCGCTTACGATCGCGAGGCGAATGCCGCGCGCTTCGAATTCTGGTATTCGCGATCGCAGGGCATCCTCGCCTGCCTTTTTGCTCGCGGCGATGGGTTCATAGACGCCATGCACGGGCTTGCCGCCGTAAAAATGCGCCAGATGGCTGGTGACGAAAACGATGCTTCCACTGCTTCGCATCAGCGGCAATACGGCGTTCAGTGTCCGCACTTGCGCAGTCAGATTGAGTTCCATCGCGTAGGAAGCGGGTTTGCCTTTCTCGAGACCGCCGCTGGCATTCAATACCAGGTCATCGAGCCGGCCGAAAGTATGCTCAATGTCGCGGGCCATGGCCTCGACGCTGCTTTGATCCGTCAGGTCGGCTTGTGCCAGTAGTGCACGCCGCCCCAGCGCTTGCACTTGATTGGCGATCTCCTCGGCGCGGGATCCCTTGCTGCGAAAGTTGATGGCAACATCCGCACCCTGTTCCGCCATCATCAGCGCCACAGCCGCGCCGATGCCGCGCGAGGCGCCCGTCACCAAAGCCGTCCTGCCGAGAAGTCTTTTCAAATTCCTGAGATCGCCGGGCACGCCCCAGGGCGGCGCACCCGGCTTCGGACCGACCTGAGTTTCAACGACCCGTCTTGACGTCCCCGATCGCATGTTCGGTGGCATGGATCGCACCATCGATATGGCCCACGGCGCGATCGCGCAAGCCCCTCGTCGCGGGATCGTCCTCCTCGCGCGCCACATCCGAATGCACCTTTCTCAAGAGCTCGAGCGCTTTGTGCAAGCGTCCGGGCCGGTCGGCGGCCACATCCACATTGGGATGATCGTTGACATTTTTGCCGTCATCGATCGCCGCATGCTTGATCTCGCGGATCGCCGCATCGATCTCGCTGATGGCCGCATCTTCATTGCCGCTCACCGCCGCATCCCCCGGCCGATGCTCCAACATCCAGCGCGCCGTACGCAAATCCGTCAGCGCATGCAAATAGGCGGGATGCTTACCCGGCAGATCGGCATTCGCGAACAGCGGCAACAGCAACAGACCGCTAAATATCGTCAGGATCTTCAGTTTCATATAAGGTTTCCATGTGACAACTCCGCAGCCAGTATGCCCTGCGGTACGAGCGGCAACGTTAATGCGGCGTCACGTGCTTCAAGTACGCGCCGCACCTAAGATATATGAGTGGCGTGGACATAATGTGGAAAAACTAACGGCGAGCAGAACCGCCCTCGCGACGTCGCTGATGCGCGCGGCGCATACGCGGCTCGATCCGCATCCCCTGATCGACGATCCCTGGGGCGATCGGCTCGTGCCTGAATCTGTGAAGCGTGTCGTGGCGTCTGCCGGCGAGTCGTTGGACGAATCGCTGAGGCGCAACGCCTCCTACTCCAACGTCATCATGCGGACGCGGTTTGCCGAAGACGCTTTGCAAACCGCGGTGGCCAAGGGCGTTTCGCAATACGTCTTGATTGGCGCGGGCTTCGACAGTTTCTTTTTGCGGCGCCCCGCCTATGCGGCGAATCTGCAAATTTTTGAGATCGATTTCCCCGCGACTCAGGGGCTGAAGATCGAGCGAATTGATGCATGCGGAATAGTATTGCCCGATGCCGTGCACTTCATCGCAGCCGATCTATCCCAAGAGAGCGTTGCGGCAGCGCTCGCGCGGTCGACGTTTGACACGAAGCGGCTGACGTTTTTCTCGTGGCTCGGCGTAACGATGTATCTGACGCGCGAGGCAAACCTCGCGACCTTGAGGTCGATTGCCTCCTGCAGCCCGTCGGCAAGCGAGGTAGTCTTTACCTACTTCGATGAACGGGTTTTTCAAGCGCAGTCCGAATCGTTCCGCGCATTGGAACAGCGCGTAGCCGCCATCGGCGAACCCTTCCTGTCGGGCTTTGCACCCGCCGAACTGGCTGCAAATCTCGCGCCCTGCGGTCTTGATCTGGTTGAAGACGTGAGCGGCAGCGAGGCCTTGGCAAGATATGATCCAAGCGGCGAGCATAGTCTCGGACCGTCGAGGTTTTCGCATATGGCGCTGGCGCGCGTTAAATAGAGCAACCCGTGCCGAGCCGCGAACGGGTTGCAGCTTTCATCGCATCGGTCGTGGGCGGCGATCATGTGCGCGCCATTGCCGACTACTACCATGAGGACGCGTCGATGCAGGAGAATCTGCAGTCGCCGAGGCAAGGACGCGCACTGCTAATGGCGCATGAAGCCAAGGTTCTGGAACGCGTGAAAATGTACACGCATCCTGATCCGATTTTTCTCGTCGACGGAGATCGCGTCGCGATCAACTGGATCTTCGATGCCACCTCCAAGGACGGGATCACGCGGCGGCTGAACGAAATTGCGCTGCAACGTTGGGTCGGCGATCGCATTGCGGAGGAGAGGTTCGTCTACGATACCGCGTCCGCATGGGGTGTGGTGGAGTCCGCCTAGGGCATTGTGCACACTTGCCGTATGATTCGTTCATGTCCAGCCCCGCACAAGACACGCAAATCGACGAAAATGCGCGCTACAAGCGCGTGATTCGCGCGGCCGAGGAATTGTTCAAAAAAGTGGGCTTTCGAGCGGTCACCATGGAGTTGGTCGCGCGTGAGGCCAATGTCGCCAAGGCAACGCTTTACAGCTATTTCAAGAACAAGGATGAGCTTTACGTCGAGGTCTGCGCGCGCATGGCGCGCATTTTGCGAGGTTCCGTCGAACAGGCTTTAATGAAACCCGACACGGCGTTGGATGAGCGGCTGGCTGATGCAGTGGTCGCGAAGCATCGCCCGGTTTTTACGTTGGTGCGCGCCTCGCCGCATGCCGCGGAATTGCTAACTTACACGCACAGCATGGCCGGCGAAATTTTTGCCAACCTGGACGTGGAAATGCAGGACATGCTCCGTAAGGCCATCGCGGAGGATCCTCAACTCGGGCGCAATGCCGAGCAAGTGGCGCGCGCGCTGTATTTCGGCAGCGCACCTCTCGCCAGCCGCAGCGAGAGCACAGCCCAAATGGAGCAGGAAGTCGGCGCCTTTGCCCGCGCCTATTTGGCCGGCGCTCGCGTTCTGGCCAAGGCGAAATAACTCCCATCGCCAAGCAATCGAGGTGCCCAAAAACCAGGGCCATTTGACTTAATTCTATTTTGACAAACTATACGAAAGGGGTATGATTCGTTCATATCGTATACTGAGTGGAATTAGCCATGGACCTCCCGCGTATTGTGTTGCTGGCTGCTGTGTGTTTTGCCGACGGAATCCTGCTGCTCCGTGCCGCTCCGGCAATCGCGGCCGAGATCATCACCGACGTTGCGCCGCCCCCACCGAGGCCCGAAAACGTGGGCCGCCCGCGTGACGGCTATGTTTGGGCGGCGGGACACTGGGAATGGAACCATCAAGCGTACCGATGGATATCGGGCAGCTGGATCATCCAGCATGGCAAGGCGCATTGGGTCGCCGATCAATGGGAACCGATGGGGTCGCAGTGGCGCTACGTACCGGGCCACTGGGAACACTAGGCCGTGAGCACCGATATCGACACACCGAGAAAACGCTTGGAATACATCTTTGGCGAAACCGCGAGCGGAAATTGGCAACCCTTTGTGGATGCATTGGCGGAGGATGCCGAGTGGACCGTCATCGGCAGCACCGGTTGGTCGAAGAATTATCGCGGCAAGCCGCAGATCATGAGCGATTTGTTCGCGCCTCTGCGGCGGGTTCTGGCGCCCCCTCGTGAGAGCCATGCGTTTCACATGATCGCGGAAGGCAATATGGTTGCGGTGCAAGGACAGGGTCAGAACACGACCCGAGACGGCCGCAGATACGACAATACCTATTGTTGGATATTTGCCTTTCGCGACGGTCAGGTGGCAGCCGTGACGGAATACGCCGATACGGAACTGATGAGATCGGTGCTGGGGGAACCACCCCCGCACGCAACTCCTTGAATCTGGCCCATTATTTATTGCCGGGTCTTGCCGTGACGTACTGACCCTGGTATAAAACGCGGCTCTTTCAAAGCTTCCATTTCAAAGGTTTAGCCATGTCGCGAGTTTGCCAAGTCACGGGCAAAGGCCCCAAAACGGGTAACACGGTTTCGCATGCGAACAATCGCAAGCGCCGCCGCTTTCTGCCCAATTTGCATAGCCACCGATTTTGGTCGGAATCCGAGAAGCGCTTCATCAGCCTGCGGGTATCGACTCGCGGTTTGCGCACCATCGAGAAGCGCGGCGTCGACGTAGTGGTCGCGGACTTGCGAGCCAAGGGCATCAAGGTTTAAGGGGCTGCATATGCGCGACAAAATCAAATTGGTTTCTTCCGCCGGCACCGGTCACTTCTACACGACCACCAAAAATAAGCGTTTGCATCCCGACAAGCTCGAGACGAAGAAATTCGATCCCGTGGTGCGCAAGCACGTCGCCTATAAAGAATCGAAGATCAAATAGTCCGGCTCGCCGCTGCCCGAGCTTCCTGAAGTAGAAACTACGCGGCGCGGCATCGCGCCCGCACTGGTCGGGCAGCGCGTCACCGACCTCATCGTCCGCGATCGCCGGCTGCGCTGGCCCATCGCGGCAAATCTCGAAGCGGCCGTTCGTGCGCAGTTGGTGCGCGCAGTCGCGCGGCGCGCGAAATACTTGATTATCCAGCTCGAAACCGGCTCGCTCATCGTGCACCTGGGGATGTCCGGCAGCCTGCGCCTCGTCGGTGACAAGACGCCGCCAAAACCGCATGAACACTGGGATCTGGTCCTCGATAGCGGCCGGGTCCTGCGATTTCACGACCCGCGGCGCTTCGGCTGCCTGTTTTGGACGGAGGACGACCCGGAAAAGCACCCGCTCCTGAAGAAATTGGCGCCGGAACCCTTGAGTGCGGCGTTCGATGGCGCGTATCTGTTCCGCGTCACGCGCAAGCGCGGGGTTGCGATCAAACAGCTCATCATGAATTCGCAACTGGTCGTCGGCGTCGGCAACATTTACGCCAGTGAAGCCTTGTTCCGCGCGGGAATTTCGCCGCGGCGCGCGGCCCGCCGGATCACCAAAGCGGAGGCGCTCAAGTTATCGGGCGCCATCAAGGCAGTGCTTACGGCCGCGATCAAAATCGGCGGCACGACGCTGCGCGATTACGTCAACGCCGACGGCGTGCCGGGATATTTTAGGCAGAAATTATTTGTCTATGAGCGCGCGGGAGAACGCTGCCGCGTGTGCAAATCCAGCGTCAAGCAATTCACTCAAGGCCAGCGATCAACTTACTGGTGCGCCACGTGCCAGCGCTAACCGGCGATCGCTAGCCGGATGCTTTAGTAAACCAATCCCTCGCCCTCGCCGCGCGGATCCGAGGCTGCTTCGACTTTTCCGCTGGCGAAATCCCAGGTGATGACCTGCATGTTGCCCCACTGACGGTTGGACAGCCGCAGCTTGTGGCCCATCGACTGCAGCTTGGCAATTTCACCGTCGGTCAGCGCACCTTGTTCATAACCGACTTCATCCGGCAGGTATTGATGATGGTAGTGCGGGTACTTGACGATGTCCGCGGCGCTCATGCCGTCCACATAATTCAAGACTCCCAGAAGCACCTGGCTGATGATGGTGCTTCCGCCGGGCGAGCCGATGATCATCATGCCCTTCTGCGTCTCGACGAACGTGGGGGACATGCTCGACAAACTTCGTTTGTTGGGTGCGATCGAGTTGGCGGTGTTGCCGATGAGTCCGAAGACGTTGGGTCTGCCGGGCTTGGTGGAAAAATCATCCATTTCGTTGTTGAGCAGCACGCCGGTCCCCGCCGGCATGTAGCCGCTGCCGAAGAACAAATTCACTGTGATGGTGACGGCCGCACGGTTTCCCGCCGCGTCGAGCACGGAAAAATGCGTCGTGTTCATGCCCTTCGGCTCCGACTCGATGCCCGGCAACAAGTCGGAAGGCATGGCCTTGTCGGCGCGAATGCTGCTGCGCTGGCCGGCCGCGTAGTCGACGCTCATCAATTGCTGCAGCGGCATCTTGATGAAATCCGGATCACCCAGGAAAATCGCGCGGTCGCGATAGGCACGACGCATCGCCTCGATGATGAGATGCTTGCGCGTGGCGGAATCCTCGTCATGCAAATCGAAACCGGCAAGGATATTGAGCGAATCCAGCACCGCGATGCCGCCCGATGAGGGCGGCGATGCCGTTATGATGCGCGCGCCATGATATTCGCCGATCAGCGGCTTGCGTTCGACGACGCGGTAATTTTTCAGATCCTCGAGCGTCCAGATGCCGCCGCCCGCACGCACGCCGGCGACCAAATTCTGGGCCACACGGCCTTCATAAAATCCCTTGGCGCCCTGGTTTGCGATTGCTTCCAGAGTGCGGGCCAACTCCGGCTGCTTGATGATGGCGCCGACCTCCGGCACGTTGCCGTCGGCCGTCAAGAACGCCTTTGCTGCGTCCGGCGAGCGCGCCAAAATGTCGTGTTTCGCCTTGATGCCGTATTGCAGCCGCGCATACAACGGAAACCCGTCGCGTGCCAGGCGAATCGCCGGCTGCAAGCTTTGCTTCAGCGGCAATTTTCCGTACTTGCGCGCCAGGTATTCGAATGCCGCAGGTTCACCTGGAATGGCGGAAGAAATCGGACCGTTGGTCGAGGCGTTCGGTATTTCCTCGCCCGCCTTATCCAAGTACATATCGCGCGTCGCCGCGCCCGGCGCTTTCTCGCGCGCATCGACCATGGTTTCGAAGCCGTCGGCCTGTCGATGCAACAGAAAGAAGCCGCCGCCGCCCAACCCTGAGCTGCTGGGTTCCACCACCGCGAGTGCCGCGGCGACCGCTACCGCGGCGTCGAAGGCATTGCCTCCCTCCTTGAGAATTTCCTCGCCCGCCTGGCTCGCCAGCGGATAAGCACTGGCAATCGCGCCTTTGTGCGCAACTGCTGGACGGGTCGCAACGGCCGGACGAGCCGTATCGGCTATTGCGGCCGGCGAGCCGCTGATGATGATGCCGATCGCAAGGAGCGACCACAAGAATCCGGTAACCGGCCTCGCGCGAGGTGTCGCTGGGGCCATCAAAGCTTGCGATGCCGCTTCAGTTCGATCTCCACAATGGGATGCACGAACTCGGAGACATTGCCTCCCAGCACCGCGATCTCTCGGACCAGCGTCGATGATATGAATGTGTATTGCTCTTGCGGGGTCATGAATACCGATTCGATTTCGGGGGTCAGGTGTCGGCTCATATTAGCCAATTGAAATTCAAATTCGAAGTCGGAGACGGCGCGCAGGCCGCGCACGATCACTGACAGGCCATTTTGCCGGGCAAAATCCGTGGTCAGGCCCACATAGCCCTTGACTTCCACGTTGTGCACATCGGCGAGCACGCGGCGCGACATCTCGACCCGCTGCTCGAGCGTGAACATGGGCGCTTTGTTGGGATTGGCCGCGATCGCCACCACCACGCGATCGAATATCGAGGCGGCGCGCCGCACCAAGTCCGTATGGCCGTTGGTGATCGGGTCGAAAGTTCCTGGATAGACGGCATTTCTTTTGTGCATTTCTATTTCCGTCCGTTGACGCGGACCAAATGATACCCCACCTCGCCCGCCGACTTGGATTTGAGCAATTCCCAATGGCCCGGCAGTGCCGGAACACCGGCGGCCCGCTCATTCTCCAGGTAAATCAAACCCCCAACGTTGAGCCAGTTGCCGGAATCGAGCAGCGGAATGTACTCGGCCAAGGCATTCGTTCCAAAGGGTGGGTCGAGAAACGCGAGGTCGAAAGGCGCACCGGGCGTGCGCAGAAAGCGGGCGGCGCCCATCTCCAAGATGCGGCCTTTGGCAGCGCCGCCAAAGCGAACCAGTTGCTCCTGCAAAGCGCGCGCGGCAGCCGGGAATTGCTCGACAAACACCACTTCCCGGGCACCCCGCGACAGCGCCTCGAGGCCTAACGCGCCGGAGCCGGCGAACAGATCCAGCGCCCGGGAGTCGGCTATGGAGTGCTGCAGCCAATTGAACACTGTTTCACGGACGCGATCCGGCGTCGGACGCAGGGCAGGCATATCGGGAAAGTGAATTCGGCGACCGCGCCACGCGCCGGCGATGATACGCACCGAATTGCGGCCGGTCGGCGCCGGTAAATCCGTCTTAGAAGTAGCCACTGTCGGTATCATACCGTTCTATGACGAATGAAGCTGAACGTCCAAGCGTGCGCGGATTTTTCAAGCGCCTGCGCGCCAAGTTGAATCAAGGACCCGCGTGGCTGACCACCGATATTGCGGACCTGCTGCCGGGACGCAAAATCGACGCCGAGATTTTGGACGAGCTGGAAACGCGGCTGATCACCGCCGATGTCGGCGTCGAGGCCTCCTCGAGAATTCTCGAGGAGCTGCGCAAGCGCGTGGCACGCAAGGAGCTTAACGATGTCGATGCTCTGCTCAAGGCGCTTCACGAGGCGATGTCGCAAATCTTGGCGCCCGTCGAACAGCCGCTCGTGATCGATCCTGCCGCCAAGCCCTTCGTAATTCTGGTCGTGGGCATCAATGGCGCGGGCAAGACCACGACCATCGGCAAGCTGAGCGCGCGGCTGCTCGCCGAGGGCAAGAGCGTCATGCTGGCGGCCGGCGATACCTTCCGCGCGGCGGCGCGAGAACAATTGGAAGTCTGGGCCGAGCGCAATAACGTGCCGATCGTGGCTCAACAATCCGGATCCGAACCCGCCGCGGTGATCTTTGACGCCTTGAAAGCGGCGCGTGCGCGCAACATCGATGTCCTGATTGCCGACACCGCGGGCCGCCTGCATACGCAGACCCATCTGATGGACGAGCTCAAGAAGGTCAAGCGTGTGCTCGCGCGCTTGGACCCCAGCGCGCCCCATGAGGTGCTGTTGGTGCTCGACGGTACGATCGGCCAAAACGCCGTGGCGCAAGCCGAGGAATTCAACAAAGGGCTGGGGGTCACCGGTTTGGTCATCACCAAATTGGACGGCACCGCCAAAGGCGGTGTGGTTCTGGCCATCGCGCAGCGTCTGAAGATCCCCATTCGCTTCATCGGCGTCGGCGAGCAGTCCGAGGACTTCGGCGTGTTCAGCGCGTCGGAATTCGTATCGGCCCTGTTGAAATCGGAACCTCGCGACGCGGCCGCATGATCCGCTTCGACCAGGTTTTCAAGCGCTATCCGAACGGTCGCGAGGCTCTGGCCGGCGTGTCATTCAACATCGAGAGCGGCGCGCTGACATTTTTGACGGGGCATTCCGGGGCCGGCAAGAGCAGCATTCTGAAGCTGATTGCACTGATCGAGCGGCCCACTCGCGGCCAGGTGATCGTCAACAGCCAGAATACTTCGGGTGTGAAGCCGCGCGGCATACCGCATTTCCGCCGCCAGATCGGCGTGGTCTTTCAGGATCACAAATTGCTGCATGACCGGCCGGTTGCCGACAATGTCGCGCTGCCCCTCGTGATCGCCGGCGTTCCTCGGCGCGAGATCGATAAACGCGTGCGCGCGGCGCTGGATCAAGTCGGCCTGCTGGGAAGAGAGAAGTCTCTGCCCCTGGAACTCTCCACCGGCGAGCAGCAGCGCGTGGGCATCGCGAGGGCCGTGGTGGCGAAACCGATGCTCCTGATTGCGGATGAGCCGACCGGCAATTTGGATCCGGAACTTGCGCTCGAAGTCATGAAGCTGTTCAAGCGTTTCAGTGAAGTCGGTGTGACGGTGGTGGTGGCCAGCCACGATGTGCATCTCATCGATCAAGTGGGCGCGAGGCGTATCGTCTTGAGCGCGGGGCGCATCGTCGGCGAGGAAGCCGCATGAGCGTGGGCGCCTATTTTTCGCGCCACGCAAATCACGCGGCAGCACGGGCACGCATGTACCGGAACATCGCGTGGGCAAGCACGATTGTCGCCGCGGGGCTCGACTTCTGGCTTCTGCTGAACGCTCATGGCCTGAATCACTGGATATCAGCACACCTGAGGCCGGAGCTCGCGCTCGTCGTCGCGGTCTGTTTTCAAATTGCTACGGTGGCAAGCTCCCTCGTAGTCGTCTACGACTACATGCGCCGCCGCGATCGCTTTCGCGAATTGATCGACGACTATGTGCGCGGCCGCCGCGCGCCGGGCTGCCCAGGCGATGCCGGCAGTCCGGACA
>Ga0209007_1000124_pt1 | contig 45159 bp, 37 predicted proteins | sample JacPinW_OM1H0_O2_FD_187961 | JGI IMG/M metagenome (GOLD analysis project Ga0209007, IMG submission 187961) | Forest soil microbial communities from Algoma, Ontario, Canada - Jack Pine, Ontario site 1_JW_OM1H0_O2 (SPAdes) (version 2) | ecosystem: Environmental > Terrestrial > Soil > Boreal... | reverse complement strand
AGGCGCGGGACGCGCGCGGATCATCCGCCAACTCCTCACCGAAAGCCTGATGCTCTCGGCGGTCGGCGGTGCGTTGGGGATTTTCTTCGCTTACTGGGCTGCGCATCTGATCGTGTCGTTCGTATCCACCAATCAAACGCGTGCGCTTGGATTCGCCGCTGGCCTCGATATCCGCGTCCTGGCCTTCACTGCCGTGATTTCTCTTCTCACCGGAATTGTTTTCGGCATGGCTCCGGCCTTTCGCAGCGCGCGAATTGATTTAACTCCCGCTCTAAAAGAAGGCTTCGGCGTCTCCGCCAGCGTGACGCAAGACGGAGGCCGCTGGTTCAGCGTCGGCAATGCGCTCGTCGTAGCGCAAGTGGCGCTCGCGATTGTCGTGCTCGTCGGCGCCGGACTGCTCGTCCGCACTCTTCAGAATTTGCGCAGCATCGACGTCGGATTCGATTCGCACAACCTGGTCGTTTTTGAAATTGACCCATCCATCGCCGGTTATAAAGACACGCAGATCGATAGTTTCTGTCGCGATCTGCAAGGCCGTCTTTCTGAAACTCCTGGCGTGAAGTCCGCAAGTTTTTCTTCGCTGCCGCTCCTCAGCGGCAGTTTGATGATCACCGGTTTCCATTGGCCCGGAACGCCACAAGACCGCGAATCCGAAGCGAATATGTTGCCCGTCGGTCCCGATTTCTTCCACACCATGCAAATTCCGCTCTATGGAGGCCGCGGTTTTACTGCTTCCGATTACGTCATCGCAGCCTCGAACCGTGACACCGATTCCAGTTCCGCGCCCACGCCCGTAATCGTCAATCAAGCTTTCGTCGCCAAATATCTAGGCAAAGAAAATCCGTTGGGAAAACAGTTTGGAGAATCGGCTGGAGACGAAAACGGCCCTAGAAGCTCGGGCTACGAAATCGTCGGAGTGGTCCGCGACGCGAAGTACAGCACTTTGCGCCAGGAAATCACCGCCACCATGTACGTTCCGCAAAGCGGCATGCCCGCGTCCTTCGAAGTGCGCACCGCAGCCGACCCGCAAGCCCTGCTTCCCGCAATCCGTCGCGTCGTCGCTGACCTGAACACAAACATTCCAATCTTCCGCATCACCACCGAATCCGAACAGATCGATCGCTTGCTCTTCCAGGAGCGCCTCATCGCGCGCCTATCCGCCGTTTTCGGTTTGCTGGCGTTGGTCCTCGCCTGTGTTGGCCTGTACGGCTTGCTCTCCTACGAAGTCTCTCGCCGCACCCGCGAAATTGGCATCCGCATGGCCCTGGGAGCGCAAGAACGTGACGTCCTTCGCCTCGTCGTGAAACAGGGCCTCGTGCTCGCGTTCGTCGGTGCCGCAGCAGGCATAGCCGTAGCCTTAGCCGTAACCCGCTATCTCACTTCGATGCTTTACGGCGTCCACGCCAACGACCCCCTAACCATCGCCGCCGTCGCCGCCCTGTTGTGCCTGGTCGCCCTAGCCGCCTGCTACATCCCCGCCCGCCGCGCCACCCGCGTCGACCCCTTAATCGCCCTCCGCTACGAATAGCACACACCGCTGTTTGCCGTTCGCGCTGGCCCTCCAGATTGTCATTACGAGCAAGGCCGCTTTTTGGCCGACGAGGGAACTGCTCCTAGCTTACCCTCGCATTAGTCGCTGCGATGGCATAGCTTGCCATATCACACCGAATCCCGGTGAGCCCACGCATCGATCTTAAGGGTGCCGCATCTTTTCTGCGCCCTATGCAGAAAAGGTGCGGGTTTAGGCCCAGCGGAGCACAAAAATCAAAAGCACACAGCACGCCCGTCCTTGAATTCCGCAAAACGAAGTGCTAGCGTTTTGTGTGATTAAAATAGAAGAGCTTCGAATTAGCGACAGAGACGAACAGAGCCCGCACCTCGTTAGGTCCCGACCCCGCAGCGAATTAGGCCCCGAATCAACGTCCCGACTTAGCAAATTAAATCGCCAAATTATGGAATTAAAACGCCTTGTAACTCACAGAAAACAAATGGAAGCGCCCTGCTCAAATCGCCAAAAAATCAAATTCCTGCTAGGCACAAAAATCACACTTTCCACCGGCTAAAAAAATGCGCAAAACGAAACCTAGTCAAAGACAACCGAAGGCGAATCGCCCGACGTCGAAACGTACTGTCGCCAACATTCCGATGGGCGTCAACGAAGCCGAACTCACCGTGGAAGGCGGCCCGGTCAGACTTACCAACCTGCAAAAGATCTTCTGGCCCCAGCTAAAACTCACCAAGCGCGATCTCCTGCAATATTATCTCGACGTCTCCGCGTGGCTCCTGCCCCACCTCAAAAACCGCGCCATGGTAATGAAGCGCTATCCCAACGGAATCTCCGGCGAATTTTTCTTCATGAAACGCGCCCCGTCGCCGCGCCCTCCCTCAATCCCGGTCTGCTCCATCGAACATCATTCCGGCAACGTGATCGACTTTCCCGTCATCAATCATCTCTCTTCCCTTCTCTGGGTCGTGAACCTCGGATGCATCGACCTAAATCCCTGGTACGCACGCTGCGATGACGTGGATCGCCCCGATTACCTCCACTTTGATTTGGACCCCACCGAAGGCGCCACTTTCGGCCAGGTTTTGGAAACCGCGTTGATCGTTCGCGATGCCCTCGCCTCGCTAAAAATAAAAAGCTACGCCAAAACCACCGGCTCGCGCGGCATCCACGTCTACGTCCCCATCGTGCGCGGCCCTTCGCAGAAACAGGTGTGGGCCTTCGCCAAAGAATTCTCAAAGGAGCTCGCCCTGCGCAACCCGAAAATCATCACCGCCGAATATCGCATCGCGAAGCGTCCCGCCAAGCGCGTCCTGGCCGACTACAATCAAAACGCCTGGAACAGAACGCTTGCCTCCGTTTACTCCGTGCGTCCCAAGCCGGAAGCCACGGTTTCCACTCCGTTGACTTGGGAAGAAGTTGAACGTGGCGTCCGCATGGCAGATTTCACCATGCTGAACGTTCCGCAACGCCTGCGAAAAATCGGAGACCTCTGGAAGCCTCTGCTCGCCGAGCGCGGCAGAGTGAACCTGGGAAAGCTCCTATGACCTTGCCGCTGACCAAAAAATATTCGCCCATGGAGGCCCTGCCCGCCGCCGAATTACCAACCGGTCTCGAATGGCAATATGAGCCCAAATGGGACGGCTTCCGCTGTCTCGCCTTTCGTGACGCCGCGCGCATCGACTTGCAATCAAAATCCGGCAAGCCCCTTACGAGATACTTCCCCGACTTGGTCGCAGCATTGAAAAAGCTGAAAGCCAATAAATTTGTCCTGGATGGCGAAATCGTAATTCCCATCGACGGCAATCTTTCTTTCGACGATTTGTTGCAGCGCATTCATCCCGCCGCAAGTCGGGTTCTAAAATTGAGCCAGGAAACCCCCTGTGTCTTTATCGTTTTCGATTTATTGGTTGACGAAAAAGGCCGCTCGCTGGTGAAACTGCCTCTCCGCGAACGTCGCAAGGCCCTCGAAGCCTTCGCGAAAAAGTATTTAGACGTAGACGGCACCGTCCGCCTGTCGCCCACAACCGACGATATCGCCCTCGCGCGCAAATGGTTCCACATGGGTGTCGGCCTCGACGGCATCATGGCCAAACGCGGCGACTTGTCCTACCAAAGCGGCGAGCGCACCGGCATGCAAAAAATTAAAACGCAAAGAACCGCCGATTGCGTGGTCGGCGGATTTCGCTACCTGGAGAAAAAGCCGCTGGTTGGGTCCCTGCTCCTCGGCCTCTACAATGACCAAGGCAAACTAGACCATGTGGGCTTTTGTTCTTCCATCCACGACGAAGATCGCCCCGCCCTGACCAAAAACCTTGAAAAAATGATCAAGTCTCCCGGTTTCACCGGCAAAGCCCCCGGCGGACTGAGCCGCTGGAGCACAAAACATTCTCTGGAATGGCAGCCTCTCGACAACAAACTCGTCGCCGAGGTCCAATTCGATCACTTCACCGGCGGACGCTTCCGCCACGGCACCAGATTCCTCCGCTGGCGTCCCGAAAAATCCCCGCGCTCCTGTACCATGAAACAAGTACAACGCGAAAATCGTTCCGCCCTCGGCTTGCTTTAAGTCTCAGAGGCCTGGGAAATTACGGAAGAAAATCCAGATCGTGCCAGTGAGTAGGAATTACAAAGTCTCAAATGATCTTCGGCGCGCAAGGTGACCTAATCGGAGTAATATTTCGCGACGCAACGAAACTTGATCAGAATGAGGTTCAGCACGATGATAAGTAATCGGAGTGAATCGGTGCGGAAGGTTAAGTAATGCGAGCGAATTTACTTGAGTCACGAAACCGCAGCGAGCGTGAGACTCAGGCGTGGAGAGGTGCCGCAACCAAGGCGCGAACTCAAGCGTGGCGCGGCGCAGCTTCCAGCGATTCCGAAACGCTCATCAGCGCGCCTTCCAAAATGCTCAAGCCTTCGTCGAACTGCTCGTCCGTAGTTACCAGCGGCATGAGCAACCGCACGACACTCCCGTAGGTGCCCGCGGAAATCAGAATCAGCCCATGCTCTAGACAATATCGCAACACCCGCTCGGTTTCCTCTTTCGCCGGCTCGCGATTCGTTCCCGGCCGAACAAGTTCCAAAGCGCGCATCGCGCCAAGTCCGCGGACGTCCCCAATCAGCGGCCAGCGCTTCTTCCATCCTTGCGCCCGCACATCGAATTTCTGTCCCAGCTTTTCGGCGCGCGCTGGAAGATTTTCGCGCTCCATGGTCTCAATCACCGCCAGCGCCGCCGCACAAGCCAGCGGATTCCCTCCGTACGTTCCGCCGAGTGCGCCCAAACCTGGCGTATCCATGATTTCCGCGCGTCCAGTCACGGCAGCGAGAGGCATTCCGTCGGCAATCGATTTCGCGCTCACCAGAATGTCCGGCGTGATCCCGTATCGCTCGCACGCAAACATTGCGCCCGTGCGGCCGAAGCCCGACTGCACTTCGTCCGCGATGAACAGAATCTCGTGGCTCTTGCAGATGTCCGCGATGATGCTGAAAAACTCCCCGGGCGGAGCGACGAACCCGCCTTCGCCCAGAACCGGTTCTACGACCACAGCCGCCACGGCCTCTGCAGCCACCATGCGTTTGAAAGTATCTTCCAGGTGGTGCGCGCAGAAAACTCCGCACGAAGGATATTGCAGCGAGTACGAGCACCGGTAGCAGTAAGCGTACGGAATGCGATAGACATCCGTCGCAAACGGCTCAAATCCAGACTTGTACGGATGCGTCTTGCTCGTCAGCGACATCGTAAGCATCGTCCGGCCATGGAACGCGTCTTCGAAACAAACGATTGCGGGACGATGTGTGTAAGCGCGCGCGATCTTTACCGCATTTTCGATGGCTTCCGCGCCGCTGTTTACCAGAATCGTTTTCTTGGGAAATTTCCCGGGTACCAAGGAATTCAGCTTCTCCGCCAACTCCACATATTTTCCATACGGCGCCACGCTGAAGCAGGTATGCACGAACGCGTCCAGTTGCCTCCGAATCGCTTCCACAACGCTCGGCGCGCGATGTCCGACGTTGACCACGCCGATGCCGCCCGCGAAATCGATAAATCTATTTCCGTCCACATCTTCAAGGACGCTGCCTTCGGCCCGCGCTGCAAAAATCGGCGTCGCATGCCCAACGCCTCGCGCCACGGCGGCTTGCCGCCTTCGCATCCATTCCTGCGATTTGGGCCCGGGTATCGGCGTGCGCAATTGGATTGTTGGCATGTCAGTACCATCCGATCGGTTGTTCGTTCAGGTTTATGTGAACTTGTTTGGTCTCGAGATATTCTTCAATTCCCCAGGGCCCGAGTTCGCGCCCAAACCCCGATTGCTTGTAGCCACCCCACGGCGCTTCCACGTAAGTGGGTTGCATGTGATTCACCCAAACAATTCCCGCGCGCAACGCCTTCACCATGCGAAACGCTTTGAAAATATCGCGCGACCACACAGCCGCGGCCAAGCCAAACGGCGTCGCATTGGCGATGCGCAGCGCCTCCGCTTCATCCACAAACGGAATAACGGCCGCGACCGGGCCAAAAATCTCTTCCTGCGCGATGCGCGCGGAATTATCCACATCATAAAAAATCGTGGGCTCAACATAATAGCCCCGCTTGAAAGATGCAGAACGCCCTCCGCCTGCCGCAACCTTCCCTTCCTTTTTGCCAAGCTCCTGATAAGAGCGCACGCGATCGAATTGATCTTTGCTCACCAGCGGCCCCATCTTCGTCTCGCGCTCGAGTGGCGGACCTAACCGAATCGTTTTCGCTTTCGCGCTCATGGCTTCCACGAATTTCGGGTAGATGGATTTTTCCACCAGGATGCGGCTGCCCGCGGAGCATACTTCTCCCTGATTGATGAACACACCAAAGAGCGCTCCATCGATGGCCGACTCAAAATCAGCATCGGCAAAAAATATATTCGGCGATTTGCCGCCGAGTTCGAGCGTGACGCGCTTCACTGTGTCAGCAGCCGCCCTCATGATGGCTTTACCAACTTCGGCGCTGCCCGTGAAGGCAACTTTGTTCACATCGGGATGTTTTACGAGCGGGGCACCGCAGGTTTCTCCGAAGCCGGTAATGATGTTCACCACACCCGGCGGCAACCCCGCGTCAGTAAGATAATTTGCAAATTCCAGCGCGGTAAGCGGCGTCTGTTCGGCAGGCTTCAGAACGCATGTGCACCCCGCGGCAATCGCCGGAGCCAGCTTCCATGCGGCCATCAGCAGCGGATAATTCCACGGAATAATCTGCGCAGCCACGCCGATAGGCTCGCGCAGCGAGAGGCTCAGCGCGTTGTCGGGCACCGGATTCACATGGCCGAGAATTTTTGTGGCCATTCCGCCGTAGTATTCGAAGCATGTCGCGGCATCATTGATGTCGTACTCAGCTTCCACGATGGGCTTGCCGGAGTTACGTGCTTCCAGTTCAGCCAAGTGCGGGGCCTCTTTGCGAATCCGCTCAGCAAGCCGGAAAAGAATGCGCCCGCGATCTTGCGCGGTAGTCTGGGGCCATGCTCCCAAATCAAAAGCGGCTTTCGCCGCGGCGACAGCTCGGTTCACGTCAACTTCATTCGCTTCGGGAACCTCGGCCATCACTTCTTCCGTGGACGGGTCCACTACCGGAAAATACCTTTTATTCGCGCTCTCGACAAATTCTCCGTTGATATACATCTGATATCTGCGAGAGCTCGCTTTTGCTTCACTTGCCATAATCGTCTCCAAGAATCAGTCGTGAAATATAATTGCTAGATTCTGCCTGCTGCCTGTGCTGCCGTTTTTCTTCGCCCATAAACAAAGAAAAAGAAGACCGCCAGTCCAATAAATAAAGCCGTCCCGCCGAACATCCAAGCTTCGTACGACCAAACTGAACTAATCTGCTGCGCCGGTGAGAACGCGAAAACCATGCCCAGGATGGTCATCAATAACCCGCTCGCGCCCGACAGCCAAAGCACCGTTTTGCTGTAATGCCCTTTTTCCCACAGCGGATCGGCCGCGATTTTCAGCAGCGCCGCAAACATATAAAGAAACGGCAGCAATTGCAGTACGACCGCCAGAGACAACAGCCGTTGAAAAGTTTCCTGCACGCCGGAACCCAGAAAACTGATCAACACTAAGATCGTAGACACAACAAAGTGAACGATCAGCGCGGCATACGGCGTGCCATAACGCGGATGAACTTTTCCCAACCAACTCGGCAAGTATGAATCGAGCCCTGCGACAAACGGGATGCGCGCCGAACCTGCCAGCCACGCGGAACCAATTCCCGCGATCGAAATGCTGAGCATGAACGCAAACGGTGCGACGATCCACACAACGCCGACTTTCTGCGCCATGTGGCTCACAGCCTGCACGATTCCCTGCAAAACGTTAATTTCGTTTTTACTCACCGCGACGAGCAAAGTGAGAGTGGTAGCAATGTAAAGCAATCCGGAGATCACTCCGCCCCACACCACTGCGCCGGGCAATGTGCGCCCCGGATCTTTAATCTCATCGCCCATCACGGAAGCAAGCTCGAGACCTACAAGCCCAAAACAAATTACTCCGAAGGAATTCAGTAGGAATCGCGGGTTCGCCGGAATCCGAAAATCTTCTGCGCTGACCGTAGTTCCATAGCGCAGCCAAACGATTACGCCTAATCCGACGAGCACGGCCGCTGCGATCACCGTGCCGATGCTGCCCAGATTATTAATCCATTTCCCAACGCCAAGGCCCACAATATTCAGCACCACCAGAATCGCGAGCAGACCCAGCGACGCCGAAACCGCAAACAATTTATTGTCCGCCAGATATTGATGGCTCGGAAAAACGAACACGGATACGCCAACGAAATAAAGCATCACGGTGGGAACGTACATCATGTTGTTGGTCCAGTAGCACCAGCCTGACAAAAACCCGTGGAACTCGCCGAAAACTTCCTTGGCCCAAAGATAAACGCCGCCTTCTCCGGGATATCGATGCGCCAACTCGATCACGGCAATTCCTTGCGGCCAGAAAAACAACAGAAGCGAAATGACCCAGAGCCAAACCGTGACGCCGCCGTTTGCAGCAATGCTCGGCACCACGTTGAGGTTGAAAACGGCGACGACAAACAGCGCGACGAGGTCCCAGCGCCCAAGCGCCCGCTTCAGATGCGCGGTTTCAGTTTGCGGCGAGATTAATTCTGCCAACGGCTCCTCGATAAACAAAAGACGCGCTGTTCAGAAACGTTTTGCAGCGAGCGCCGATACCAATTATTCGAGCGATCAATGCGCGCTGCTTGCGGCGGCATGCGGCTCTTTTTGAGCCTTCGCCAACGCCGGAGCAATCTCAGCGAAAACCGCGAGATGACGATCGATGTCCGCTTCGGTATGCGCAACGGACACAGTCCACTGCTCGTCCCACCAATAAGGCTGGGCCATCACTCCGCGATTCACCATCGCAAACCAGTAATGCCGCCACAATTCGCTGTCAACTTTCAGCCAATCGCGGTAATTCCGAATGGGCTTGGGACAAAACATCAGCGAGCCATTCGAGCCGGCCCCTACGACGTAAGCGGTCAACCCAGTCTTGCCGATTTCTTTGTTGTAGCCATCGAGCAATTTTTTGTTCAGACGATTTACGTGCTCGTAAGCCGCTGGCGTCAGCACTTCTCTGAAGGTGGCGAGCCCCGCGGCCATAGCTACGGGATTCGTGTTGTACGTACCGCCGTGAAAAACCTTATGGTCGGAGATGAGCCCCATGACTGCGCGCGTGGACGCGAAAGCCGCCAGCGAGAATCCGCCGCCGATGGATTTCGCAAGACAAACAATGTCCGGCTTAATCCCAAAATATTCGCAAGCGCCGCCACGAGCAAGTTTCGCCCCGGTTTTCACTTCGTCGAAAATCAAAAGGGCGCCATTCTTCTTCGTGATTTCGCGAAGGGCCTGGTGATAGCCTTCGTCCGGCATCAGTATGCCGACGTTCATCATGATGGGCTCCACGATGACCGCGGCGATTTCTCCGGGATACTGTGCGAAGAGCCGTTCGACTCCCGCCACGTCGTTGAACTGAGCAATCACGGTATTTTGCAGCGTGCCCTTGGGAATTCCCGCGCCGCCGGGGACAGACGCCGGGAAATTCGGATCACCTACTTCTTCCGCTTTCGGCTTCACTGAGACGAGCACCGAATCGTGGAGACCGTGATAGCCGCCTTCCATTTTGATAATTTTGTCGCGGCCCGTTGCAGCGCGTGCCAGACGCACGGCGTGCATGGTGCATTCGGTCCCGCTATTGCTGAAGCGAACCATCTCAACCGGAAATCTTTTGCAGATTTCTTCCGCCAGCTCCCACTCCATATCGTGCGGCATGCCAAACATAGTCCCGGTCCCGAGTTTTTTCTGTACCGCGCTGATTACGGCCGGATTGCAGTGGCCGGCCATCAGCGCCCCGAAACACAGATTGAAATCGATGTACTCGTTGCCGTCGATGTCGTGAATGTGTCCGCCCTTACCGTCGCGGACAAAGAGTGGATAGGGATCGTAAGCGCGATAATTGCTGGCAACACCCAGGGGCAATCGATTTTCCGCGCGTTTGTGTGCTTCGCGAGAGCGCGGCGTGCGCTTTTCGTATGTTGCGATTTCTTTGGCGAGACCTTCGTGCATGACTTTCTCCATACAACGTCGGCCGGCTAACGGCCATGAGATTTGACGCTAAATCTTTTGAGGATTTAATTTCCACCGCCGGAACGTGAACCCGCATTTCTTCAGCTCGTTGAAAAATGGTTGCGGCGGCACCACATTTTCCGGCGCCTGCACACCTGCTCCGCGAATTTCGCCGCGCGCGAGCATCGCGGCAGCAATTGCCGCCGGGAATCCTGTGTCGCGTGCGACAGCAGAAAGCTGCGGGCGCGTGGAATGATCCGCCCACATTTCCATGGCGGAGGCAACGCGCCGATTCCTGCTGCGGCCGGTCACAACCACGCGCAAAGCTTCCACATCGCGCGCAGTTTTCTTCGGTGCACGTTGCTGCATCAACGAAAGCAGCACTGCGCGAGGTGCTACGCGCGTTCCGTTCACTGCCACCGGCTCGCGGCTGGTGAAGCCGGCCTGGTCCAGATCCCGGACTAGATTCACCAGGCGCGGGTCGTAGTTAATTTTGAAAAATACTTCCTTCACGCCCTTGTGCCGGAAACTTTCCGCAAGCGTGCCGAGTTCCGAGTGAATCGAATTGCGCAGAGTAATTGAACCGATTGGCGCGCGAAATTTCCCAGGCTCGGGATCGGAAAGCATCGGCTTTTCCACGTAGCGGCCTCGTTCAAACGCTATAGGCGGCATGGTCAGCTCATCCAATATCGTAGCAATGGAAAAGGTATAAGCGATAGGGCTGTCGTAGTGCTGCTCATCGGCGCCCGCGTTATAAACGCGAATCGCGTCCACTCTCTCGAGTGGGTCAGTCAACGCGCGCGCCATCACGTTTGTGATCCCTGGCGCGCCACCCATTCCTGGAATGGCGATGCGTCCAATGCGCCGGAAATCTTTGTCCAACGCAAACTGCTTGCGCGTCATGTGATACAGGCCGCCGAGGTCCATATAATTCACACGAGCGGCAAGCGCGGCGCGCATCACATCGAGATTCCAATTGTATTGCGTGCAATTCAACAAAACATCGTAGCCGTGCGCCAGTTTCGCAAGATGTTGCGTGTCTCGCACGTCTGCAAAATGTGCGCGGGCTTTGCCGCGACCGAATGTGCGCGCGACTTCGTAGGCTCGGTCGCGATCGAAATCCGCCACGGCAACGGCTTTTACATCACGTGCGCGGCCCAGGTCATAAACAACCGCGCGCCCCATCATCCCGGCGCCCAAAACAAATATTTTCACAACGTTTTCCCAATCCGTTAAATCAGCTCGTTTAATTTGCCTCTACGCAACAAAGCGAGAGCGCCGCCCAGGCGACACTCTCGCTCTGCCAAACCCCGCGGAACCTTCTCAGAACAGAATTTTCAACCCGAACTGCATCACGCGCGGATCTTCACGAGTCTTTAGAATTTGGCCAAAAGTTGAATCGGAGAAATCTCCGTCCGGATTGTTCAACTGCGTGTGATTCCACGCATTATAGAACTCCGCGCGAAACTCCGTATTCCATCGCTCATTGATAGGGGTCTTCTTCGAAATCACCAAATCGGTATTGCTGATGGGCGGTCCGCAACAGAGCGAATGGGGCGTGTTGCCAAAAGTTCCCAGCGGCACAGGCGAGCCGGGCACTGTTCCATCGGAAAAGCTATTGGGATTGAAATAATAGTTTCCCGGTCCGACTCCAAAATCTTGTTGAACTTTTGGATTCACCCTTTGATAAGGGGCAACCAAAGTGGGAGTATTCGCGCTTTCAAAGAAGATGCTGCTCATCAGTTCTGAGTCGTCCTGATCCTGCATACGAATCGGGAAACCGCTCTGATAGGTGATGATCGCCGACGCTCCCCATCCGTCCAGAGCTTTGCCCTTAAATCCATCGTACTTAGGAGTGGGGATTTCCCAGACGGGGCTGAACACGAAGCGATGTTTCGCGCTGAGTAGCGACAGCCCGCGAGTGAAATCAAAATTCAGCGGATCCAGCTCGTTCTCGAAAGACGCGCCCTGATCGATCGCTTTGCTGAAAGTGTAGGAACCGGAGAAAAGCAATCCATGAGACATACTCTTGTCCAGCGACACCTGCAGCGCGTTGTAATTGGAGTTGGCAATCGTATCTTCAGCGAAAATATTGCTGAAAACCGGCACGCCGTCCGGTGGACACCCGACTCCGGTGAGCGGCTGACAATTGGGCGAAGAGTATTGTCGCAGGCCCACGAGAGTAACCCCGCTGGGACCGACAACCGTGCCCGCCGGGAGGCAATTCCCTCCCGCCCCTGCGTTATACGGCAGATATAGCCCGCCGCATTTTGTAGGTGGACCTCCCGGTGGGTTTATATAAGCTGGAATCTTCGTACCGGCCGGGACGAAATATGAGCTGTCTGAACCGAAAGTTCCGCAAGAACCGGCACTAATCTCATCTAACTCAAGGCAAGTTTCTGCGTGGCCATAATCAATATCATGCGACGCGAGAAGATGATGAGCCTGCGTACCCACGTAAGCTATGCGCGCAACCATGGATTTGGAAACTTGGCGCTCCAGCGTGAGGTTATATTGCTCGGCATATTGTGTCTTCAGATGCGGTGCAAATTCCCCGAACAGCAGAATTGGGCGGAACGAAGCCCAGTCAACGCAGCCTGGAGGGCCTCCCGCACCCGGACACGGCGTGGTCGGAGTCTGATTGATCACGCCGGAGAAAGGATTCGGTGACTGCTGCCCGCTCTGGGAAATAAAAGGCGTATTGAAAAGTGTGGTGGACAGCGATGAGCTTCCGCCGAAAGGCGGCTCAGCGCTGAACTGCTCAAGAACTAATTGCTCGATCGGATTGTAGAAAAGCCCCCATCCCATGCGGACACTGGAATTGCCGGGGCCACCTGTGAGCTTCGCAAGCCAGCCGTCGGTCCAACCGGGACTCCACGCCAAACCAATACGGGGCGCGAAGCCTTTGTAATCCGCCGAGGTCAACCCACGCGGAACTCCTTTGTCACCAGGGAACACCAGACCTACTGGATTTACCGAATTATTTGGACTGTTCTCACTACAACTGCCTGGAGGAATCCCCGCGGCAATAGACCCGGCTGTATAGGTGTAACAAGGATACTGTGTGGTTAACTGACCGGGGCGGAAAGTCTGGAGCCGATTGCCGGTATCGTAATACGGCGTGTTTAGCTCCCAGCGCAGACCGTAATTCAAAGTGAGATTCGGTTTTATTTTGTAACTATCTTGAGCGAACAAGTAGAAGTTGGTGTTACGAATATCTTCGGCCTGCGCGGCGCCTTGGGAATAAGTCACCGGTGTGCCGAGAAAATAGCTTGGATAGGCATCATTGGGGCCAGACGGCGCGTCACCCGAAGCGGTGTTGTCGAAGGTGAACAAGCCGTTGACGTTGTAGTACAGGAATTGATCGAACCGCTCACGCCGGACGTCCACTCCGAATTTCGTAGTGTGCTTTCCGAGAATCTTCGTGTAATTGTCTGTCCACTGGAACGTATTTCCGACCTGTGGCAGCTCGCCTTCGGAATTGTTGCCAATCGCGAATCCGCCCGAAACGCTGATGTAAGGCACGCCCACCCTCCCCGGCAGGTTCGTGGTGATGCCTGCACCGGGAGGAAGACTGGGATCAGCAAAGCAATTGCTGGGAGCGATGGTTACACAAGTATCCTGAACGCTCGCAAACGTGCTGAGCGGATGATTGAGCGTCCGTTGCGCCTCACGAAAATAGTTAAATCGGAATTCGTTGATCGCCGTGGAGCCCAACGTCCAGGTATGGCTTAGATTCCACTGTTGCACGCGAGTTTTGAAGCGCGATCCGAAACCCGGCACGTTCGCTCCCGCTGCTTGGAAAAACGCGAAAGGCTCGGTGTGGTTGTCGTCATCAAAATAATAGTACGCGCTGAATTGTTGAAACTGGGTGATCTTGTGATCGAAGCGAATCGTAAATTGATCGTCGCGTTGGTCCAGGTTCGGAATGGTTTGTACCTGGCCTGTTCCGTTGGGAGCCACGTAGGCGTTGTAAAGAGCCACAGCCGTGGGGTCAAAACATTCCGTTGGGATCACGCCGCCCGGGAAAATTGCCGAATAGGGTTGTCCAACAGCGCCCGTAACGCCGATGGGCGTCACTCCCTTCGCGGTTTGCTCGGCGATCGCGGCCGAATTACACGTCATACCGGTCGTGCTGCCTGTCGTACGGTTTCCGAGGAGGTTTGCGAAGTACGGATCGTTCAGCATGCCGCCGAGTGCGCCTCCAAAATTGCCATTCGCTTCGTCCGAAGTTGGAAGAAATACGTTTCCCGAAGGAGTCCCTTGAACCAGCCGGTTGCCCTCGTACGAACCGAAAATGAAAGTTTTGTCTTTCTTGATCGGTCCTCCAATTGTGGCTCCAAATTGATTCTGTTTGTAATCGGGCACGCGCGGATCAAAGTATCCCTTGGTGTTCAGCGCTTGGTTGCGAAGGAATTCATAGAAATCGCCATGAACCGAGTTCGTCCCGGATTTCGTGACCACGTTGACGACTGATCCGGAGTTGCGTCCATACTCCGCGTCAAATGTGTTTGTGATCACGCGAAACTCTTCGATGGCGTCGGGCGACGGCTGAATTGCCGGACCGTTCACGAAAATGTCGTTGCCATCACCCCCGTTTACCATGTAATTGTTCGACCGCCCGCGGCCGCCATTGACCGAAACCACTCCAGGATTGTCGCTGCCGTAGAAGAGGTCTGCGCCTAATTGAGATTGAACACCGGGCTGCAATTGCAACAACTGGTAAGCGTTTCGCGTGCTGAGCGGCAGTTCGCGGATCGACTGATCCGTCATAACCGCGCCAAGTTGGGTGCTGGTGGTCTCCACCTGCGCAGCGTTAGCTTCTACGGTCACCGTTTCCGTTGAACCGCCAAGCTGAAGATTTACTGTCACGAGATTTACGTGACCGATGGTGACGACAATATCTTTGGAAACGAACTTCTTGAAGCCTTTGGCATCGGCCGTAAGGTCGTAGCTTCCTACCGCCAATTCGGGTATGTCAAACGCGCCATCTTTATCCGCGGTTGCGGACCGCGTCGTGTCTGTTCCGGTTAGCGTCACGGTAACCACAGTTCCGGGCACCACCGCGCCGCTTTGATCCACCACCGTCCCGCGAATTGTTCCGTTGGTTTGCGCCCAAGCCGTTGTGCTCGAAAGGAACGCCACAAACACAAATAGACACACCCGTGCCCATGCTTTCGAAGTCATCGCCGCTCCTCTAGGAAAAGCTGGCGCCACCAACCCCCCCGAGACGCCTCACCCAACTTTTTTCGGTTGCAGCTTTGGAAAAAACCTTACTATAATTCGCGAACCTTAGAAGAAGGCCCACGGGTTGTCAAGGGAAAATTGAGTTGAGTCCGGCTCACAAGCGTTCGCCCAAGAAAGCGCGCGCCAACGGTCACTTGCGCATTGGTGACGTCGCGCAAATTGTGGGCATTTCGCCGTCCATTCTTCGTTCCTGGGAAAATCTCGGACTGGTTTCTCCCGTCCGCACGAGCAGCCGCTATCGTATGTACACGCCCGCCGACCTTCGCATCTTGAAGCGTGCGCAGTTCCTGCGTCGCGCGCGAGGAATGAACGCGCCGGCCATCGTGCATCTGCTGAAGACCCAAAAAATCTTGCCGCACGCGAGCAGCCGGCCCAAGGCAAGCCCGGTTGGTCCGCGTTTGCGGCGTATGCGCTTGGAACGAAAAGCGTCGCTGTCGCAAGTGGCTCGCGCCGCCAATGTCTCGGTGGGGTTTCTGAGCGCCCTGGAACGCGGCCAGATGACGGCTTCCGTCGCAACGCTGCGGCGGCTTGCCCGCTTCTACCGCGTAAACATTCTTTCGCTTTTTAACCCCTCCGATGCCAATCCGGGACGCGTGCGGCCATCGGATAGAAAAGTTCTGGAAGCCGGCCCCGGCGTGCGCATGGAGCTTCTCTCTTGGGGCAGCACCACCATGATGGAGCCGCACCTGTTCCGCATCGCCCCCTCAGCCGGCAGCGGAGAATCTTATGCGCACGAGGGCGAGGAATTTCTTTACATTCTGCGCGGTTCGCTCGAAATCGTGTTGGACGGCGGCGAAAAACACACCCTGGAAGAAGGAGATAGTTTTTATTTCGAAAGCAGCAACGAGCATCACTGGAAAAACCCCGGGAAGAAAGAAACGTTGGTGCTGTGGGTGAACACGCCGCCAACGTTTTAGATTTGCAGACGGCTGGGACTTGCACGAGATCGAGATGAGCGCGCGTTAGAGACTCCTCCGAGCGCGCGCGCTGGGTAGTAATCAAAATTCGGAGTTGGAAGGAAGCGGAATCATAGCCATGAGAAAAAGCTCGATACTAACTTCGCTCGTCGCCATTCTCCTTTTCGCCGCTGCGGGCTGCTCGAATAAAACACCCACGCTGAGTTTGCTGGTATGGGAAGGCTACGCCGATCCGCTATTCGTGCGCGCGTTCGAAGAATCGCATCACTGCAAAATAACGGCCGCGTACATGGGCACGAGCGACGAACTGGTGGCAAAGCTTCGAGGAGGCAGCGCCAGCAATTACGACGTGATCTCTCCTTCCAGCGACGTAGTCACCTCCATCGCCGCCGCCGGCTTGGCTGCGCCGCTCGATCTTTCAAAGCTTCCTTCTTATTCGCAGCTCTCTGCCCGGCTGCGCGACGCGCCGTTGGTCCATGTCAACGGCAAGGTTTATGGCGTGCCATTCGTGTGGGGCCCAAATCCTCTTTTGTACGACACCACATATTTCAAAACTCCACCGGATAGTTGGTCCGTGCTTTGGGATCCCAGTCTAAAAGGAAAAATTTCCGTGTGGGACGACCTTTCAACCATCTGCATGGCCGCCCAGGTCCTGGGCTACGATAAAACCGATCCCAGCCATCTCTACAACCTGACCGATCAGGAACTCGAAAACGTTAAGAAAAAACTCATCGAGTTGAAACCTAATATCCGGAAAGTGTGGGCCACCGGCGGCGAGCTTACCAACCTGTTCGAGAATCACGAAATCGTTGCCGGAATGGGCTGGCCTCTGATGACCAACAATCTGCGCAAGGTTGGATTTCCCATCGCTGAAACAATTCCCAAAGAAAATACCACCGGATGGATCGACCACCTGATGATCACCTCCGCTAGCGAGAACAAAGAATTGGCCACTGATTTTCTGGAATACATGATTGAAGCCAAGACGCAGAAGCTCGTCGCAGACGTCACCGGTTACGATCCCGCCAATCCGCGGTCGGCGCAGTTCATGAGCGACGACCAGAGAAAATCTCTGCACCTCGATAACGTGGATGAATATATGACCCACATTTATTTCTGGCAGCAATACCCGCGTCGTGACAAGTACAACGAAATTTGGAATGAAGTGAAGGCAGCCCAGTGATTTCTAAGTTTTTCAAACGTCACGACGCCGCTTGCAGACTTTCGGCCGCCACCAGGGCGTCTTTCGAGTACCGTCAATTCTGCGGAGATCGCCCTTGAGCGCTGCTCTCACATCGGCGCCCTTCGAACGCACTCCTTCCGACGCGCTGCTCTCCATCCGAAAAGTTGAAAAACAATTCGCGAAGCGCCCGGTGCTCCGCAGCATTTCGCTGGAAGTAGCCTCCGGAGAATTTCTTACCATCCTCGGTGAAAGCGGCTCCGGCAAAACCACCCTTCTTCGCCTGATTGCGGGATTTGAACAATTGGATGGCGGCGAAATCTGGATGGGCGGCGAACGCCTCGATGAAATTCCCGCCTACCGGCGGCAAGTAAACACTGTATTTCAAAGTTACGCGATTTTTCCGCATCTTTCCGTTTTTGAAAATGTCGCATACGGGCTCCGAGCGAAAGGCGCGCCGCGCAATGAAATTCCCAGCCGCGTCACGCAAGCGCTGGCCATGGTAAAGATGAGCGAATTTGAGCGTTCTGCTCCCTCGCGATTGAGTGGCGGACAACAACAGCGCGTGGCCCTGGCGCGTGCGCTCGTCAATCGCCCGCGCGTCCTGCTGCTTGACGAACCTCTTTCAGCGCTCGACGCCAATCTTCGCCGCCAGATGCAAATTGAGTTGAAATCCTTGCAGCGCGAAGTAGGCATCACTTTCATTTTCGTCACCCATGATCAGGAAGAAGCCATGGCGCTTTCGGATCGCATTGCCCTCTTGCGTGCCGGAGGGCTCGAGCAAGTTGCGGAGCCGCGCGAAATCTACGGACGCCCGAAAACGGCCTACGCTGCTCAATTCATCGGCCAGACAAATCTGCTGCGCGCCGAAGTTCGCGAAGGAAGCGCTTCCGCCGGCCCGATCGCGTGGCCGGCAGCAGGGCCATCAGGGCCGGCCACGTTTTCTCTGCGGCCCGAATCCATACGTCTCGCTTCGAATTCTCAACCACCCGCAGCCTCCGGGGCTACGGCGCACTTTCAAGGCCAAATCAAAAATCAGACTTTTGGCGGCGCCATGGATTTGCTTGAAATCGATTGTGGCAATTCGTGCTTGATACGCGCGCGCGTTCCGAGTCCAGGCTCACTAAGCGGCCAGCAGAAATTCGAGTTCAACACCGGCGATGCGGTGCGCGTGCTCGAAAGCGGCGGCACATAAAATGTATTCGCGTGGATACAAATCGGCCGTGACTATCCCGCCGCTCCTGTGGGTCACCTTCTTTCTTCTGGTGCCGTACGCGATTCTTTTCTGCTACAGCTTCTGGTCCGTTTCGTCGCTGCAAACCATCGTGCACAACTGGAACCTGCAGAATTACGCGCAGCTATTTCGGAATCCGCTCTATCTGACCGTGTTGCTCCGTTCGATCAGAATTGCCGGCGCGGTAACTTTGCTGGCTCTGCTGCTCGGCTACCCGCTTGCCTATTACCTTTCGTTCCACGCTGCAAAGCGCAAAGATCTGCTCTACCAACTTGTGATCATTCCGTTGTGGGCCAGTTATCTGGTGCGCGGGTACGCCTGGAAAACGATTCTTGGAAGCGACGGTGTGCTGAACGGATTTCTTCAGTATCTTCACATCACGCACCGCCCGGTTGAGTTTTTCTTGTATAGCCCTTTCGCCGTCATACTCACGCTCACACACATCTACACGCCGTTCACGTTTCTACCGATTTATGCTTCGCTCGAACATGTCCCGCGCAACCTGGTGGAAGCTTCGCATGATCTTGGCGCATCTCCATTTTCCACTTTTCTGCACGTAATCTTGCCGCTCTCTCTGCCGGGAATCCTGGCGGGCGCAACCTTTGCATTCGTGCTCACGCTTGGAGATTTTCTTGCTCCGCTTCTCGTGGGCGGTCCCAGCGGCATCATGATTTCCAACATTGTGGTCAGCTTGTTCGGCGCCGCTTATAACTGGCCGCTCGGCGCGGCGATTTCCTTCTGCATGTTGCTGCTGGTAGTGACGCTCCTATTCGCCACCGAGCGCCTGGAAAAAAGGTTTACAATTTCATGAGCGGCGCAACCCACTCCTCGCGCGCGCCGTTTCTCAGTGCTTACGCGTTATTCGTCTATCTCTTCCTGTATTTCCCCATCGTCGTTTTGATTGTTTATTCGTTCAATGGCTCGGGCGTCGGAGGATTTCCCCCGTCCGGCTGGACTTTCGACTGGTATCGCCAGCTTTTCGCAGACTCGGCTCTTTGGGATGCCGTACTCAACAGCGTGATTGTCGCAGCCGTCGCCGTGGTCATCGCGCTTGGTCTTGGTTTGCCAGCGGCCTTGGCGCTGGACCGCTCTCAGTTTCCCGGAAAAGCTCTGTTCCGGCGTCTCGTCCTTCTCCCGTTAATTCTTCCCGGAATTATCACTGGACTTTCCTTGCTGATGCTTTTCGTTGGCGTGGGCATGAAGTTGAGCTTGGTTACCGTGGTCCTGGGCCATGGCACCGCGTTAATTTCGGTTGCCACTACCGAGATTTTCGCTGGACTGCAGAAAATGGACCGCGCGCAGGAAGAAGCGTCCTTGGACTTGGGCGCAAATCATTGGAAAACCTTCTGGCGCATCACGTTTCCGAATTTAAGAGTTTCCCTGATCGCTGCCGCCCTTCTGATATTTACGTTGTCACTGGACGAAATCGCGGTCACTTTCTTCCTGATTGGGCGTGACAACACGCTGCCGCTGGAAATCTGGTCGCGCCTGCGCCGCGGAATCACGCCTGAAATAAACGCAATCTCCACCCTGATTCTTTTGTTTTCGATCGCCACAATTCTTATCTGGTACCGGCTGCGCACGCGCACGCAAAGCGTCGGCGAGGTCCAAACGGCGACAGCCTTGTTGCCCTCATCTCTCGAAGGAGAAAGTCAATGACTGATAGTCGCAGGGATTTTCTGAAGTTTATCGTGGTTGGCTCCATGGCTGCCGGGTGCCCGGTGGATTTATCCCTCCTTGCCGCCGAAGATTCCTCTGCGCCGCAAGTTGACGGCGACCATTACGAAATTTGCCATCAAGTCCGCGATGGCCACACATTTGCGAAGCCGCCGGTTTCAAAACGCCACGATATCGTAATCGTCGGCGGCGGCGTTAGCGGACTAAGTGCCGCTTATTTTCTGCAGGCCCACGATTTTTTGTTGCTGGAAAAAGAAGCGCATTGGGGCGGCAACGCAACGATGGGAGAGTATGAGGGACAGCCATTCTGTACCGGTTCCGCTTTCGACTACACCGGCACTGCCAGCGATCACCTCGCGCGCGAATTAGGACTGGCTCCGCTACCGATCAAATGTCCGGATCCGACGATCGTAAATGGCAAGTGGGTGGCGGATACCTGGGGCGCTGGTCTCGACGAACTTCCCTACCCCGCTTCAGTCCGAGAAAGTTTCAAAAAATTCCGGAAAGACATGCTCGTGCTGGCGGCCGACAAAAATCCGAAACAATTCGACAATACTCCGCTCTCGAAATATCTCAAATCCTACGCACCGGAAGTAAAGCTGTGGTGGGACACCTATGGTCCCTCCAATTACGGCGCGACGTCCGATGACACCTCAACAATGGTAGCTCTCGACGAATTGAGCGACATGGCTGGCGCAGCCGAACACGATTCTCGCATCACGCTGCCCGGCGGGAACGCCACTCTGGCGCAAAAACTCGCCCAAACTCTTCAAGCGAAATCGGCCGACAGAATGATCGCCGGCGCCACAATCGTTTCCGTGGACCCGCAGAAAACCGAAGTTCACGTTACCTACATGCAAGACAAAGCGTTGCATACGGTTGCCGCGAAATTCGTGGTGATGGCTACTCCGAAGTTCATCACCTCAAGAATCGTATCCGGGCTCTCCGACGATCAAACGGACGCGATGAGGTCGTTCCGCTATTGCCCCTATCTGGTAATCAACATGATCTACGACAAGCCTGTGTACAACCGCGCGTACGATACCTGGTGCCCCGGCACTACGTTTTGCGACGTGGTCGTCGCGGATTGGGTGATGCATAACCAACCGGGTTACAAACAAAAGAACGACATCCTCACCTTCTACACCCCTGTATCCGAATTACATCGCGATAAGCTTTTGCAAATTTCCGGTTGCCAAAAGATAGCGCAGAATGTTTTGCGCGATTTTCAAAAGCTTCTGCCCGAATTCTCCGCCGATCCGATCGAAGTGCACGTCTATCGCCGAGGCCATCCGATGTTCTTGTCCGCTCCCGGAATCTTCACCAAAGTAATTCCGGTGGCGAACCAGCCCCTCGAGCGCGTGGTTTTCGCCAACACAGATTCCGTGGGGCCGGAGTCCCTGGTCTATGCGGCTGTGGAAGCATCCCGCCGCGCCGCGGATTGGACCGAAAAACGCATGGCCGGCTCAACTCCCGCGGCAGCGCGCGCCGGCGCTGGTTTCCCTAAATAATCCGCAAAATAAAAAGGACACCCGGGAGAGAGAAACCGGGTGTCCTTTACTGATCTTTCCCCGCCAGAGAAAGATTGCTGCAAACTCGCTAAACGAAAATCCCTATGGATGGGTCTTCAAGTTTAGATTGTGAACTCCCGCGAAAATCGACATCCCCGTGCTCGCCGTTTGCGGCACCCACCAAGTCCGCCGTTCAAAACCATATTGGCTGCGCTGCATGTGGCGCGCGAGCACGTCAAACAAAACCGGTCCCACTTGCAACGCCGCATAGATCGCAGGTGAATGTGCGAACGGCCGCATCAGCGGATCCCCTTCCACAGCTCCACGAGAGATCGCCTGGCGCGTGGAATAGGCGTCAAATGTTGCAGCGCTATGTTCCAGCACCGATAGCACCAGCCAGTTTCGTCGCGACGGGGCCGATTCCGCCGAGCGAATCGCATATCGCTTGTCATTCTCTTCCGGTATTCGAATTGTCGAAAACTGTTGCGAATTCTGCGCCAGCAAAACGCCGGCCGAAGCCGGATGAGCGCTTTTGTCGTCCGAATAAATCGAATCCATTTTCAGTGGAGCCTCGGAAGAAAGAGAGCTCGATTCTCCAGCCAGTTTTTCATGCGCATCCGAATTTGGATCAGCCGGAGTCGCAGTCGGGTCCACAATCGTTGGATGCGTCCGATCCGCGGATGCCGACGCGTCCGCCGTCGGCGCCAACACTGGCGATTGCCCTGTAGGGACCGCCGCTTGAAACTGCAATAAAAAGACTGCAACCGCCAACAGCATGGAAGGGACGCTCCTGGCCTAAGTTCATATGTGTAAAAGCACTGCCGGCACCATCGTGCGACGCCACTAACTGGTTTATTTGCAATGGATGGCAAGCTCTTGATATTTCTGGTCCCGAATAGTGCCCCTAATTTCGAGGCAATCGGGAAAAGTGTTTCCCGGCCACATTGCGGCATGCGCAAATAAGCTTTCGAACTTCTTTCGCCTAACGCGCCCAACGTTGATCAATTCTTGCGTTCGCCGAAATTTGGGCTTGGCGCCGGACGTGACGTGTCATCAGAGCTTGAATGCGTGTAGCGCGCTTGCGCTCGGGGTCGCGCGTCTTTAAGATGACTCATACAAAATCGAACTGAGCCCAATCAACTGAGGGAGCAAGCTCCTTAACATGGCTAGCGGAACGATGAGGGACCCGAAAGACTCCAAAGCTCAAAACGAACGCCCACGTTCAAAGGAGATTTTCGAACGCGGCAAGAAAGTTCTCGTGGGCGGAGTGGACAGCCCTGTCCGCGCATTCCGTGCGGTCGGTGGCACTCCGCTGGTAATCGACCACGCAAAAGGAACGCGCCTGTTCGACGTTGACGGCCGCGAGTACATCGACTTCGTGTGTTCCTGGGGCGCCCTGATTCTGGGCCACGCGCACCCCGATATTGTTGCCGCCATTTCCGACCAGGCCGCGCGCGGCACCAGCTTCGGCATGACTTCCCCGCTCGAAGTGGAACTCGGCGAAAAAATCACCAAAGCGATTCCGTCGGTGGAAATGGTTCGCTTCGTAAATTCCGGGACGGAAGCCGCCATGTCTGCCGTTCGTTTGGCCCGCGGCTTCACCCACCGCGACATGATCGTCAAGTTTGAAGGCTGCTATCACGGACACTCCGACAGTTTCCTCTCCGAAGCGGGTTCGGGACTTGCCACGCTCGGCATCTCCGCGTCTCCCGGCGTTCCGGACGCCTTCGCCAGCCTCACGCTGAATACTCCTTATAACGATCTGGATAGCGTGGAAAATATCTTCAAACAATATCCCGGAAAGATTGCCGCCGTGATTGTAGAGCCAGTAGCCGCAAATATGGGAGTCGTCCCGCCCGCGCCCGGTTTTCTCGAAGGCTTGCGCTCCATCACAAAAAAAGAAAAATCGCTTCTGATTTTCGACGAAGTGATCACAGGTTTCCGTCTCGCCTACGGGGGAGCGCAAAGCGTTTACAAGATCGATCCTGACCTCACCGTGATGGGGAAAATTATCGGCGGGGGCCTCCCCGTCGCAGCCTACGGTGGCAAGCGCGAAATCATGGAACACATCGCGCCGCTCGGCCCGGTCTATCAGGCCGGGACACTTTCCGGAAATCCTCTCGCCATGCGCGCGGGACTCGCCACGCTTCCCAAACTCGAAGTTCCAGGATTTTACGAAGACGTGAATCGCAAAACCGAGCGTCTGGCAAAAGGTTTGCGCTCCGCACTGAAAGAAGCAAAGCTGCACGGCGAAGTAAATGTTGCCGGATCGCTCCTGACAATGTTTTTCACCGACGGCCCAGTGCGCAACTATGCCGACGCAAAAAAATCCAACTCAGCGCGCTTCGCCACCTTTTTCCAAAACATGCTGAGCCATGGCATCTTCATCGCGCCTTCGCAATACGAAGCTTTGTTCGTCTCCGCTGCGCACACAGACGCGGACATCGACCGCGCCATCGCGGCAGCCCACGAAAGCCTTGCATCCATGCAGGAGGACTAGCAGGCAGGAAATCTAGTGTGGAAGTTTACTCTCCGCGGTCAGCAGGTGTTCAGCAAGCCTTCAACCAGCGAGCAACATCCTTCGCGTGGTACGTCAAAATCATTCCCGCGCCCGCCCGCTGAATTCCCGTAAGAATCTCGAGCACTACGCGCTTTTCGTCCAGCCAGCCGCGCTGCGCCGCGGCTTTCACCATCGCATATTCACCGCTCACGTTGTAGGCGGCCACCGGAACGTCAAATTTCTCGCGCACGCGCTGGATCACGTCCAAATATGGCATCGCCGGCTTCACCATCACCATGTCCGCGCCTTCTTCCAGATCGAGCGCCACTTCGCGCAACGCCTCGCGCGCGTTCGCCGGATCCATCTGATAGCTGCGCCGATCGCCAAACTGCGGCGACGACTGCGCCGCTTCTCGAAACGGACCATAGAACGCCGAGCAATATTTGGCCGCGTAAGAAAGTATCGCTACATTCTCAAATCCATTTTCATCCAGCTTTTCGCGAATAGCTCCCACGCGCCCGTCCATCATGTCCGACGGCGCCACAATATCCGCGCCCGCTCGCGCGTGCGACACCGCGGCATCCGCCAGAATCGCCACGCTCGGATCGTTCAGCACTTCTTCACCTTTAATCACGCCACAATGGCCGTGGCTGGTGTATTCGCACAAACAAACGTCCGTCATTACCAACAGGTCGAGTTTCGCCTTGCGGATCGCTTCGATCGAACGTTGCACCGCGCCATTCGCGTCGTAAGCTTCCGAAGCCAGTTCGTCCTTCCGTTCGGGCAAACCAAAAAGAATTACGGCAGGAATTCCCAGCCCTGCCACTTCGCGGCACTCTTCCACAATCTGATCCGCCGACTGTTGATAGATGCCTGGCATCGAACTCACTTCCGTGCGAACCTTCGTGCCCGGGCAAGCGAACATGGGATAGACCAAACCGCCTACGCTGAGCCGCGTTTCGCGAACAAATCCGCGAAGAGCTTCGCTGCGCCGCAAACGTCGAGGACGGTGCACAGGGAAGCTCACGCTGGCCTCGCCGTCGAATGCTGCCGCTGATAATATTTCGCAATCGAATCCGCGAGCCCCGCAGCAGACGATTGGGTAGCTTCAATTTGCACGCGCATTCCCTCTTCTCGCAAAGCACGCGCCGTTGTAGGGCCGATCGCTGCGAATTGCACGCGGCTCGAAAGCTCGGCAAGCTCCGCCGCGCCGATGCATTCCGAGAGAAATCGAAATGCCGAAGGACTCGCGAAGACAATCGCGTCTACTTCAGCGTCACGAATACTTTTCAGAATTTTTGGGTCGAGCGAATCGGGCGCTGCCGTGCGATATGCAACGATCTCCGTCACGTTAGCTCCTGCTTCGCGCAAGGCCTTCGGCAAACGATCGTCGGCGCGATCACTTCTGGGCAAAAGAATCTTGCGGTCGCCGATCGCGCCCCATAATTCCTGCGCCAGCGCTTCGCCGCTGTGATTTTTCGGAACTGCATCCACGCGTAATCCTTCTTCCGTCGCCGCAGCCGCCGTCGCCGTGCCTACCGCTGCCACCATGGGTCGCGGCTTTTGAAATGAAGCCACTTGCAACCCCACCTCGCGAAGCCGCTGACAAAAGAATCGTACAGCATTCTGGCTGGTAAACAGAATCCAGTCGAATTCGGCGAGGCTTCGCAGAGCTGCATCAAGCGCTTGCGAATTTTCCACCGCAGCGAAACTTACGGTCGGCAACAGCACCACTTCCGCTCCCAGCGCCATGAGCGAATGCGCCAGTTCATGGGCCTGCTCCGTCGCGCGCGTCACCACTACGCGCCTCCCTGCCAGCGGTCTCTTATCCGCGCCCAACAGAACGCCCCGCGAGACGCAGAATTCTGTCTGCGCCCGCTTCAATCAGAATTTGGCCCAGGCGCACACCAAGTTTTTCCGCATCTTCCACCCGCCCGCGTAATTCCTTGCGCACAAATTCTTTTCCGTCCGCGGAAAAAACACATGCTTCCAGCCGCAACTCGCCATTTTCTTTTCGGGCCCAGGCACCCAGAGGGAGCTGGCAGCCGCCTTCCAGTTCGCGCAACAGCGCACGCTCAGCCGTTACTGCTGCATGACTCTCCGGATCGTCAAGCGCCGCAACTAAACCCAAAGTTTTGCGGTCGTCCGCACGAGTTTCAATTCCAAGCGCGCCCTGCCCCACCGCCGGCAGCATAATTTCTGGCGCAAGAACTTCTGTGATTTTCTCGCTGGCTCCCAAACGATTCACGCCAGCCGTTGCGAGAATAATCGCGTCAAATTCGCCTGCCGCAACTTTCCGCAGTCGCGTATCCACATTCCCGCGCAAGTCGAGGGCCTCAAGATCAGCACGGTAATGGAGAAGTTGCGCCTGCCTGCGAAGGCTGCTTGTGCCAACTCGCGCGCCCGCCTTCAAACTTTTCAGCTTGGCGCCATCGCGCGAAATCAAACAGTCACGAACATCTTCGCGTTTTGTGATCGCCGGAAACACAAGCCCGGAAGGAATTTCGGTCGGCACATCCTTCATGCTGTGAACCGCTAAGTCCGCCGTTCCAGCGAGCAGCGCTTCTTCGAGTTCCTTGATGAAAATTCCTTTCATCCCAGTCTGCTCGCTCACTTGCGCAACTGAAGCATTCTGAAAATGATCGCCTGAAGTCCGAATGCGTATCAGTTCGGATTCAATGCCGTGCAATTGCGCGAGACGTTCGCGAATGTGATTAGCCTGCCACAAAGCAAGTGCGCTGCCGCGCGTGGCGATGCGCAACGCCTTCACTCTTTGTCCTCATCCAGGCCGAAAAGGTGCCGCAGCGCTTCCAGCCCAGCCAGGCGCCCGCGCATTCCTCGGCCATGACGAACTTTGTCCGACGGTTGCTCCAGCACGCGCTCGATCAATTCTTCGGTGATGTGCGCGATGCGCGCGCGCTCGTCCGCGGAAACGTCATCCATCTCCCCCAGCTTTTCGCGAATCAACAATTCTCGCTGCTTGTGAAATTTGCCGCGAAGGTCGTCAACGATGGAACCAGCCTCCAGCGCCGCGCGCCACGCTTCGAATTTCGCGATGTGCTCGGAGATGATCGCTTCCGCGCGTGGAATTTCCGCTTCGCGTGCTTTTTTGTTTTGTTCGACGATTTCGCCCAGGTCGTCGATGTTGTAGAGATACAGATTGTAAAGCCCAGCCGCTTCCGGAGCCACGTTGCGCGGAACCGCAAGGTCCACCACGAAGACAGGCCGTCCGGACCGAGCCGCGATAGCACGCTCCAAAAGTTCGCGAGTAAGCACGGGCCCCGTAGAGCTGACTGACGTAACGAGAATGTCCGGCAACCCCAGCACGGTCTCCAGCGATTCCCATGCGATCGCCTCTCCACCAACTCTTTTTGCCAGCTCTGCCGCGCGGTCAAGCGAGCGGTTCACAATACGCAAGCTGCCAATCCCGCGATTGCGCAGGCACTCAATCACCTGTTCGGCCACGCTTCCCGCGCCCAATATCAGCGCCGAATGACCTTTCAAATTTCCGAAAACTCGCTCGGCAAGCTTCACTCCGGCGAGCGCCACGGACATCGGCCGCGTCCCAACTTCCGTCTCACTGCGTACGCGCTTGCCCACTTCCAGCGCGCCTTGAAAAACGCGGTTCAGCACCGGACCAGTCGCGCCATGATCAAGCGCCTGGCTGTACGCCGTGCGAAGCTGCCCCAAAATTTCCGCTTCGCCCAGCATCATCGAATCCACTCCCGCAGCCACGCGAAACAGATGGCGCACGGCATCGGGTCCGGTCCAGCGGTAAACACGCCCCGCCAGATCCGCTCGGCCAACGCGATGGAACGACCGGAAATAATCTTCCATGGCCTCGGCCGGCGTGGGATTCGCATCGCCCGGGACACCATACACTTCGCTACGATTGCAGGTCGAGAGCACCACAGCCTCTTCCAGAATTCCGCGGTTGCGCAATTCGTCGGCGGCTTGCAACGCTTGCTGCGGAGTGAACGTAATGCGTTCGCGCAGTTCCACCGGAGCGGTCCGATGATTGCAACCGATCAGCGCAACTTGAATTCGAATCGCGCCGGACTGCCCCGAATTAGTTTTCGTCAGCGCAGCCATTAAAAGAACCGGTGAAACTTTGTCAGATACAAATTCACGAAAGTGTAGCTAAACATTACGATCACGAAATTCATGGCGCATAGCATGGCCGCGCGCGCGCCGCGCCATGTGGCATTGCGCGAGAGCAGCAAATAGGCAGCGTAAACCACTACAATCGCAAACGTGACGATTACTTTTGGATCGCCAAACGAATACGTGCCGCGCAGCCGATGCTCCCACACAAACCCCATCGTCGCTCCGAATGCCAGCGCCACTAAGCCAACATAGACGCTGCTGCGCGCCATGCGGTCCAGCACATCGAGCGCCGGAAAGCGCCAAAACGCCGCGCCCAATCGCCTCGAACGCAAAAGTTGGTCCTGCACTAAATAAACCAAGCTGAGCACAAAGGACAGTGCAAAAGCCGCATAGGCCCAGGTATTCAGCGTCACGTGGAACGCAAACAGCGGGCCTCTCGCTGGCGCGCGCACAGTCGGCGCCCCAGCGCTGATAAAACCAAGACTCGCGACCCATGCCACCAGCAATAGCGTCACAAATGGACCCACAGACCGCTGCCGATGAAATAATTCCAGTCCCAAATAGGTTATTCCCAAGAGCCAGGCGAAAAGGGACATAGACCCGTACAAGTCATCGTACGGAACCGAATGAATTACAATCGACCGCTGGTAGAGGGAGAAGTATTGCACCACGATGCCGCTGGCGAGAAGTAATGTAGCGACGCGCCCGACCCATAGATTGGGCACGTATAAATTCCGCACGTAGCAAAGAAAGCTCGCCACGTAAATTGCCAGGCTCAGGTAGCCCAGTTGTTGTGCCATTAAGGGTGGATGCTCCCCGTTGCCTGCACATTATACCGCCGAATCGGGCCGATTCGAGCCGGCTACCACGATAGTAGGAACCCGACGCAGGCGTGCGGGCCGCTACTCCATCTGCTATCATGGCACAGAACTTATGCATCAAACGACGCGCGCCAGCCTCACCAAAAAAGAGCTTTTTCTGCGAGCTTGCCGATTTGAACCGGTCGAACGCGTCCCGGTATGGATCATGCGTCAGGCTGGCCGATACCTGCCGGAGTATCAAGCTGTACGGGCCCAGCACTCGTTCCTGGAAATCTGCAAGACGCCGGAATTGGCGGCGGAAGTGTCGCTACAGCCATTTCGTGTGCTGGACGTGGACGCCATCATCGTTTTCTCTGACATTTTGATCGTCGCGGAAGCGATGGGCATGCCGCTGGACGTTCCGGACTCCGGCCCGGTGCTTTCAAATCCGGTCCGAAACGCGGAATCGGTGCGTCGTCTGCGTGAATTCGATCCCGAGCGCGAAACAAAGTTTGTCGGTGACGCCATTCGCGCTATCCACCGCGAAGCCGGCCCAGACGTGCCGGTGATCGGCTTCGCCGCCGCTCCCTGGACACTTGCCTGCTACATGATCGAAGGCCGTACCCGTGGCGACATTTCGCACGCCAAGGAAATGTTGCGCACAGCACCCGAAGTCTTGCATACCTTGCTCAAACGTATCGCGCAAGCCACCACTGCTTATCTTCAAATGCAAATCGCAGCGGGCGCGGACGTGCTGCAACTTTTTGATACCTGGGCAGGAGAACTTTCGCCGCAAGAGTACGAAGAATTCGAATTGCCCGCGACTCAGTCTGTGTTGGATTCGCTCGCAAAATCCAGCAGCACCGATGGCGTGGACGTCCCAAAGATTCTCTTCGCCAAAGGCTCGTCACATTTGCTCGACAGCCTTGCGAAAGCCGGAGCAGACGTAATTAGCGTCGATTGGCGCACCGATCTAGCCGACGCCCGCCGCAAGTTTGGCTCTCGCGTGGCCTTGCAGGGAAACGTAGACCCTCAAATTTTGCTCGGCGCGGAATCCGATATTCGCAAAGCAGCTCGCGATGCAGTTCAGAAAACCGGCGGCATTGGCCATATTCTAAATCTCGGCCACGGAATCTTGCCGACCACGCCCGTCGCGAATGCCAAAGCATTTGTGCAAGCCGGACAAACGGCGCCGGTATCCGCTCCAGCCCACGCGAGCAAGGCCGATTGAAAATGACTCACGACGCGACAAAACCCGCCGAAACATCTCTTCACCCCGACGAGATCGCCCAGATTTCCGACGCCTTCCTGGAAAAATATAATCGCCCCGGTCCGCGCTACACCAGTTATCCCACCGCGCCTGTCTGGAAAGAGGATTTCGGCCCCGACGACCTCGAAAAATATTATGCCCGCGCCGAAGAGCTGGCCACTCCGCTTTCCCTCTACATGCACATTCCGTTTTGCGAAAACCTCTGCCTGTTTTGCGCCTGCACCGTTTCCATTCAAAAGGACAAGAACGTCGCCATCCCTTATCTCGATGCTTTAAAGCGCGAGATTAACCACGTCGCAACGAAAGTTTCGCGCAAACGTCCGGTCATCCAGTTTCACTGGGGCGGCGGCACGCCGACCTATTTGTCCGTGGCGCAAATGGAAGATCTTTTCCAATATACGCATGACCGCTTTTCTTTTGCGCCCGATGCCGAAATCGGAATTGAAGTGGACCCGCGCGTCACCAGCCGCGCTCAACTGGAATCCTTGCGCCGCCTGGGCTTCAATCGCCTGAGCATGGGCATCCAGGATTTCCAGCCAAAAGTCCAGGAAACCATCCATCGCGTCCAGCCCTATGAAATGACGCGCGACCTGATCGTAGCGGCGCGCGAAATTGGATTTCAAAGCATCAACATCGACTTGATTTACGGCCTTCCCTATCAGACCGCGGACAGTTTTCGCGCCACCATCGATCAGGCGCTGACGCTTCGCCCTGATCGCGTCGCCATGTTCAGCTACGCGCACGTTCCCTGGCTAAAAAAACAGCAAGGCTCCTTCGAGGCTCATTTGCCGGAAGGAATGGAAAAATTCCGAATCTTTCGCGCTGGCCTGGAAAAATTCCTCAGCGCGGGATACCTGTACATCGGTATGGATCATTTCGCGCTTCCACAGGATGAATTGTCCATCGCTCAACGAAACCGCACGCTGCACAGAAATTTTCAGGGTTACACCACGAAAGCCGGCGCCGATTTGTACGGCATGGGCGTGAGCGCCATCAGCTCAGTCGGCGAAGCCTACGCGCAAAATCGCCGCGAAGTCCCCGCTTACGAATCGGCTGTCGGGACTCGGGGCATCGCCACAATGCGCGGCTACCGCCTTTCCGCTGACGACGTATTGCGCCGCGCCGTAATCGGCCGTTTGCTGTGCCACACAATCATCCCCAAGCACGAAGTGGAAGCAGAATTTGGCATCACCTTCGACGAATACTTCGCCGCGGAACTTTTGCGCCTCGAAACCGCGCGCGAAGAAGGCCTTGTCGTTCTATCGCGAGACGACATCCGCGTAACCCCACTCGGCCGGATTTTCATCCGCAACATCGCCATGACTTTCGACCGCTACCTGCACGAGCAACAAATGGACCAGCGTCCCCTCTTCTCAAAGACGCTGTAATCGACAAACGATGCCCGGTTCTAAACACGTCATCGTCATTGGCGCGGGGATTTCGGGCCTCTCCTGCGCATACCGTCTGAACGAGATGGGCGCGGAAGTAACCCTGCTGGAATCCACAAATCGGCCAGGCGGTCTCATCGGCACCACTCGCAAAGAAGGTTTTCTTTTCGAATCCGGCCCACAAAGCTTCCAAACCACCGACCTGATTCTCAGCCTGATCCGCGAACTCGGCATCGAAGCTGACCTGCAAAAAGCCGATTCACGTGCCGCGCGTTACATTTTGCTTCATGGTCGGCTTCAGAAGATTCCCACATCGCCGCAAGCCATGCTCACCAGCTCCCTGTTCGGAGTCGGCTCGCGCTGGAAAATCCTATCCGAGCCGTTTCGCAAAACTCGCCCTCCCGCCGGCGAAGAATCCGTAGCGAAGTTCGCGCGCAGAAAATTCGGTGACGAAATCCTGGAATACCTGGTCGGGCCGTTTGTCTCCGGTGTTTATGCAGGCGACCCCGAGAAGCTCAGCCTTAAAGCGGCCTTCCCCTCCCTGGATGAATGGGAACGCGAGTATGGCAGCGTCCTCCGCGGCGCAAAAAAATCCCGCAAAGGCCCAGGAACAACTCCGTCCTCGCTCTGCTCGTTTCGCCAGGGTGTAGCGCGACTTCCCAACGCAATTGCGGAAAAACTCGCCAGCCGCGTGCAGACTGGAATCACCGCAAAATCCCTAAACCGTCTCGGCCCAAATGGAAACGAACTCTTTGAACTCCACACCGAGCGCACCGGCGAATCAGCGACGATGCAAGCCTCCGCAATCGTGCTCGCAACGCCAGCCTACGTTTCCGCCCACTTGATCGCGCCAATCTCAGAGCAACTAGGCCACACGCTTTCCGGAATCGCGTACGCCCCCGTAGCGGTTGTCACGTCCGGCTATTACCGCCAACAGGCCGGCGAGCCGATGGAAGGCTTCGGCTTTCTCGTTCCAGCTCGAGAAAAGCTGCACACCCTCGGCACAGTTTGGAATTCCTCGCTTTTCCCCGGCCGCGCGCCTGAAGGAGCCCTCGCGGTGACGAGTTTCACCGGCGGCGCCACAAATCCAGAAATTGTAAGTGAGCCGGAAGATCAGATCGCCAAGATCGTTCAAAGCGAGAACGAGCACATACTAAAAATTGTCGGCTCGCCCGTTGCCTCGGCAGTTTGGAAGTATCCCCGCGCCTTGCCGCAATACAATTTGGGCCACGGGCACATTGTAGAAACCATTCGCGACGCGGAACGCCAACTCCCCGGAATATTTTTCGCTGGAAATTATCTGGAAGGACCTGCCCTCGGCAAGTGTGTAGAAAATGGCTTCCAAACCGCGGAAGCCGTGGTGAATTACCTGCAAACAAAACCCTGAAGTGCCCCGCCGCCGCGAATCAACGGCGACCAACGAACTAAGCGTCCGACAGCGGCCTCTTGTGCCGCATGTTCAACCGCACCCGCCGCCGCTCCCCAGCCTCGCGAAACCGCCTTCGGTCATCCTCCGTTTCCAAAATTAGCGGCGGAACCGCATGCGGCTGACGATTCAGATCGATCGCTACAAACGTAACGTACGCGCTGCTGGTATGTTTGCGCTCCCCGGTAAGAATATTCTCGGAAAACACTTTCACGCCCACTTCCATCGAAGTGCGAAACACCCGGTTCACGCTCGATTTCAAAACGATGAACTCGCCCACGCTGATCGGAAATCTGAAATCGAGATAATCCACCGATGCCGTCACCACGTGGCTGTTCGAATGCCGATGCGCGGCGAGCGCCCCCGCAATGTCGATCAAATGCATCACGCGCCCGCCCAGCATGTTCCCCAAAGAGTTCGCGTCATTCGGCAACACTGCTTCCACCATCTCTGACTTCGAAGCGCTAACCGGCTTTCCCGGAAGCTCCATAGCCACCGCTGACTTTTCCGCTCTAGGGCTCTTCGATTTATCCAATCCGGCCATCAGAAAATTCACTCCCGCTTCTCGCGCGGCTGAATACTTGGCGCGCGTCTTCAAGCCCGCTATAATACGCGCATTCAACCCATGACCCAAACACAGAAGTCTCGCCGCGAAGTTTTGGAGAAATTTGTCGCTGATAAACCCACCGACGCATTCGCGCGCTACGGTCTGGCTCTCGAGTGCGCCAAGCTCGGAGACGACGAAGCCGCTACCGACAATTTCAAGAAGCTCCTGGAAGCGAATCCCGGCTACGTAGCCGGATATTTTCAATTCGGCCAATTTTTAGCGCGAATAGGCCACTTGGAAGAAGCCCGCAAACTGCTTTCAGACGGAGTAGTCGCCGCTCAAAATGCCGGTGACATGCACGCAAGAGATGAAATGCAAGCCGCGCTCTCCGCATTGCGCTGAGCGCGCAAGGCTGTTAGTGCAACATCATGAGACCCACTCGCATTCCGTTGTTTCCTCTCGAAGTGGTGCTGTTCCCTGGCATGCCGCTCCCCTTGCACATTTTTGAACAGCGTTACAGAACAATGATCGCGCGATGCCTCGGCGAAAATCTCGAAATGGGCATAATTCTCGCGGCTGAAACCGGAATCGTGAAGGTCGGCTGCACTGCCGAGATCGTCGAAAAGCTCAAGGAATATCCTGATGGCCGCACCGACATTTTGTGTGAAGGCCGAGCTCTATTTCGAATAATAGAAATCCTGAATGAACGGGAATACCAGGAGGCCGTCGCCGAATACCTGGTCGAAGACGTCCTCCCGCAAGATCCTGAAAAGGAAACGCAGCTGATCGAACGATTTCAGGTTTGCCACGCCCTCGTTTTCGGCCAGCCTTGGATTGCCTCCAGCCGCGACGAAGAAATTTCTCTCGCTTTTCAAATGGCCGCCCGGCTCCCGCTGGAACTGGAAGCCAAGCAAGCCTTGCTCGAAATCCCCGAAGAGAGCGCCCGCCGGACTTTTCTGCTTCAGAAAATCAACGAGCTTCTTCCGCAACTGGCCCAAAGGCAACGCCTACGGCAAGTCGCCGGCGGCAACGGTCACGGCCTCAACTAGCCTCCGCCAAACGAAATTATGCTCGCGCCTCACGTTCCTCTATAATGACCTCTAGCGCCGTTTTTCGGGCGCGTCTTGTTTAAGAAAAATGGGGCCTTCATGAATTCGATGCCAAAGACTCTTGGCGAACTCCGCCGAAGCAACTGGTCGGAAGAAAAAATTGCGCATCGCTCGGTGCGCCAGGAACTTCGCGAAAATCTGCTGGAAAAAATGGAAAAAGGAGAGCCGCTATTCTCCGGCCTCCATGGTTACGACGATACGGTCATCCCACAAATCATCAACGCCATACTTTCGCGCCATCATTTCATCCTGCTCGGCTTGCGCGGACAGGCCAAGTCGCGAATCTTGCGCGGCCTCTCCGGCTTCATGGATGCACACGTGCCCGTTGTCGAAGGCTGCGAGATTCACGACAATCCCTATGCTCCGCTCTGCCGTGCCTGCCGCGAACGCGTCGCATCCGAAGGTGACGCCACGCCCATCGCTTGGCTCGCTCGCGAGCATCGTTACGTGGAAAAATTGGCCACGCCAGACGTAACTATCGCCGACATGATCGGCGACGTGGATCCCATCAAAGCCGCTCGCGGCGGCCGCAATCTTTCCGACGAGTTGACCATTCACTACGGCCTGCTTCCGCGCGCCAATCGCGGAATATTCGCAATCAACGAATTGCCCGACCTCTCCGGAAAAATTCAGGTCGGCCTTTTCAACATCATGCAGGAAGGCGATGTCCAGATTAAAGGCTATCCGGTGCGCATGGCCCTCGACGTTCTTCTCGTTTTCACCGCCAATCCCGAAGACTACACCGCGCGCGGCAAAATCATCACCCCGCTGAAAGACCGTATCGGCTCCGAAATTCGCACTCACTACCCCGCCACGCTCGCCGAAGGCATGTCCATCACGTCGCAGGAATCGTGGACCAAGCGCGATGGAAAACGCGGCGCCGAATTGCCCGATTACATTCGGGAGGTGGTGGAAGAAATAGCCTTCCAGGCCCGTGAAGATAAACGCGTTGACCGCCGCTCCGGCGTGAGCCAGCGCCTCCCGATCAGCACACTAGAAAACGTGATGAGCAGCGCGGAACAACGCTCAATCAGGACGCACGACTCCAAAGTTGTCGCGCGCGTTTCCGACGTGTACGCCGCAATCCCCGCCATGACCGGCAAGTTCGAGCTGGAGTACGAAGGCGAGCTCCGCGGCGCAGAAAACATCGCACGCGAATTAATCCGCGCGGCCGTGGGCAAGACTTTCACCAAATATTTCACCGGAGCGAATTTTCAACCTGTCGTGCAATGGTTCGAACTTGGCGGCGAGCTGAAAGTACCCGCTAATGCGTCTAGTGCGGAATTGATGGCGCAACTGAAGAAAATCCAGGGACTCTTCGACAATCTTCCTGCCCTCGATGTGGGAGCGAAAGACGATCCCGCGGTCGTCACCAGCGCCGCCGAATTTATTCTCGAAGGGCTTTGGGCGCACAAACGCATCAACCGCAGCGAAGAGCGCGGTTACTTCGCGGAAGCTCGCAAGACTCCCGAGCCGCGCGAGCCGCGCGAGCCATCGGGACGCATGCCGCGCCGCCAGTTCAATTAAAGTAGCGGCAAAATTGCCATGAAATACATCAAGTATTCAAAATACGCTCCCGGCGCGGCAGACGATATCGATCTGCAGGAATTGATGAGCCGCCTCTCGGATTATTTGCTTCAGAGCGGCTTTGAATCCCAGTATGGCATCTACGAACTCGACAACGAGCGTTCGCGCGAGCAAATCATGGACGATCTGCGCGAAGCGATACTTCGCGCGCTGGAAGAAGGCGACCTCGTCCCGCCCGAGATGATGGAGCAAATGCTCCAGAATCCGGACTTGTCGCAAAATCCCGAATTGCGCGACCTCATCGAGCAAATTATCCAGCGCATGGAAGCAGAAGGGTATATTTCGCAGCCGAATCAGACTGCGCAAGTTACGCCTCCTCCCACGCAGACTCCCGGCGGACAAGTCGGCGAACCTCAACCCCACACCGAGGCGCGTTTTGAAATTACCGACAAAGCGCTCGATTTCCTGGGATTCAAAACGCTGAAAGACCTGCTCGCGTCACTGGGCAAGAGCAGCTTTGGCCGCCACGATACACGCGACCTCGCCACCGGCGTGGAGTCCGGCGGTACCTCCAAACAATACGAATTTGGCGACACGCTGAACATGGACATCAGCGGCACCCTTTTCAACGCCGTCCAGCGCAATGGCGCGAGCATTCCCATCGAGCTGGACTATCCCGACTTGATGGTCCACCAGTGCGAATATCAAAGCTCGTGCGCTACAGTTCTCTTGCTCGATTGCAGCCACAGCATGATTTTGTACGGCGAAGACCGCTTCACTCCCGCAAAACGCGTTGCGCTCGCCCTTTCACATTTGATTCGCACGCAGTATCCCGGCGATTCGCTTCACTGCGTGTTGTTTCACGATAGCGCCGAGGAAATTCCACTCGGCAAACTGGCTCGCGTTCAAGTCGGCCCCTATCACACCAACACGCGCGAAGGCTTGCGCCTGGCCCAAAGAATTCTCTCGCGCCAGAAAAAAGATATGCGCCAAATCATCATGATTACCGACGGTAAGCCCTCCGCTCTCACCCTCGAAGACGGCCGCATTTACAAAAACGCCTTCGGCCTCGATCCCCTGGTCGTCACCCAGACCCTCGAAGAAGTCGCCAAGTGCAAACGCGCCGGCATCCTGATCAATACTTTCATGCTCGCCAGCGACTACAGCCTGGTCCACTTTGTGCAGAAAATCACCGAGCTCTGCCGCGGCAAAGCCTATTTCACCACTCCCTACACACTGGGCCAGTACCTGCTGATGGATTACGTCGGGAAGAAGACTCGCAACATTCACTAAACTCGCTTGCCCGCGTCTCCATTTTGGTACACGCAGATTCCGCCTGGATTGACGCTAAGAATTCCGCGGCCTAATATAGCGCCGCAAACTCCTTAGGAGAGACGCGCATGAAGATTGGCCGCCTGGCTCTGATTTTCGCTTTCTCGCTGACCGTATTCGCCTCCGATTCTCCCGACACGCGTGAAATCACTGACCCGAAATCTCTCAGCTCGCTGGCCGAGCCCGGTGCATCTCCTGTACCCATCGACGATCTCTTCTACACTCGCTCCATCAACGGCGGTGCCTGGTCCCCCGACGGCAAAGAAATTGTCTTCACCACGAATTTAACCGGCCGCTTCAATCTTTGGAAAGTAAACGCTGATGGCGGCTGGCCGGTCCAGCTTAGCCAGTCCGACGACCGCCAATATGGCGGCATCTGGTCGCCTGATGGAAAATGGATCGTTTTCGCCTCCGACAAAGGAGGCGCTGAGATCTACGACCTCTTCGCTATCCCCAGCAACGGCGGCGAAATCATCAACCTGACCAATACGCCGGACATTTCAGAATCGAGCGCCGTTTGGTCGCCCGATGGTTCCCGCATGGCCATTTCGTACAAACCGAAAACATCCTCAGCCATCGACATAGCCATCCTCGATTGGAAAACGCGCGAAGTTCACAACTTAACCCAGGAAAAAACCAAAGATCACATCTGGGGCGGCGCGTTCTGGAGTCCGGACGGCAAATTCATGTACGCTACTCGTTCGGACGCAGGTTTCAACGACTCCGATGTTTATCGCGTTGACGTCACCACAGGCGCGTCCGAAAATCTCACGCCACATCAGGGCCAAAATCGCAGCAGTGTCAGTTCTGTCTCGCCGGACGGCCGCACGCTGCTTATAACTTCGGATAAAACCGGTGGTTTTCCGAACGTGGCGCTCCTCGATGTCGCCACCAAACAAATTACCTGGGCCACGGACTTGAAGTGGGAAGCGCAGTCCGGAGATTTTTCCCCCGACGGCAAGCAATTTACTTACCTCGTTAATGAAGATGGCCGTTCGGATGCCTATTTGGGCGATGTTTCCACACATCGCGGGGAAAAAATCAAATTCCCCGTCGGGCTAAATAGCTTCGCGGGTAATCCCAGCTCCTTTTCGCCCAGCGGAGGACGGCTGCTCATCGATCATCAAAGTTCCACTCAGCCAGACGACCTTTGGGTTTACGACATTTCGAAACAAGCTCCTCAACAGCTCACCATTTCCGGGGTCGCGAGCTTGGCGTCTGCGAAAATTCCTTCTTCCGTCTTGGTACATTACAAAAGTTTCGACGGCAAGATCATCAGCGCCTTCGCATGGATTCCCTACAATCTGAAACGCGACGGCTCGAACCCCGCAATCGTGCTTCCGCACGGCGGCCCCACCGCTCAAACGACCGATTATTTCAGCCGCACTACCATCGCCCTGGTTTCGCGCGGCTACATTTGCATCGCTCCCAACGTTCGCGGGTCCACCGGCTACGGCATGGATTTTCAGAAGGCCAATAACAAAGACCTCGGCGGCGGAGATTTACAGGACGAAGTGTACGCCGTAAAATTTCTGGAAGCCTCCGGCTACGCGGACCCCAAGAAAATCGGCATCACCGGCGGATCCTACGGCGGCTTCATGACTCTAATGGCTATCGGCAAAACGCCCGACATCTGGGCCGCCGCAGTCGAGGAATACGGCATCATCAACTGGTTCACTATGCTGAACAATGAAGACCCCTTCCTGCAAGAATATGAAAAGTCCATTCTGGGCGACCCGGAAAAGGACCGCGCCATTTACGAAGCCGATTCGCCGCTCGCCTACATTCGCAACACCAAAGCCCCGCTCCTCGTTTTACAGGGCGATAACGACATCCGCGTGCCCAAAGAAGAAGCCCAGCAGGTGGTTGAAATCCTGAAGCAAAACGGCAAAACTGTAGATGTGCATTACTACGCGGCCGAAGGCCACGGTTTCAGCAAGCGTGAAAATCAAATCGATGCCATGCGCCGCATGATCGATTGGTTCGACCGCTATTTGAAGAACACCCTGTCCAACTGAGGTTCGATCGTGGAATTGTTCGGCCTTTCAACGGAGCACACATGAGCGTGAAGAATCACCTCCGAGGCTTTCTTGGTGGGAAGAAGTTGCGAGCTTTGCCGTCAGGCGAAACCGCTCCGCCGATTACGTTAGCCGATACCAACGGAAAGAGGCGCTCCCTCGCGGAAGCATTGCAGAACGGCCCCGTCCTCGCCGCCTTTTTCAAAGTGAGCTGCCCCACCTGCCAGTTCACCATGCCGTTCCTCGAGCGCTTGCATCAGCGCTACAGCGGCCCGAAATTCAGCATGCTCGGAATTTCGCAAGACGACGCCCGCGACACTCGCGAGTTCTGCGAAGAATACGGCCTGCAGTTCCCTGCTCTGATCGATGAGCACGGCTTCCCGGTGTCCAATGAATACGGCCTCACGAATGTTCCGACCATGTTTTGGATCAGCACCGAGGGCCAAATTCAGCAGACCACTGTGGGATTTTCAAAGTCCGACTTGGAAAAAATGGCGGCGCAAGCGGCTCAAGTTACCGGCCAGCCTCCCGCGTCTCTCTTCAAACCCGGCGAAGTCGTTCCTGAAACGAAGCCCGGCTGAGGCTCCAAAAACTAGGTTCCGGAGGAACCCATAGTTTCACAGCCCGAAGAAATCCACATTACGCCGGACTCGAATCCAACAGTGACTTCTTGTGCTTGGGAGGTTTCAACCGCTTATCCGGGATCAGTCTAGCAGCAGGAGGCATCCCAATCCCCACCCGTGCTCGCCGCCGCGTTTCTTTCGAAATGTTTATTCTCTTCTTCTTTTTTCGCATACAACTGATGTCCAACCCACGTCGTCGACCTATCCTGAGGCTACATCCTAATACAGCGCGGTCCACTGGTCGCACTCGCAAAAGAAATACTGGAGCTCAAGCCTCACTGTACCTAAAATTCTCAAAGCGATGTCAAACTTGCGAGTCACCAGCCCCAGAGCTTCACCAATAACAACATGAAGAAAGCCGTCCGCGCCGCAACCACTTCGCTCTGGCTCATCGTCCTCGTTGCCCTGCTGCTGCGCGTCGGCTTTCTTTGGCAATACCAACACGACCATCCTCGCCAAGCCGTCAGCGTCGTCCCATTTTTGTTTGAGTCTGGCAACATCGCCCATTCCCTCGCCATCGGACAAGGTTTCTCTTCACCCTTTCGCGTGAACACCGGCCCCACCGCCTGGATGCCCCCCGTTTATCCCTTGCTCCTCGGCGCCATCTTCCGAATCTTCGGACCTTACACCTTCGGCTCATTCCTCGCCGCCGCGCTCCTGAATATTTTTTGCATCACGCTCGCCTGCATCCCGATTTTTTTCGCCGGCAAACGCATCGCCGGTCTCAGCGTAGCTGCCACAGCCGCATGGCTCTGGGCCATTTTTCCCAACGCAATCCTAATCCCTGTCGAAAGCATGTGGGACGCATCGCTTTCCGCCCTTTTAGTCGCCACAATACTGTGGGCCACCATTGCCCTGGCGGAATCACAGCGCGTTCGCGATTGGTGCGCCTACGGACTCCTCTGGGGCGTCACTCTTCTCACCAACACCACGCTGATCGCGCTCTTTCCGCTTCTGCTAGCCTGGCTGGCCTATCGCGCGCACAAACAAAATCGCAAATGGGTCGGCAACCTGGCAATTTCAGTAGGAATCGCGGTCTTGTGCTGTATCCCTTGGACCATCCGAAACTACGAAGTCTTCCACACCTTCGTCCCGCTGCGCTCAGGCCTGGGCGTGCAGTTGTGGCTCGGCAACAACGACAACACGCAGGACATCTTCCGCGCCGAGCGCCACCCGATTTACGACGCCACCGAACGCGCGCAATACGTCCAGATGGGCGAAGTCGCCTACATGCGCGAAAAACAAACGGAAGCCGTTCACTACATGCTGTCGCATCCCGCAAGAGAGGCGCACTTAGTTACCCGCAGAATTATTTCTTTCTGGTCCGGAGGCACTCCCACTCCGCTGAAGGATTTCCTGAATGTGGATTCAACGTGGTTTCGCTTCGTGCTTCTGTTCAACTTGCTCGCCGCGTTCGGCGCGCTTCTCGGAATTGTATTTCTGATTCGCCGCCGCAGCCCTTTCTGGTTCCCTGCCGCAATTTTCCCGCTAGTCTTTCCTTGGGCCTATTACTTAAGCCTTGTCCTGCCGCGCTACCGTTTGCCGATTGATCCGGTCGTGCTCCTGCTCGCCGCTGTCGCGCTGGAAGCTCTATTCCGCACGAAAAATCGCGTCAGCCTCAAGAAAGTTTAATCTAATTTAGAATTTACGATTTCCCCTCAAGACTTTTCCTCAAATCCGCCCCCATGCGCTCCACAATCGCTTCCTCCGGATCGTCCCCCACATATTGCTGAATCACCGCCCCATCTCTGCCGATTAAAACGTACGTCGGCAGCGCGCTAGCTCCATACTGACGCATGATCTGATGATTTGAATCCAGCTTTTGCGTCCAGTTCATTCCGTTTTGCGACACAAAAGAGCTCCACGCCGCTTCGTTTTCATCCTCGCTGATACTCACCACCTCCACTTGGTCGCCGCCATACCTCGCTTGCAACTGTTTCAATCCCGGCAAAGCGTGCCGGCAAGGTCCGCACCAAGTCGCCCAAAAATCCAGAATCGTCACCTTACCGCCCGACGACGATCCTCCGCCCTGCCCCGAAAAATCCGGAGCCTTCTGCCCCGCGCTGCTAGGAGCCCGCGGCCTATTCTCATCGTCAAATATTCTTACCGATTTTGTCTGGCTGCTCTTTTGCGCGCGTGCCCGCCGCGCCAGTTCCCCCAGCGAAACTGTCTCATCCTGCTGCGTCCAGTTATTCTGAACTACGTTTTGTGAGCTTTGTGCAGTTGTCGTGCTGGTTGGCTTCTGCGTGGTCTTCGTCGCAGACACTGTCGAGCCAGTTGAAGTCACCGGCACCGCCGGGTCGTTCGCGCTCGGCGACACCGTCTGCCCAGCAGTGGTGCTAACGAAAACACATGATGTCGCGATCACAGTGAAGAAATATGGCAGGAGTTTTAAGCGCATGATGACCTCCGGGCTCAGCAGCCTATCTTTTTCTAGTATGAGTGCAACTCAGGCGGGAGAGCTGACGCCGGCGAATTCAGTGGTCAATCGAAGACTGTACGAAAGTACAGGCCAGCATTCCGACTTTTAACAGGAGGACGTTTCCCCAATCCGCGGTAAATCCAGCCAACACCATCGCATTCGCAGCTTCAGGGTTTTGCATGAACGTCTGCCACCCGTCCGCCGATTTTCCGCCATCAACGCCGTTGCAGTCCTCACGGCTGATCAGATTCATCTACTTTCTTTCGTAGACTAACGTACCCTTGTCATTTGGTCGATCTGGATTCCACCAAGAGTAGGTAATGACTCTTCCATCGCTGCTCAATTCCAGAGAGTCTTGCAAGATAACTTTGCCATCGCGCTTCGCCAGAACGGAAATCTCGCGTCGTCCAACCAGCCGTACCGCATCGGTCAGCCCCTTTTGTGCGTGAGGCCCGCTTACCGCCGCGTCAGTTCCGTCTAACGGTGCGTCAATATATTCACCCGCGCTCGGATAGCCGATATGCAAGGTCTTAGTGTCGAGACTCAGCGTCATATCGCTATGCTGCTGAAGGTAGCTCGGGTCGCGCCACTGGCCAGCAAAGCCATCGGAGCCCGACACTCGCGAGGCGACGATCTGACCTGTAATAACAGGACCAGTCGGACGAAACGCGGTCCCCGTCATCGTAAGAACCTTTCCGTCAGCCGAAAGCTCCCAATAAGACGCATTCGTCTTTGCCCCATTTTCTTTTCGGATCCGGTTCAACACAGTGGCGCTTTTCACACAGGCTTCTGTGCGATTGTTCCCTATTGGTCGATCCTTTCCATCGCACCGAAAAGTAAAACTCGATCTTCCATTGTCGCAGCGATACTCGCCATCCGCCGAAATCGAGATGGTAAAAATCTGACCCTGAAAGTTGCCCTTTGAGGGATTCATTTTCCAGGTGCCGTTCCAGTCCGGAGAGGGCCGATGTCTTACTCGATAGAAAAACGCGCTACCCAATATAGCGGCTAATGCGCAGAAAATGACCCAGCCGAAGTGTGCATTCCTCATCGATTTTGCCGTAGGCACATCCTAAAACCAGAATGATATTGGGAATTTCGCGGTTCCGTATAACTTGAAGCTTGCTCTGAGACCCGCAAATAATCTTAATTTTGAGGCTCGATATTGCATCCGGCCTAAGTTGGTCTCGCGCATCGATCTGGGCTGAGTATAAAAAATCTCGGATGTGTAATCAAGCATGGAGAAGATCAGCTCAGTTTGATAGTCCATAGAGCTTATACAAGAAGTAGCCGATGAAACAAATGCCGATGAGATAACACGCTGCGACGTCCTCCCAAAACTTACGCGGTTCTTTGGCGCGGTAGAGGACACGACCATAGCGTGCCCACGATACTCCGGTACACGTCGAAACCACACCTATGCACAATGAGATGCCCCCGAAAATCAAGAAAATATACGGAGGTTTTAGAAGTGAGTGCACATCAGGCATGTATAACGTCGCCTTTCCTTCCTGCTTGCGTTGAAAGAATTCCGAGTTGTCACCGCGGCACCGAGTTTAATTGCCCTTCGGTCCACTCCACGTAAGGTTGGCGGAAGCGAGTGGGAGTCGAACCCACCCGTTACACGCTATTTGCGTTTCAGATCAGGTCAGCGTCTTTCCCTGTCTTTACACCTATGGAGAACTGACGCGGCCCCGAGAAGCCGCGTCGGTTCTTTTTTACTTGCGGATTTATCCTTTTAGCAGATAACCCATCGCCTCGAGCATAAACCCAACGGTCATAAACAGGGTCGCGATGGCACTCAGAGACTTATTTGAAACTCCTTCCTTATATGCCTCCAAGTATCTGAACCACGACACCGTTATGCCTACTGCGCCTACCAACAGGAAAGCGGCAGCAAATGTTGACATGGTGGTGTGGTAACGAAAACCAATGTATGCACACCACGCCAACTCCATTGCCGCTAGGATTGTAATAGTGACGAGCGCAGTCAGTGCTTTACTGGATTGTTTTTCTGCGATTGACTCTAACATGGGTCACTCTCCGAATACGCCGATTCCGGCTGCCCCCACTCCAGCAATGCCAATTCCCACACCCAGAGCGACGGCACCAGCGCCTCCTGTGGCCACGACGAGGCCCACTACTGCTAGGTATATGCCCGCCGAAGCCCAACTGAAGGTCCAGTCACTCACTAGAAGCAGTTTACCACGCTGGCCTTTT